>Ga0209640_10003678_pt1 | contig 13424 bp, 10 predicted proteins | sample RifCSP10_1_FD_184018 | JGI IMG/M metagenome (GOLD analysis project Ga0209640, IMG submission 184018) | Soil microbial communities from Rifle, Colorado - Rifle CSP2_sed 10_1 (SPAdes) (version 2) | ecosystem: Environmental > Terrestrial > Deep subsurface > Rock core/Sediment | place: Rifle...
GAGGAGAACACCCGAGTCTTGGGTGAGTGCGATTGCTACCAGGAACATGCGGACGCTCTCGAAGAGGCGATAGCGGTCGCTTTCCGGGTCGCTGTGGACGCTGGCGGGAATGTCAGGCATCCGGACTCGCAGATCTGGAACCAGGAGGGCGATGTCTGCCGCGATCGCGCCGAGCTGTCGTCTTAGATCATCCTGGGAGACGAGCTGCAAGTAATCCTGCAGAGCCTCGGTGAAGGGCAGATACGGCGGCATGCCTTCGCTGTCGTAAGCATGACCAACAAGTACTTGCCGGCCCGAGTTCCGGGCGATTGCCGCCGCTTCCTCCATGAGGCGCGTCTTGCCGACGCCCGGCTCGCCGGCGATCAAGAGGACGTCGACGTTGCCTGGTTGCGGCCGCTGAAGACGTTCTGTCAGGCTTGCAAGCTCCCGCTCGCGGCCCACAAAGGGCGGCGAGGAGCGTGCTCCACTCAGCTGCCGCGTCACGGCGCGATCTTCGCGCTGGCGAGATAAGGTGTCAATCACACGGCAGCTACAAATCACCACCGACGTTGCGAAGTAAGGAACCAGCCGAGAGCCGTTCGACGAGCGAGCTCTAGATGGCGTGGTCGACCATGATGACCTGCTCGCGCTCCGGGCCGACGGAGACGATCTCGATGGGACGGCCGATCAGCTCGCCTAGGCGCTTGACGTAGCGCTGCGCGTTGGGCGGCAGGTCTTCGAAGCGGCGCGCGCCGGTGCTATCGGCCTGCCAGCCGGGCAGCTCTTCGTACTCAGGCTCGGCGCGGTTGAAGGCGCCAAGACTGGCGGGCGGCGTGCTGACGATCTTGCCATCGATTTTGTAGTGGGTGCAGACCTTGATCGAGGCGAAGGGGTCGAGCACGTCGAGGCGGGTGATCGCGATGGCCGAGACGCTGTTGAGCTGGGCGCTGTAGCTGGAAGCGACGGCGTCGAACCAGCCGGTACGCCGCGGGCGCCCGGTGGTGGTACCGATCTCCGGACGCGGACCCTGGATACGCAGGATCTGCCCATCCTCGTCCAGCAGTTCCGTGGGCATAGGGCCGTTGCCGACCCGCGTCATGTAGGCCTTGTAGACGCCGAGCACCTTGGTGATGTCTGCCGGGCCGATACCCATGCCGATCGCCGCGCCTGCGGAGGTCGAAGAGGGGACGGAGGACGTCACGTAGTCGTAGGTACCGCCATCGAGGTCCAGCAGCGCGCCCTGCGCGCCTTCGAGCAGGATGCTCTCGCCACGTGCCAGCGCTTCACGCGCTACGACGGAGGTGTCGGTGACGCGCGGCGCCAGACGGCTCGCGTACTCGCTGTAGGTGGCGTAAACCTCATCGAACGGTAGTGGCTCGGCGTCGTACAGGCGCGTGAGCACCGCGTTCTTGTAAGGCAGGACGAAGGAGAGGCGCTCGTGGAAGGCGCGCGGGTCGACGAGGTCGCCCATGCGGATGCCGAGCCGTGCGACCTTGTCTGCGAAGCAGGGCCCGATGCCGCGACCGGTGGTGCCAACGGCGGCGGCGCCCCGTAGCTGCTCGTCCAGCTGGTCGATGATCGGGTGATAGGGCATGACCACGTGGGCGCGGTCGCTGATCAGGAGGCGCTCAGTACTTACGCCCCGCGCCTCGAGCGTAGCGATTTCGTCCAGCAGCACTGCGGGATCGACCGCTACGCCGTTGCCGACGATGCAGGTCTTGTCCGGGTAGAGGATGCCGGCCGGGACGATGTGCAGGGCGAAGACGCCCTGTTCGTTGATGATCGTGTGACCTGCGTTGTTGCCTGCTGAATAGCGTGCGATCACGCTGGCGTCGCGGGCAATCAGATCGACGATGCGACCTTTGCCTTCGTCACCCCACTGGCCGCCGATAACGACTGTTGCGGGCATAAATTACCCCGACTACGAGCCGGGGCCACTCCTCCGTAGACATGCGCCTTTGAGCGCCGGACGGATTATATCAGAGGTGAGGTTTCTTGCGGACGGAAGCGGACGTGTATCCTCCACGATAGGTATGGGCTGGGTTGTTCTAAGAGTATCAATAATATTTTAGCGATTTGTCATGGTATTAGGGCAAATGGCTGTTGTGCGTAGTCAATCGCACCCCTATTATCGTGTTTGCAGTCTACATACGGTCGCCCCCGAGCTTTTAATGGATAAAGGTTTAAGGCGCCGTCTAATGGAGGAAAAGTTGACTACTACTCTGGACAAGGAAGCGATCCGAACCGAAACCTTGCCCCTCATGACGCTCGTAGACGCGGGCAACGTGGCCCAACGAGGCTTGGAGAAACGGCTCAGCCATCTCAAGCTCAGCGTCGCCCAGCAGCGCATCCTGGCACTGGTCTACTTCGCCAAGGAGAGACTTACCCCGTCCATGCTGGCGGCGCTGCTGCTGCAGGAGACACACAGCGTCAGCGGCCTGCTCAACAGGCTTGAGGACCGGGACCTGATCACTCGAACGCGCGACCGCCAGGACCGGCGCGTGGTCTGGGTGGAGTTGACAGCGTCCGGCCGCAAGATAGCCGAGGAGGCGATTGGCATAGTCGTCTCCATGTCGAAAGAGCTCGACCCGGTGCTGCGGGGGCCCAAGGCGGTGGACATGGTCGAGGTGGTACGCAAAGTGCGCGACCAGGGGTTCAAGATCGCCGGCGTGCGCGAAGACGTGCGCCGCGAAGCTCTACGCCGCGTCTGGTCCTAACAGACGGCGCAGGGCTGCCGCTCCTACTACTGGCAGGTATTCGAATCCCGATGGGCATCATTGGCCTTCCGGGATTCTGCGTGTCTGGCGTAGATCAAGCTTTCAGGCCGATAGCCTCGGCGTAGGCAATGAGGTCGCGCGCGCGGTTCGCCACCGGCACGTCGACCATCTGGCCGTCGACGTCGATCACGCCGATGCCGCCGCGCAGAGCTTCGTCGTAGGCGCTGACGATTCTGCGCGCCACGGCCAGCTCATCAGGCGTCGGCGAGAAGACCTGGTTCACCGGCTCCACCTGCTCCGGGTGGATGACGTACTTGCCCTTCATGCCAATCGAACGGGCGTAGCGTGCGTCGGCCAGCAGGCCGGCTTCATCGCGCAGGGTCGGGTAGATGCCGTCAAGTGCTTGCAAGCCATAGGCGGCGGCGCAGTTCGCGACCACGCGTCGCGCGTACTCGAGCTCACCGCCCGCTGGCGTTCTCGCCACACCGAGATCGGCGGCGTAGTCCTCACCGCCGAGGGCGAGCGCGGCGATGCGCGTCGAAGCCAGGGCGATCTCCTCGCAGCGCAGCACGGCGCGCGCCGATTCGATCATTGCGATCAGGGCGACGGTGCCGGGACGCACGCCGTTGTGCAGCTCCTGCTCCCGGATCAGCACGTCCAGCTCTCGGATCTGGGCGGCGCCGCGTGCCTTGGGAAAGAGCAGGCCATCGAGGGCGGGGCCAATCGCCGCCGCGAGATCGTCCTTCGTGAGGCCGCTGTCGAGGTGGTTGACGCGCACGTGCACCGTCTTGCCGGCCGCCTTCAGGGACTCGATGGCGGCGCGGACGCGGCCCCGCGCCGTAGCCTTTTCAGCCGGCGGCACCGCATCCTCGAGGTCGAGGCAGATGACGTCGGCGGGGATCTGGTGCGCCTTCTCGACCATGCTCTCGCGCTGGGCAGGCACGAAGAGGAGGGTGCGCATCGGTGTCATGAGTGGGCTCCGGTTTCCAGGGCGTTCGGCCGCCACTAAGCGTAGCGGATCAGACGCGCTGGGACACGGAGCCGGCCACGAAATAGACCTCGCGAGGCCGCGCGTGCAGCAAACGCCTCCCCCACGTCGAAGGAATCTCGAGCGCCTGATCCTGCGTGAGCCTGCGTTGCTCCGTCAGGTCGAGGCCGGCGCCATGATAGGCAGGCGCGAGGACGTTGCTGATGCGCGCTTCGTCCAGAGCGGGCAGGGGGTCGCCGGCGAAGGCGCCGGTGTCGTGTTCCGGGTTGTAAGAGAAGACGATCTCGAAGCGGCCGCCGGGCGCCGCAAGGGCGGCGACGCGATGCAGGATCGCGACGTCCGGTTCCAGCAGCGCGCGTAGGAGGCTGCCCCAGGGGAAGTTGACGCGCACGAGTTGAGCCAGGCCCCGGAGTTCCAGGGGCAGCTGCTCGACGGCCGCGACGATGAAGGAGACGTTGCCGACGCCGCCGCGGGCGGGCTTGCGGGCGGCGCGAAATGCGTACTCGCTGAGGGCGTCCGCGTTGGGGTCGACGCCGATGTAGAGGCGCGAGGGGTCGCGGCGGGCCGACTCGTAGGCGTAGCGGCCGTCGCCGGCGCCGAGATCGATGACCACGGGGCGTCCATCGCGCTCGATGGCGTCACGCCAGCCGGCGGGCGCTTCGACGGCCTTCGTGCCCTGCAGGATGCGCATGCTTTAACCAGAGTACGGCGGCGACCGCTAACGGGCCTATAATCGATATCTATGGCAACTGCACACGTCTACACAGACCGGATTATTCGCAACCCGGGGACACTGGCTGGCAAACCGGTCGTCAAAGGCACGAGGATATCGGTTGAGACGGTCCTGGCCCATCTTGCCGAAAATCCTGACCTTGGGGAGCTCTTCGCGGCATTTCCACGCCTTACCGTTGAAGACGTGAAGGCCTGTCTCGCGTTAGCCGAGGAAAAGGTCCGTCTTGGAGGCTCTCGCGCTGCCTCAAGCCGATGAGGTTTCTCCTAGACGAGAACGTTGACGCCCGTCTGCGTCCCGTCCGTTCCTGGCGGCGGCAGGGCACGACGTCACAGCGATCGTTCAAGACTACCCTTCCGCACTGGGCGACGAAACCGTCCTCTCCATCGCGCTCCGAGAGAATCGCGTCATCATCACCAGGGATACGGACTTTGGCGAACTCATCTACCGGAAGAAGATGCCGCACTCGGGCGTGATTCTGCTGCGTCTGCGAGCGCGCTCTCTTTGGCACCTTCAGGCACGCGTAACCCAGGCAATCGCGCGGCTGACTGACAAACCGCAATTCCTCGTCGTCACGGACCGCCAGACGCGGGTTCGCTAGGTGCGTAGGCGTGGCTCATATCTCTGCGCAGCAGCTTGCCGGCGGCGTTGCGCGGCAGGGCGTCCACGAAGTCGATGCGCGATGGCGTCTTGTAGGCAGCGAGGCGCTCGCGGCAGAAAGCGGTCAGAGCATCCGCGTCTGGCGGCGCGCCGGGACGCAGGACGACGACGGCAGCGGGCGCCTTGCCCCAGCGCGCATCGTCAACGCCATAGACGCCGGCTTCGAGCACGTCGGCGTGGGATTGCAGTACCGCCTCGATTTCGGCCGGGTAGACGTTCTCGCCGCCGGAGACGATGAGGTCGTCGCGGCGGTCGAGGACGTAGAGGTAGCCTTCGGAGTCCAGGTGGCCGAGGTCGCCGGTGTGCAGCCAGCCGTCGCGGATCACGGCGGCGGTTTCCTCCGGGCGATTGAGGTAGCCAGGCGTGACGGTTGGGCCGCGCACGATGATTTCGCCCGCGACGCCCGGTGCGCACTCGGCGCCGTCATCGGCAACGATGCGCAGTTTGCTGCCGAACAGCGGCTTGCCGGCCGAGCCGAGCTTGCGCAGCGCGTCCCCGGGCGCAAGAGTGGCGATTTGCGACGCAGTCTCGGTGAGGCCGTACGTCTGCATGACCGGCACGCCGAGCGCAGCGCAGCGACGTAGCAGCGGCTGCGGCGCCGGGCCGCCGCCGAGCAGCACGCAACGCAGCGTCGCCGGGTAGGGGCGTTCGCCGCGCTGGTCCAGCAGGCGCTGCAGCATGTTGGCGACCACGGAGACGACGGTCACGCCTTCGTTGTCGATGGCGGCGTTGACGCGCGCGGCGTCGAAACCGGGATGCACGATGGCCGTCGTGCCGTAGATGACGCTGCGCAGCAGGATCGAAAGGCCGCCGACGTGGAAAAGCGGCAGGCAGGCGAGCCAGCGGTCGTCCGGCTGCAGACCCAGGTTGAGCGCGGAGGCGATGGCGCTCCAGAGGTGGTTGCCGTAGGTGAGCATGGCGCCTTTGGGGCGGCCTGTGGTGCCGGAGGTATAGACGACGGAATGGAGGGCTGCCAAATCGAAGCGTGGTTCAGCGGACGGGGCGTTGGCTCGTCCCACGAGTACCCTTCGACCGGGCTCAGGATGCACCTCAGGACGAGCGGAGGGGGCGACCTCTCCCCCCGGCCCCCTCTCCTTGCGAGGAGAGGGGGAGTTGACCGCCGACATGCTGTCGAGCGCGACGAGTTGGAGAGGTCGGACTTCCCGACGGAGGCCCCGGGCTGTATCAACGTGTGCCTCGTCGAAAAGCAAGCGATGGGCGCGAGCATCCTTCACCTGCCAGGCTAGCTCGGGCAGTGTGAGGCGTGTATTCAGGGGCAGCAGCACGGCGCCAGCGCGGGCGACCGCGTGCGCGGCGATGGGGTAAGCCGCGCTGTTCGGCGCCAGGAGAGCGATGAGGTCGCCTGAGCACACGCCTTCGGTCATCAGGCGCTGAGCGGCAACGTCGACGAGAGCATCCAACTCCGCGTATGTGAAGCGCGCATCGTCCGCCAGAAGCGCGAGGCGTCCGGGCGAGAGTTGAGCGCGCTGCCGCAGCCAGTCGGGGGTTGAGCCGCTGAGTCCGGCCTGCATCAACCCAGCTCCCGCCAGTCGCGCGTATACCTGGCGACGGCGGCCTCGTCGAGTTCGATCCCGAGGCCGGGGCCATCTGACAGGCGCATGAAGCCGCGGTCGATGGCGATCGGCCGCACGAGGAGGTCGCTCTCCAGCAGGGACGCGGTCGCGAGGCCGTGAGCGCGGCCGTCGTCGGGCAGGGAGGCGGCGAGATGCAGCGCCATGGCGGTTGCGATGCCCGAATCAATTGTGGTGGTGACGATAACGCCGAGACCAGAGGAGGCGGCGAAGCGCGCGACGTAGCTGGTCGTGCTGAGGCCGCCCAAGCGCATCGGCTTCAGCACCAGGACGTCGGCGTGGCGAATGGCGCGTTCGGCGGACGCGTAATCGGTGACGGCCTCGTCGGCGGCGATTGTCATGGTGACGGCGCCGCGCACGCGGCCCAGCGCTTCGAGTTCGGCTGCGGCCACCGGCTGTTCCAGGAGTTCGATATCGTAAGGCGCCAGGGCGCGGATGGCAGCCGTCGCCGTGACTTCATCCCAGGCGCCGTTAGCGTCGAGGCGCAGCTTGACGTCGGTCCCGATGATGTCGCGGATGGTGGCGACGCGGGCAACCTCGGCTGCGATCGTCGATTCCATGCCGACCTTGAGCTTGAGGCAGCCGAAACCGGCGGCGCGCGCTACGAGCGCGGCGGCCGCGGCATCCTCGGTGGAACGCGCCGCGATGGTCGCATTGACGGGAACGGCCGTGCGGTAGAACGCCGTGTCCGAGGCCCCCTCTCCAGGCTGCGCAAGCAAAGCAGCCAGCGGCTGACCCGCGGACCGAGCTCCCGCATCGGCCAGCGCCGTCTCCACGGCGCAGTGGGCGGCACGTGCGGCGTCGTCGGCGGTGAGGTATGGCTCGAGGATCGAATCGACGTCCTCAGGGGCGGCTCGCAGCAACGCCGAGGCAAGCGCTTCGATGCACGGCAGGATGGCGTCAACCGCGTCCTCGGGTGCCGAGGGGTCTAGCGACGCTTCGCCGAGGCCCTCGTGTCCGGAATCAGCTTCGAGCCGGAGGAGGACGCCGCTACGGTGAGTCGCGGCGCCGTGGGCGGTCTCGTAGACCGCGCTAAATGGGATGCGATAAGGCGCCCAGCGGATGCGTGTGATCTTCATTTCAGCCGAAGATCTCCCGCGCCAGGATTCGCGTGACTTCATCAGCATCCAGGCCGTCGGTCATCAGGTCGACATGCTGACTGCGGATAATCGACCAGTCGATTCGAGAAGCCAGCTGGGCGATAACGACCGGATCCTTCGTGTGGACTCGTTCAGGATCGCCCTGGGCACGCCGCACGGCTTCCTCAGCGGAGACCCTGAGGAGGACGTAAAACGGCTTTGGCCTGGGGTTGAGTGGCTGAAACAGCTCGTCCCATTCGCTGTTGGAGAGGGTCGAACCAGCGACGGTCACCAGCTCCATTCCAGACGCGAAGAGCTTCCCGACGATAGCGGATGCGACCTGCGTGGCAAGCACACGGTCCTTGTGGCTAACCCGTGACCAGTCGTCTCCGGCGACCATCTCCACGAGCTCATCTATATCGATTGAGGCGGCATTGTGACCGTAGCGCCTGGCGATCACGGCGAGCCCTTTCGCGGCCGTCGTCTTGCCGGATGCGACCGGCCCGCTGATCAGCACCAGCAATCGTCCGTCGGGAGCCAGGGACCTGTTCACGCCTGCGATCGCCTACGGGAAGCGCGGGAACCTGGTGAAGTCCGGTTTGCGCTTCTCAACGAAGGCGTTGCGGCCCTCCTTCGCCTCCTCCGTGAGGTAGTAGAGCAGCGTGGCGTCGCCGGCCAGCTGCTGGATGCCCGCCAGTCCGTCGGTATCAGCGTTGAACGAGGCTTTGAGGAAGCGCAGCGCCGTTGGGCTCATCGCCAGCATCTCGCGGCACCAGGCCACCGTCTCCTCCTCGAGTCGCGCCAGCGGCACCACCGTGTTGACGAGGCCCATGTCCAGCGCCTGCTGCGCGTCGTACTGGCGGCAGAGGTACCAGATCTCGCGCGCTTTCTTGTGGCCGACGATGCGTGCCAGCAGCGTGGCGCCGTAGCCCGCGTCGAAGCTGCCGACTCGGGGGCCGGTCTGGCCGAAGACGGCGTTGTCGGCGGCGATCGTGAGGTCGCAGATAATGTGCAGCACGTGGCCGCCGCCGATCGCGTAGCCGGCGACCATGGCGACGACAGGCTTGGGCAGCGTGCGGATCTGACGCTGCAGCTCCAGCACGTTGAGCCGCGGCACCCCGTCATCGCCGACGTAGCCGCCGCTGCCGCGCACCTTCTGGTCGCCACCGGAGCAGAAGGCCTTGTCGCCGGCGCCGGTGAGGATGATCGCGCCGATGGCGTCGTCCTGGTGGGCGCGCCGGAAGGCGTCCTGCAGCTCCAGGATGGTCTGGGGACGGAAGGCGTTGCGCACCTGCGGGCGGTTGATCGTGATCCTGGCGATGCCTTCTGCGGTGGCGTAGAGGATGTCTTCGTAAGTGGAGCTGTCGTCTTGCCAGGCTGCCGCCGGTTTAATGGTGGAGGTCTGTTCTGCCATGTCGTCAGTTGCCTTTCTCTGCGTGAGGTCGATGGCGGCTGAGGAAGTCAGTCACCAACTGGGCATACTCATCCGGCTGCTCCAGGTGCGTGGTGTGTCCGGCGTCCGCGATGACCTGACACTCAGCGCCGGGGACTTGAGCGGCCATGAGCGGCGCCAGCGCGGCGTAGCGCTCGTCCAGAGCACCGGCGAGGAACAGGGTTGGGACGCTGATCTCGTGCAGACGGGGCAGCAGGTAGGACTGCGCGCCCGCGCCCATGCCGCGCAACGAGTTCGCGAGGCCGGTGGCCGAGTTTTCGAGACGTTGGTGGCGTTGCTCGTCGAGGACGTCGTCCGGGAGGCGCTTCTGCGAGGCGAACAGCGGCTGCGACTGCCAGCCGTCGACGAAGGGCTCGATGCCGTTGTGCTCCAGAAAGGCCGCCAGCTGGGCGTCTCTCGCGAATCGTGCATCGCGCTCCATCTCATCTTCGATGCCGGGTGAGGCGCTTTCGAGGACCAGGGCCCAGAGCAGCTGCGGCGCCTCCAACGCGAAGTGCAGCGCGACGCGGCCGCCCAGCGAGTAGCCAATCAGGGCCGTCTTTTCCATGTCGAGGTGGTGGAGCAGCGCCAGCAGGTCCTCGACGGCGTGGGCCATAGAGTAGCGTTCCGGGTCCGCAGGCGAGTCGCTCTTGCCGTGGCCTATGAGGTCGACGCGGACGGTGCGGTAGGCATCGAAGCAGGGCAGGACGGGCTGCCAGGCGCGGGCGTCGCGGGTGAAGCCATGCAGCAGGAGCAGCGCGGGGCCGTCGCCGCGGCCGGAAGTCTCGACGTTGAGGTTGATGCCGTTGACGACGATGCGCGTCATCGCCCCGCACCTCCCCGCCGCCATGAACCCTGGAACCATGGAACCTTGGAACCGAGACGCCCGGGTTCAAGGGTTCCCGGGTTCAAGGGTTCAGCGGTCTCCGGTCGCCTCACGGGGTGACCTCCCCGGTTACGAGAGGTTCTACGGCCTTCGCGACCTCGTCCCAGATGCGCTGGTGCAGGCGCAGGTTTTCCTCTCGGTCGGTCTTGATCTCGATGACCTGCACGCCGGGGGCGTCAAACGAGGCCTTGAGCGCTTTGCGGTACTCCTCGCGTGTGGTGACGCGCTGGAAGCCGACGCCGTAGAGCCCGGCGACGTGGGAGAAGTCGAGGCCGTGGGGCGTGCCGAACAGGGTTTCGAAGTGCTCCGCGTCCTCGTGCTGCGGCAGGAAGGAGAAGATGCCGCCGCCGTCGTTGTTGATCAGGACGATGGTGGCGCTGAGGCCGAAGCGCTGGGCGGCGAGGAGGCCATTCATGTCGTGGTAGAACGAGAGGTCGCCGATCACGAGGACGACCCGCCCGTATGCACGGGCGGCGACGCCCATCGCGGTTGAGACAACTCCGTCGATCCCGCTTGCACCACGATTCCCGAATAGGCGATGCCCTCTCTCCGAAGCTGGAAAGAAGCTATCAATGTCCCGAACCGGCATTGAGTTTCCGGCAACCACGGAACCCAATTCCGGCAGTATTTCGGCCAGATCTGTAATGACCGACGGCTCTGTTACCCGGCTAGACTCCTCTATCACCGAGTGCATTGCGGCCCCTGCGGCTGAGTTGATTCGCTGCCAGTCCGTAAGCCACCCGCTTAAGAGGGAAGCTGGCTCTTCGCCGAGCGCGGAGAGGAGACTGTCGCAGAATTCCCAGGACTCAGCGTAGACAATTTGGCTCGCAGTCAAGTCGGGATCAGGCCAGGTGCCCGGCTGAGTGACAACGATTTGCGGCGTGTCCTTATGGTGCGCCAGGTATGTGGCCAGAGGCTTGGAAGTCGGTGGGTCACCGAAACGCAGGATCAGGCTTGGCCGCATGGCCTCGACCAGAGTTGGACTCCGCAAGAACGCGTCATAGGTCGTTATTATTTCCGGCCACTTGGGAGAGTCGAATCTTTCTTGCGAAAGGGGATCAGCGAGGACTGGCGCTCCAACCCTGCGGGCCAGCCTCAGGAGATTATCTCCGTAGACCAGGGAACTTGGCCCGGCAACGATCAGCGCCCGGTCCCCTGGCTCGATTTCCCACGGCACCATTGTGTCAGCCGCAAAGGTCGACGTGACCCGGGGCGTCCTGGCCGACTCGGTCACAGTGAACTCGAAACTGGCCGGCAGGAGGGGCTCTCTGAAGGGAAAGTTGAGATGGACCGGACCCCATGGCTTTTCCCGGGCCGTTTTAACAGTACGGTCCGCCACCATACGCACGTAGCGCAGCATGTGCTCCGAGGCTTCCGGCAGTGGCATGTTCACAAACCACTTCGCCGCCGAGCCGTACAGGTTTTGCTGGTCGATAGTCTGGTTGGAGCCGAGGCCCTGCAGCTCCGGTGGCCGGTCGGCTGTGAGCACGATCAAAGGTGCGTGCGAGTGGTAAGCCTCGACGACGGCTGGGAGGAAGTTGGCGGCTGCGGTCCCGGAAGAGCAGAGGATGACGACGGGGTCGATTGAATACGCCTTCGCCATGCCGAGGGCAAAGTAGGCGCAGGAGCGCTCGTCGAGGTGGGTCCAGAGCTTGATGCCGGGGTGGCGCGCGAAGGTCAGGGCCAGCGGTGTCGAGCGGGAGCCGGGGCAGAGGCAGACGTTCTCGACGCCGGCGGCCACGAGCTCGTCGACGAAGGTGCCGCAGTAGCGCCCGAGGACTTCGGCGTGAGAGAGGTTGTCAGCCATAGCGGCCTAGGCCCTCACCCTAACCCTCTCCCAGGGGGAGAGGGGACTCTGTTGGGTGCCGCAGTAGCGCCCCAGGACTTCGGCGTGAGATAGCTGGTTGGGTCATGAAGCGGCCTCCGGGTTGGCGTTGAGGGCCCAGAGCATGGCCTGGAGCTTGAGTTGCGACTCCGCGTACTCACGGTCAGGGTCTGAGCCGGGGACGATGCCGCAGCCGGCGTACAGCGATGCAACGTCGTCGCGCAGGAGTGCGGAGCGCAGCGCTACGGCGAACTCGCCGCCGCCCTCGGCGTCGATCCAGCCGATGGGCCCGGCGTACCAGCCGCGGCTGAACTGCTCGTGGTCGCGGATCAGGCCCAACGAAGCCTGGCGCGGCAGGCCGGCGGTTGCGGCGCTGGGGTGCAGGCGCTCGACCAGCTCCAGGATATGGCGCGGGCCGTTCGTCGTCGCTTCGATGGGGGTGTGCAGGTGCTGGACGTTGGCGAAGCGTCGCAGGCCCGGTGCGTCCGGCCGGCGAATGTCGTGGCATAGCGACGAAAGCGAGTCGTGCAGGCTGCGCGTGACGATGGCGTGCTCGCGGCACTCCTTGTCGTCGGCCAGCAGCGCGGCGCCGAGCGCGGCATCTTCGGCGTCGGTGGCGCCACGGGCTGCGGAGCCGGCGAGGCAGTCGGCGCGCACATGGCGGCCGCTGAGCGTCACCAGCGTCTCCGGCGTGGCGCCAAGGAAGCAGGCTTCGTCGCCGGCACGCATCGCGAACATCGTGCATTCTCGGTAGCGCTGGCGCAGGCGCTCCAGCACGGCATGGACGTCGAAGGGGCCGTCTGACTCGACCTGGACGCGGCGTGCCAGGACAACTTTCTCGGCGGCGCCGCGCGCGATCTGGGCGGTGAGGCCGTCGACGCTGTCGTTCCAGTAGGCGCGCGCGTCGGGGCCGGGGTCGAGCAGGCGCGTCGCGTGCTCAGGGTCGTGGTCAGCGCCCGGGGCCAGGAGGCGCTCGGCATCGGCGCGGAGGTCGTCGAGCGCGGTCGCCGGGTTGGTGTCGTCGTCGACCATGAGGTTGGCGGTGAAGAAGAGGTGGGCGCCGCTGCGCGCGATCAGGAGGCGCGGCAGGAAGGCCAGAGCCTCCGGGAAGCCGAACCAGGCGACGTCGTCAGGGTGCGCCGGGTCGAAGGCGAAGCCGGCGAAGCAGAGCGGCGCCGGACGCAGGGCGGCGCCGCTGTCCTGCAAGGTCACGGCTTCGTCCAGCAGGCGCGTCAGGCCGGTGCGGATGGCTTCGAAGCGCGACTCGCCGGCGGCGACAATCCGCGTCGCGTGGCCGGCTGAGGCGAGCGCCAAGCCGCGCTGCGGTTGCTCCCAGACGAAGGCGTCCGGCTGCGTGATCACAGAGCAAGGATCGTAGTCGGGGGCGGGGCCGAGGTGGGCGGTGAGGCTGGCGAGCACGGAGTGTCCGAGTCTAGAAGAACGGGCGCGGGCGCGCTCGATCAGAGGGCTGATGCGGCTCAGGGCCTGTAGCTGGTAGGTCGCGGTGGACATCGGCGCGCCATCCTCCGGCCAGAA
>Ga0209640_10003682_pt1 | contig 13417 bp, 13 predicted proteins | sample RifCSP10_1_FD_184018 | JGI IMG/M metagenome (GOLD analysis project Ga0209640, IMG submission 184018) | Soil microbial communities from Rifle, Colorado - Rifle CSP2_sed 10_1 (SPAdes) (version 2) | ecosystem: Environmental > Terrestrial > Deep subsurface > Rock core/Sediment | place: Rifle...
GTTGCCCTTGCCGTTCTCTGCTCGGCCACGTTGTCCGCGCAGTGGCCGCTTCATCCGGTCGGCGTTCCGAAGGGGCCTGACGGCAGGCCGAATCTGACGGCGCCTGCGCCCCGGACCGCCGATGGCAAGCCGGATTTTTCCGGCATCTGGTACCCGAGCCCGGGACGGACGGAGCCCGGACGGCCTCCGCTGGCGTCGTTCGGGAACGCGGGATCGGGAACTCCGGGAGGGTTGCCGTTCCAGCCGTGGGCCGCGGAGCTTCAACGCAAGCGCGCCGCGGCCAATAGCTGGGACAACCCGGACGGGCTGTGCAAGCCCCAGGGCCCGCTGCAATACCATCTCGATCCGCAGCCGCGAAAGATCGTTCAGACGCCCAGTCAGGTTCTCATCATCTTCGAATCGAACTACGGCCTTCGCACGATCTACCTGGACGGCCGGACGCTCCCGCGCCAGGGGGAGCCGCAGCCGTTCTGGCACGGGTACTCGGTCGGGCGATGGGAAGGCGACACACTCGTCGTGGAATCGAACAATTTCCATGACGATGGGTGGCTCGACGCCAGAGGCAGCCCGTACACGGAGGCGCTGAAGGTGACCGAGCGGTTCCGGCGCGTGAACTACGGGCAGCTCGACATCGAGTTCACCGTCGACGATCCGAAGGCGTACACGAAACCGTTTACCGTCAGGATCGACCAGCGGATCGCGACCGACGGCCAGGAGCTGATCGAGTTCATCTGTCACGAGAACCAGATGTTCCTGAAGCTCACGGGGAGGGAGAAGAGGTAGTGCTACGGTCACGCTCGCACCCGGCACCGACGAGGAGTGGTGAAGAATGACATCGCAGATTGATCGCCGTCGACTCTGGTGGGTGGGTCCGCTGACCGTGCTTGCGTCGGTCGCTGCCGTGCTCGTCGTGCGCGTGGTGGCGTTCGCCACTCTCGATCTCTCGGCGGCGTATCCTCCGTTGTCATGGAGCGGCCCGATCTTCTTCACCGTCGTGCTGGTAAGTGCGGCCGTACTGGTCTTTGTCGCTGTCGCTCGAACGTCTCCCACTCCCATTCGAACCTATCGCCGGATCGCGCTCGGCGCCCTGCTGCTCTCGTTCGTGCCCGACCTGTTCCTGCCGGGCACGGGGCCCGGCGCGACGTGGCCCGCGGCGATCGTGCTCATGGTGATGCACGTCGCGGCGTGGCTGCCGACGATGCTGGTCCTGACGAACCCGGCGATCGTGGCGAGGAAGTAGCGCGAATCCTCACTGGTGCGAACCTGATTCTTATCGGTGCGAACTTGATCCTTGTCGGTGCGGAAGGTGCGAACCAGATACTCGTCCGTGCGAGCCCGACGCTTGTCCGTGCCTCATGCGAACCCGAGGCGTCAGTGCGGCCAGTGCGAGCTCGCACTGGGCACCGACCGGGATCGAGTTCGCACCGACGAACGTCAGGCTTGCACTAGGCACCGACACGGATCAAATTCGCACCGATCTAGTACACCGGCAGATTTTCGAGGAAGTGCCTCGCGATCCGCTGATAGAGATGCGGCGTCGTCCCCGGCCCTTCGGCGATCGCGTGCGTGCGGTTTGGGTACACCATCACGTCGAACGGCTTGCCCAGCTCGATCAGCCGGTTCATCAGCCGCTCGGTGCCCTGAATGTGAACGTTGTCGTCGCCCGTGCCGTGCACCAGCAGGAGCTTACCTCGCAGTCCTTCGGCGAAGTTGATTGCCGACCCGATCCGGTAGCCTTCGGCGTTGTCCTTCGGCAGCCCCATGTAGCGTTCCTGGTAGATCGTGTCGTAAAGCTGCTGATCCGGCATCGGCGCAACGGCAACGCCCACCTTGTAGACGTCGGGAAACCGGAACATCGCGTGGAGTGTGCTCGATCCGCCGCCGCTCCAGCCCCACATCCCGACGCGGTCGAGGTCGACAAACGCGTGCTTCGCGGCCAGCGCGCGGACCGCCGCCGCCTGTTCCTTCGACGACAGATCGCCCAGCGATCCGTAGACGACCTTCCGCCACGCCGCGCCCTTCGGAGCGGGCGTGCCGCGGTTGTCGAACGAGACGACGATGTAGCCCGCGTCGGCGAGGGCGCGATGGAAGAGCATCTGGCCGCCGCCCCACCTGTCCCTGACCGTCTGGTTGGCTACTTCGCCGTAGACGAACACGATCACGGGGTGCTTCCGTGACGCGTCGAAAGACGAGGGCTTGAGCATCCATCCGTCCAGGGTGACGCCGCCGCCGATGTCGACGGCGAGGAATTCAGCGGGCGTCGTGATGACAGACGCAAGCCTGGCGTTCAGCGCCGAGGGGTCGGTCAGCGGCCGCAACGATCGATGCGCGGGCAGCTCGACGACGTCCGTCGCGGGAGGACGATCCATGCGCGACCAGGTGTGGAACGCAAGGCGGCCGCCCGGCGACAGGTTGTAGGTGTGCGTGCCGGGCTGATCCGCCGGCGTCACGCGCTCTGGCGTTTCCGATCCGTTGAGGCTCGATCGATAGAGATACTGCTGCGTCGCATTCGACGGGGACGCGAGGAAGTACAGCCAGCCGCCCGCTTCGTCCGCGCCGGCGACGTCGATCACGTCCGCCTGGAAGGATGTGATCAGCCGTGCAGCGCCGGCCCCACTGCCGCCTCCGTTGGTCGAATTCGACGGCCCACCGGTGCGCGGCACGCGATAGACGTGCCTCCAGCCGTCGCGCTCGCTCGTCCAGAGAAACGCCCTGCCCTGGTCGATCCAGCGCACTTCCTCGACGACGTCGACCCATGCGGGGGATTCGTCTCGAAACGCGCGCGTCACGGCGCCGGTGTTCGCGTCCGCCAGCAGATAGTCGTTCCGGTTCTGCAGGCGGTTCAACTGCTGCATCGCCACCGTGCCCGGATCGACCCAGTCGAGACGCGCGAGGTAGTGCTCGCGCGGGTCGCCGGGCGCCTGCATCCACCGCGTGTCGCCGCCCTCCGCGCTCACGACGCCGATGCGGACGGCCGAGTTCGTCGTGCCGACTTTCGGGTAGGGAATCCTGGTGAGCGTCGGATACAGAGACGAGGTGTTGTCGACCAGCACGAAGGTGCTGATGCCGGTCGTGTCGAACTGCCAGTACGCGACCCGTCGTCCGTCGGGGCTCCAGCGGAATCCGTCCCGAAGGTCCAGTTCTTCCTCGTACACCCAGTCCGACGTCCCGTTGATCGTCGTTTCCGAGCCGTCCCGCGTCAACTGCATCCGCCGCCCATCGTCCATGCTCTCGACGTAAATGTTGTTGGCGCGGACGTAGGCGACGTGCGTGCTGTCGGGCGCGAACTTCGCGAACATCAGCGACGCTTCGGGTGCGTCGCCTCCGAGCTTCTTCAGCACTCCGGAGGCGACCTCGAGGACCCAGTAGTCGCCGCGCGTGTTCTGCCGCCACACGCGTCTCGTGTTCGTGAAGATCAGCAGGCGCCTGCCGTCGGGCGACCACGCGTAGTCGTCGATGTCGAGCGGCGCCTTCGCGCCGGCGGGCACGAGGCGCGAGGCTTGGACGAGCACTGTCCGCGTACCCGTGGCGGCGTCATAGCGCGCGATCTCGGAGCCGCCGCCGGAGGCACGCTCGACGATGGCGTAGGCCATCCCGTCCGGCAGCCAGCGAGCCGGGCCGAAGCGCGGCGGGTCGAACTGTCGCGTCCTGAAGATCCGGTCGATCTGGTCGTAGAGCGTCCGGGCGCGATCGGTCTGCTGTGCCTGAATGGGGACGACGGCAGCCAGCACCGCGACGACGATCAGCCGGCGGAGCGTGTGAGATCCGGTGGCCATGTCGACGACCATACCATAGTGAATGTCGGCGGGATTCAGCCTGCGGTTGGCGCGACACCAGGCGTGCGGTAGGCGGCAATCTTGGACGGCCCCTGGGGAGTTTCTCTCGCTTCTTGGGCGGGCAAGTCAGTTGAACGAGCAAAGCTCAAGCGGACCAACGCGATTCCCAGGCACAACACTTGGATCCAGAAACTGCAGAACTGCGAGGGGCGAGGTGCGGGTGCTCTGTCCACGTCCCTCGTGAGTCCGGGACGTCTTTGAAATGAAGGGAGGTAGCCATGACACGCACGCGATTGACGCTTGCTGTAGTCCTGGCGTTGGCGTTCCCGTTGAGTGGGTGGGCCCAGGAGAGCGACGGGGCGTGGGGTGGACGCGCATTCGTGAATTTCAACGCAGGCGTCCAGACCGCGTCTCCGAACTTCCGATACCAGTATTCCACCGTCTTGTTCGACGAGATGGCGAGGGCTGGAATCGACATCCCTGGGAAGACGGGAATGACGTTCGACGTCGGGGGCGGCGTGCGCCTCGTGCAGAACCTGGGTGTCGGGGTCACCTACTCGCGCTACAGCAAGGAGCGCACTGCCACGTTGAGCACGACCATCCCGAGTCCATTCGACTATGGTCAAGCCAGCACAATCGAACGGCAGCTTCCGCTTCAACGCGAGGAAGATGCCGTGCACTTCCAGGCGATCTATAGGATTCCGATCACCAACAAAGTCCACGTGGGCGTGTTCGGAGGTCCGTCCTATTTTCGCTGCCTCGACGATGTCGTGTCGCAATTCGCCCTCGGGGTTGATTCCTTCTTCCCGGCCTGGGCCGTCAACTTCAGTGACGTCACCCAGACCGTCGACAAGGAATCGGTCTGGGGGTACCACGGAGGCGTGGATGTGACGTATCTGTTCACCCGACGCTTCGGCGTCGGCACAACGATGCGATACAGCCGCGCATCTCACCACTCCACGAACCACTTCGCAGACACCGGCGACCTGTTCTATGACGGCGTCTGGGGTGGGGGGAACGCCACGGAAACGGTGACGATGGATCACGGCGGTTTCCACTGGAACGGCGGGGTCAACCTCCGCTTCTGAGCGAGTGGGGCCCGCCTTCGACGTAGACCTTCGAAGACGTCGAGGCGGGCCTCGTTCACTGGCCGCCCACAGCATGTTCAAGCAGGCTGGGCTGAAATAACGAAATGCCTGATTGTGATTGAGGCGACACGCGGTTGACCGTCCGGCTCAGCCCGAAGACCGAGCGGGCGCTGAACGCCCTGGCGAAGCGCCGGCGCCAGTCCCTGTCCGACATCGTCCGCGAAGCCCTGGCGCAGTACGAGGCAACCACCGTCAGCGGTGCGGCCGCCCGTCGCCCCTACGATGCCTTGTGCAGGCTCACGCAGCCTCACCCTCCTTTCGCCGAACCCATCGCCGCGGCAACGATTGGCTTCGCCCATTCGGGCACCCGTGACAGGTCGCACAGTGCCGCAATCGCCCCGTTCACCATGTGGAGTACCAGAAGCGGCGCCGGCGCCTTGCCGGAGGCTGGATCGGCGTCCACGCTGTTGTCAAAGACCCGCAGCTCCGTCAGGTGCGGTAACAGGCGAATCAGATTGACACGACTGCGCTCGTACCGTTCCCGAATCTTGCTCTCGGGAATATCGTGTCCTCCTCTTGCGACACGAGCACGGACGCGCGCAATGTGCAGCTCGGGAGTCGCGAGGCCGACGTACCACATGCGAACCTCAACGCCCTCCTCGAGCGCCTCCCGGAGCAACGAGGTCATGGTGTTCCCGCCCAGCGTGGTTTCGAAGGCAAACACGAGACGACTCGCAATGGCCGCTTCGAGCAGGCGTTTCCCTTGGTGCCACGCTGCGACGTTGGCGTCCCGTTCGGGCAGACGAGGGCTTGCCGACCGGATGCGCCGCGTCGCCTCGTCAGGATTGAAATAGTCGGCGCCCATCTTGCGGATCACCGCACCGCCGATGCTGCTCTTGCCGGCGCCGTTGGCACCCGCCAGCACGTAGATGCAGGCGGGACCCCTGGCCTCAGCCACGCCGTCGCCGGCGGGTGGCCGCGAGCCGGCCAAGCGTCTTCGGTGTTGCCGTGAATGCGGACTTCAATGCCTTGCGAGCGGCCGGCGTCTGCAGACGGGCGAGCAGACCGTCGAACTCGGCGCTCAGAGCGTGCAGGTCCGGCGGCCGCGCCCCACCGAGCGCCTCGAACTCGGCCATCGAGAGCAGGACGGCCTTGGGCGTGTCGTGCTTCGTGATGATGACCGACCCGCCGGCAATCGCGGCCTCGAGCAACGGTCCAAAGCGCGTCTTGGCCTCTGTTGCGGTCACCGTCAGCGGCGTGTTCTTCGCCATACGGCCATTCTGGACATAATGAACATAATAGTCAACTCGGTCAGTATGGCGCGCAGGCTCACGCCGCCTCCGACGGGACTTGCTCCACCGTCAGGGCGTACTCACCCGCGACTGCTTCGACCGTCTCGCCCGCGGCGACGGCGCCAACGACTGTGGCCACATCGACCCGCGTGCCACTCAGGCAGGGCTTCTCGAAGCGGATATCGGGATCCATCGAGATACCTGGGAAGACTTCCATAGACATCGTCACTCTCTTCAGCGCGACACGACTCGAGTGGGGCCGGGAAACGATTGAGGTCATCACATGCGCGCGCCTTGACAACCCCCTCACCGCAGCGATAATCGGCGGGTTCCGGGACCCGCGGCGAGCCTGAGGAGGGACGTCACCGTGGGCCCCGGCGTCGTCGTCAACAGCACGCAACGATAGAGGTGATTGATGAAAACCACGCGGATGGCCGCACTGAGTCTCGTACTCCTCATCGCCCTCGCCGCCGCCCCGCACGCGCGCGGCCCTCGTTTCTATGCCACCACGCTCGCACCCATCGAAGAGGTGCCGGCGCTGTCGTCGGACGCCACAGGCACGTTCGTCATCGACATCGACGAAGACGCCGGTACCGCTCACTACGAGCTCTCGTACGACCTCATCGGCACGACTGTCCTCCAGGCACACATTCACGTCGGCCAGTTCAGCGTGAATGGCGGCATCATGGTGTTCCTGTGTGGCAGCCCCGCCAGTCCCGGACCGGCCGGCACGCCGGCCTGTCCCCTGTCACCGGGCGGAACGGTCAGCGGCGATCTGGCCGCAGCCCAGGTCATCGGGCCCGCGGGTCAGGGTGTCGCGGCGGGCGAGTTCGACGAGTTCCTCAGAGCGATCCGCAACGACGTGGCCTACGCCAACGTGCACTCGTCGAGGTTCCCCGGCGGCGAGATCCGAGGCCAGTTGGAGCAAAGAGCCGCACCCGGGCAGTAACGCGTCCGGCCGACCATCCGCCCCGTGCCGCGTGAGGCGCGGGGCGATTCACGCCAGCAGTCATCTCGACGACGGCTGTCCCCGGATCTCGCTCACGAGCACGAACCGGACGGGTGCAGCCCCGCCAGGGTCGCCCGATTTCCGCACGATCCGATCGTCAGCATCACCTCGATGTACCGCTCCGTCGCGCCGATCGGCACCGGCGGCGCAATGACACTGTGGTCGAGCGTGCGAAGCGCGGCAGTCAGTTCGACGTCGCCCCTTCCGCGTCCGAGCACGGTCAGCACGACGTCGGCCTGCGAGCGGTCGACGAGGCGAAGCTCGCCCAGCGCCTCGAGCGACTGGCGAACCTGGTCCTGCGCCTCGACCAGCGCATGGGTCGCATCGGCGAAGCCGTTGGTCATCGGAAGCGTGAGGAACACGACGGCGCCTGGGGGCGCCCGCGACGCGGCCCGTTCCGGCGGCGACACACAGCAGGAGGGCCGCCGCAGCGCCGATCGGTCGAAGCGTCATACGCAGCCTCCTCGTCGCGCGCGCGTTGCGAGTTTGCCATCGCGCCACGAAAACCGTAACCGCGCGGACCGGAACTGCCCGCACGTGTGCCGGTTTTGCCTCTGCCAGGAAACCACTGCGAGCGCCGTGCCTGTCGGGATCGGGGGAGACGCGACAAGAGTGGGGCCGGGCACGGGATTCGCACATCCCGTCCTCGAGATGAGAGCGCCGGTGCGACTGTCGCGAGGGCGGCCGAGGTATACGGGTCAGGTCGCCCGCCGCGCGTTCACCGCGTGGGCAGACTCACCGGAAGGCCGGCGCGTCCTCGATCGGGTCGCATCAGGCATCCGCTTCGCGCCATTCGGCAAGGTGCGCGCGGCCCGCGGCCGTGTGTGGCGCCAGCTTGCCGAGGCTGCCCGCGCCGAGACGGTGGCCGCCAACGTGCAGCGTGAGCTCGACGCGTACCTGCCGCGCATCGAAAGGCTCGCGTACGCACCCGACCTGCCACGCCTCAACGTGGAGCTGCGCCGGATGATTGCCGTGCCGCGGCTGCTGCTCAATGCCGAGACGTACCGCCGCCTCGACCTCGCGCTTCAGGGGCAGCCGGTGTTCGCGGGCACCGTGGAGGGCAGGCCGCTGCGCGACTGGTTCCTCCTCACACTCATCAGCAGCCTCGAGGCCGCGGTCATCGGCGCGCGCCCCTCGCCGTGGCGCCCGCTGCCGTCAGGTGGGGACTGGATCACGGTGGGCGTCAACGAGCAGTTCGAGTGGCGGATCCCATTCGAATGTGCGGCATGGCCCGGCCACTACTACGTGCTGGAGCTGAGGCGCATCCCGATCACCCGCGCGGTCCGCAAGGCCGCCCGCGACGCGATTGCCGGAATGGAGGAATCGCTCGCCTCCCTCTCCGGCCTCCAGCGCACGACGATGCTCCGCACGGCCGCCGAGACGCTGGAATAGTCCGTCAGCGAAACCGTCGCAAGAACACGGCCGGAGATGAGCTCACGCCACCATCGCGTAGATGCCTGCGACGCCAGAGCAGCAGTCGCCTAAAATGGCAAACGAGAGTGGTTTGGGCACTGCCTGTATGACGACTGAAGAGGAACGCTGTGCGGAGGCGAGGAGGTTCAAGCAGATCCAGGACGCCTTTCGCATAGGGGATCTGGACGGCTTGCGCGCCGCCGTCGACGATCCTGCCGTGGTCCCGAACGGTCGCATGCCGGACACGATCGGGCCGTGCCTGGTTTACGCGATTTATCACAGCCCGCTGGCCTTCATCCGGACGCTGCTGGAGATCGGCGCCGACCTGAACGCTCCAGTTGACGATGGGTTTCCGCCGCTCATTGCCGCGCTGAGCTGCACGCGCGAGGTGCCCGGCGCCACCAGACGCGCCGACGTGCACGAGATCCTTCGGCTGCTGCTGTCCTTTGGGGCGGACCCGAATCAACGCGGCATCAATGACTACACGCCGCTCCACATGGCCGTCGCCGAGCGCAATCTGCTGGCGGTCCAGATTCTGCTCGACGGCGGTGCCGATCCCGAGCTGCGCACACGGATCGACGAGTGTGAGACGCCGGGTGACATGGCGGAGGCGGCGGGACTGGCGGACATGGCAGCGATGCTCGCGCGGAAGGGACAGCCATCTCGCCGACGGTTGCGGTCGGGCCTGACGTTGCTCGCGGACGTCCCCGGCACCGGGGAGCCAGTGCGCCGGCAGCGCAACTACCGAGTCCGCCTTCGCCTGTGGCTGAACAGGGGAGAGGCGGTTCGCTGGCAGGAGGCCTGGGGGCCCGTGGGCGTCGCGAGACTCGAAGACGAGGGCACGACGCTCGTGACGGACGTCCGGATCGACCGGCGCTCGCTCGTCAGCGGCCTCTTCTACGGTGTGGAGGGCATGCACGTCGGCGGGACGCGCCGGCTGGAAATCGCGCCGCATCTCGCCTACGGCAATCGCGGCGTTCCGGGCGTCATTCCCGCCGGTGCCGTGCTGATCGCCGAGATCACGATCGTCGAGGCACGCCCCGGCAACGCGTAAGGCGCGGGGCTCACGGTCCGCGAAACCGGCGCGCGGGCACCGCCGGCGATGGCGCTTGCTGGCGCTGCTGATGGAGAGCGGCCGGAAGTCGGGCGTGTAGTCGGTCACCCGCGGATACGACGGCGATGGCCCGCAGCGCGCCGAGCCTCGTCGAGTCGTCGATCGACTGGGCCCGAAGGGATGCCGACGATGACGCGACGAGGACGACGAGTGGGACAAGTGTGGCAAGCGCGCGTGCGCGTTGTAGAGCGCCATCAACCCGCCGATGACTGTGCTGGCTTCCTCGATGCTTTCGTAACCAGCGTCCGCGTCGCCAAAGACGATCGGCATCCACTCAGATGGCCGGACGAGATCAGGCGCACTTGCGACGGCAAAGAGGAAGCCCTGAAGCTCGTGGTAACGAAGGGTGCCAACCGGGCGGGCCGGATGCTCCAGAAAGGATCTGAGCGCAGGTGCCCGGGGGGGTGCGACATCCCAAGAGGGCACGCCGATCGGTCTCCAAAAGTCTCAGTGGCGAGGCCGGCCGAGAACGGCACCATAAGCGGCACAATTAGGCCACTTCTTTCATGTAAGTGTTTTGTTGTCAGACTTTAGTCGATACTATGTAGCGGCATAGATGACGGCACGCGAATCAGTCGCCTTGATGGAGCCGATGCTCCCCCCGGCGGGTCATCCGGCCCTCGAGGATCTCGCTTTCCGGCTCGCCTCGGACAGCGCCGCCCTGGCGGCTCACCTTCCCGGCCCGGTGAGGCACGCCGTCGGCGATCTTGTCCGGTCGATGAACTGCTACTACAGCAACCTGATCGAAGGACACAACACGCGCCCGCGGGATATCGACCGCGCTCTCCGACAGGACTACGCCCAGGAGCCCGAGAGGAGAACACTTCAGCTCGAAGCGGTTGCCCACATCCACGTCCAGGCGCTGATCGATTCGGGGCGTGAGCCGGAGGTCAGTCCCACGTCCCGCGAGTACCTGGCGTGGGCGCACCACGAATTCTGTTCGCGCTTGCCGGACGACCTCCTCTGGGTCGTCGATCCGGACTCCAAGAAACGGCGTCGCGTCGTCCCAGGAGCGTTTCGAGAAGAAGGGGTGGCAGTCGGGAGACACATTCCGCCGCGACCCGAGACTCTCGCAACGTTCCTCCAGCGTTTCGAAGACGCCTACCGGCTCGATCGCCTGTCGCGCGTGCAGCAACTGGTGGCCGTCGCGGCCGCTCATCATCGCCTGCTGTGGATTCACCCGTTCCTGGACGGGAATGGCCGTGTGGCACGGCTCATCGCGCACGCGATGTTGAAACGCGCCGGTGTCGGGAGCAGCCTGTGGTCTGCGTCGCGAGGGTTGGCGCGGCGGGTGGGCGACTACCGGCGGTTGCTCGAGGCTGCAGATCAGCCCAGGCGCACAGACGTGGACGGGCGCGGAACGCTGTCAGAGAGCGCGCTCATCGACTTCTGCGAATTCTTCCTTGATGTCTGCGTCGATCAGGTCGCCTACATGACCGAGCTGCTCGAGCCTCGCACGCTCGTGCGCCGGGTGCAACTCGACATCGAGGACCACGTGCGGGCAGGGCGGCTCCCCGATGGAGCGTTTCCGGTGCTGCGCGAGGCGCTGATCACGGGTGATGTCGAACGCGCGCACGCGCGCGAGCTCACCGGCTACCGCGAACGTAAGGGTCGCGAGGTCGTATCGGCCCTGCTGCGCGCGGGGCTGTTGACGTCAGAGAGCGACCGCTCGCCGCTCCGCATCGCATTCCCGGTGGACGTGGTGGAACGATGGTTCCCGAAGCTCTATCCGGCGGTGTGAGCGCGGCGTGCTGAGTGCCGCCGGCGCCGCTCTCAGGCCGTCAACACCGTGGCTGCGAGCGCCTTCACGTCGGCCTCCAGGCGCGGACCGTAGTGGCTGATCACCTCGGCTGCCAGAACGCTGCCGAGCCGTCCACACGTCCCGAGATCGCGGCCGTGCGTGTAGGCGTATAGAAACCCCGCCGCATACGCGTCGCCCGCCCCGGTCGTGTCCACGACGTGCACGCCGCTCACCGCGTCGATGACATGGACTTCCCCGCCATTGACGATGACGGATCCCTTCGCGCTGCGCGTCAGGGCGGCGATTTCCGTGTGTCCGCTGACGTGCTGAAGGGCGTCGTCGAAGTGCCGCACCTGGTACAGCGAGAGGATCTCGTTCTCGTTGGCGAACAGGATGTCGACGTGGTGCTCGACCAGCTCCAGGAACTCGTCACGGAATCGTGCGACGCAGGCCGCATCCGACAGCGTCAGCGCCACCTTGACTCCTGCCTGCTGCGCCTGGATGGCGGCATCGCGCATGGCCTTCTTGGCGCGTGACTGGTCCCAGAGATATCCCTCGAGATACATCACCTTGGATGAGGTGATGTAGTCCATGTTGACGTCGTCGGGGCCGAGCTGCGACGCGGCGCCGAGGAACGTCTGCATGGTGCGTTGTGCGTCGGGTGTCACGAAGATCAGACTGCGGCCTGTCGAGAGGCCGCCCTCGAGCCGTGGCGTGTCGTAGATGACGCCAACCGCGCGCATGTCGTGGCTGAAGACGTCGCCAAGCTCGTCGTCTGCCACCTTGCCGATGTACGCCGCTCGTCCGCCGAGTGCGGCGATGCCGGCAATCGTGTTCGCCACGGAGCCACCGGAGCGCTCGACCGCCGGGCCCATGACGGCGTAGAGACGGTCGGCGGTCGCCTGGTCGATGAGCGACATCCCGCCCTTGGGCAGGTCGTACTCGACGAGCAGCGACTCGTCCGCCTTGGCGAGCACGTCGACAACGGCGTCGCCGATCCCGGTGACGTCGAACCTGGCTGTGGACATCGGAGCCACCATGTCAAAGAGGGACCCGGTTGACGGCCAGTTCCATCAAGCCTAATATCCGGATTAACGGATAGATACTGATTCTAGCACCAGTGCGGGCGTCTGAACACGAGGGGAATGTTCGATGCACCGAAGGCGTTTCGTCGGGCTGCTCGCGACGGGTGCGGTGCGATGCGCCGTCGGATCGACCGGCGACAGTCACAGTAACACGACGGCGGAGCCCCCGTCGGCCACCCATGCCTCGTGGCTCGCGCGCCTTCCGAAAGTCGAGCTCCACGTCCACCTCGAGGGGGCCATCCCCAGAAGCGCGCTCTGGGAGCTCATCACCAAGTACGGAGGCCACGAGTCGCTGCGCACGCGCGACGATCTCGACCGAACGCTCGTCTACCAGGACTTCAGGCACTTCCTGGACGTCGAAGCCTTCTTTTCGCCGCCGGACTTCAGACGCTCACCTCTGGTGCCGCAGCGCGTGGCCGAGGCGATCCGCGCCGGCCTGCGCGAGGTCCCCTCGATCGAGGTCGCGCTCATCGCGGATCTCGTGAGGGACCGGGGAACCGATCACGCCGCGCAACTGCTCGAGCGGATCGCGGAAGTCCGTAACCTCGGCGTCATCGGCATCGGGATCGGAGGCTGGGAGCCGGGGAGCCTCAACACCGACGATCCGCTGTTCTTCGGCAACTCACTGGCCGGCGAGCTCGCGGCCGTTCAGCGCCATCACGGGTTCACGCGTGAGGAGATCACGCGTCTCGTCGCCTCGTCCATCGAGTCGTCCTGGCTGCCGGCCGACCGAAAGTCGCGACTGGCGGAGACGCTTCGCACGCGGGGATTGTGCTGGCGGAGAGAGTGGGATTCGAACCCACGGTAGAGTTTCCCCTACACACGCTTTCCAAGCGTGCTCCTTCAACCACTCGGACATCTCTCCGTATTTGTAGAATCAACGGTTTACGGGCGAGTGG
>Ga0209640_10003683_pt1 | contig 13416 bp, 7 predicted proteins | sample RifCSP10_1_FD_184018 | JGI IMG/M metagenome (GOLD analysis project Ga0209640, IMG submission 184018) | Soil microbial communities from Rifle, Colorado - Rifle CSP2_sed 10_1 (SPAdes) (version 2) | ecosystem: Environmental > Terrestrial > Deep subsurface > Rock core/Sediment | place: Rifle...
CCCCCGTGGCCGTCAGAGCCGGGATCACGTCGCCGCCGATGTCCGTGCGATGCGGCTCGGTGTCCTTCGGCGTCACGACGTCGACGAGCGTCTCGGTCTCGAAGACGTAGTTCCCCATGGACGCGAGGCAGCGCGTGGCATCGCCGGGCATGGACGGCGGGTCCTTCGACTTCTCGTGGAAGCGGAGGATGCGGCCGCTCTCCTCCACCTCGATCACCCCGAACTCCGCGGCCTGCTCGCGCGGCACGGGGATCGCCGCCACCGTCACCCCGGCGCCCGAGGCGGCGTGCCGCTCGACCATCGGCCGCGGATCCATGCGGTAGATGTGGTCCGCCCCGAACACGCAGACGTGGTCCGGCCGCTCGTCGCCGATCAGGTTGAGGTTCTGGTAGATGGCGTCCGCGGAGCCGAGGAACCAGTACGGGCCGCGGCGCATCTGCGCCGGCACGGGCGTGACGTAGTTCCCGAGCAGGGTCGAGAACCGCCACGTCTGCGACACGTGCCGGTCGAGCGAGTGGCTCTTGTACTGCGTGAGGACGACGATCTTCAGGAAGCCCGCGTTCGCGAAGTTCGAGAGCACGAAGTCGATGAGCCGGTAGGAGCCGCCGAACGGCACGGCCGGCTTGGCACGGTCGTTCGTGAGCGGCAGGAGCCGCTTGCCCTCTCCCCCGGCCAGGACGATCACGAGGATCCGAGGCGCGTTGGCCATCGGGCCGAGCGTATCGCCCCGGCTACCTCCGGGCGAGTCGGCGGTAGAGCTCGACGTGGGCGGCCGCAGGCTCCCGCCACGACCAGTCGGCCGTCATCCCGCGGCGCTGGGCGCCGGCGCGGACCTGCGGGTCGCTCCACCCCCGGATCGAGCGCACGAGCGCGTCCCGGAGCGCGGGCGTCTCGGCCACAGCGGCGCGCCAGCCCGTACCGCGCCCGGGGTCCTCGTCCAGGTCGATCACGGTGTCGTGGAGCCCCCCGACGTCGGTGACGACCGGCAGCGTCCCGTAGCGCATCGCCTGCATCTGCGCGAGGCCGCACGGCTCGAAGCGGCTCGGCATGAGGAGGAGGTCGCCGCCCGCGAAGAGGAGGTGCGAGAGCGGCTCGTCGTAGCCCTCGACGAAGGCGACGGAGTCCGGATGCGCGGCTGCCGCGTCACGGAGGGCCTGCACGAGCGGCTCGTCGCCTGCCCCCAGCACCGCGACCTGGGCGCCGAGAGCGTCCAGCTCGCCGAGCAGCGGCAGCAGCAGGTCGAAGCCCTTCTGGTGGACGAGCCGGGTCACCGCGACCGCGAGCGGGGCGGCGCGCTCGGGGAGCCGGACGCGGTCGAGGACGGCCGCGCGGCCGAGTGCCTTGCCCGAGAGGTCTTCGGCGTCGTAGCCCGTGGGAAGGTATGGATCGCGGGACGGGTCCCAGATCGCGGCGTCGATCCCGTTGCGGATCCCGACGAGCCGGTCCGCCCGCTCCCGGAGGAGCCCGTCCAGGCCCGCTCCCGTCTCGGGGCGCAGCACCTCCTCCCGGTAGGTCGGGCTGACGACGACGACCGCGTCGGCGAGCTCGATCCCGCCCGCCAGCGGGTTGCAGCCGCCGTCGCGCGCGAAGACAACCCCGTGCGACCCGAGCCGCTCGACCCATTCGGCCCCGGTCCAGCCCTGGTACGCGAGGTTGTGTACCGAGAGGACGACCGGAACGGAGCCCTCGAGCCAGGCGGAGGCGGCCGCAGTGTGCCAGTCGTTCACGTGCACGACGTCGGGCCTGGTCACGTCCGCGAGCGCCGCGACGGCCGCCGAGAACGCGAGGAAGCGGGCGTCGTTGTCGGGCCAGGCCTCTCCGTGCTCGTCCGTGTACGGGTGCGGCCGGCGGATGCCCGGCACGGAGACGAGCGCCAGCGGGCCGGCAGTCGCGTGCACGCCTCGCCGGACCGTCGCGGGGCTCGCCCACGGCGGCGCCTCGAGCTCGAGCACGTCCTCCCACTCGAGCGCGACCTCTTCGTAGTCCGGGAGCACGAGCACGACCTCGACGCCCTGGGCGCGCAGCTCGCGGGCGAGGCCGGCCGCCGCGTGCGCGAGACCCCCGACCGGGGCGACGGGAGCGAGCTCGGCGGTCGCGAAGAGGACGCGCACCGGCCCGCCCGTCCTAGCGCCTGCCCTCGCGTCGCCGGAGCAGGAGGAGCGAGCGCGGCTCGAGGTGGACCTGCCCGCGGGCCGGGTACGACGCCTCCTCCACCCCGGGATCGGTGGTGTCGAGCACGACCCCCCAGGCAGGGCCGAAGCGCCGGGGCGGGAGGACGTAGGTCACCGGCTCGTGCCGCGCGTTCACGAGCACGATGAACGAGTCGTCCCGGACCGGCTCCCCCTCGGGGGTCCGCGACCCGATCTCCTCGCCGTTCAGGAAGAGTCCCACGCACTGCGTCTCGCCGGACTCCCAGTCGCGCCTGGTCATCCTCCGCCCGTCGGGGCGGAACCACCAGGCGTCCGGGAGCGTCACGCCCGGGCCGTGCCCGTCCAGGAACTGCGCGCGCCGGAAGACGGGGTGCCGTCGCCGGAGCTCGACCACGCGGCGCGTGAACGCCAGCAGCCGCTCGCGGCGCTCGTCGAGCTCCCAGTCGAGCCAGGAGATCTCGTTGTCCTGGCACCACGCGTTGTTGTTGCCGAGCTGCGTCCGTCCGATCTCGTCCCCGCCCGAGAGCATGGGGACGCCGTGGGAGAGGAGCAGCGTGGCGAGGAAGTTGCGCTGCTGCCGGGCGCGGAGCGCGAGCACGTCGGGGTCGTCGGTGGGGCCCTCGACTCCGCAGTTCCACGAGCGGTTGTCGTCCGAGCCGTCGCGGTTCCCCTCCAGGTTGGCCTCGTTCCGCTTCCGCTCGTACGAGACCAGGTCTGCGAGCGTGAAGCCGTCGTGGCACGTGACGTAGTTGATCGAGGCGGAGGGGTGGCGCCCGTCCGCCTGGTAGAGGTCGCTCGAGCCGGTGAACCTCCTCGCGAACGAGGCGACGTCGCCGTGGCCGCGCCAGAGATCGCGCATCGCGTTGCGGTAGCGGTCGTTCCACTCCGCCCACAGCACCGGGAAGTTCCCCACCTGGTAGCCGCCCGGGCCCACGTCCCACGGCTCGGCGATCAGCTTCACCTGCGAGAGGACGGGGTCCTGGTGGATGACGTCGAAGAAGGTCGCGAGCCGGTCGACGTCGTGGAGCTCCCGGGCGAGCGCGGCGGCCAGGTCGAACCGGAACCCGTCCACGTGGCAGTCGATCACCCAGTAGCGAAGCGAGTCCATGATCAGCCGGAGCACGCTCGGGTGCACCGGGTTGAGCGAGTTCCCCGTGCCCGTGAAGTCGACGTAGCGCTGCGGGTCGCTCGGGTCGAGCCGGTAGTACGAGGCGTTGTCCACACCCTTGAAGGAGAGCATCGGCCCGAGGTGGTTTCCCTCGGCCGTGTGGTTGTAGACGACGTCGAGGATCACCTCGATGCCCGCCCTGTGCAGCGCCTTGACGAGCCCCTTGAACTCGCGCACCTGCTCGCCTCGCGTGCCGGTGGCCGCGTAGGGCGCGTGCGGGGCGAGGAACCCGATCGAGGAGTAGCCCCAGTAGTTCCGGAGCCCCCGGTCGTGCAGGAAGTGCTCGTCGGCGACGTGGTGGACCGGCATCAGCTCCACGGCGGTCACGCCGAGCGAGGTCAGGTGGGCGATCGCCGCCTCGGAGGCCAGCCCCGCGAAGGTGCCGCGGAGGTGCTCCGGCACGCCCGGGTGGCGCTGCGTGAAGCCCCTCACGTGCAGCTCGTAGATGATCGTGTCCGCCCAGGGCGTCTCCAGCCGCTCGTCCCCCTCCCAGTCGAACGACCGGTCGACGACCACGCAGCGCGGGATCGCGTCCGCGTCGTCCTCGTCGTCGAGCTCGAGGTCGGCGTCCGGCGCGCCCGTCGGCACGTAGGGCAGCGTGCTCGCGGCGCCGTGGTCGACCGTCCCGTCGATCGCCTTCGCGTACGGGTCGATGAGGAGCTTGGCCGGGTTGAAGCGGTGGCCGCGCTCGGGCGCCCAGGGCCCGTGCACGCGGTAGGCGTACCGCTGCCCCGGCCCGATCCCGGGCAGGTAGCCGTGCCAGTTGTGGGCCGTGCGCTCCCGGAGCGCGATCCTCGTCTCGCGGTCCTCCCCGTCGAACAGGCAGAGCTCGACGCCCTCCGCGTTCTCCGAGAAGAGCGAGAAGTTCGTGCCCTGCCCGTCCCAGGTCGCGCCGAGAGGGAAGGGCCCGCCGGGCCAGGGGATCATGCGCGCCCCTCTTCCTTTCGCAGAGACGCGATCCGCAGAAGCGGATCACGCCTCGCGGACACCCACGGGCCGGCCCCGGCTACCGGCCGGCACGTCTCTCGGGGCCCCCAGGAAGTGGGCAGCACTTCCTGGGGTGAAAGCCGGCCTCCGCCGTGGCCTGACGCCGCGAGCGACGCCCGAGGAACGCGCCTGAGAGCCGAGTGCAACGAGGGACTCCTCATGGGGTTTCCGGCCGCAGCCACACGACCCCGAGCGGCGGCAGGGTGACCTCCGCCGAGAAGGGGTGGTCGTGGTGCCGGGGCGCCTCCTCGGCGACGACGGGGCCGGGGTTGCCGGCGCCGGATCCTCCGTACTCGACGGCGTCCGTGTTCAGCACCTCGCGCCAGGCCCCCGCCCGCGGGAGGGCCACGCGGTAGCCGTCGCGCCGCACGGGGGCGAAGTTGCAGAGGCAGGCGAGGGCGCGCCCGTCACGCGAGAAGCGCGCGAACGCGATCACGTTCGAGTCGGCGTTCGAGAGCTCGAGCCAGCGGAACCCCTCCGGGTCCGCGTCCAGCTCGTAGAGCGCCGGTTCCGAGCGGTAGTGGCGGTTGAGCTCGCGGACGAGCTCCTGCACGCCGCGGTGCTCGGGCCGCTCGAGGAGGTGCCAGTCGAGGCTGCCCTCCGCGTCCCACTCGCGCTCCTGGGCGAGCTCCCCGCCCATGAACAGGAGCTTCTTCCCCGGGTGCGCCCACATGTAGGCGTAGAGCGCGCGGAGGTTCGCGAGCTGCTGCGCGCGGTCGCCGGGCATCCGGGAGAGCAGCGACCCCTTGCCGTGCACGACCTCGTCGTGCGAGAGGGGCAGCAGGTAGTTCTCGCTGAAGGCGTACACGAGCGAGAACGTGAGCTCGTGGTGGTGGAAGCGGCGGTGGACGGGCTCGCGCGCGAAGTACGCGAGCGTGTCGTTCATCCAGCCCATGTTCCATTTGAAGCCGAAGCCGAGGCCGCCGAGGTGCACGGGGCGCGAGACGCCGGGCCACGCGGTGGACTCCTCGGCCGCCATCAGCACCCCGGGCACGCGAGCGTGCACGACCTCGTTCAGCTCCCGGAGGAAGGACGCCGCCTCCAGGTTCTCACGGCCGCCGAAGACGTTGGGGAGCCACTGGCCTGCGCCTCGCGAGTAGTCGAGGTAGAGCATGGAGGCGACGGCGTCGACGCGCAGCCCGTCCGCGTGGAGCTCGCGCAGCCAGTAGAGCGCGTTCGCGACCAGGAAGTTCCGGACCTCCGAGCGACCGTAGTTGAAGACGAGCGTGCCCCAGTCGGGGTGCTCGCCCCGCCGCGGGTCCTCGTGCTCGTAGAGCGCCGTGCCGTCGAAGCGGGCGAGCGCCCACTCGTCGCGCGGGAAGTGCGCAGGCACCCAGTCGAGGATGACGCCGAGGCCCGCGGCATGGAGCCGCTCCACGAGGGCACGGAACCCGTCCGGGCTCCCGAAGCGGGCCGTGGGCGCGAAGTACCCGGTGGGCTGGTACCCCCAGGAGGCGGTCAGCGGATGCTCCATGACGGGCAGGAGCTCGACGTGCGTGAACCCGAGCCCGCCCGCGTGCTCGGCGAGCTCCTCCCCCAGCTCCTCGTACGTGAGCGGCCGGTTGCCCTCGAGCGGGTTGAGCCGCCAGGACCCGAGGTGGGCCTCGTAGACGCTCACGGGCTCCGCCCAGAGGTTCGCCTCAGCGCGCCGCTCGAGCCAGGCGTCGTCGTGCCAGACGTGCTGCGAGCGCGTGACGACGGACGCGGTGGCCGGGGGCTTCTCCGCTGCGAAGGCGAACGGATCCGCCTTCAGGGGAAGCGGCCCGCGCTTCGTGCGAACCTCGAACTTGTAGCGGGCGCCCGGCTCCACGTCGGGCACGAAGAGCTCCCAGATGCCCGAGCCGCCGAGCGAGCGCATCTGGTGGACGCGTCCGTCCCAACCGTCGAAGTCCCCGACGACGGAGACGACCCGCGCGTTCGGCGCCCACACCGCGAACGCCACCCCGTCGCAGTCCTCGACCCTGCGCGCGTGCGCTCCGAGGCGCTCGTACAGCTCCTCGTGCCTCCCCTCCCCTGCGAGGTGGAGGTCGAGCTCGCCGAGCGTCGGCGGGAACGAGTACGGGTCCCGGCCGGTGAGGACGCGGCCGTCCGGGTAGGAGACCTCGAGCCGGTAGCGGAGCGGCAGCGAGGCGCCCGGGATGTCGGCGGCGAAGACGCCCTCGGGATGCACGCGGTCGAGGGGGACCGGCTCGAGCTCGTCGGGCAGGAGCACGACGCGGTCCGCCCCTGGGTGGAAGGCGCGCACGACCACGACTCCCCGGCTCGGATGCGCGCCGAGCAGCGAGTGGGGGTCGTGGTGCTCGCACGCGACGAGCCGCTCGATCTCCGCCGAGGTCGTCACGCGGCGCATCCTCCGGCGAGCGAGGCAGCCAGGTCGTGGAAGTCCGTGAACGGCTCGAAGGCCACGCCACGTCGGGACAGGTAGTCGGCGAGGCCGTCCCTCGCGAAGACGCGACCCGCGGCGAGGGAGACGCAGCGGTCGGAGAAGCCGTCGCCCACGTAGACGACGTCTCCGAGCCCGGCGACGTCGGCCCGCTTGCACGGCTCTCCGCAGACAGCGCAGGGCTTCGCGCTGCGGAAGAGCGTGCGCCATCCCTCCGGCCGCGGGTCGAGCCTGTTCGCCCGGACCTCGAGCTCGAGCCCCTCGCGCTCGAGGATCGGGCCGATGAGCTCGTGGAACCCGCTCGAGACGACGAGCGGACGATGCTCGCGCGCGAAGTCGCCGAAGCCGGCCCGCAGGCGGACGGTCTCCCGGGCCCACGCGACCACCTCCGCGAGCGGCGCCCGCACGGTCTCGAACTCCCGGGCGATGACCTCGTGGAGGCCGAGCCTCCGCCCGAGGAGCGCCTCGGCCTGGCCGTAGATTCCCTCGTCGCCGAACTCGAGCAGCACGAGGTGGAGGCCGTCGACCTCGGTCGCGGTCCCGTCCCAGTCGACGACGATCTGCACGCCGGTCAGGCCCGGGACACCGGCGCTGCAAGGATGCCGATGCCCTCGATCAGGAGCTCGGCTCCGGTGCCCGGCGCGATCTCGACCGCGTCCAGCGCCGGGCCGGCGAGGAGGTCTCCCGGCCGCAGGACGGTCCCAAAGGCGGCGAGGTCGCGGGCGGCGGGCCAGTCGAAGCCCCCGAAGCGCCCTCGGATCCGCTCGGCCCCGTCCGCACGCACCGTCGCCTGGAGCTCGTACGGGTCGAGCTCGTCGGGAGTGACGACGACGGGGCCGAGAATCAGCGCGAAGTCGCGGTCCTTCGGCGGCGCGAGAGCCGGGTCCCGCCACTCTGCGAGGGCCGTGTACCCCCCGATCTCGCCCTCCGCGCCGATCATCGCGGCCACCCGGGGGAGCAGGACCAGCTCCGGCGCCTCGGTGCTCACGGCTGCGTCCGGCGCGAGGATCGCTGCCGGGTTGGCGAAGGCGAACGCGGCCCCGTCGTCGAAGACCCGCACCGACGGAGGATGGAGCACGGGAGCGAGCAGCACGACGTCGTCGAGCGCGTACTCCGCGTGCTCGCGCGCCGAGCCGCCGCCCGTGAAGAACGACTGCAGCGTCTGGGCGGCGAGGTGGACGACGCGGCCGTCCTCGATCCGACCGACCCAGCCGCGCTCCATGGGCCGACCTTCCGGATGGAACATGCAGAGCCTCACCGGGCGCAGAGCCTAGATGGCGGAGCCTACGGCTCGGTGTGCACGACGACGTCCACGACCCCGGGCACGGCGCTTCGCACCCGCTCCTCCACCGCGCTGGCGCTCGCGTGCGCGTCCGCGAGCGACTCCTCCCCCGCGAGCGCGAGCGTGAGGAAGACGACGATCCCGTCGTCCGTCTGCACGACCCGCACGTCCCGCGGGCCGGCCCCGGTCTCCTCCCGCACGAGCCGCTCGATCGCGGCCTCGTCGATCCACGCCTCCTCCGCGCTCGCGGCCTCGGCGAGGGGTTCGAGGTGCGTGCGCACCCCGGAGACCTCCGGCACCGCGGCGACGATCGCCTGCTCGACCTGCTCGGCGACGGCATGCGCCTCGTGCAGCGGGAGCTCGCCCGGCAGCTTGAGGTGCAGCGACACCTCCAGCCGCCCGTCGACCTCGAGGACGGTGAGGTTGTGGATCTCCCGGACACGGCCGACGCCGAGCGCAGCCGCCAGCACGCGCTCGCGGACGTCTCCCTCGGCCCGGCCCGGCTCGACGTGCACGACGACGTCGAGATCCGGCAGGAGCTCGCGGAGCGCGTCCTCGACACGGTCGGCGGCTGCGTGTCCCTGTCCAACGGCCGCCCCCGGCGCGATCCCGATGTCGACGTCCACGAAATGCGCGCCGCCGGCACGGCGCACGCGGAGCCGGCGCAGCTCGACGGGCGGGTCGAGCCGTGCGATGGCCGCCCGGGCGGCGGCCTCGGCGTCGGAGGGCGAGCGGTCCATGAGGACGTCCACGTTGCGGACGAGGAGCCTCGAGGCCGCCGCGATCACGAGCCCGGCGACGAAGAGCGCCGCGATCGCGTCTCCTTCCGGAACGCCGAGCGACGCGGCGACGAGGCCGGCGAGCACCGCCAGCGTGCCTGCGAGGTCGCTCCCGAAGTGGAGGGCGTTCGCGAGGAGCGCGTCGCTCCGGTAGCGCCTCCCGGCCCGGAACGAGACGGACATGCGCAACGCGTCGATCACGATCACGAGCGCCACCGCGACGAAGGTCCACCAGGTCGGCTCCACCTCGAAGCCCACCCAGCCGGCGAGCCGGGCGATCGCCGCGCCGGCGATGAGGAGGCTGACGGCGATGAGGAACGCGGACTCGCCGAGCGCGGCGAGGTTCTGCGCCTTCGCGTGCCCGAAGGGGTGCCCGGAATCGGCCGGGCGCACGGCCACCGAGACCGCGAACAGCGTGACGAACGCGGCCGCGAGATCGGTTCCCGAGTGGGCGGCCTCCGCGAGCAGCCCGAGGCTCCCGCTCGCGATCCCGGCCGTGAGCTTGATCGCGATGAGGAGACAGGCCGCGCCCACCGACACGAGCGCGGTGCGCCGCTGCGGGGACATCACGCCGGAAGGCTACGGCCTGGCCTGTCAGCCGGCAGCCGCGTAGACCGCCCACCGGTCCGGAACGCCCTTGAGCTCGTGCTCTCCGCGCTCCTCGAAGGCGATCCCGGAGCCGGCGACGAGATCGCGGACGGTTCGGGTCACGAGCACCTCGCCGGAAGCGGCGAGGTCGCAGACGCGAGCACCGATGTGCACGGCGAGCCCGAAGATCCCGTCGGAGCGCCGCGTGATCTCCCCCGCATGGAGCCCGGAGCGGACCTCGACGCCGACCCGGCGCGCCTCGTCCCGGATCGCCCAGGCGCAGCGAATGGCGCGCGCGGGCCCGTCGAAGGTCGCGACGAGCCCGTCGCCGGTCGTGTGGTCGAGCCGGCCGTCGTGAGCCCGAAGCTCGCCCTGGGCCGCCTGCTCGAAGCGGTCGAGCACGAGCTGCCAGCGCTGGTCGCCGAGCTCGCTCACGCGCTCCGTGGAGCCGACGACGTCGACGAACAGCACGGTCGCGAGCACCCGGTCCCCGCCCGTCGCCTCGGAGCGCGTTCCCGTGACGAACTCCTCGATCGCTCCCAGGAGGTCAGGGTCCGGCAGCGCCCAGTGGTCGGCGCTCGCGCGCTCGAGCAGCCGTGCTCGGGGAATGTGCTCGGCGAGGTAGCGGCCGTGGTCGATGCGGATGAACGCGTTGTCGCGGCTGTGCACGACGAGCGTCGGAACGTCGATCAGGGGCAGCACGTTCCGGAAGTCGAGCTCGAGAATGGACTGCATCTTCGCCCGGGCGAGCCCCGGAGTGGCGCCGTACCGCTCGACCCGGCCCCACCACTCCTCGACGCCGGGCCGGCCGGCGACCGACGGGCCGAGGACGTGGACGTGCTTGCCCGTGCCCCATTCCCCCTCCACGTCCTCGAGGAGCGCCGCCTGGACCTCCACGGGCAGCCCGGCCGGGTAGTCCTCGGCTCGGGCGAGGCGCGCGAACCCGTTGATCAGCACGAGCGACGAGACCCGCTCCGGGTGCGTCGCCGCGGCGACCATGGCCATCTGCGCTGCGTGCCCGTGGGCAACGAGCGACGCCTTCCCCGAGCCTGCCGCATCCATGACGGCGACGAGGTCGTCCATCCACGCCTCGGCGGAGATTGCCCCTCCCGGAACGCGCCCCGACATGCCCCCGCCGCGCATGTCGAGCCAGATGACGCGGGCGAACCTGGCGAGCGACCCGACGAGCTCCACGAACAGCGGCTGCTCGGCGATCGTCTCGAGATGGCTCGCCCAGTCGAACGCGAGAACGATGTCGCGCAGGCCCTCGCCGAGGACCTGGAACGCGATGTCGACGTCGCCGGAGCGGACGTACTGCGTGCGCGCGAGCGCCACGAGGCCCATTCTGCGGGCACGCGAGCGGCTCGTGCCTCAGCACTTACGCTTCGTCGATGCGCATCTGTCCGAGCTGCAGGCGGGAGAACGCGGACGACGCGCGCTTCTGCTCGGGGTGCGCGACGCCACTCGAGCCCGAGACGCCGGCGCGCGAGGAGCGCAAGGTCGTCACCTGCCTCTTCTGCGACCTGGTCGGGTTCACCGCCCGCGCCGAGTCCATGGACCCCGAGGACGTGCGACGCCTGCTCGGGCCCTACCACGCCCGCGTGCGCTCGGAGCTCGAGCGCTTCGGGGGGACGGTCGAGAAGTTCATCGGGGACGCGGTGATGGCGGTCTTCGGCGCTCCGGTCGCGCACGAGGACGACCCCGAGCGGGCGGTGCGCGCGGCGCTCGCGATCCGGGAGGCGCTCGCCGAGGAGGGAGAGCTCGAGGTGCGGATCGGGATCACGACCGGGGAGGCGCTCGTCGCCCTCGGCGCGCGTCCGGAGGCAGGGGAGGGGATGGCCTCGGGGGACGTCGTCAACACGGCCGCGCGCCTGCAGGCGGCGGCGCCGGTGAACGGCGTGCTCGTCGACGAGACCACCTATCGCGCGACCGAGCGCGTCATCGCCTATCGAGCGGCCGATCCGATTGCGGCGAAAGGAAAGAGCGAGCGGGTCTCAGCCTGGGAGGCGCTCGAGGCGAAGGCGCGCTTCGGCGTCGACGTCCGCCAGCTCGGCGCAACACAGCTCGTCGGCCGCACCGAAGAGCTCGCCGCGCTCGAGGCTGCGCTCGGCCGAGCGCGTCGCGAACGCGAGCCTCAGCTCGTCACGCTCGTCGGCGTCCCGGGGATCGGCAAGAGCCGACTCGTGTGGGAACTCTTCCAGCGCGTCGATGCGGAGCCAGAACTGACGTGGTGGCGCCAGGGCCGCTCGTTGCCGTACGGCGAAGGCGTCAGCTTCTGGGCACTGGGGGAGATGGTGAAGGCACAGGCGGGCGTGCTCGAGACCGATGACGCAGAGCAAACCGAGACGAAGCTACACGAGAGCGTCGCCGCGCTGGTGTCCGACTCCGCGGACGCGAAGTGGCTCGCAGGACACCTGCGCCCTCTTGTCGGCCTCGAGAGCGGCGACTCCGGCGTAGGGCGCCGGGAAGAGGCCTTCGCCGCCTGGCGTCGTTTCCTCGAGGCGCTCGCGGAGGAGCGGTCGCTGGTTCTCGTCTTCGAGGACCTGCACTGGGCCGACGACGCACTCCTCGACTTCGTCGACTACCTCGTGGAGTGGGCAAACGGTGTGCCGATCCTGGTGGTAGGGACGGCTCGCCCAGAGCTCCTCGCCCGTCGACCCGCCTGGGGCGGCGGCAAGCCAAACGCGCTCACACTCTCGCTCTCGGCGCTCTCGGACGACGAGACTGCGCGCCTCGTGCACATGCTCCTCGAGCGCCCGCTGCTCGAAGCCGAGGTGCAGAAGACGCTACTCGAGCGCGCTGGAGGCAATCCCCTCTACGCTGAGGAGTTCGCGCGCATGCTCGGCGACCGCGCCGACCACGACCTGCCGCTTCCGGAGACGGTTCAAGGCCTCATCGCCGCTCGCCTGGACGGGCTCGGCGACGAAGAGAAGGCGCTTCTGCAAGCCGGGGCCGTGCTCGGCAAGGTCTTCTGGCTGGGGGCCGCCGTGCTTCTCGCCGACATCGAGCGCGAGCGCGCGCAGGAGCTCTTGCACGCCCTCGAACGGAAGGAGTTCCTGAGATGCGAGCGCCACTCCTCCGTGGCGGGTGAGGTCGAGTACGTCTTTCGGCATGTGCTCGTACAGGACGTTGCCTACGCACAGATCCCGCGGGTAGTCCGGGCTCGTAAGCACGAGCTCGCCGCGGACTGGATCGAGTCGCTCGGCAGGTCCGAGGACCACGCGGAGATGCTCGCGCACCACTACCTGAGTGTGCTCGAGCTTTTGCGCGCCGCGGAGCTTCCGACGAGCGATGTCGCCACGGCAGCCCGCCCCGTGCTGATCGAGGCGGGCGAGCGCGCGTTCTCGCTCAACTCCTATCCAGCCGCCGTCCGCTTCTACGACGAGGCTCTCGCCCTCGGATCGCCGGACGATGTCGAGCGTGGGAGCATTCAGTTCCGACGGGCACGAGCCCTTCACATGACGATGGGAGCTGCGGCTGACGACGCTCTCGAGGAGGCACGCGACGCTCTCCTCGCTGCCGGCGACTCGGAGCACGCGGCCGAGGCAGACGCGTTGCTCGCGGAGTCCTGGTGGCACCGTGGCGACAGGGACCGCTCGCTGGAGCACCTCGATCGGGCGCGCCGCCTCGTAGACGAGCTGCCGCCTTCTCCGGGGAAGGCACATGTCCTCAGCCAGCTCTCGCGTTACCGCGCGCTCGCGGAGAGGAACGAGGAGGCGATTCAGGCGGGGGAGGAAGCGCTCGCGATGGCCGGGTCACTCGGGCTGGAGGGGCTTCGAGCACACGCCCTCAACAACATCGGAATTGCGAGGTTCAACGCCGGCGATGTCGCGGGCATCGAGGACCTCGAGCGCAGCGTCGAGATCGCCGTCGCGGCACGGTCTCCGGAAGCGGCGCGCGCGTACAACAACCTGGGCGCTCTCGTGTGGACGCTGGGCGACTTTCGTCGTGCGTCCGGACTCTTCGACGAAGCGGTCGCCGCGGGCGAACGGTTCGGGGACGCCCACACCGTGGATTACTCGAGGCTCGTCCAGATCTCGTGCCTCCTTCGTACGGGAGATTGGAACGCGGGGCTCGCG
>Ga0209640_10003684_pt1 | contig 13416 bp, 17 predicted proteins | sample RifCSP10_1_FD_184018 | JGI IMG/M metagenome (GOLD analysis project Ga0209640, IMG submission 184018) | Soil microbial communities from Rifle, Colorado - Rifle CSP2_sed 10_1 (SPAdes) (version 2) | ecosystem: Environmental > Terrestrial > Deep subsurface > Rock core/Sediment | place: Rifle...
AATGGCTTGCTTAAGGAGGGATAAATACTGGAGATGGTCTTCCCTGTCTCTAAAAAGGCTTTGCCCCGCGTTCCCACGTGATATAACGTGGTGTAAAAGGCCTGCTTGATTTAATCGTTGTGACCGGGGCATATTAAGATGGCACCTTTTTTATTTTAAGTAGATGCTACTAAATAATTTAATTACAGCGGGTACCTTTTTTATTATCCTAAAATGACAATTTCTTCCTATAGCTTTGTCTGACAATAAACCCATATAAAAACCTTTAAAAATATTAAGATAATTTGATTTATTCATTTGATCTTCCCTGTATTTTCGTAAACTATTTCTTTCTTCCTATAACAACTGCCCCACAACAGCTTGGGCCTAGAAATCATATCGGACTTAACAATCAATATATTGTGGTACATTCAATACCCTTCACTCTTGATAAAAAATCAAGCACAAAAATAGAAAACATGGTACACGGTACCTTATATGTTATATTACCGTCTACTTAGATAGCTTAAGGTGCCACCTTAATAGAATATGAAAAACAGGGGGGTCTATTCAAAGGTTTTTTTAACTATTTTTGTTTGAGGGGCTTAAAACGGCTAAGGCGGGATTGTTCTCGTCGAGGTTAAATGCTTAAAAAACACACAAAAATCGATGTTTTTGTAACTTATTGGTAATAAAACAATTTCAAAAACTAAAATTTATAGCTGTTTTTACTGATTCTCCCTTCAATTTGGCAACAATTTGTTGAACAAAAATCGATTTTTGGAGACAATCTTGTAAAAAACAGGGCCAAGCAGCCCCATACCTGGGAAATAAAGAATGGGTGCCAAGGAATAGAACATCGGAAGGTTCAAACTTATCTTTTGGAAGGCAAAAAAGCCGCCAAAAAGCTTACCGCTTGGCTCAACAAGGTAAGCTTGCTTGGTTGCAGCTTCTTTGGTGAGGCTAGGGTGAAGCTGGCTTAAATCATCTATCCCCCTAAAATCAACAAATTTTAAGACCCCAAAAAGATCCGCAACCTTCAATATCCGCACACATTTACGGCAAAAACCGCAATCGCCATCGTAAATCAGTATCATTGGGCCAATTTTAGCGTTAGCCGCCCGCTTTTGCTCGATCCAATCGACAATATAGTCCGGATTGATAAAAAGAAGCGCCAGGGTGGGAAAGACAAAAAACAGGATGGCCGGCACATCTAACGTTAAAAGAAGGATAATATGAAAAAAAAAGCTTAAATAAATGGCGGAAACCCTCGTTTTACGCCAAAACAAAAGAAGGATCATCGATAGCTCCGTTACAACTATCCCAACGCCTAACCAATAGCACAGCTGCGGCTTGTTCATCAAATAATCCCTTAAAATAAAATATTTTGTTACCCCGGCTGAAGGGTAATTCAGCACGTAATAAAGCGGGTTGTCCGTAAACCAATTTCCCTGGGCCGTGATCTTATAAAGAGCCGTATAAAAGTACATAAACCCCACATGCAATTGCAAAAGCCGCTGCAAAAAATAAGACCGCCGCCTTTTGTACGCATCCTCCCTTCCCCCTAATAAACAATCCACAGAGAAATAATCCCCATGGTAAGGCGTCAGGCAGAACAAAAAGAGCGCCACAAGTAAAATGTCCCAGGAAAGGGTGCTGCCAATATGAAAAGAGTTTAACGCCTGAAAATAATAACAGGAAAGCACCATCACGATACAGCTAAGCTGGCTTAGGAAACCCACCAGAAAGAAAAATGAGAAAACAGCAAATACCCAGACAAAAAGAACAATGACCCAATTCGGGCTCCTTTGTACTAATTCAATCAAGCCCAACGGCAAAAAACTTGGGTCCGTTGTTTTAAAGGCGGTCGGGAAATAATTATCCCCCAGATGGCACAACGTGGGGCCGATATAAAAAATGGTCGTCAAGGCGATGATCGGCCTGATAAAAGATAAGCTGATGGACGGCCGTTCAATGAGAAACAGTTGTGACCAAATTTTACTGATGAAGTTCATCTTTGATATATCGCTGCGTTAAACACTGGTAATATATCCGTTCAATTCGCTGATGAGGATCTTTCGTCAAGGACGGATAACCGACGTAACGGACCTCAAAAGCGTCATAATAGGGAAAGCGGTGTTCCAGAAAATCACAGAAAGGCTTTTGATGGCCAACGGCCCCGTGCATAAGGCCGCGATGGATATTGTCGAAAAGGATCGTGCGTGTCCTGAAAACGTCATGAGGATCGATCAAACTGTACTCCTTGCCGCGCATATAAACATCGCTGCCCTTTACCTGTAAATCAACGCCCTTGATCCCATACACTTGAACTTCGCCGAATTGGTCATCAACGTTGAAGAACATGATCCAGCCCGCCGGAGGGAAAAGCATCGGCACGCGCGGCAAGGCCTTACTAACCAAAGGCTGGAGATAAAAATGCTTGATCGACATGTAGTGATAGACCAAGCTCCAGCAAATCACAAATACGGTAATAGCAACATTACGGATCGTTTTATAGGACATGGAATAAAAGGGGCATAAGGTGAGGGTTTCAGATGACTACTTGACGTCTTCTTGAGTAAACTTCGTGGTCGTGAATATTTCGATCTTGGTCTTGGGGTCTTTCCAGGCATCGGCCGGCAAGCTGGCTTTCTCCGCGCAAAGATAAGAAAGGAATTGTTCTTTACTCCAACCTGTTTCGCTAGCCACTTCAGGCAAAAAAAGGCCGCTACGAAACCCCTGGGAAACAATGACCCCGTGAACACCCAATTCAATTTCACTAACATCCTTAATTTGCCAAGGAAGCGAAAGGACCGAGACCTCGATATCCAAATCTTTTAATTCCTCTTTGGTAACTGGGTTAAAACGAGGGTCTTCCGAAGCGGCGGCAACTGCCATATCCCGCACCGTCAGATATAGCGGGCCCCGCCCCAAGACATTTCCTATACAACCTCTCAAACGCCCCTGTTTTCTTAAAGTAACAAATGCCCCCTCTTTTTTCTTTAGCCTCGGATCGTCTTCTGTAACCTCAATTTTCTTACCCGTTGTTACATATTCGACTACAGTTTGTTGGGCAATGTCAAAAAGCCTTTTTCTTTGAGCTTTGCTCAGATCATCTGCCCTTTGTCCTTGAGCTGTCTGCACTCTATCATAAATGGCAATGGCCGTATACCCCACCACCCGGTCCTTGTCCCCACTGACATCGCCGGAATTGGCGTACTGAAGAACATCCGCCTGATTAAGCCCTTTCTCTTTCGCATAAAGCAGCGCGGTCACGACCGGAATAAACCCGCACATCTCCATGGTATTTCCCTGATGACCCTGAATAACGCCCATAACATCCAACTCTTCAATGGCCTTAATTGTCGTACTGTCCATAGCCCGGGCAAAAGCGTCATCATGATAATGGGATAAATCCGTGCTGACAACGACCAACACATCATCACGGCCGCCGATCAATTGATTAAGGGTACGCGCGAATTCCTGAAGAGTTTCCAGCTTCGGTTGCCCCATGACCACAGGGACGATCTTAAAATCCTTAAAAACTTTCTGCAAAAAAGGTATTTCAACCTCTAACGAATGCTCCTGGGCGAAGGCGTCCTGGCGAAAAGTAACCTTATCGCTGGAAGCTGTAAGTTTTCCGGCTAATTCACTATCAACCTCCACCACCCCCAGCGGCGTTTCGAATCCGCCTTCTTCCCACACGGAAATACCGTCGAAGCCGACAAAATGACTGGGGGCCAGGACCACAATCGTTTTGTATTGGCCTTGGCTGATGGCCTTGAAGCTATGGGCCGCCACTCCTCCTGAATATATATACCCGGCGTGGGGAGCGATGATAATATCGATCGGGTGTTGATAGGGCTTGACCTGCGCTTTCCCCATCAAATGGTCGATGTGGGAAGACAGCTTCTTGGGGTCGGCCTCATAAAACTGGCCGCTGACATTGGGTTTTTTAATCTTTTGGTCGGGAAAGGCAAAAGACGGCATGATCAAATAAACACTTATGATTAATAAACAGACGTTTTTCTTATTCACTTCTAACCAAAGTGTTGGTCCAAACTCAATCTAACCGTTTGGTCGAATTTTCTAAGGAGAAAAAGCGTAATAATGAATAAAGAGCTATCGAAGATAAGAACCACCGGTAAAGGAAACGACATCAGTTCCCCGAAACAGCCGCATTCGGTGATCGGTAACTGGCGTATGATCGCCTGCGAAACAATGAGAACAAAGCCGGCAATTAACACGAGGACGCCTCTTAAAGCCGCTTTGGTCCAAAGCCCCAACAAAACAAATATTCCCAAAAAAAGCTCTCCCCAAGGAAGCGCGTGAGCAATGATCTCTTGTAAAAATCGCGGAAAAGCTTCATAACTTTCAACGACGTACAAAAAATTCTGGAAAGGCCCGATCAATTTCTCCCCGCCGGAAACGATAAATAAAAGGCCGATGAGCCATCGTAAAAGGACAAAAATGTTCATAAGTTTTGAGGCGGGATCAACTGATTAAGCTTCTCAACCAAAGAACGCCCTCCCACCGCCATTTCGCCGTTAATAAAATAGGTGGGTGTGCTTTTAACACCTTTCTGAGCGCCCTCTTCTTTATCCTTAAAAACAGCTTCCTCGATGCTAGGGTCAATAATACAGGATTGAAGCTGTTGTGCATTTAATCCGGCCTGGGCGGCCATGTCAAAAAATGCGGACTTGACATCATCAAAGCCCTTCCAATCGCTTTGTTTCTCTAAGACAAGGTCATGGAATGGCCAAAATTTATTCTGGCGGGCGGCGCATTCGGCGAAGATGGAAGCCGTGACCGCGTGTTTATGCATCGCCAACGGATAATAATGCATCTCTAAATATATTGAATCCGGATTATTTTCTATATACTTCTTTAAGACCGCGGCGCCATGGGCACAGGCCGGACACTGAAAATCGATATATTCGATGATTTTAACTGAGGCTTGGGGGTTGCCTTTCGAGCGGGCCTTTATCCCACCGCCCGCTGCAAAACCCCCTTTCATAAGGTAGGCCTTTACGCCAAAGACGACTGCCACACAAAGGATGAGAATAACAAACGTGAAGGATGTTTTTGAGGGTTTGACTTTAGCCATCAGGATAAGATAAGAACGACCTTTATAAAGTCGGGCCGGCTGCTTCCAGGGCCTTCCCTTCTTTCGTATCCGTAAACCTCTTAAAATTATCAATAAACATCTGGGCCAATTTCCTGGCGGCTTGGTCGTACTCGTTCGTGTCTTTCCATAAATTGCGGGGATTAAGGATCTTGGAATCGACCCCCTTAACGCGCTTAGGAATCGCCAGGTTGAAAACAGGCATGATCTCGTATCCTGCCTTTTCGAGGCTGCCGTCAAAGATCGCGTCAATGATCAAGCGGTTGTCTTTAAGCGGTATCCGGGAACCGACCCCGTATTTCCCGCTGATCCAACCGGTATTGATCAGCCAGGCTTCTGATTTATGCTGTACCATCTTCTGCGCCAGAATAGAGGAATATTTGGTCGGATGAAGCATTAAGAATGCCTGGCCAAAACAAGGAGAGAACGTGGCTTTAGGTTCCGTCACGCCGAGTTCCGTGCCGGCGACCTTGGCCGTATAGCCGCTCAAATAATGGTACATTGCCTGCTCTTTGCTTAAACGGGCAACGGCCGGTAAAATGCCATAGGCATCGCAAGCCAAGAAAATAATGTGCTTGGGATGGCCGCCTTTTGAAACGGGCTTAACGATATTTTCAATGTGATACATGGGGTAAGAAACGCGGGAATTCTCCGTTTTTCTTTTAGAGGCAAAATCAATGTTACCATTTGTATCCACCTCACAATTTTCCAATAAAGCATCCCGCCGGATGGCCCGGTAGATCTCTGGCTCACGTTCCGGAGTGAGATTAATACATTTGGCGTAACAACCACCCTCAAAATTAAAAATACCGTCATTATCCCAGCCATGCTCATCATCGCCGATCAGCGCCCTTTTTGGGTCCGTTGAAAGCGTTGTTTTACCGGTACCTGAAAGCCCGAAAAATAACGCCGTGTCTTTCTTCTCGCCCATATTGGCAGAACAATGAAATGAGCCAATGCCTTTTAAAGGCAAAAAATAATTCATGATGGAGAAAATGCCTTTCTTGATCTCTCCGCCGTACCAGGTACCACCGATGCAAGTCATTCTTTCTTTGATGTTAAACGCCACATAAACTTCCGAACGAAGCCCTCGCTTCTCGAAATCCGGGCAAGTGGTCTTGCAGGCGTTAAGGATCCGCCAGTCCGGTTTGAAATTCTTCAATTCCTGTTCGGTCGGACGGATAAACATGTTCTTAAAGAAATGCGCCATCCAGGCGACTTCGGTGATAAGGCGGATGGATATCCTCGTGTCCGGATTCGCCCCGCAAAAACCGTCCATCACGTAAAGCTTCTTGCCGCTTAATTGTTTAGCGGAAATTTCCTTTAAATACTGCCATGTTTGAGGCGAGAGTTTTTTGTTGTCGGAGGTGCTTCCTTCGGCCCACCAGACGGTATTCTTGGTAACGTCATCCTCAACGATATATTTATCTTTCGGCGAGCGCCCCGTAAAACGGCCCGTATCAACAGCCACCGCCCCTAATTTGGTCACGATGCCTCTTTCGTAGCCTTCCAGAGAAGGGTTTGTTTCATGCTCAAAGAGCTCATCGTAAGAGAGGTTATAGAAGATTTCGACCGGTTCTTTGATGCCGATTTGTTCTAAGTGAAGATTGGATATGGTCATTGAGTTTTTCATATTTTGTCTCTTGAGGTTTATCTGAATTTTAAGAAAATCATTGTATCATAGGGGTTAATTATATCAACTAAAAAATTAAAGGACAACGGTTAGGCCGCTTCGACTTTTGGAACGGGGCCCATTGTCAGCTCCACGACCAAGGCTTTTCCCTCATCAATCTCAAAAGTGATCTCGTACTTCCTGCTCTGGCGATAATCAAAAGGGATGCCGTCTTTCACAGCGTCCCGATAAGTGGAGAAATGAGACATTTCCAGTTCGATAAAGCCTAGTTGGGTTAAAGCCAGCTTGAATTTTCCGGCGATGATATTGCAGAAGGTCCCAACCGCGTCTTGGAGTTCCTCATCATTGCTTTCATCCAACCCCGGATAGCCCATCTGGTTAAAAAGATCAACGATATATTTGTCGCCGATATAAACAATCAAGGCGCCGACGGCCTTTTTCGCCTTTAAATCCTCCTGATCCTTGAAAAAATTAATAGTCCCAATGTAAGTCGTCCCATCAAACTTATCCAGGCTCATGATTTTCATGCGCTGATTCGATTGAACGATGGGCCTAAGACGAGGGATCGGCTTGGAACTGACATCCAATTTACCTTGGTGCTCGAACGTCCTTAAAATGACCTCGGCGAGACAAAGTGCCTGTAGATATAAGTCGTCGGGTTGGTGGGCCACCTATAAACATCCTTTTAATTGTGAGAAGATTAGCTTTCGATCAGCGGCCGTACCGTCTCCAGCAGCGTATCCGGCCGAAATGGTTTCACGATATAGCCCGCCAATTTAGGGTTGACTTCATGAGCAAATTTTTTGTTCTCCGGCGAACTGGAGGCGGTGATCATGATAATGGGAATGGAAGAAACCTCCGGGACCTGAAGAACGCCCTTCATGAAGGCGATGCCGTCCATTTTCGGCATCTGCCAATCCAAGAGGATCAAACCGATTTCCTGGTAATTGTTGCTTAACATCTTTATTCCTTCTTCGCCGTCAACAGCCTCCAAAAATTCACTTGAAACCCCGTTTTTGCGAAGAACGTTCATCAGTAATTTCCGGTCCATCAATGAATCATCGACTATCAAAATCTTCACTTGCACCCATCCCTCCCCTTGATGAAAATAAACTCGGAAAACTCCTTTCCGCGTGAAATTCTAACCCAATTATAAGGAGAAATCAATATTTTTCGACAAGCTTTGAGGGGGCTTAAGCCCCCTGGATTCCCAAAAATCTATTGAACGCTTTAAACTTCCAAATCCAAAGCCCCGATGCCGTGATCGTGGGAATAATGAAAAACTTCATGGCCACTTGAAAAGCCGGGTATTGATGCAAAGGCGAATAGATATAACACATGATCACCAGGCCTAAGACGATATGAAGCCAGCGAAGCATAAGGCGGATCTTTTTTTCTGTAAGCGCCATCTCCTCCCCCTTTTGCAAAACTTAATCGCGCTAATTGCCTTCTTCTTCCTGGTTTTCTTCGATCTGATCGCCCACGACATACCCGCCAAGGGCTCCGATAACACCGCCGATAGCCGCCCCTTCGATGTCATGGCCGGATTGATGGCCAACAACACCTCCGATAGCGGCACCCGTGACCGTGCCAATCGTTGTGCTTTTTTGAGTCGTCGTGCATCCTGCAAGAGTGATGGATAAAATGATGAAAAGTACTGTATGTTTCATGGGATCATCTCCTTTTTCTTTAATTAAATTATACTGTATTTTAAAACATGAGGCAATTATGTTATCGATTAGTTCGTACGATAAAATATTCTTTGGCTCCCTTTTTCATCTCAACGGAGCCTAAAAACAGCCCGTCCAAATGCAATTCATAGACACCCGGCTTAAGCCACAGCCGGGCTATACGGATCTGCGCCGGAAGCGTCTGCCAGGAGCGCAGATCAGCCTGCTCGGAGCTGATATTGTACAGACTCGCCACGTAGCGGAAAACGTCCGCCGTTGTATCGCCGAAACGTCCCCGTAAACGGTTCTCCATCTGGTCTTCCACAACGACCTTGCCCCCTGAGCGAAGGACCGCTTTAGCCAACACGCGCGCTTTCCGATTATCAAGTGCCTGGGCCGCAATGGAGGCGATATCCTCGACTTCTTGCGTCTGCGCGGTTACTTCTGTCTGCGATTCCTTATGAACGGCCTTGACCGTACCTGGTTCGGTTCTGGAGCGCCGCCTGTCATAATGAGGAAACGCCAGACGGGTAAAAAAACCGTTAGGCAGCGGAATGGGGATCGAAACCTGATGCTTGATGGGCGAAAGCCCATAATAATAAAACACGTAAACCTCGGCGAGTTCCTGCTTTTCTTTAAGGCCTACGAAAGAAACATCCGGGAATTTCTTTTGATACACCTTATACTCCCCCTCCCCCATCCATTGGGCGGTTGCCAAGATGTTCTCCTTCAATACCTTAGGGATATCCATTCCGTAATTACCATGATAATCAACTTCATATGTTTCCACTGATCTTTTGTAGGAAATATGCGCATCGTTTATGGCCTCATAGGAACCTTTATGCTCATATATAATCCCCATCAAAAGCCTCGCAAAAGCATCTTCTTTGTACTGGTTCTTTTCAGCCGGTTTGTACTGCTGATTGATTCTCTCAAGCGTTTCATCGACGTTCCTGGCTTCCACAAGGGCTTCATTGATGTTGCCCATCATTACAAAATTAAGCGCCTGAAAAACGTTGATCATCACCCGCTCGAAATCCTCCCCCCGGTAAGGCGCGTAATAATCATTGATCAGCCATGTTTTAAGCTGGCCCGTGACGGAAACGGTAAAGAGCTGATCATAAAGACTTTTGGCTTCTTCAAAAACCTTGATGCTTTCGCCGTAATCGCCGGATATATGCAAGACAGTTCCGTAATCCAGAAGGTACAAAAGCCGGTTGTTCTTGCCGTAACTTTCCTGGTGTTCTTCCAGGACGCGCAAGGCATGATTGAACCTTTCGGCAACAACAAGGCTATTAACTTGCGGTTGAACGATGGGCGCAGAGGCGCATGAGAGGCAAAAAAGGCTGGTTAAAATGAAAAAAAAGGAGCGGGATTGTTTAAGAAGATAAACCACTCTCTAAAGAGACAGGCGGGGTTTCGTAACGACCTTCTTGATATCCTTTTGCCCGAACCAAATCTTGACATTGGTCATCAAATCGACCAGTTCCATATTCACTTGATATAACACTGCATATTTATTTTTTTCCTGATCCTTAACGGCATTGATGCTGCCGATGAACATAAGATCAGCCCCCTTCTCCTTTCCCATCGCCTTGATCGTCTCAGGATCGGTATAGCCGGCTTGCATGTCTTCGCGTTCTTCCCGCACACCTTCACGCTCCTCGGAAGAAGCAACAAAAATGACCTTGCCGGAGTTCATCAATTCGCGTTCCAAATATTTGACGATGACCTGCGTATTGATATGCTCGCTGCTGTTGTTGGCCACGTAACCGACGATCAGGATAGGCTCACGGCCGTACTCTTGGGAAAATGTTTCCAGCCAATGGCCGGAAAGGGCTGATTCAATGAATTCCTGGGAAACCAGCATGGCATCATAATCGTTCCACCCACCGCTTAAGTCCACTTTTTTCTCGACATCCACGCGCTCCACTTTCGTGGCGCATCCGGCCAATAGTGCCGGGACCAACAGTAAAACGAGAAGATTTGTTTTCATTGGTAGACTCCTTTATTGGATTCGTCGCTCCGGACCGTTCCGCCAATGACGATGGCGGCGCTTACCAGAACCAAGTTTTTAATAATGTACTGCCCTTCGATCGTTAAACCAAAAGGGATCTTCGTAAAGCACACCTCGGGCAAAAGAAACAAAGGCAGCATCGTCCCGGGCATCTGCAGCAATAACAAAAGAATGGCCAACCGGATGAACGGACGGTAGAGTAAACACACGCCAATAGCGATCTCCCACCATCCCAGTATAGGGACGAAAACCTCCGGCGGGAACCAATACACCGTCCGCGCGACCAATTGGTTCGCCGGTGACAACCCCGCAGGTTTTAACGCACCGAACCAAATAAAAATAACACCCAAAGATATGCGCAGGAATAATAAGCCATACCGGCCCATCCAACGGGCGATTATAAAGTCAATACTATCAAACTGCTTGATCAATGAACCCATCATTAGACATTCTTTTCCTGGCTTAAGTTCCGCTTTCGGCTAATCAAGATCAGGTTTCTCGTATAAACAATGATACCGGTCGACTGCCCCAAAATGAAAACCGGGTCCTTTCGAAAAAGGGCATATACCAAAAGCAAGCACCCCCCGCACAAACTCAAATACCAGAACGCGATAGGGATATGGCTTTCTTTCTTGATCTCCGAACAGATCCACTGGATCAAAAACCTTGAACCGAAGATGATCTGGCCGGTAAATCCCAAAACCAATAACCACGTGGCAATCGTTTCGTTCACGCTTTTCCTTTCGCTTTCAAGACCTTGAAAAAGTCGGTGATGACCCTAAAAATCCGTTTATGGCTGTATTTGGTCGTGCCGAACTTGCGCTGGCGATGGTTAGAGACAATTTCGCCTATTTTATAACCCTGTAACGACAAACTCAACGGCATGAATCGGTGCTGCCCTTCCCAGTTCAGGGCTATGGCGCCGACACATTCCCTTCGGTAGGCTCGAAGCGTACAGGAAACGTCATGGATTTTCATGCCCGTAAACAATCGCTGCAAAACATTGCCGAATTTGGATAACCCAGCCTTAAGCGGCGTATCCTGGCGGGCCTTCCGCCAGCCGCAGGCGCAATCATAACCTTCCTTTAACTTGTCGATCAGCTTCGGGATATCGGCAGGGTCGTTTTGCAAGTCGGCATCCAACGTGACGGCAAACCTGCCTTTGACCTGACCCAAACCCTTTCTTAACGCATACGTTTGGCCGCTGCGCTGCGGCAATTTAACCACCTGGACGACCTCCGGCAAGTTCATCTTGAGCTCCTCAAGGATAATCGGGGTCTGGTCAAAAGAAGCATCATCAACGAAGATAACCTCATAAGGCTGATTCAACGGCGTCATCGCCGACAAAATCTCCCCAAATAACTCCTTGAGAGACTCCTCTTCGTTAAAGACGGGTATGACGATACTATACTCAACCATCGTTCTCCTTCTTGAGCAGCACGATCTTTTCCATGAGATACCCCCGGACTGTTTCCTGATCCAATCCTAGAAGCGCCCACGCAAATTGTTCGTCCAGCTTCATGCGTTTACGGACCATAAACTCTTCTTGAATGACCTTGGTTTGAAAAGGTTCAAATAATGGCAAGTATTCATTATAATCTTTTTGAGTTAAAAGACAATAGACTTCCCTATCTGTTTGAAACAGTTCTTGCAGTTGTTTTCTGGCAGTTCCTGCATGACTATGGCCGGCCTTGATGATTTTCTTATCGAAATAGACTTGAAACTCCTTTTCATGAATGTCGTGGCTTCCAACGCCGACCACATAATCGTCCGACGAATGTTCCAAAATGGTCTTGGAAAATCGTTGTAATGTCGCATGGGATGTCACTCCGGCTTCGGCCATCAGGTTGGTTTGGGAGAAAACAAAAAGGATAAAAAGGCTGACAATCACCGGCAAAATGATGGGGTCTCTGTTGATGGCAACCACCCCTATTGTCGCCAAATATCCGCCTAGGAATACCAGCAGCAGCCATTTAGGAGCCGACGCCAAAAAGACCGCTAAGAAAGAAAAAGCAAAAAGACCGATACCGAAAATAATCAATAACATAGTTATGATAGTACCGTTTATTATCTTCGAACGAGATTCCAAGATAATAAAAGCAACCCAAATGGCAAAAGGCACGGTCATCACCAGCACATAATGACTGATCTTGAAATACATGTTAGCAAAGATAAAAAGGGTAAGAACCATCCAACCATAACAAAGACGCAGCCCGTTTCGTTCGTTCTCTTGGGGTTCCTTTTTGGAGAAAGGCGCAAAGACCAGTGCCAAAACGGCAATAAGGCTCCATGGTAGATAATAGGCCAAGAGGGTACGTCCGTAAAAGATGATGTTCTGCGCAAACCGCTTAATTTGAACAACAAGAAAATGCGTCTGGTCATACCCGACGATACGGTTTTTGGTCTCCTCAAAGATCATATACTCTAAATAAGAACCGCCATGCCTGGAGGCCATATAAATAAACCATGGGATGACGATGATCAATACAAGGAAGATCCCTCTTAGAATACGTAACTCCTTGATCAGCCCCTTTCGCCTCAAACACAGCGCATAAATGACCGCGGCGCCCAGCGGAATAACCATAGCGGCAAAACCTTTTACCATAAATCCCAGAGAACAACACAAATAGAACAACAAGTTGTATCTTTGTTTCGACGTATCCTTTAAAAAAAGAACTACGCAATAAACGGCTGCCACGATAAAAAGATTCAACGGCATATCCGGCACGACATTTTTGGCATGCCTTAAAAATAAAGGCATGGACATAAGAATCATCGAACTTAAAAAAGCCACCCGCCTGGCAAAAAACTCCCTGGCTAATAGATACGTCAAGACAACGGTTAAAGCGGCAAAAAGCGAAGCGGTGACCCTGGCGGCAAACCAATTGACGCCGAAAACTTTATACGCCAGGATCACCAGCCAATAAAAAAGAATCGGTTTCTGGAAGCGGTCCTCGCCGAAATAGGTGGGTGAAAGAAGATCTCCCTCCTG
>Ga0209640_10003685_pt1 | contig 13411 bp, 11 predicted proteins | sample RifCSP10_1_FD_184018 | JGI IMG/M metagenome (GOLD analysis project Ga0209640, IMG submission 184018) | Soil microbial communities from Rifle, Colorado - Rifle CSP2_sed 10_1 (SPAdes) (version 2) | ecosystem: Environmental > Terrestrial > Deep subsurface > Rock core/Sediment | place: Rifle...
GCCGGGAACCGTCGAGCAGTCGACCTCTCCGGAGCGGACGACGCGGACCGCGGCCTTGAACGCCTCGTACGACGCCTTCTCCGTCCCGTCGCGCCAGAGAACTCCCGACTGCCAGCCGGCCAGACGGTCCTCGTCCAGGAGCTCGAAGTTGAAGAACGCCCCGACTTCCGGCTGGCAGCGCGCGTAGAGGAGGGCGTCGCGAAGCTGCGTCGCCTGGTCGCGCACCCACGGCTCCGACCCCTCCGGCGCGACGGGCGGCACGACGAACGGATCCGTCTCCTCCCCGCGGTAGAAGCGCTTCTTCGACTTCGGGACCGTCGTCTGGAAGCCGGTCTCGAGGTACCACACCGTCGTCCGTCCCTCGCCCGGCAGCGGCTGGGCAGTTCCCTCGAAGGCGGCCTCGATGGCATGGAGGAGGCGGTCGAGGTCTCCCTGACCCACGGTTCGGGGATCGTCGTGCTGCACCCACGGCGGCTCCGCGGCGTTGTCCGGGTACGGGTTGTGCCCGAACGTGTCGAGGATCGGATGCCGGCGCCCGCGCTCCCGGTAGGCGTCTCCGAGCGCGCGCACGAACCCTGCGGGGTCGTAGTGGGCCGCGGTCGTGCTGATGAGGTTGATGTCGCGCCGCAACGCGTGCAGGCGCCGCCAGCAGGCTGCGAGCAGCTCCTCGTACGCGGGCGCGCCGCCCGACTGGGGCCAGAACTGGGGCGAGTTGGCCTCGTTCCAGATCGCGACGTCGCGGAAGGGGATCCGCACGAGGACGTAGTGGAGGAAGTCGCAGTACTGTCTGCGGCTCTTGGGGTCGAGCGGCGCCTCCGACGGCCGGCCGAAGACGGAGATCACGACGCGCTGCCCCCGCTGGATCAGCGTCGCCGCCCGATGGAGGTAGATCCGGACGTTCGTCGGCCGGCTCTGCCCGCGGCGCCAGGGGATCGTCAGCCGTACCGCCTCGAGCCCGAGGTCACGGTACTTTGCGACGAGGCCGTCCGGGCGCGCGAGCCACTTCGAGTGGTCGTCGTCGACTCCGATCACGAAGGGCGAGGAGGGCGCAGCGGACGTGGTTACAGGATCTGCGGAGGCCGCCAGCGGAAGCGCAGCCAGCACGCAGACGCCGAGTCCGAGTAGAGCACCCCTCCCCACTGCCGCGCGCACATTCTCATCGGAAGGCCGGCGGAGTCAATGGCTCGCCTGCGTCGCCGCCCAGGAGCGCCGCAGGGCGATGATCTCGCCGCGGTCGGGTGGGTGCTTTACGCGGCGGGTTCGATGTTGTGATTCAGGTGAAAGACGTTCTCGGAGTCGTACGTCCGCTTCACCTCGCGCAGCCGGTCGTAGTTCGGCCCGTATGCTGCCCGGACGGCGTCGGCGGGGTCGTCGTCGCCGAGGTAGTTCAGCCACCGGCGGTCGGCGAGATACGGACGGAAGGAGTCGTACGTCGCACGTGCCCAGGCGACGTTCTCGTCGGTTGCGGCCGGGTCCGACCAGACGGCGGGTACCAGCAGGTTGTACCCCACCTCACGATGTGGCACCGCCGTCTCCGCGACGGGCACGCGGGTCACCGCGCCGTGGAAGTGCTCGAGCAGGACCGCGGACATCGGGGACGGAACGGCCGCGAACGCCTCGATCGCCGCGTCGATGAAGCCGTCGTCGAGGCCGCGGAGGAAGCTCGACCTCCAGTAGTTGAGCGCCCCTGCGGGGAAGGCGTCGTCGAGCAGCGTGTTCATGACCGGATACGGCATCGGCCCGACCTGGGCCATGACGGGAGGGCCGAACTCGAGAAGCGGCGCAAGGTCCTTGTCGGCCTGCTCAGGCGATCCGGCGTGGCAGACGACCAGCGCCGCGAGCTTCATCCCGGAGCCGTCAGGCGCGTGGACGAGTCCCGCGAAGACGGTCAGCTCGTCGGGGGCCGACTCGGTGACCTCGCGGTAGAAGCGAAGGACGTCGCGCGCGGCTGCGAAGGGATGGGCGATCAACCCTCCTGTCACGGTGGCGAGCGGATGGAGTCGGTACTCGAACGTCGTCGCGACGCCGAAGTTCCCGCCTCCGCCGCGGAGCGCCCAGAAGAGGTCGGGATGGGAGTCCGCAGTGACTTCCAGCACGTCGCCGTCGGCAGTCACGAGCTCGACGGAGAGCAGGTTGTCGGCCGCGAGCCCGTGGAGCCCCATCAGCCAGCCGAGCCCCCCGCCGAGGGTGAGCCCTGCGATGCCGGTCGTCGAGATCGCGCCCCCGGTCACCGCCAGGCCGTGCTCACCGGTCGCCGCGTTGAGCTCGCTCCAGTTCGCACCTCCCTGTGCCCTGGCGGTGCGTGCGGCTGGGTCGACCTCGACTGCTCTCATCTCGGCAAGGTCGATCATCACCCCGCCCTCGGTGCACGCGCGACCGGCGACGTTGTGGCCACCGCCGCGCACGGAGATCTCGAGCCCGAGCTCGCGGGCGAACCCGACCGCCCGCGCCACGTCAGCGGCGCTGCGGCAGCGTGCGATCAGCGCTGGATGCTTGTCGATCAGTCCGTTGTGGATCCTGCGGGCGTCGTCGTACCCTTCGTCGCCGGGCCGGAGCAGTGCGCCGGAGAACTCCGTGGCGAGCATGCCGATGCGCTCCTCGACTACCGTCATCGCTCCTCCTCGATCGACGGGTCCCGACGGCGATCGTACAGGTGCGCTGCAATCAGTCCAGCGACTCGGACGCGCCGGCTGCGCCGCAATCGAAGCGGTCGCGCTCCACCGCGAGCCGGCCGCGGCGGCGGGGAAGCGGCGTGCAGGTGATGCCTCGGCGCTCGAGCTCCGCGTCCAGAGCGGCTGCGCCGAGCGCCGCGAGTGCGCGATACACAGGCTTGTCCGCGCACGCCGCGTGCACGTCGGCGAAGAACGTCGGCAGCCAGCGGCCCGCGTGGTCTTGCAGGAAGGTCGCAGCGACGTGATCGTCGACGTCGGCCGCGTGCTCCACGCCCTCCTCGAGCGCGGCGATGCGCCTGAGCTCGAGGAACGCGAGGAACTCGAGCTCGCAACCGACGTGATCCGGGCGCTCGGCGGCGGGGCCGTGCGCCTCGGCTCCGAAGGCGCGGTAGAACGCCGCGACGTCCGCGAGCTCCCTGCCCTGGCGGATCGGATCCGCTTCGTAGCTCCCCTCGTAGGGTGGGACGAGGACGGCGCCTCCGAACAGCCGCTGGTACTCGGCCGCGAGCTCGTCGACGCCGCACTCGCAGAGGGCCGAGCGCAGGTCGCCGAGATCGCCGGCCGCCTCGGCTTCGGCGAGCCCCGCGGCGAGCGCCTCCACCTCGGCCACCGTCTCCGGAGTGGGAGCCGTGAAGCCGAGGGAGAGCAAGCGCCAGAGTGCTGCGAGACCTACTCCGCCCGAGGTGGCCGTGGTCATGCCTTCTCCTCGAGCACGAGCGTCTGCCAGTCGGCGATGTGCTTGCGGCCGCCGCGGTTCTCCTCGGATCCCAGCCAGACGGCGAACGCCACCGGCCAGGAGGTACCGGGCGCGAGCGGGTCGCCCACTCTTGCGCGGGCCGACGGGACGGCGACGGCCACGTGCCAGCCCCCGCCCTCGTGCACGCCCCGCCCGACGGCGGTCTGGCTCGAGAGGTGCGTCGCAGACCCGAAGCCCTCCGCGACCACTTCCTCGACGGGGGTCGTCCGAAAGACCTGCGAGAGGGGGTTTCCCGCCTCGCGGCCGACCCAGTAGAGCTGCGCGGCGTCTGGAGGCAGCACGTCGTCCGGCATCACGTCGTGCACGACCTCCGGGTATATCTGGTCGACCCCGGTCTTGCCGCCGGAGTCGATGTCGCGCTGCCAAGTCGCGCGCCACTGGAGGATGTGCACCGGGCTCCCGGGCGCTCCCATCGTCAGCGCAGGCGGTGTCGAGCCGGTGCGCGCGGGAAGCTGGACGGCGACCGCGTCGTGGTAGCGGCGGATCCCGTCGAGGTCGTCGACGTTCTCGTCGTCCCACTCGACGAGGAACGCGAGCACCTCTCCGTTGTGAAGCGCGCGGACCTGGATCTCGGCGAGTTGAGCCTTCTCGAGGAAGGGGGGCACGAACTGCTGCGCGACCAGTGGGACGAGCACACGCTGTGCGTCGTTCCAGGCGCCCGCGGTGGGATCGTCGACGGGGAGCGCGCCTGAGACGTACGGGGCCGTGATGGGCTCGCCCACGAGCGCAGGCGGCGACTTGCTCTGGTCCACCGCGACCGCGAGTCCCGCGACGACGGCGCCGCCCGCTACGAGGCCGCCCGCCGCGGCGCCGCCGTAGACGAGGGCGTCCTTCCGGGTGATCCGTGTCTCGCTCATCGTGTCCTCACGTGTTGTGGCGGTAGGCGGTGGTGGGCGTGCCGGCGACGTCCGTCGCGAACTCGAACGAGCGCACGAACGTCGGCTCGCGGAGCGGAACGGCGACGATCTCCTCGCCCTCCTCGTCATAGGCGCGCGCGACGCCGTCCGACACGTCCCAGGTGTCCATGATCCGCTCGGTCGCGCCGAAGAGCATGAGGAGTCCGAGGAGCTCCGGGTCGTCCTTCGCGTTCCGGTACATCTCGACGGCCGCCTCGACGCCGGGGCCGAACATCTGGGTCAGGAACTTCGTGGGCACGTGGACGGGCGGGATGTAGTAGACGTTGGGCTCGAGCCCGAGCTGGGGGTAGATGGGGAGGGCGATCTTGCGGATGTGGACGAGGAAGTCGGCGGGCTTGCGCGGGTCGACCTCGTCCGGCGCGGACAGGTAGTTCGTCAGCCGCAGCCGGCCGATGCAGGAGGTCGTGCACTGCGTCTGGAGCCCCTGCTCGAGCTTCGGGTAGCACCCGATGCACTTCTCGGAGACCCGCGTCTCGAGGTTGAACATCGTCTTCTTGTAGGGGCACGCCGTGAGGCACTCCTGGTACCCGCGGCAGCGCGTCTGGTCGACGAGCACGATTCCGTCCTCGGGCCGCTTGTAGATCGCCTCGCGCGGGCAGGCGGCGACGCAGGCCGGGTACGTGCAGTGGTTGCAGATCCGCTGGAGGTAGTACATCCACATCATCGAGTGCGGCGTGTCCGGGACGTACGTCGTGTCCTCGGCGTTCCCGGTCGGCTCGTCCTCGCCGATGTTCGGGTGGCTCCAGTCCTCCTCGGCCGGCGTCCAGCCGAGGACGCGCTCGCCGGGCGGTGCGGCCTCGAAGATCGTCTCCCCCGTGTAGACGTCGCCGTCCCACTCCTGCTCGCCGAGCAGCTCGAGGATGTTGACGTCCCAGCCCGTGGGATAGAAGCCGAAGGGCTTCGTCTCGATGTTGTTCCAGAGCATGTACTCCTGGCCCTTGCCCCACGTCCAGGTGCTCTTGCACGCGATCGTGCAGCTCTGGCAGGCGATGCACTTGTTCGTGTCCATCACCATCGTGAACTGCCGCTCGGGGCGGGCCGCCTCGTACGGGTACTCCATGTCCCGCCCGAGCTGCCAGTTGCGCACCTTCGCCACGGCTCAGCTCTCCTGCTTCCTCGTGAACTCGCCCGCGAGGTAGGCGCGCATCGCCTCCGACGGGCTGTCGGGGCGGAGCCCGAGCGTGACCGGCCGCCACTCACCCTTGCCGCCCAAGCCGCCGTCCTCCGCCTTCTCGACCTTGACGAAGGCCTCCTTCGGTGCGCCGGACGGCGAGTGCACGTCCGCTTCGAAGCCCTTCCCGATGGTGTGGCCGAAGTAGGCCTTCCGGTTCATCGAGTCGGTCATCTGCGTCGGCCGCAGGTAGGCCCGCGTGCCGGACTGGTGGCTTCCCTGCCTGAAGAGGGAGACGTACTTCGTGTCCTGGTTCTGCGCTGGGCCCCCGGGATCGTCCTTCTGCGCCTGCACCGTCCCGGGTGTCGCCGCGTACATGTTGAACCAGGTGCGGATCACGCCCCGCGGCATCCCGGAGAAGATGCGGACGCGCATCAGCGCGCGCGCGACGTCGTAGTACGCGTCCGACGGCTTTGCACCGCGGTAGGGGCGGTCCTCGGGATCGGCGTCCAGCCAGATGTAGTCCCCGTCCTTGAGGCCGAGCTCGGCCGCATCGCGCGGATTGACCTCGGCGTACGCCTCGCCGGTCCAGGGAGTGCGCAGGTCGCGGCGGTACGGATCGCCGAACGGGCCGAAGAGCATCGCGATCCAGTCCGAGTCGACCGCCGTCGAGTGCGCGCCCCAGCGGTACTTCGGGGTCTGGAACACGAACCGGTACGCGGGATCCTTCTCGGTCAGCGGGTGCTTCGAGAGCTTGAGCTCCTGCCAGGTGCGGACGACGTTGCGGTACTGGCGCGTCTCGACGTCCGTCTGCGACTCCGGGACGCCGTAGTCCTCGGGCGCCCTCGGGTTGATGGACGGGTGCTTGCGATTGGCGAGGATCGCGTTCGGCTCGTAGAACGTCGCGTCGACCGGCTCGCGCCAGACGGGGAGCGACTCGCCCGCTGCCTGCCATTCGGGCTCCGGCCGGTAGAACTCGAGGCGGCCGGTCGGCGTGTACCAGGGCTTGTCCTCCTGACGCTGCTCCCAGCCGGCGTGCCGCGGGTACGTGCGCACGTTCATCAGGAGCGGCACCCCGTTCGCGCAGCTCTCGTGGAGATCCGTGTACGCGACCCCGCGGGTCGCGTTCGACCCCCCGAGGACGCGCTGCAGGTACGGAGTCGGGTCGCCGTCGAGAACGCCCCGCCAGTACGCCTTCATCCGAGGCTCGTCTACGAGCTCGGCAAGCGCCGCGGCGACGCCGGCGAGAATCTCGTAGTCCGAGCGTGTGTCGTGGACACGGGCGAGCGGCGTCGTCGGGAAGGCGAGCAGGAACGGGTTCGTGCAGCTCGCCGTCATGTCCGGGAGCTTGAACTCGGCCCACGAGTCGGCCGGGAAGACGAGGTCCGAGTACTCGCAGGAGCTCGTCCAGTGCCATTCGTTGCAGAAGATCGCGTCCTGCTTCGGCAGCGTGTTCTTGACCACGTCGAACGACCACTTCGCGTTGCCGAGGAGCGAGTTCGAGTTGCCGAACCAGATGAGCTTGGTCGGCGCCGGCATGTGCGACTTGCCGGTGATGATCTCCTTCGGCGACGCGAGCGGCCGGTCGCCGTAGTTCCAGTAGTGCGCGGACTCGGCCTTGAAGTAGCGCTTCACCCGCGCCGGCTTCGTCAGGTCGGCCTCGATGTCGAACGGGTCCTCGGCGATCCACTGGCCCATCGCCTGGAAGAGCGAGCCGCGGTAGTTCCCGGCGAAGCTCCCGACGTTCCCGGAGAAGTGGCCGATGTTGTCGGTCAGCGCCGCGACGAGGAAGTGGACGCGGCCGAAGAGATCCGCGTTGAAGTAGTGGTTCGGGCCCATACCGGCCGCGAGCAGCGCCTCGCGCTTGTTGGCCGCGAGCTGGCGGGCGAGGCTCCGCACCGCGGCTGGGTCGACGTTGCAGACCTCCGACGTCGTCTGGAGGTCGAAGTTCTCGTCGAGGTACTCCGCGAGCAGGTCGAACGCGGTGCGTGCCTTCACCGTCGTTCCGTCGACGAGCTTGACGTCGAACGCGCCTCGCAGCGCAGGGTCGCCCGAGAACCTCGCGCCCACCTCGTCGCGGGTCACGGCGACGGGGCGCCCGGTCTTCCGGTCCCAGAAGACGAAGTCGCCCCACTCCTCCCGCAGCTCGGTGGGGACGACCTGCTTGCCCACCGTAAAGGGCGGGGGCGGCGGCTCTGCGAGCTCCTCCTCCGTCTTCAGGACGACGTAGTTCTCGAGTGGCGCCGGGCGGTAGCCGGCGAAGACGTCCTCGGCCCGCAAGCGCTCGCCCGTGTCCAGGCGCACGAGCAGCGGCAGGTCGGTGCGCTCGACGACCGCCTCGCGATCGTAGAGCCCTTTCGAGATCAGCTCGCGAGCAACCCCGAGGAAGAACGCGATGTCCGTGCCCGGGCGGATGATCACGAACTCGTCCGCCTTGTTCGCGGTCGGCATGTAGTCGGCCGAGACGACCACGACCCGCGTGCCCTTGAGCCGCGCGTCGCCGATCCAGTGCCCGTCGGGCATCTTCGTGCAGATCCAGTTCATCCCGATGAGGACGAGGAGCTTCGAGTGCTCGGCGGCGAAGAGGTCGAAGTCGACGGTCTGGCTTCCGGTCACCATCGGATGGCCGGGCGGAAGGTCGGTGTGCCAGGCGTAGTTGTCGAAGGCGCGGCTTCCGACGACCTCCTCCGGCGGCACGTCCGGCCGTTGCTTGCGGTCGAGGAGCGCGAGCATGTTCGCGAAGCGGTAGAAGCCGAACACGCGCCCCACCCCGAGCAGGGGCATCCCGCCGCGCATCTTGATCGCCTGCACGCCCGCGCCGTGCATCGCCTCCACCATCGCGGGCTCGTAGCCCTGCTCGAGGAGCTTCTCTGCGCCCTCCTCGCCCCCGTATGTCTCCGCGACGTCGGCGATGGTCCTCGCGGCGATCGAGAGTGCGTCGTCCCACGAGATCTTGAGCCACTCGTCGTAGCCGCGCCTCGTCGTGTCCATCTTCGGGGTGCCGTCGTCCCGGCGCGGGAACCCCGCGTCTGCCCATTCCTTGAAGCCCTTGCGGATCGTGGGCGCCTTCACGCGCCGGTCGCCGTAGATCCGGCGGCCGAGGATGAGCCCCTTCTGGCAGATCCGCGGGTCCCAGCGATGCGAGGCCTGGTTCCCCTCGAGGTCCTGCGACTTCCCGTACCCGTAGGTCGGAGAGATCCGGACGATGACGCCGTTCTTCACGTGGGCGCGGAGCAGGCAGTTGTGCGTGTCGTTCGGCGCGCAGGTGAACACGAACGAGCTGTCCTCGGCGAACTGGTCGCGGTAGATCCGCTCCCAGTCGCGCTCGGGCATCTGCGCCAGCGGGTTCGCGATGCTGACGGCGCTCGCGCCCCCTTGAGCCGACGCGGCCGAGAGGAACTGCGCGGGAAGGAAGAGCTCCGCGACGCCGGCGGCGGAGCCTGCGACGATCGCACGCTGGAGCAGCTCGCGTCTCGAGAGGCCCGGCATCGACACCACTCTCCGTCCGCGTGCCCGGGGGCGGCATCGGCACAGGTCCGTAGAGAGATCAGTAGAAACCCGCGACGCGACGACCTCGGCCGCTGCTTTCCTGGTGGCCCGTGACGGCGTACGAGATCGGCCTCCTCCTGCACGTTCTCGGCGCCCTCCTCTTCTTCGGCGGCGCGCTCGTCGCGGGTGTGGCGTTCGAGGCGGCGAGCCGGCGGGATCGTCCGAGCGAGGTCGCGCTCCTGCTCGGCCTCGCGCGCGTCGGGGCGCTCATCGTCCTGGCCGGCGCCGTTCTCGTCCTCGGAGCCGGGCTCTGGCTGGCATCGGACATCGACCAGGCCGGGGAGCCGTGGGTGCTCGCCTCGCTGGCGCTCTTCGTCCTCTCGCTCGTCCTCGGAGCGCTGGGTGGGCAGGGTCCGAAGCGGGCCCGGCGCCTTGCGTCGCGGCTCGCGGAAGGCCAGGATGCGATGACGCCGGATCTTCGGCGATTGCTGACCGATCCCCTCTCGCGAGCGGCGAACTACGCCTCGAGCGCGCTCGTCCTCGTCATCCTCGTGCTCATGGTCTGGCAGCCCGGACGCTGAGCAGAACCGCTCGTAGTTCCCCGCGCACGGATCGGGGTTCTCCCCCGATGCGGCTCGCGCCACGCGGAGCACGCTTCAAGAAGATGGAAAGGAGGAAGCGCGATGACGCATGAGGTGATCCACGGTGTTCTGCAGGCGCGTCCGGGAGACCGCCTCGTCGTTCACGGGCATCACGTGGGCGACCGCGAGCGCGACGGAGAGATCCTGGAGGTGCTCGGCGAGAGCGGGTCGCCTCCGTACGTCGTTCGCTGGAGCGACGACGGCCACGTCAGCCGGATCTTCCCCGGCTCGGACGCCTTCGTCGAGCACCTGGCGAAGACGCAGAAGCGACGCCGCAGAGAGGAGGGAGGACCGTGAAAGTCAAAGAGCTCATGACACCGGACCCGATCGCCGTCGGGCCGGAGCTGTCCCTGAAGGACGTCGCCGCGATCCTGTCCGAGCACGGCATCTCCGGACTGCCGGTCGTCGGCCGTGAGCGGGAGGTGCTCGGCGTCGTCTCGGAGGCTGACATCCTCGTCAAGGAGCGAGGCCCCGACCCCCGTCACGGCGGGCTCCTCGGCTGGCTGCTCGAGGGCGGTCGCGCGGACCGGGAGAAGCTCAGCGCCAGGACCGCGGGCGAGGCGATGACGTCGCCTGCGATCACGATCGACGCCGGCAAGCACGTATCCCAAGCGGCCCGGCTGATGACAGAGAAGGGCATCAAGCGACTCCCGGTGGTCGACCGCACGGGCGCGCTCGTCGGCATCGTCACCCGGTCCGATCTCGTCCGCGTCTTCGCGCGGCCCGACGACGAGATTGCACGCGAGATCCGGGAGGACGTCGTCACGCGCACGCTCTGGATCGAGGAGCCGGGACTGGACATCCGGGTCGAACGAGGAGAGGTCACCCTGTCCGGCGAGCTCGAGCGAAAGTCCGACGTGGACCTCCTGGCCCGCTTCACGGCCAGGGTTCCGGGAGTGATCTCCGTCCGGTCGGCGCTCAGGTGGCGCTGGGACGACCGCGACGCCGTCGTGCGCAGCGACCCGCACGTGCCGATCGCACCTCGCGGGTGACTGGCGGATAGAGGGTTTCCCGTAGGAGGATTTCCCGTACCGGGCATCCGCGCTTTCTGCTGATGCCGCTGCCCGGCGGCGGGAGGAGGATGGGAAGGAAAGGAGGGAAGCATGACCACGCTTGTCAAGTGGGCGCCCTTCTGGGATGTCGACATCGTCGAGCGCCGCATGAGGCGGATGCTCGAGGACTTCGGAGTCGCACCCGCTCCGCTTCCCGCCGCCGACCTGTACGAGACCGAGAAGGAGCTCATCGTCGAGCTCGAGGCACCAGGCTTCGAGGAGAAGGAGCTCGCGCTCGAGGTCTCGGACCGCACGCTCACCATCAAGGGAGAGCGGATGAAGGAGAAGGAGGAGAAGGAGAAGACCTTCTTCCTCCACGAGCGGCTGGAGAAGCACTTCGAGCGGACCTTCACGCTGCCGCCCGAGGCGGACGTCGAGCACATCGAGGCGAAGTTCACGACTGGCGTCCTCGAGGTGCACGTCCCCAAGGTCGAGCTGGCGAAGGCCCGCAAGATCGAGATCAAGGCGTAACCCACACACCCACGCACCGCAACGCCCGGCCCTCGCGGCCGGGCGTCTTTGTGCTCTCCCCTTGCGGGGCGCGCTTCGCGGGAGTTACGCTCCCCGACGATGATTCCCGCGTCGCACCTGTGCTCGTGGTGGCATCGGCTGCGAGGCGGGAGCCTGCGCTAGCCGCGCACCGACAACCCCGTCTCGTAACAAGGCCTCGGCAGAGGCCTTTTTCGTTCCCAGATGACACCGACGCGATGACTCCTATCCCGGCCATACCCGCCGATCTCCTCACTCCACTCGGGGCGTACCTCCGGCTGCGACGCGGGGAGGGCGGCGGCAGCTTCCTCCTCGAGTCGGTCGAGCGCGGGCGGCTCGGCCGCAACTCGTTCGTGGGCTGGGGCGCGAGGGTCGTCTCTCTGGAGGAGGCCGAGGCGCTCCCGCCCCCAGTCGTCGGCTACGTCGCGTACGACCACGTGGCGAAGCTCGAGCCGACGGTGCCGATGCCTGCCGACGGGCCGGGGTTCCCCGAGAGCCGCTTCGTCGTCGTCCAGACCCTCGTCCGCTTCGACCACGGAGCGGGCGTCGCCGAGGTTCTCGCGGGCGACCCCGACGACGTTGCCCGCCGGCTCGCCGCGCCGCTTGCGCCCGGGGACGTGCCGAACGGAGCAGCCGGGCCGCTCCGCCGCTTCCCCTCGCAGGAGCGCTACGAGGAGATGGTCCGCATCTGCCAGGACCACATCAGGGCGGGCGACGCGTACCAGATCGTCCCCTCGCAACGCGCCGAGCGGCCGACGTCCGCCTCGCCGCTCGCCCTCTACCGCGCGCTCCGCCGGGTCAACCCCTCGCCGTACCTCTTCCTCCTCGAGCTCGACGACCTCGCGCTCGTCGGCTCCTCCCCGGAGCGCCTCGTCGCCTGCGAGGACGGCCGCGCGAGCGTCTGCCCGATCGCGGGCACTACGACACCGGACGAAGGCGACGCCGAGCGCCTGCTCTCGTCGGAGAAGGACCGTGCCGAGCACGTCATGCTCGTCGACCTCGGCCGCAACGACCTCTCCCGCGTCTGTCGCGGCGGCACGGTGCGCGTGACCCGCTGGATGGACGTGGAGCGGTTCTCGCACGTCTCGCACCTCGTCTCGGAGGTCGCGGGAGAGCTCCGCGACGGCATGACGCCGTTCGACGTGCTCCGCGCCTGCTTCCCCGCCGGAACGGTCACGGGCGCTCCGAAGGTCCGCGCGATGCAGATCATCTCCGAGCTCGAGGGCTACCGCCGCGGCCCGTACGCGGGGGCGGTGGGGTACGTGCTCCCCGGCGGGATCATGGACACGTGCATCGCCCTGCGGACGATCGTGGTCGCGGACGGTGTCGCCCGGCTCCAGGCGGGAGCCGGAATCGTGGCAGACTCGGAGCCCGAGGCCGAGCACCGCGAGTGCCTCGCCAAGCTGGCCGCGCTCGAGGCCGCGATCGACCTGGCGGAGAGGGAGTACGGAGCGTGAAGGTACTGATGCTCGACAACTACGACTCGTTCACCTGGAACCTCGTCCACCTGTTCGAGGAGCTGGGCGCCGAGGTCGCGGTCTTCCGCAACGACGCGATCACGGTGGAGGAGGCGGAGGCGCTCGAGCCCGATCGGCTCGTCGTCTCGCCCGGGCCTGGCCGGCCCGCGGACGCAGGCCTCTCGGTGGAGCTCATCCGCGCGCTCGGCCCGCGCGTGCCGACGCTCGGCGTGTGCCTCGGCCACCAGGCGATCGTGGAGGCGTTCGGCGGCTCGGTCGGGCAGGCGAAGGCGCTCCTCCACGGGAAGTCGAGCCTCGTCCGGCACGACGGCGAGGGAGTCTTCTCCGGGCTGCCGGAGGAGATCGAGGCGGGCCGCTACCACTCGCTCGCAGCGGTCGAGGTGCCTGAGGCGCTCCTCGTGACCGCGCGCACCGACGACGGCGAGGTCATGGCCGTCCGGCACCGCACGCACCGGATCGAAGGCGTGCAGTTCCATCCCGAGTCGGTGCTGACGCCGACGGGACCGACGATGGCGGAGAACTTCCTGCGGTGATCCAGGAGGCGATCTCGCTTCTCCTGGCCGGCGAGGACCTCGACCGGGCTCAGTCGCACGCGGTCATGAACGAGATCATGAGCGGGGAGGCGACCCCGGGCCAGATCGGCGGGTTCCTCGTCGCCCTGCGCGCGAAGGGCGAGACGGTCGAGGAGATCACGGGCTGCGCCGAGGCGATGCGCGAGCACGTCGTCCCGATCCATCCGACGCGGGACGACGTCGTCGACGTCGTCGGGACGGGCGGCGACGGAGCGCGGACGTTCAACATCTCG
>Ga0209640_10003686_pt1 | contig 13409 bp, 13 predicted proteins | sample RifCSP10_1_FD_184018 | JGI IMG/M metagenome (GOLD analysis project Ga0209640, IMG submission 184018) | Soil microbial communities from Rifle, Colorado - Rifle CSP2_sed 10_1 (SPAdes) (version 2) | ecosystem: Environmental > Terrestrial > Deep subsurface > Rock core/Sediment | place: Rifle...
ACGCAAAGGCCGCAAAGAAAAGAGAAATATTGTTCTGAACTTGGCGTTCTTGGCGCCTTGGCGGGAGTAAATCCGAATCCGAAATGTCTCATGTCTCCAAAAATTTGCGCAACCTACGAAAACTCGCAACCATAGTAGAAGGTAGAATGAAGTAATTCATTTGCGAATTCTTCGCGGCCTTCGTGTGCTTCGTGGTGAGATGGGCTTTTTTGCGTTGATTCAGCAGCGAGTGCGCCAGAAATTTGCGCACGCTACGAAAACTCTCAACCATGTAGTGCAAGGACCCAAAGTTTCGTCGGGTGCGCTGCGCGCATCGTGCACGGCGAGATAACCGTCTCAAGCATGGGTTAGCACCGGAACGAATGGCACATTCAATCGTGCGCGGCGGGGGTAGTTCCGTCGAGGGATTGGCGTATCGCGCGCGTCCACGGAGCGATTTCGCGGGTCCATCGTTGACGTCGTTGTGCTCGTAGGTAGGTGAGCGCGGCGCGCAGGCGCGAGCGCTGACCCGGCGTGAGATTAATCGGCCGGCGCGCTTTTTTGGCGCTGGTTTGCTCCTCGAAAAACTCCCGCAGTGCGAGCCAATGCGGCCATGCCCGCGCGCCAAAGTATTGTTTGATCATTCGTGCCCAACTTTCTTCAGCGTCGTAGGTTTCCGGCGCAGCGGCGTAGTCGAAGCAGGTCGCCAGCGGGATCAAGCTCAACTCCGCTTGGCGCATCGGATTGTTCAGATAGCCGTAGACGCACTCCGCCAAGCGCGGATCACGCCCTTGTAGCGGTCCGATGTGGAGCTCATCGCTCATAGAAAGATCGTTGACCGGATAGTTGTCCCACAGCAGCAGCGGGCGCTGCACTCGCTTGGCGATGCGGCGCGCATGAGCGCGCGAAAGCTTCTTACACACCACCGACGGGCCGGTCCAAAAGCACGCAACATCGGCGGGAAGGTAACGCGCCAAAGTTTCCAGGAAATGCGCTTCGAAGCGGCCGAAGACGCGCTCGAGCAAGCGATCTTCGCTGTAATAGGATGGGCATATCCACCACTCGATATTTTTCCACACGGCGGGTTGTGCCGCGCGGATGCGGTCGAGCCAATTGCCTTCGGCGCGCGCCAGACTGTTTTGGAAGGCACGCCGGTCGCGCTCGTGGATGAGCCGCGACGGAATGTCGTCGAAGAGCACCGCGAAAGTGCTGACGCCGGCGTCGTAGAAACGCTGTGCTTTTTTAAGCAGAAGTTGAATCGGCTGGCCGTCGGAAAAGCACAGGCCTTCACCGGGATGAAACCCGTAAACGAATTCGATCCGGCTCCGCTGCGCTCGCCGGATCAGCCGGTTAAGTTTTTTCCAGAGGTCGTTGGGATAAGGCTTGCGCCATAATTTCCGGTGGTAAGGATCATCCTTGGGCGCATAGAGATAGGTGTTCATGCCGCGCGCGGCGCCCAGCTCAAACAGCGCTGCGCGCTGGGCCATCGACCAGGGCGCGCCGAAGAATCCCTCGACCACGCCGCGGCGCTGGAATGTCAATGGTTTTGTCATGAAGCGATAATCTCGCACAGGGTCAGCGACCGGACAAGCTTTGCCGGCGGTTCGATTCAAGTGCGCGGGGAATTTCACCCGGGAGGAAGATCTCCACTCGGAATGCAGATCAGTAAGGATTTTTCCTGTCACCTTTCGGCGGCGCTCAGCTATCGTGAGAGACCTTGACCCAACTGAATCACGCCAGGCTTTACTTGCCAAGGCGCGCGTCATTACGTAGGATCAAATCGATGTCTCTTGCTCATGAAGCGACGCTTGACTGAAGTGACCAGCGCAGTGATTTTGACCCTGTTCCTTGCGCCGGAGGCGCAGGGCGCAGCCGGCGAAGCGAAAGACATGGTACCCGTTCCTGCCGGTGTTTTCTTGATGGGCAGTAACAATGGGCCCGATGATGAACGGCCGCAACACAAGGTCGATCTTGGCGCGTTTCTGATCGACCGAGCCAAGGTGACCAACGGCGCATTCGCGCTGTTTCTCAATGCCGTCGGCCCGCGCGGGCCGCGCGGCGAAAATTACTTCGACGTCGACGACAATGACGCGCGCATTCACCGGCGCGACGGCACGTGGCGGGCGGACCCCGGTCATGAACGTCATCCCGTCGTGGAGGTTTCGTGGCCCGGCGCGGTCGCCTATTGCGCCTGGCTCGGCAAACGCTTGCCGACGGAAGCGGAGTGGGAGAAGGCGGCGCGCGGCACGGACGGGCGGAAATATCCCTGGGGAAACGACGCGCCGGACCACACGCGCGCACACTTCGGCGCCGGTTGGAACGACCTGCGCCCGGTCGGCAGCTTGGCCAAAGGTGCGAGCCCCTATGGCGCTCTCGATATGGCCGGGAACGGTTGGGAGTGGGTGAGCAGCGTCTACCGGCCGTACCCCTATCAGCCGAACGATGGTCGCGAAGATTTGACGGCGCAGCAGGTGCGCGGCACGAGAGGCGGGGGTCATGATTCGCGCGCCAGCGAATTGATGACCACTCATCGTGGCCGCCACGTATCGCGCAACCCGCGCGGCGGGCACCACAATATCAGTTTTCGTTGCGCGCGCTGAAGTCCGCGGATTGCCTTTTTCATGTCATTTTACCTCTTGATGCAAGGCATTCTAATCGGGCTCGTGGTGGCGGTGCCGGTCGGGCCGCTCGGTTTGCTGTGCATCAGTCGTGCGTTGATGCTGGGGCCGGCGTGTGGGCTGTTTTCCGGCTTGGGCGTGGCAACCGCCGATGCTCTCGCCGCAGGTATCGCCGCTCTCGGTATTACGTTGATCTCCGGCTTGTTGAGCGAATATCAGCTGCTACTTCGTTTGCTCGGCGGCGCCTTCCTTTGTTTTCTCGGATATAAAATTTGCACTGCCGAGCCGGCTACCCGGGGCCCGACCGTGAACGTCAACGGTCTGCTGAGCGCCTATGCGACCACTTTTCTCCTGACTTTTTCAAATCCAGTGACAATCCTTTCCTTTGTCGCGATCTACGCGGGTTGGCATGTGCCGAGCCTCGACGGCCATTACGTCGCGGCGGCGACATTGACGGTGGGGGTTTTCACCGGGTCGGCGCTCTGGTGGGTTGGGCTATTCATCGGATTGACGACGTTTCACGCCAAATTCAATCTGCGTTTTCTTTTTTGGGTGCACCGCGTTTCGGGGTTGATCATCGCCGGTTTCGGCATCATCGTCCTCCTGAGTCTTTCGCCGCTGAGCGCAAGCTTGGGGATTAAGTTTTGAGCGCGAATCAGGAATTCGTCGCATACGCCAACCGCGGCCGGGGTATTCCCGTGTGGATCAACCTGAGCCTCGGTGGTTTTTACATCGTGATCAATTTATATCAGTTCATCTATTTGCCGCTGCACCTCTTGCCCACGAGTATGAGCTGGGCATGGACACTGGTGCCGTTGGCGCTTTTGACCAATCCGTTTTGGAGTCTCATCCACGAGACCATTCACGACCTGTTTCATCCGAATCCCGGGGTGAATGCGTTTTTCGGCCGATTTCTTTCGATTCTGTTCGGTGCGCCGGCGCGCATTCTACGGCTGAGTCATCTGTTGCATCATAAATTGAATCGCCTGCCCATCGAGGGCACGGAGTTTTACGATCGTGCCAAGAGCACCAAGGCGCGCGCCGCGCCCGGATATTATTTTCAGATTTCGCTCGGGCTGTATTTGTTCGAGCTTCTGAGCCCGTTATATTTCCTTTTACCGCGGCGATGGCTGGCGGCGAGCCAGAAACGATTTTTTCGTCCGGACTCCGTCAGCGGCTTGTTGATGCAAAATTGGATGGGCGCCGAGTCACTCCGTGAGGTTCGTTTCGATGGTTTGTTGACCCTCATTTGGCTGACCCTGTCGTTGCTTTGCTACGGCGAGCGCTGGCCGGTGCTCGCGGCGCTCTTGCTGGCGCGCGGCTTTCTGATCTCGTTTTTCGACAACATCTTTCACTACGGGACTTCGGTCGGCAATATTTTTTATGCGAAGAACCTCAGCCTGCCGCAGCCGCTCGCCAAACTGTGGCTAAACTTCAATCTGCACGGCGTCCATCATGTCAACCCGGCGGTTTCTTGGATCGATCTGCCTGCGGCCTTCGACGCCGAGGCCGCTAAGTATCAGGGCGGGTACTTTGAAGCAGCGTGGGGCCAGCTGCACGGTCCGATCGCGCTGCAAGATTTGCCGCAGAGCGCGCCGGCGCTACGCCTGCGGCTGTTTTAGTCTTGTTTTTGAAACAGCAGGACGGAGTACCAACGGTTGGCATCGGTGAAATGCGCCAGCGGACGCAGGCCAAAGAATCTTAATTGCTCTTGGAGACGCTCCGGGTCGAATTTGCGGCTGATTTCGACGAGAATTTGTTCTTGCTTGTTCCAGCGAAAATTTGTGCCGGCGGTGGGAAACACGATCTCCTGGTCTGCTTTGGCGATGCCGTACATTTCAATGCGCCGCCACTCCGGGTTGAACCAGGAATGATAGCGGATCTTGGTCAAATCGAAATTGCTGTGAAGCAGACGATTGATATTGCGGAACACGTTTAGAATGAATTCGGCCGTCACGCCGCGGCTGTCGTTATAGGCGGCTTCCAAAACATTGACCGGCTTCAGCCGGTCGGCGCCGAGCAAAAGATAATCGTCCGCTCCCATGGCGCTGGTCAAGGCACGAAAGAATCGCGGAAATTCGGTGAGATTGAAATTGCCGATGCTGCTGCCGAGAAAGACGAACAAGGTGGGCAACTCCTTCGCGATGGCGCGGAAGCCATCCTCGTAGCGCGCGTGCAATCCCTCGAAATCCAGGCTCGGAAAATCGCGCTGCACGGCGTCCCGAGAGGCGAGCAAGCCGGCTATGCTCACATCGATCGGCGCAAAAATGCTCTTGCCTCGCCGGCGTACCTGCTCGGTCAACAGATGCACGGTTTTTTTACTATAGCCGGCGCCGAGCTCGACGATGCATTTGACCGGCGCGGCGCCGATAATTTCGGCGGCGTGAGCATCGAGAATCGAGTTCTCCGTGCGGGTCAGGTAATATTCCGGCAGTTCGCAGATCGCTTCGAAAAGTTCGGAACCGCGCTGGTCGTAAAGGTGGTGGACTTCCAACCAGCGCGGCTGGTCCCACAGAGTCGTCAGGATGGACAGAGCCGGGCTTGAGTCCAGATTGGCGTCTTGGGTCGACCAAATCCCCGGCTGGCGCGCTTGCCAACGATCTCGTTCGGCGGCCGCAAACAGGATTTCCGGTTTTTCTTGTGTCATGGATTCCGAGACTATAAAAGAAATTGGCACCTGATGCGACCGACTTGGATAAAAACGTTATGAGCAACGGCGCCACCAGCATCGAATTTCGCGATGTCAGCTTTAGCTTGGCGAGCGGCAGATCGCTGCTCTCACATCTGACTTTGCAGGTTGAAGAAGGTGAAACGCTGGTCTTGCTCGGCCGCAGCGGCTCGGGCAAGACAACCACGATGAAGCTGATCAACCGGTTGATCGATCCGACTTCGGGGGAAGTCCGCGTCGAGCGCAAGACGACGCTCGACTGGGACCCGATTCGGCTGCGCCGGCGGATCGGTTACGTGATTCAAGAGGTCGGCCTGTTCCCGCACTTGACGGTTGAAGAAAATATCGGCGTCGTACCGCGCCTGGAAGGATGGGCGCCGGAGCGAATTCACCAGCGGGCGCGCGAGTTGCTGATAATGGTCGGTCTCGATGCCGAGCAATTCGCCGCCCGGCTGCCGCGCGAGCTGTCGGGCGGGCAGCGCCAGCGGGTCGGCGTGGCGCGCGCGCTGGCGGCCGATCCGCCGGTGATTTTGCTGGACGAGCCGTTCGGTGCCTTGGACCCGATCACGCGGCGCGAGATCCAGCGTGAGTTCATGACACTGCAGCGCGAGCTGAAAAAGACCATGGTGTTCGTCACTCACGATGTCGCCGAGGCATTTTTGCTGGGCAGCCGGATTGCGCTGCTCAAGGACGGCGAGTTGATTTTACTCGGGCCGCCGGAAGACTTGCTGCAGTCCGAACACCCTGAGGCGCGCGCGTTTGCTCAAGGCTTTTCTGAGCGCCACAGGGCTGGGAGCCCGCGATGACGCTCGGCGAGTTTCTGGAGCGCCACGGCGGCGAAATGCTTGAGCTGACTTTGGAGCATCTATTTCTCGTCTTCGTTTCGACCGGCCTCGCCATTTTAATCGGTGTTCCGCTCGGCATTTTGCTCACCCGCAAGCCCGGTCTGAGCAAACCCGTGCTCGGTTTCGCCAATGTCATGCAGACGGTGCCGAGCCTGGCGTTGTTCGGATTTCTGATTCCGCTGAACATTTACTTGTTCGACGTGAAAATTATCGGGGGGATCGGCGCGCGCACGGCGATCGTCGCGCTCGTCCTCTATGCGCTGCTGCCGATTATTCGCAACACGTTTATCGGCATCAGTTCGGTCGATCCGGCGATCCGTGACGCCGGGCGCGGCATGGGCATGACCGACCGGCAATTGCTGTTTCAAGTCGAGCTGCCGTTGGCGCTCGGCGTGATCATCGCCGGCGTCCGTGTCGCCACGGTCATCTGCGTCGGCACGGCGACCATCGCCGCGGCGATCGATGCCGGCGGGCTCGGCCGTTACATTTTTCGGGGTCTGAGAGCCAACGATAATTTGCTGATTCTCGCCGGGGCGCTGCCGGCCGCGCTGATCGCTTTAGGCGCAGATCTCGCGCTCGGCTATGTCGAGCGCACGATTCAGTTTGGCGGCCGGGTCAAGGCGACTTCAAAGAAGGTTATTGGGTCGAGCGTGGTTGCGCTATTGATCATTGCCGGCGCGGCGTATCTCTTCGCGAGCAAGAGCGTCGGACGGATCGCCGTCGGTTCCAAGGATTTCACCGAGCAGGTGATTCTCGGCGAGATCCTCGCTCAGGCGATCGAGGCGAGAACCGGTTTGGCTGTCGAGCGCCGCTTCGATTTGGGCGGTAATCTGGTCCATGAAGCATTGCGCGCAGGCGAAATCGATCTTTACGCCGAATACACCGGCACGGCATTGCTGGCGATCCTGCAAGCCCAGCCGCTCAAGGATCCCGAGGAGGTTTATCGGCGCGTCAAAGCGGAATACGCCAGGCGATTCGATCTAGTCTGGACCGAGCCGCTTGGCTTCAACAATACTTTTGCAGTCCTGGTTCGGAGCGGGGACGCGGAAAAGCTCGGCTTAAAAACTGTCAGCGATGCGGCGCGGGTGTCAGCGCAATGGCGCGCCGGGTTCGGCCAGGATTTTATGTCGCGCGCCGACGGCTACGCCGGTTTCGTGCGCACCTACGGGTTCCAGTTCCAGGAAACACGCGAGATGGATCTGTCGCTGACCTATCGAGCTTTGGCCGAGAGGCAGGTCGATCTGATTGCCGGCAACTCCACGGACGGATTGATCTCCCGTTACCGGCTTGTCCAACTGCAGGACGACCGCAATTATTTTCCGCCCTACGATGCCGTCCCGGTGGTGCGCCAGTCGACATTGGAAAAATTTCCCCAGCTGCGCTCGACCTTGGCACAGCTGGGCGGCATTCTCAGTGTCGAAGAAATGCGCCAACTCAACTATGCGGTGGACGGCGAAAAACGCGCGCCGGCGGAAGTCGCACGGGAATTCTTAAAACGCAAAGCAATTTTACCCTAAGTTTGGGAGGTATGGATCAAGTGATCAATAGCTTAAAAGCACGCCTGCCTTAATCCTTCCGTGCAAGGGGTAAGGAGGTTAAGAACGGGGAGAACTACCTTTTCATCCTCGAGTTTGTGAACGTTTGTTTCGGAGCATCTCGTAATGACAAATCTCACCCCACCCATCATCGAAGTCGAAGAGACCCCAGGAAGCGATCAATGAGTGGTAGTGGATTGGAACCGAGCGCCGGACACTTGGTTTTTCGCGGGTAAAGAACTTGGCCTGGTTGGCGCCCCGACCGAGGTTGCAGGCGATCATCATTTCGATATAGATCATGATCACAAAGCAAGCTGCGCATTCGTGAGGGAAGCAACGATGGGGACCATTAAATTTCTCGATCCGCGAGCGGCGGTCAATCCAACCGAGCGCGGCCTTGTAGCCGGACTCGATACGTTGGAAGGGAAGGTCATCGGCATCATCGATAACGGACAAGCCAACTCCACGACGATGTTTCAGGAGCTGGCCAAGCTGATCGAACAAAAACTCAACGCGAGAGAAGTTCTTTTCAAGACCAAGCCGACCCACATGCAGGGCGCGCCGAAAGCGATCATGGACGAATTCGCCCGCCGTTGCGACGCGGTGATCACGGGGTTGGGCGCTTGAGGGTCGTGCACGTCGTGGAGTGTCCACGACGCCATAGAGTTACAAAAACAAGGAAAGCCGACGGTGACCTTGTGCCAGTCGATCTTCATGGAACTGGCGCGCACCCAGGCAAAATTTTTCGGCTTGGCGAAGCTGCCCTTGGTGGAAATTCCGCACCACCCAAGCGGCGGCGCACGACCGGGCGAGCATCGGGCGGATGCGGAAGGGGCGGTGGAATTGGTGGGGAAGAGGCTGATGCTTGGAGGGTAATAGTTTATATTGACGTGCTCTCACCTAAGTGATCGCACTGAACGGAAATAATCTTTGCTTCACACTAGCGCCGGTTCCTTTCCCCCTTGCGGGGAAAGGTCAGGATAGGGGGTATGAATCAAAGCCGCTCACGAGCCAGACAATTGCGCAAAAATCCAACCGACGCGGAGCGATTGCTCTGGCAAAAGCTCCGTTTATGGCAAGTCGACGGTTGCAAATTCCGCCGTCAACAGCCCTTGGGACCTTACATCGTCGATTTTGTGTGTTTGCAAAAGCGATTGATCGTTGAGCTCGACGGCGGTCAGCACGCTCAACAGAAGGATTATGACAAGGGGCGTGATGGTTGGCTTGTTGGGCAGGGGTTTCTCGTTCTGAGATTTTGGAACAATGATGCGCTCAAGAACATCGATGGACTTATGGAGGTGATTGCCAAAGAGCTAAAAAGCACCCCCTACCTCAGTCCTTCCCCGCAAGGGGGAAGGAGGCACACAAGGCATCGGAGACAGACTTAAGAGTTTGAGCAAGTTTGGAGTTTTTTGATGATGAATCTCACCTCACCCATCATCGAAGTCGAAGACAGCTGGGAAGCGGTCAACGACTGGTTCTGCCAAGAAAAACTAAGCGACGGCCTGCCGATCGTTCCGCCGACGGTGGAGCGTGTCGAAAAGATGCTTAGCGCGTCAACGCGGGACCCCGCCGAAGTCATCGGACCGATCCCGCCGAAGTGGGCGCCTTGTTCGATCGAAAAGATCGCCATCAACGCAGTGATGGCGGGTTGCTTGCCGGAATACTTGCCGGTCGTCATCGCCGCCGTCGAGGCGATCTGCGAGCCGCGATTCAATCTTCACGGCGTTCAAGCGACGACCGGTTACGTGGGTCCGGCGCTGTTGCTTAACGGACCGGTCCGAAAACATCTCGACATCAACTGTGACGCCGGTGTTTTCGGTCCGGGCTTTCGTTCCAACGCGACCATCGGCCGGGCGATTCGTTTAATCCTCATCACCGTCGGCGGCGGTTATCCCGGCGACACCGACCGCTCTACGTTCGGTTGGCCCGGCAAGTACACCATGTGCTTTGGCGAAAACCAGGAGAAGAGCCCGTGGGAGCCGTACCACGTCGAATTCGGTTTCAAGCACGAGGAGAGCACCGTGACCACCTTCGGCATTAATGGCTTCCTGCCGATTCATACGGCCGGCAATCGCGGCGAGCAGGCGCTCGCCTCATTGGCTGAAGTGATCCGCATGCATCACGGTGTCAGTCATCTCGACGTCGGCAGCTTTGGCGGCGGTACACCGCTGATCGCGCTCGGCGTCGAAGACGCAGAGATCATGGCGCGCGACGGCATCATCAAGAAACAGGTTAAAGACTATCTGTGGGAACATGCGTCGCTGAAGTTCTCCGAGATCCCTGCACGGCGCAAAGGGCACAAGAATGATGATGAGCTGTTGCGCGAGTCAGCCAACGTGACGCCGGACGGCATAGTGCATCTTTCGACCAAGCCAGAAGACATTATGGTCGTTGTGCTCGGCGGCAAACACCGGCACTCGGTTTTTCTGCCCATGTGGACCGGCCGGAATACGCTCTGCGTGATCAAAGGGATCAGGTAGTGGAGTACGGCGAGGGGAGCTGGTTGGAAGAAGTCTTTGGCTGGCGAGCGGACAATCGTCACGGGGCTCGCAACTACCTGTAACGTTGGGGAGACCGGCAAGAGAAACGGAAGTCAGAAGTTAGCCAATGAGGAATAGTTTAAGGAAGGAATTGTCATGATGCGCATCGTACACGGGGTCTTGGCGGTTTCTCTCGTGAGTTTGTTTTGGATCGCGCCGAGTGCTCTCGCGCAGGACAAGGTGAGGATGGGTCTCAGTTCGGTCAGCGCGCTGCATAGCGCGGTCTGGGTCGCAGAGCAGAAGGGCTTGTTCCGAAAGCACGGCATCGAGACCGAAGTGATTGTCACGGGGCAGGGAGGAACCGCCGGCATCGGCGCGCTGCTCGCCAACGATATTCAAATGGCCAGCTCGGCGGGCGACGTTCTCGTCGCGGCGGCCTTGCGCGGCGGCGACACGGTGATGGTTGCCGGCGTGGTCAATAAGGGGCTGCAAAGGATCGTGACGAGGCCGGACATCAAAACTCCGACGGACCTGAGAGGCAAGCGGATCGGCGTGACGCGCATCGGCGCCGTGTCGCATTCGGTTTTACTCATGATGCTGCCGCGCTGGAAAATGACCGTGAACGACATTCAGGTCATGCAAGTCGGCTCATCGCCCAACATGCTGGCGAGTATGGAAAAAGGCGGCATCGACGCCGCTGTGCTCACCATCCCGTCCATGTTCGTCGCCGAAGATCGCGGTTATCGGGTGTTGCTCGATATGGCCGACACGGACATCTATTATCTCCACACCATGATCGCGACCACGCGCGCCTACATCAAAAATAACCGCGACAAGGTGTCGCGCTTTCTCCGCGGCTATGTGGAAGGTCTCGCTTACGTCAAACAAAACAAAAAGGAAAGCATTGACGTCGTCAAGAAAAAACTCCGGATCGGCGCCGAGCAGGAGCGCAACCTGGAAAGGTCGATCGATCTGTTGAGCGCGAAGTATTACGAGCAGGTGCCTTATCCCTCCCTGCGCGGCGTCGAAACCGTTCTCGGCTTTGTCGAAAGAGACAACCCGAAGGCTAAAGGAGCCGATCCCAAGTCTTTTGTCGATGAAAGCCTGCTGCGCGACATCGAGCAGAGCGGACTGATAAAAAAACTCTACGCTCGCTAGGATCGAGCGGCAAGCTCAAACGCGCGCCTGGATTTTCCTTGGACCAGTTTGGTCAGATCGGGTCGAGGTCAGTTTCGCGAAAATTTTGCGGTCTGTTGTAACGCAATATCGTATAGACTCCGGTTCCATACGTTGCAAGGTCAAGTCGTTCCATCCCCGATTTGCATCGTTTGCGCCAATTCCAAATTTGATCCGCGAATTCGACCGGCAATACGCGAGCCCGCCAGACATAAAGCAAATTGAACCACCAGCAGTTTTCACTTCCCTTGACAATGACGGATCGGCTCAACTAAGGTCAGCACAAATTACCCAAGGAGGTATGGGATCGTGGCAGCAACTCTATGGAAAGAATACAAAACAGTGAAGGTCGAGAAGGAAGACGGAATCACCTGGTGCATTCTCAATCGTCCGGAGAAGCGCAATGCGATGAACCCGCAGCTCCACTACGACATGCTCGAAGCTTTGACGGAGTTGGAAGTCGACAAGGATACGAACGTGCTGGTCCTTACCGGCGCCGGGCCGAGCTGGTGCGCCGGGCAGGATCTGCGCGAGTATTTCCGCGGCACGGATAATAATCCGTTGGAGCGGCGCAAGGCGAGTTGGGCTTCTCAAGAATGGCGCTGGCGCAAACTCTTTTACTATCCCAAACCCACCATCGCGATGGTGAACGGCTTTTGTTTCGGCGGCGCGTTCACGCCGCTGATCGCGTGCGATTTTGCCATTGCCGCCGAGGATGCGACCTTCGGTTTGAGCGAAGTGAATTGGGGCATATTCCCCGGTGGATTGGTCAGCCGGGTCTTGGCCGATGCGATGGGCTATCGCGACGCCATGTGGTACATCATGACCGGCGATCCGTTCGACGGCAAGAAAGCCGCGGAGATGAAGCTGATCAATTATGCCGTGCCGAGAGAAAAGCTGCGTGAGGAGACCATTGGCCTGGCGCAGAAGCTGATGAAGAAGAATCCCCAGGTGCTGCGCGCAGCAAAGGAAGTCTACAAGTATTGCCGCACCATGGATTACGCGCAGGCGGAAGATTACATGGCCGCTAAAGGTACCGCGCTTCGCCTGACCGATCCGGAAAAGGGCCGCGAGACCGGCATGGAACAATTTCTTGATCAGAAGTCCTACCGTCCGGGCCTGGGCGAGTACAACCGGAACGCGAAGTAAGTTCAAGGTTCAAAGATTCAAAAGTTCAAGGTAGGGTTCGGATTTTGGATGAGCCTTTTTGGCGCATCCAAAATCCGCAATCTAAAATCCAAATTAAAACGGAGCGAAGGTGGATTTCAATCTTCCTGATGAGCTTCAACTACTCAAAGAAACCGTCCGCAAGTTCGTCGACCGTGAACTGATTCCGCTGGAGCGAGAATGCCGGCCCGAAGGCGAGGACATGCCGGAGCAGTACATCAAACCGCTCCAGGAGAAAGCTAGGGCAATCGGCCTCTGGCTGCTCGACGTGCCGCAGGAGTACGGCGGCGCCGGCCTCGATCTGATGAGCCGTTGCGTGATCATGGAAGAGGTCGCGCGCACGGTGGCGATCCCGTTTCGTTACGCGCCGATCTTCGGCCCGGAAGTGCGGCCGGTGCTGTTTCACTGCAACGAAGAACAGAAAAAGCGTTTTCTCTTTCCGGTGATCCGCGGTGAAAAGAGAATCTGCTTTGCGCAAACCGAGCCGGACGCCGGCAGCGATCCGGCGGGAATGAAGACACGAGCGGTTCGCGATGGCGATGACTACATCATCACCGGCACCAAGCGCTTTATCACCGGCGCCAAAACTGCCGATTATGCGCAGGTCATCGCCGTCACCGATCCGCAGAAGGGCGCGCGAGGCGGCGTGAGCTGCTTCGTTGTCGACATGAAAGCTCCCGGGGTAACGCTCGAGCGGCTGTGGCCGACGATGATGGGGGATACGCCGGGACAGATTCATTTCGAAAATGTGCGCGTGCCCGCAGCGGATCGGATTGGCAAGGAAGGAGAAGGGTTTTCCATCGCCCAGGGTTGGATTCAAGAAGGACGTATTCGCGGTCACGGCGCGCGGCCGGTGGGTATAGCCTCGCGCGCCCTCGATATGATGATCGAGTACTCGAAAGTCCGCTCGACCTTTGGCCGTCCTTTGGCGGATCGTC
>Ga0209640_10003687_pt1 | contig 13402 bp, 14 predicted proteins | sample RifCSP10_1_FD_184018 | JGI IMG/M metagenome (GOLD analysis project Ga0209640, IMG submission 184018) | Soil microbial communities from Rifle, Colorado - Rifle CSP2_sed 10_1 (SPAdes) (version 2) | ecosystem: Environmental > Terrestrial > Deep subsurface > Rock core/Sediment | place: Rifle...
CCGATCGAACGGATCGCTCCCGGAGTAGTTGAGCGCAAAGACGTGGACACTCCGGTGCAGACCGGGATCAAGGCGATCGATTCGATGATCCCGATCGGACGTGGCCAGCGCGAGCTCATCATTGGTGACCGCCAGACCGGCAAGACTGCCTTGGCGATCGATACCATCATCAACCAACGCGGCAAAGACCTCATCTGCATCTATGTGGCGATCGGCCAAAAACGGGCCGCCATTGCCCGGACCGTGGCAATCCTCGAGCGGTTCGGGGCGATGGATCACACGGTGGTGGTGGTTGCGGCCGCCGACGAGCCCGCCGCGCTGCAGTACATCGCGCCTTACGGTGGCTGCGCGATGGGAGAATACTTCGCCGAGCGGGGCCAGGATGCGCTGATCGTCTACGATGATCTCTCGAAGCATGCCTGGGCCTATCGACAGGTTTCGCTGCTGCTGCGCCGTCCCCCGGGACGGGAGGCCTATCCGGGCGACGTCTTCTATCTTCACAGCCGCCTCTTGGAACGAGCGATGCGGCTGGCTGATCGCTACCTGCTGGTGCCCTCAGCCTTCGAGGGTGAGGCCAGCGCCCAGGACGCGGTCGGCGGGACCGTCTTCGGCGGACCGCTGGCCCTTCACGAGGCCGAGACCGCTCTCAAAGCCAGTCCGGATGGAAAAGACCTCAAGACCGCCAAAGAGCGCGGCTCCGGAGGCTCGCTGACCGCGCTTCCGATCATCGAAACCCTGCTTGGCGACGTCTCCGCCTATATTCCAACCAACGTGATCTCGATTACCGACGGCCAGATTTACCTGGAAGGCGATCTCTTCAACGCAGGGATACGTCCTGCGATCAATGTCGGAATCTCTGTCTCTCGGGTCGGCGGAGACGCACAGACCAAGGCGATGAAACAGGTGGCCGGTGGGTTGCGTTTGGATATGGCGGCCTACCGGGAGGTCGCCGCCTTCGCTCAGTTCGGGTCCGATCTCGACAAGGCCACCCAGGCTCAGCTGGCTCGCGGCCAGCGCCTGCAGGAGATCCTCAAGCAGCCGCAGTACGCGCCCCTGCAGCTTGGGCAACAGATTGTGCTGATCTTTGCCGGCACGAAGGGCTATGGAGACAAGATTCCAGTCGATCAGGTCCGGGCCTGGGAGTCGGCGCTGGTGCGGCACGTCGAGTCTGCGCATCCGGCCCTGCTCCAAGAGCTGGCAGCCAGGCAGCAGATCACGCCTGAACTGGAATCAACCCTGAGAGAGTTGCTCGAAAACTTCAACAAGGCCTGGCGAGGCTAAGCCGACCTCATGGCGTCGGCCCGCGAGGTCCGGCTGCGGATCCGCAGCGTCAAGAATATCGCCCAGGTCACCCGGGCCTTGCAGACGATCAGCGCCAGCCGGGTGCGGAAAGCCCAGGAAGCGGTGCTTCGCACCCGGCCGTACGCCAGCAAAGCCTGGCAGATCCTGCAGCATCTTTCCTACGTGCCGGAAGGCGAAAACCTCCATCCGTTGCTGGCTGCTCGATCCACGGTGGAGCGGGTCTTGGTGGTGCTGATCACCAGCGACCGCGGCCTGGCAGGCGCCTACAACAGCAACGTGATCCGGTTCGCCCTCGAGAAGTTCCGCAACTGGTCGCAGCCAATCAGTTACGTCGCAGTGGGGCGCAAGGGGCGCGACGTTTTGCATCGACTCGGAAAGGACATCCGGGCCGAGTTCACTCGGCTGCCGGCCGAGCCCGATTACGCCGACCTCAGCGCCATTGGAGTCATCGCGATCGACGAGTTTCGCTCCCGGACGGTCGACCAGGTTCACCTGGTGTACACCGACTTCATCAACTTGCTTCGGCAACAGCCGACCAGCAAGCAGCTGCTGCCACTCGAGATTGGGCTTGCCGAAGCCAGGGTGCAGGCGTTCGAAAACCAAACCGGCAGTCCTCCGGCAAGCTATATTTACGAGCCGGCCCAAGAAGCGCTCATCGAGCACATCATGGTCCGCTTCACCCAGCTGCAGCTTTATCAAGCGGTGCTCGAGTCGCAAGCCAGCGAGCACGCCGCTCGGATGGTGGCGATGCAGAGTGCCACGGAAAATGCGCTGGATTTGTCGGCGGGACTGACCCTGGAATACAACAAGGCCCGCCAGCTGGCGATCACCAACGACATGCTCGATATTGCCGGCGGTGCGGAAGCCCTGGCCAAGGCCACCTAGGAGGCGGGATGGAGAAGACGGTGGGTGCGGTGGTCGAGATCCAGGGGGCGGTAGTGGACTGCGCCTTTCCGGCGGGTCAGCTTCCGGAGATCTACGAGGCGATCGAAGTGGACCGCGGCACATCGGAGCCGCTCGTGTTGGAAGTCGAGCGACACCTCGGCGGCCAGGTCGTGCGTACCGTGGCGATGGACGCTACAGAAGGATTGAAGCGCGGGGCACCGGCGTTCGGAACCGGCGGGCCGATCATGGTGCCGGTCGGGGAAGGGACCCTCGGGCGGATGTTCAACGTGCTCGGCCGGCCGGTCGATGGAAAGGGTGCGGTGCAGACCGATCTGCGCTATCCGATCCACCGGCCGGCGCCTTCCTTTGAAGAACAGTCGCGCAAGGTGGAAGTCTTCGAAACCGGGCTGAAGGTGATCGACCTGATCGCACCGTTCACCAAGGGTGGCAAGACCGGGATCTTCGGTGGAGCGGGGGTCGGCAAAACGATCATCATCCAGGAGCTGATCCGATCGATCGCCACAGTGCACCAGGGCAACTCGGTGTTCGCCGGAATCGGCGAGCGGACCCGGGAAGGCACCCAGATGTACCGCGAGATGATCGAGTCGGGCGTCCTGAAAGATACGGTGTTGGTCTACGGCCAAATGAATGAGCCCCCCGGGGTCCGCCTTCGGGTGGGCCTGTCGGCGCTGACCATGGCCGAATATTTCCGCGATCAAGGTCGGGACGTGCTGCTCTTCATCGACAACATCTTCCGGTTCAGCATGTCGGGTTCGGAGGTGTCGGCCCTGCTGGGGCGGATGCCCTCGGCCGTCGGCTATCAGCCGACCCTGGCGACCGAGATGGGCGAGCTGCAGGAACGGATCACCTCCACCCGGACCGGCTCAATTACCTCGATGCAGGCGGTATACGTGCCTGCGGATGACTATTCCGATCCGGCGCCGGTCGCCACCTTCACCCACTTGGATGCGACGATCGCCCTCGAGCGGGCGATCGTGGACAAGGGCCTCTATCCGGCAGTGGATCCGCTCACCTCCACTTCGCGGATCCTCGACCCCCAGGTGGTTGGGGAGGAGCACTACTCCGTGGCGCGGGAGGTCCAGCGGGTCCTGCAACGCTATAAAGACTTGCAAGACATCATCGCCATCCTGGGAATCGAAGAGCTGAGCGAGGAAGACAAGCTGATCGTCGCCCGGGCCCGCAAGATTGAGCGTTTCTTCTCTCAGCCGATGTCCGTCGCCGAACAATTCACCGGTCAAAAGGGCCGTTACGTTCGACTGCGGGAAACCGTCAGCGGTTTCAAGGAGATCCTGGACGGGCTGCACGACGCCCTGCCGGAACAGGCCTTCTACATGGTAGGGACGATCGAGGATGCGGTCGCCAAATCGGAGAGGTTGGCCAGCGAAGGCTGAGGCCGAGCATGCCGTTCCGCTGCGAAATCGTCACCCAGGATCGGAAACTGTACGACGGACCGGCCGACATGGTTGTCGCACCCGGAACGGAAGGTCTGATGGGGATTCTCCCCAATCACGCCCCGCTGCTGTCCACCCTCGACTTCGGAGTGTTGACCGTGCGCTACCAGGGTGAAGAGCAGCTTTTCACGATCGCCGGCGGAGTGATCGAAGTGCTGCCGGATGGGGTGACCGTGCTGGCCGATTCGGGCGAACAGGTGGCCGAGATCGATGAGCAGCGGGCGGAAAGCGCCCGGCGGCGGGCGGAGGATTTGCTTGCCAAGGGACCGCCGCCGGATACGGACGCGTACCTCGCCATCCAGGCTGCCCTGCGCCGCTCCACCCTGCGGCTGAAGGTAGCCCGCAAGCACCGTGGCCACGGGCAAGGTAGGAATTAGCCGAAATGGCGTTGTTCGGCAAGGAACTGGGGGTCGATCTGGGATCGGTCAACACCCTCATCTGTGATGGGGGTGAGATCGTCTTGCACGAGCCGACGATGGTGGCGGTGGATGTCGAACAGATGAAGATCGTCGAAGTGGGCCAGGCGGCCCGCGAGATGGACGGCCGGGTACCGGAAATGATTGAAGTGATGCGCCCGGTGCGGGAAGGCGTGATTGCCGAATTCGAAGTTACCATGCGGATGCTGCGGATCTTCGTGGAGAAGGTGTGTGGTCCGGCCCGATTGTTCAAGCCGCGGGTGATGATCACAGTGCCTTACGGGGTGACCAGCGTGGAGTCGCGGGCGGTCCACGAAGCAGCCCTGCAAGCCGGCAGCCGGGAGGTCCATCTCATCCAGGAGCCCTTAGCTGCGGCAATTGGGGTCGGGTTGCCGATCGCGACTCCCTCGGGAAACTTGGTCGTCGTGCTCGGAGGCGGAGTGACCCAGGCTGCGGTCATGGCGATGAGCGGGATCGTGGTGGCCCATTCGGTCAGAGTTGGCGGGAGCAAGGTGGACGAGGCCATCGCCAGCTACGTGCGCCGCAAATACGGGCTGCTGATCAGCCAGCGGACCGCCGAGGAAGCCAAAATCCGAATCGGCGCCGCGCTCCCCGAAGAGGAGGAGCGGACCCTCGAGGTCCAGGGCCAGGACCAGGTAACCGGCCTGCCCCGCCCGATCACATTGACAACCAATGAGGTTGTCGAGGCGCTCCAGGAGACCCTGAACCTGCAGCTGGTTGCCGTGAAGAGTGTCCTGGAGCGAACCCCTCCCGAGCTGGCCTCCGACATCATCGACCGCGGCATGGTGGTTTGCGGGGGCGGATCGTTGCTGCGGGGGATCGATCGTTGGCTGACCCACGAAACAGGGGTGCCGGCTTACCTGGCCGAGGACCCGGTCGAGTGCATCGCCAAGGGCGCCTACCGCGGGCTCAGCATGCTCGAACGGCTGCGCCGGACCCTGCCGACAGTCTAACTCAGCTAGTCTTGTTCTAGGGGATGTAGTACGTCATCCGCTGCAGGTGCAGCACCGGGTCAATGTATTGGACCCGCACCGAGCGGGGAATGCTGATCGAGGTGGGGGCGTAGCACAGGATAGCCCGAACGCCGCCCTCAACCAGCCGGTCCGTGACGGACTGGGCTTCGTCCACCGGGACAGCCAGCATCGCAACTCGGATCCGCTGCTCACGCAGGTCTTGAGCCAGTTTCGCCGCGTCCCGGATCACAAACGGACCAACCTTGAGCCCGATCTTCCGTGGATCGTTGTCGTAGATTGCGACAACCCGGAAGCCCCGATCGAGAAACCCGGCGTAGTTGGCCACTGCTCGGCCCAGGTCGCCGACCCCGACCAGCGCCACGTCCCAATTTTGGTTGACTCTCAGGATGCGCTTGAGCTGTTCAGTCAGGTAGCCGATGCCGTAACCGGTACCTTGCTTCCCGAACTCGCCGAACTGGGATAAGTCTTTGCGGATCTGGGCCGACGAAATCCCCAGCTTCTCGCCGAGCTCCTGCGAGGAAGTGATTTCTTTTCCTTCGGATTCCATCTGGGAAAGAGCCCGCAAGTAAAGCGGCAGGCGGCCTACAACGATGTCTGGCACTGCGGAGGTCCCCATTTGGGCCCGTCTGGATGACGTTCGGCAAATCTATCATAGCCCAACCATAAGTGCAAACTGGCGCAAATGAGCGCTTCCAAACCGCACAGGTATAATCCACCGACGCTCCGGCCAGGCATAAGAAATTTGCGATGTTTCTCGATGAGGTCACGATTACCGTTGCGTCCGGCAAGGGAGGGAACGGCATCGTTCACTTCCGTCGGGAGAAGTACATCCCGCGAGGCGGTCCGGACGGGGGGGATGGAGGCAAGGGCGGCGATGCGGTGCTCATTTGCTCCAGAACCCAAAGCACCCTTTCCGCTTTTCGCCACAAGCGTCGCTTCGCGGCAGCAGTCGGACGGCCCGGTGGTGGCAGCAATCGGACCGGGCGCAGCGGGGACGAGCTGCTGATTCCGGTGCCGGCTGGGACGATTGTGCGCGACGCCGAGCTGGGCCAGCTGCTGGGCGAACTGATTGAGCCAGGGGACCGGCTCGTTGTGGGCCGAGGAGGCCGGGGCGGGCGGGGGAATGCCCGCTATACCAGCTCAACCAATCAGGCGCCGCGGATGGCCGAGAGAGGCGCGCCGGCGGAGGTGCGCCGGCTGCGACTCGAGCTGCGTTTGATCGCGGACGTCGGGATCGTGGGTGTACCCAATTCCGGAAAGTCCACTCTGCTGGCCGCCGTGACCAATGCCCGACCGGAGATCGGAGATTATCCGTTCACCACCCTCCAGCCCCAGCTGGGGGTGGCCGACCTCGATGATGAGACCTCGCTGGTGCTGGCCGACATCCCCGGCTTGATCGAGGGGGCCAGTGCTGGCGCCGGTCTGGGGACCGGCTTCCTCAAACACATTTCCCGAACTCGGGCGCTTATCCACCTGCTCGACGGGACCGCGGCGGACCCGCTTGCCGACTTCAATCAAGTCAATACCGAGCTGGAGCTGTTCGACCCGGTGCTCGCCCGAAAGCCTCAAGTGGTCGGCCTCAACAAGCTAGACCAACCGGAGGTCAGGGCCCGCTTGCCCGAGCTGGAGGCCGCATTCAAATCCCGCGGGGTTCAGCTCCGGCCCGTGTCGGCGCTTTCCCGCCAGGGTGTGCGGGAACTAGTCTTGGAGGCCTACCGTTTGGCCCAGGAAACCGAAGTCGAGCCAGAGCAAGACCTTCCAATCTACCGGCCTAAACCGAACGGATCCAAGTACCAGATCTCTCGTGCGCTGGATGGCAGCTGGCGGATCGAGGGGACCGCTATTGAGCGGGCGGCGGAAATGACCTACTGGGAGTATGAGGAAGCCGTGCGCCGATTTCAGCGGATGCTGACCAAAATCGGCGTGACCGAGTCGCTGCGGGAAGCCGGTGCCAAAGACGGCGACACGGTGTATATCGGCGACCACGAATTGGAGTGGCGGGAGTGATCGGAGTGTTCGGGGGGACCTTCGATCCGCCCCATATCGGTCACCTGATCCTGGCGGATGAGGCTCGCGGGGTCCTGTCACTCAGCGCCGTCTTGTGGGTGGTCACCGGCATTCCCCCGCACAAACCCAGTCAACCGGTCACCCCGGTGTCCCATCGGATTGGCATGGTCGAGCGCAGCACTCACGGGAATCCGCAATTCGAGATCTCCCGGCTTGAGCTCGATCGCCCCGGGCCACATTTCGCGGTTGAGACGCTCGAGCTGCTCGCCGCGGCATACCCGACCGAGCGATGGGCCTATGTGATGGGAGAGGATTCGCTTGCCGACCTGCCCAACTGGCACCGGCCCGAACGGTTCGTTCAGCTCTGCCAGTCGATCGTCGTCTTGCGCCGGTCCCAGGTCGAGGCCGATCTCGACCGGTTGGAGCGACAGATTCCGGGACTGGCGGCCAAAGTCCGGCTGCTCGAGGTGCCGCTGGTCGATGTCTCGGCCAGAGACATTCGCCTACGGGTTCAAACGGGCCAGCCCTTCCGCTACCTAGTCACAGCCTCCGTGGCGGATTACATCCAAGAGCATCAGCTCTACTTGTGATCCTGAGGTGGGACAGGGGGGCTTACACCAACGACGCCGGCTATTTCTCCGTAGCCGGCGGCTCGTCCGGGGAAGTTTTCGCGGGGGCCGGTTCTTCGACTGGAGCCGAACCCGGTTCTGCGGGTCGGGGAGCGGCGCGCCGCAGCTGTTCCAACGCGACCCGGTTGGAGTGCCGGCAGCGGGGGCAGCGGACATCGTAATGGTTGCCCTGGCTGCCTTCCAGGGCGGCCAGGGCGAACGTGATTTCGTCCTTGTTGATGGCAAAACTCCAACCACAGCGGTAACAGCGAAGCTGCATTTCAAGCCTCCGTCAGTTAGCTAGAGTTGCTCGCCGGGCCGAGACGGCCCCCAGGGCGATTCCGACCAGGATCAATCCTCCGCCCGCAATCCTGAGGGTGGACGGAACCTCGTGGAGTAGCCCGATCGCCAGCAGGGTCGACCCCACGGCTTCTCCAAGAAGTCCGAGCGAAACGACCGCCGCGGGCAAGTAGCCCAACGCCCAATTATAGGTCGAGTGGGCGATCAGCTGGGGCAGCACGGCCAGCAAGACCAACCAAATGTAGATCGAGGGGCTAAAGCCGACCGCCCGTTCGCCCGCCGCCCAGGTCGCCAGCCCGAGCAACCCGGCCGCGGTCGCGTAGGCGATCCCGATATACGGGATCAGCGAAACCTGCTGCCGCACCACCCTCCCGGTCAGGATATACCCGGCGCCGGCCGCCGCGCCCCCTAAGGCGAGCAGATCCCCCTTGAGCGCCGTCCCGCTCAGGATTTCAGGTGCTGCTGCGCAGCTCGTCCCAAGGCAGGCGTCGCTCACCCCCACCAGGAGACTGCCGGCGGTCGCCACCAGCAAGCCGATCAGCAGCCGCCGCAGGATCGGCTCACGGATCATCAGCGGCGAGAGTGCGGCGACCATCAGTGGGGCGGTCTGCACAAGCACGATCGAACTGGCGACACTGGTAAACTCCAGGGACCGAATCCAGCTGGCAAAGTGTAAGGCAAGAAAGCCGCCGGCCAGCATCGTCAGGCGAATATTTCGGGGTGTCAGCCCGCTCAGCTCGCGTCGGGCGCGCAGCACAACCACCGGAGCCAGAATCAAGGTGGCAATCGCCAGACGGTAGGCGGCGATAACCAGAGAAGATGCCTCCGCCTGGGCATAACGAATCAGGATGGACGCGCTCGAAGCCGCCACGATTGCAACCCCGATGGCGAGTGCGGGCGGGACCTGCGGGCGGGGATTTTGCATAGCAAACTTGACATTATATGTCGCAGAGGTCTAAAATAGTGAAGACTCACACAAACGCGGCGTTGCCCGCCAAGCAGGGTTTGCTGCGGCAACACCCTCGGGAGGAACTGACCGATGCGCTTTGAACTGCCCCAACTTCCCTACGCCTATGATGCGCTGGAGCCCCATATCGACGCCCGAACGATGGAGATCCATCACGGCAAACATCATGCGGCCTACACCAACAATCTGAACAACGCCCTTGAGTCTGCAAAGGAATGGGGGGAGAAATCGATCGAGCAAATCCTGGCCGATCTGGATGGCGTGCCCGACGGCATTCGGATGGCGGTCCGCAACAACGGCGGGGGCTTCGCGAATCACAATCTTTTCTGGACCATCATGGGGCCGAACGGAGGGGGAGAACCAAACGGCGCCCTCGGCAAGGCGATTGGCGGTGCGTTCGGGGACTTTGCCAAGTTTAAGGACGAGCTGACCAAGGCGGCCGTCGGGCGTTTCGGCAGCGGGTGGAGCTGGTTGGCCGTCGATTCGCAGGGCAAGCTCAAGGTTCTCGCTACGCCGAATCAGGACTCTCTGATTTCGCAGGGAATGACCCCGGTCATGGGTGTGGATGTGTGGGAGCATGCGTACTATTTGAAGTACCAGAATCGGCGGCCGGACTATGTGGCCGCTTGGTGGAACGTGGTCAACTGGGCCGAAGTCGGGAGACGGTTCGGAGCGGCGACGGCTTGAAGTCGGTCCATCAAATTTTCGGAGGAGCTGAATGACACACGTCATCACCAGCCTGTGCCTGCGAGACGGCTCGTGCGTGGATGTCTGTCCGGTAGAGTGCATCATCCCTGGAAAGCCGGTCGAGCAGTGGCCGTGGTTCTACATCGATCCGGACACCTGTATCGACTGCGGAGCCTGCATTCCGGAGTGCCCGTATCTGGCGATTTTCACGGAGGAAGAGTGCCCCTCGGACTATGCCGCCAAGGGCGGAGAGGTTCAGAGCATGCCGGTCGGCACGGCGGGCTTTGATCAGCCCTGGGATGGGAAGGACGAACATCAAGAGCCGGTTCACGTGTTCGCTACCCGAGTGATCCCGGCTGGCGAGGTGGTGGACCTGACCCCCGACATCCAACCCAACTATGATTACTTCACCAAGGGGCTCGGGTACAAGGCCCTTGACAAGTAGCCGCCTGCTGCCATGGAAATCTCAAGGAGCCTTCGGGCTCCTTTTTTCTTATAATTCGACCGGGAGCAGGACTCGAGGAGGCCAGTGAGCGAGACGCGGATTGAAAGAGATTCCTTGGGCGAGATCGAAGTTCCGGGTCAGGTCCTGTACGGCGGGCAGACGATGCGGGCAGTGCATAACTTCCCCATCTCCGGATTGCGGCCGTGGAGAGCATTCATCTGGTCGATCGCCACGATCAAACGGGCCGCAGCGGAAGTCAACTCGGAGCTCGGATTGTTGGACCCCGAGCTGGCCGGGGTCATCGCCCAGGCCGCCCAGGAAGTAATCGACGGAAAGTGGGACCAGGAATTTGTCGTGGACCCGTTCCAGGCCGGGGCCGGGACCAGCCACAACATGAACGCCAACGAAGTGATCGCCAATCGGGCGACGGTCTTGCTCGGCGGCGGGTTGGGCGAGTATCGGGCGAACCCCAATGATCACGTCAATATGGCCCAGTCGACCAACGACGCGATTCCCACCGCGATTCGGCTTGGCTGCTTGTGGCGGCTGGATGAGCTGCTCGATGCAGTGGAGGCGCTGGGCGAGGCGCTGCGCGGCAAAGCCGTCGAGTTCGACGATATCGTCAAGTCCGGCCGGACTCATTTGCAGGACGCGGTGCCGGTTCGGTTGGGCCAGGAGTTCGGCGGGTATGCGACCGCAGTGGCGCGCGACGCAGAACGGATCCGCCGGGCGGGGGATGGGCTGCGCCGCCTGGGGATCGGCGGCACCGCAACCGGAACCGGGCTGAACGCCCATCCGGATTTCCCGCGGCTGATGGTCGGGCGGCTTGCCGAACTCACCGGCCTCGAGCTCCGCAGCTCGACCGACTTCTTCGAGAGCATGCAGTCCATGGCGGACATGGCCGACTTCTCGGCCTCCATCCGGACGCTGGCGATCACCCTGACTCGAATTGCCAATGACTTTCGGCTGTTATCGTCCGGACCGGCCACCGGCCTGGACGAAATCCGCCTTCCGGCAGTTCAACCGGGCTCCAGCATTATGCCGGGCAAGGTCAATCCAGTGTTGCCCGAGATGCTCAACATGGCGATGTACCACGTGATCGGTTGTGACACGACTGTGGTGCTGGCTGCCCAGGCCGGGCAGCTGGAGCTCAACGTTATGATGCCGGTGCTGGCGCATAACTTGTTCGAGATGATGCAGGTCACGATCGGTGCAGTCCAGGCATTCACCGATCGCTGCGTTCGGGGGGTGCTCGCCAATCGGGAGAAGGCCCAGAGCTGGCTCGAACGTAACGCGATCATCGTCACCGCCCTAAACCCGCTGATCGGCTACGCTGCCGGGGCCGAACTCGTCAAAGAGTCGTTGGCCCGAAGCCAGACGGTCTTCGAGGTGGCGCGCCAAAGGTTGGAGAAGGGCGAGCTCCGCCATCGGGACGGAAGCCGGTCGGTTACCGAAGCCGAGCTCGAAGCCGCACTCGGCAATCTGAGGCGGCTGACCGAAGGTGGGATTGTTGGCTGAGGCTTCGGAGGCCCGCTCGGCTCAGCCCCCGAGCAAGAGCACCGCGGCCAGCACCGCCAGCGCCACGCCCCCAAACTCGTAGATCGCGCGGGGTTCGGTTCGCCCGAGCAGATGAGCCCTTCCCAGGCCGATCGAGACGTATCCGGCCAGGCCCAGCAGCAGCGCGGCCGGAATGGGGCGGAGCGGCCAGTAGTGCAGCCCCCATGCCAGCTGGGCCGTGATCCATCCGGCAGTCACCGCGTAGGGCCAGATCGACTTCCGGGTCCGATCGAGCCGGAGCACTCTCCAGCAAATGAGGCCGGTGGCCGCGAAGAGGACCGGAACACTGAAGACTGCCCGCAAGCCGCCGACCCGGACCGCGAAGGCGACTCCTACCGCCAACAGTATCCCTAGCCAGCGTAGTCCGAGGCTGGCGGTCGCGGTCCGGGCGTCGGCCGGATCCCACACCACAAACTCCGCGTACAGCACAGCATAGAGCAGCAGGCCGCCCAGCCCCAGGCCAATCGGCCAAGCCGGCCATCCGGGCAGTCCAGCCAGAATCGCACCAACTCCCAGCGCCGCCAACCCGGGGAGGATTCGCGGCTCGAGTCCGACCGGGCGGCGGAGCGGGTGGGAGGTCAGCACCCAATCCACCCCGCTTGCGGCGACCGCGGCGGCCAAGGTCAGCATCACAAAGCGGGCGTCGAAATCGACTCGGATCAGCAGGCCGAACAGCTCAAATTCGATGGCCTGCAGCGGCAGCGCGATGATCCGGACCAAGCTGTAGGCGATCAGGATCAGTGCCACCAACGCGCCGGCCCGATCTCGATCGGGGCGGGGGAGAGGGACCGGCGCCGGGGCGGCTCGCTCCGGCGGCACGGGCCGCACCTCCCGCTCGAAGCTTTGATTCATGCGGACTAGGGTCTCAGCCTGGCCTGGAAAATTGTCAAGACGTAGCCAAGCCCCTGGAGCAAGAATCGCCAGAGGTTGGGCATCGACTTAGAACTGCCCGCGGTCCGGTCGACCAGGGTGTAGGGGAGCTCCAACACGGCAAGCCCACGCTTTCGACAATGGTAAATGAAGTCGATGAAGTATGCGCCGTATCCGACCGGCAGCAGGGTCACCTGATCGAACACTTCGCGGCGGACTACGATAAACCCGCTGTCATAGTCTTTCACTCCGCCGCCCAGCACAAGCGAGGCCAAGCCGTTCACCCAGCGACTGGTCATGACCCGGAAGCGGGGCCGGTCGTCGCCGCCTCCAGTGACGTATCGAGATCCGATGACCACCGGAACCTCGGCGGCATGCCGGACCATCTCCGAGAGCAGTCCGGCCGGCATGCTGAGGTCGACGTCCATCCAGCCGACCAGCTCGCCGCTCGCTTCGATGATTCCCCGGTTGACGGCCGAGGCCAGCCCGCGTACCCCTCGGCGCCGGACGACTCGGACCCGGGGATCTCCAAGTTCCTCGACCAGTTTCCAGGTCTCATCGGGAGAATCGTCGTCCACGACGATGACTTCGACCGGGTCGCCGACCGCCTGGAGCACCCCGCCAACGGTCGCCAGAATGTTCTCGGCCTCGTTGTACGTCGGGAGGATGATCGAAACCAGGCCGTGGGTCGGGGGTTCAGGCGGCGCGGGCACAGAAGAGCGCATTCCAGACGGTTGAATCCAGTGGGGCGTCCAGTTCGGGAAAGGGGTACATACCGGCCAGTTCCAAGTTCGCCGACCGGAACTCCTGCTCAATTTCCATTGGGAAGAAGAACCGCATGGTGTGGGTCTCTTCGTCGATTCGGGTCCCACCAGCTTGATCTGTCCGGGC
>Ga0209640_10003689_pt1 | contig 13399 bp, 11 predicted proteins | sample RifCSP10_1_FD_184018 | JGI IMG/M metagenome (GOLD analysis project Ga0209640, IMG submission 184018) | Soil microbial communities from Rifle, Colorado - Rifle CSP2_sed 10_1 (SPAdes) (version 2) | ecosystem: Environmental > Terrestrial > Deep subsurface > Rock core/Sediment | place: Rifle...
ATCGGCATCGCCAACTACGTCGACACCGCGACCGGGGTCCCGCGCGAGCGCGCCGACGTCACGGTACACCCCGACGGCCGCGTCGACGTCGTGATCGGGATCGTCTCCAACGGCCAGAGCCATGAGACCACCTTCGCGCAGCTCGTGACGGAGTGGCTGGGCGTGCCGCTCGACCGCGTGCGCATCATTGCCGGGGACACGGACATCGTGAAGGTCGGCGGCGGCGCGCATTCCGGGCGCGGCATGCGCATGGGCAGCGTCGTCATCTGGAATGCCGTGCAGGAGATCCTGCGGAAGGGAACGCGCATCGCGGCGCGCCTGCTGGAGGCCGACCCCAGCGTCATCCGGTTCGAGAACGGGCGCTTCCGGGTGGAGGCGACGGAGCGCTCGACGGGCCTCGCCGAGGTCGCGGCCGCCGCCGCGCAAGCGGGCGACCTGCCCGCCGACCTGCGCGGCCCGCTCTGTGCGTTCTCCGACGTCACCTTCAACGACGCGAGCTTTCCGTACGGCTGCCACGTCTGCGAGGTCGAGGTCGATCCCGAGCTGGGGACGGTGGAGGTCGTGCGCTATTCCGCGGTGGACGACGTGGGCCGCGCGGTGAACCCGATGGTGGTCCACGGCCAGATCCACGGCGGCATCGCGCAGGGCGTCGGGCAGGCGCTGCTCGAGCAGTTCGTCTACGACCGCGCCAGCGGGCAGCCGCTCACCGGCTCGTTCATGGATTACTCGATGCCGCGCGCGGACAATTTCCCCTTCTTCGCGGCGGAGATCAGCGAGGTGCCCTGCACGACGCATCCGCTCGGCATGCGCCCGGCCGGCGAAGGCGGCACGACGCCCGCGTTGGGCGTCGTCATCAACGCCGTCGTCGACGCGCTCGCCGAATTCGGCGTGAAGCACCTCGAGATGCCGGCAACGCCGGAGCGCGTCTGGCGCGCCATCCACGAAAGCAAGGAAAAACCATGAGCGCATTCCGCATCGCTACGAAGTTCCTGCCTCTGCTCGCCGCGCTTGCGCTCGTTCCGGCGCTTGCGGCCGCGCAGGCCTTTCCCGCAAAGCCGATCCGGCTGATCGTGCCGTTTCCGCCGGGCGGCGGAACGGACATCTCCGCGCGCATCCTCGCAAGAGCGCTGGCGGAGGGGCCGGGATGGCAGATCGTGGTGGATAACCGGCCGGGCGCAACCGGCCGCATCGGCACCGAGCTCGCCGCGAAGGCGCCGCCCGATGGCTACACGCTGCTCGCCGGCACCGCCGGGCCGAACGCGATACTGCCCGCGGCCAACCCGAAGCTGTCCTATGACGCGCTGAAGGACTTCGCGCCGATCACCCTGGTGGACTCGGCGGCCTACGTGCTGGTCGTGCACCCGTCGCTGCCGGTGAAGACCGTCCGCGACCTGATCACGCTCGCCCGCGGCAAGCCCGGCGCAATCACCTTCGCCTCGGCCGGCAATCTTTCCGTCGGCCACATGGCGGGCGAGTTGTTCAAGCATCAAGCGAAAGTCGACATGACGCACGTCGCCTACAAGGGCGGCGGCCCCGCCGTCATCGCGACCGTGAGCGGCGAGACCTCGCTCTATTTTGGCGGCCCGAGCATCGTCGAGCAGGCAAGAGCAGGCAGGCTGAGGGCGGTCGCCGTCACCGGCAGCAGGCGCTCGAAGGTCTTTCCCGAGCTGCCGACCGTCGCCGAGAGCCTGCCGGGCTACGCGATCGCCCAGTGGGTCGGGATCCTCGCGCCGGCGGGCACGCCGCGGGACATCGTAGCGCTCGTGCACGGCACGATGGCGAAAGTCTTGCGCAGCGACAAAGTCACCGAGCAGCTCGAGAAAGCCGGCACGGAGCGTGTCGCCAACTCGCCCGAAGAATTCTCCGCGCACATCAAGGCGGAAATCGCGAAATGGCGAACGGTGCTCAGGAGCTCGGGCCTGGCGCGCGAATAGCGGCGCGGCACGCCACTGGCCTTCAAGCCGGGGCGATCAGCGCCGGTCGACCCTGATCCCCGCCTTGCGGATCACCTCGCCCCACTTCTCGTAGTCGGCGCGCAGGATGGCGCTGAACTGATCGGGCGTGTTGCCGACCGGCTCGCCGCCGTCGCCGGTGATGCGCTCGCGGATCCTTGCATCCCGCACGGCGTGCACGACCGCTGCATTGAGCCGCGCGATGATCTCGCGCGGGGTTTTCGCGGGTGCGAGCACGCCATACCACTGCAGGACCGCGTAACCTGGCACGCCCGCTTCGGCAATGGTCGGAATGTCGGGTGCGACCGACGCGCGCCGGGGGCCCGTCACGCCGAGGGCGCGTAACCTCCCGGTTCGCACATGGGGCAGCGCGCTGATGACGTTCGCCATCATCAGCGGCACCTGTCCCGCCACCACGTCGATCAGCGCCATCCCCTGCCCCTTGTACGGCACGTGCAGCATCCTGGTGCCGGTCATGTAGAGAAAGAGCTCGATCGCCAGGTGCTGGCTCGAGCCGGCGCCGCCCGCGGCGAAGTCGAGCTCCCCGGGGCGCGCCTTGGCGAGCGCGACCAGCTCCTTCACCGTGCGCGCGGGGAGCGAGGGGTGCGCGACCACGATATTGGGCGCGACCAGCACCTGCGAGACCGGCGCGAGATCCTTCAAGGCGTCGTAGGGAACGTTCTTCAGGATGTGCGGATTGATGGCGAGCGAGCTCACGCCCATCAGCATCGTGTAGCCGTCGGGGGCGGAGCGCACAACGTGATTCACGCCGATCGTCGTCGTCGCGCCCGGCCGGTTCTCGACCACCACCTGCTGCCCGAACTGCTCCGACATCTTGGGCGCGATGAGCCGCGCCGAGATATCGGTGCCGCCCCCGGGCGTCGAGCCCACCACCAGGCGCACCGGCTTGACCGGGAAGTCCGCCGCGCTCGCGAAAAAAGGTATGGCAACGAGGCACGCCGACAACGCTATACGCGCAAGTCCGTGTGGCATGGGCAGGCCCTCCCCTCTTGATCTGCAGCCTGGAAACTATAGCACCCGGTCGCGGCGGCGATTCCGCGCTATGATTTGATCGAGGAGGAAACCCCATGAGAACGGGAATTGGTGCGCAACCGAATCCGCTCGCACGCTATGCGCTCACTGCCTGCCTGCTCGCGGCGTCGGCCGCCGCGCCGGCGCAGGACTACCCCACCCGGCCGATACACCTGATCGTGCCCACCGCCGCGGGCGGCGGCACCGACATCTCGGCGCGCATGATCGCGCCCAAGCTCTCCGAGATTCTCGGCCACCAGGTCGTCGTCGAGAATCGCGCCGGCGGCAACACTGCTGTCGGCAACGAGTACGTCGCCAAGTCGCCGGCCGACGGCTACACCCTGCTGATGGGCATCAGCTCCATTACCATCAACCCCCACACCCAGTCGAAGGTGCCCTACGACCCGATCCGGGATTTTGCGCCGATCTCGCAGGTCGTGACGGTGCCCCTGATCCTCGGCTCGCATCCCTCGCTGCCGGTGCACTCGCTGAAGGAGCTCATGGCGTTTCTGCGGGTGCGGCCCGGCCAGTTGAACTACGGCACCGGCTCGGTCGGGAGCAACCCGCATCTCGCGATGGAGCTCTTTCTGAGCATGACGGGCCTGAAGGTGGTCCATGTCCCGTACCGGGGACAGGGCCCGGCCCTGAGAGACCTGATCGCGGGCCAGGTCGAGCTCATGATGGCCAACCTCCTGGCCATATTGCCGTTTCACCGGAACAAGAGAGTGCGTTCCTACGGCGTGAGCAGCGCGAAGCGCTCGCCGGTCACGCCGGACGTGCCGACCATCGCCGAGGCCGGTGTGCCGGGCTACGAGGTCGTGCAGTGGTTCGGGATCCTCGCGCCGGCGGGCACGCCGCGCGAGATCATCGCCAAGCTGCATGCGGCGACGGTGCGCACGCTGGAGGATTCCAAGGTCAAGAACGGCTTTCTCGCGAGCGGCGCCGAAACCGTCGGCAACACCCCGGAGGAGCTCGCGGCGATCATCCGCTCCGATCTCGCGAAGTGGGGCAAGCTCGTCAAGGCGGCGGGGATCAAGCCCGACACGCGCTGACGCTAGTCGGCGTGGCGCTCGTCGATCTTCGCCGACTGCTCGGGGAGATAGCGGTGGTCGCAGAACGGGCAGATCAGCTTGCGCTTGGTGTGGCGCAGCTCCCACGCGACCACGAAGGCCTTCAGGCACTTCGGGCAGGTCGACCACCAGAGCCTCATCCCGCCGCTCATCGCGCACGCCCCTTCGCCGCGCCCGCGTTCGCCGGGTCGAGCCACTCGTCGAGCTTCATGCGGTCCATCGCCGACTGCGGCACTTTCAGCTTCGTCGGGAACGCGATGTGCGTCGGTCGCGTCGCGTCGATGATGACCCGCGCGGCGCCCAGCGCCCGCGGGTCGCTGGTCGGGCGCATGTTCTCGATGACGGAGATGTCGCGCCGCGGCTCGACCTGGAAGTTGACCGCCCACAGCACTTCTTCCTCGTTGAACACGTCGATAGTGTCGTCGACCACCACGACGGCGTTCAGGTTCGGCACGTGCGCCAGTGCCTGCAGGCCCGCGGTCTTCGCCTGCCCCTCCTCGGTCTTCTTGATCGAGATGTAGGCCGTGAACCGCGCACAGCCGGAATACGGCATGTGCACCGCGGTCACGATCCCCATCTTGTGCTTCAACTGGTTGAAGATCGTGCCCTCGCGCGGGATGCTGCCGAGGAGCATGTGCTCGCGGTGCCCGGAGAAAACGTCCTGGAACAGCGCGCCGTTGCGGTAGGTGACCGCCTTCGGCACCATCACCGGCCCCAGCTGCTGCGCCTGGTACTGCGTGCTGATATCGCCGAACGGATTCACCACCGTGCGCTCGCCGGGAACGACCTCGCCTTCGATCACGATCTCGGCGTCGGCCGGCACCAGGAAATCCTTGCCCCACGTCACCGACGGCGTCAGCCGGACCGGTTCCTGCAGGAAGCCGCCGCATGTCGCGTACTCGTTGTCGCCCCACGGCGTGTTGTTCAGCGTGCCGAGCCAGAACGCCGGGTGATGGCCGAGCACGTAGGCCACGCGGCACGGCTGCTTGAGGGCTTCCCATTCCCGCAGAATGCGGCTCATGTGCAGCGTGTGCACCGTGAGGCCGGCGCGCTGCGGGGCTTCCGGGAACGCCTTGACGAAGGTGATGTTATAGAAATCCTCCCGCGGCGGCTTCGCGATCAGCCCCATCAGCATCACGCCCCCGAGATCCATCTCGAAATGGCGCACCACCGGGAACATCCACAGGTCGGCCTTCTTGCCGGTCAGCACGTTCTGCTGCACAGGCGCGGCGCGGCCGGGGATGACCAGCGGCTTCTGCTTGCGGTCGATGCGCTCGCACAGCAGCGTGCCGAGCCGCACGCCCGCCTCGCTGCGCGGCAGGCCCACCATCTCGGCGCAGCGCTCGCGCGTGCCCCACAGGTTGGTGACAATCGGGAACTTCGACGGCTTGCCGCGCATGTCGAGCGGGTTGTTGAACTGCACCGTGGGATACTCGCGGCGCTGGTTGAGCACGCCCAGCAGCCCGGTCACGTCGAAATTCATCGGGTTGACGGTGCGGCTCACCGTCCGGAATTCCGCGGGATTGTCGCGAATGAGGTCGAGATAGGAGCCGAGGCTCTTGGGCGCGCGCGCGCGGCCCGGCCCTCTACGGCTTGATTGCGGCGTGCTTTCTGTCCCTTTGCGGGCGTCGCGTTGCACGACTGTCGGCTCGATGATGGATGGCCGTGAGACTTTACGAGCGCGGGTCCACACTGTCAACGCGCGCGCTTGACCGGCCACTTCCCGCAGTGTAACTTGCCTCGGGTCCGTCAGTCGGAATCGGCGCGCGCAGCGCCGCGTTTTCCCGCATCCCCAACGATCGATCCATCGGCCGTGAGCGCAATGATCAACGGCATCGATGTGCACGCCCACGGCGTGCCCAGGCAGTTCCTGGAAGAAGTGAAGCGCACGCGCCTGGGCGGCGTGGAAGTCGCTGCCGCGGACGGCGGCGGCTATATCGTCACGTTCCCCGGATGCAAGCCGCTGCGCCCGGCGGCAGGCATCATGCTCGACTTCACGCAGCGCCTCGGCTGGCTCGACGGGCAGGGCATGCAGCAGCAGTTGATCGGCCCGTGGCTCGACGTGCACGGCCAGGAGCTGCCGCCGGCGGACGGGCAGGTATGGGTGCGGCAGCTCAACGACGCCCTGATGGAGTCGATCGCGGGCTCCGGCCGCCGGCTGCTCGCCCACGCCACGCTGCACCTGGCGGATCCGCAAGCCGCCGCGCGCGAGCTCGAGCGCTGCGCGACGAAGCTCGGCATGACGGGCTGCATGATCCCGACGGATCTTCCGGGCGGCGCGCTCCACGAGAACCGCTACGACGCGCTCTGGGAAGCCGCGCAATCGCTGAACATTCCCGTCGTGCTGCACCCGTTGATGGACGGGCCGGCCGCGTGCATGTTCCAGCAGCTGCCGCGGTTCAAGAATCTCTACGGACGCACCATCGACACCACGATCGTCGCCACCCAGTTGATCCTCGCCGGCGTGTTCGACCGTTTTCCGAAACTGCGGCTCGTCCTGGTGCATGGGGGCGGATTCCTGCCTTACCAGACCGCGCGCCTCGACCGTGAATTCGGGGCGAAGGACAAGAAGCCGCCCTCCGATTTCGTCAAGCGCTTCTATTACGACACGGTGTTCATGTCGGCGCCGGCGCTCCAGCTTCTCTTCAGCCTGGTGGGCACGGGACAGGTCATGATCGGCTCGGATTACGCCGCCGGTCCCGTCGAGCGCCCCGGGCCCAAGCTGACCGAGTCCCTCGATGCGACCGGCATCGACGCCGGCTCCCGCAAGATGATCGTGCGCGATACCGCCGAGTCGCTCTTCAGAACGGCAGGCCGCTGATGCCGCGCGTTTCCCTGACCGTCAACGGAAAAGCCGCCAGCGCCGAGGTCGAAGGCCGGACGCTGCTGGTGCAGTTGCTGCGCGAGCACCTGGGCCTCACCGGAACGCATGTCGGCTGCGACACCAGCCAGTGCGGCTGCTGCACCGTGCACCTCGACGGCAAGGGGGTGAAGTCGTGCACCGTGCTCGCGCTTTCCTGCGAGGGCGCGACCGTCACCACCATCGAAGGGCTCGCGCCCGAGGGGAAGATCCACCCGATGCAGGAAGCGTTCCGCGAGCACCATGGGCTGCAATGCGGGTTCTGCACGCCCGGCATGATCATGTCGGCGGTGGAGATGGTGCGCCGCAACGGCCACGACCTCGATGAGCGCACGGTGCGCAGGCAGCTCGAGGGCAACCTCTGCCGCTGCACCGGCTATCACAACATCGTCAAGGCGATCCAGGCCGGCGCCGCCGCCATGAAGCGCGGGTGAGTCGGCGCGGAGGAGCATCCTGACGTGTACGATTTTTCCTACCACAGGCCGGCAAGCCTCGATGAAGCCGCCAGGCTGATCACGGGGCAGGACGAGTTCAAGCTGGTGGCGGGCGGCATGAGCCTCATCCCCGCCCTCAAGCTGCGCCTCGCGCGCTACGCGGGCCTGGTGGATCTCGGCGCGCTCGAGGCGCTGAAGGGCATCCGGCGCGAAGGCGGCGCGATCGTGATCGGCGCCCTGACCCCGCACGCGGAAGTCGCCGCCTCCGCCGAGGCCGGGCGCGCGATCCCGGCGCTCGCGGCGCTCGCCGAGGGCATTGGCGATCCCCTGGTGCGCAATCGCGGCACGCTCGGAGGCTCCATCGCCAACGCCGATCCCGCCGCCGACTATCCCGCGGCCGTGCTCGGCCTGGGGGCGACCGTGGTGACCCACCGGCGCGAGATCGCCGCCGACGAGTTTTTTCTCGGGCTGTTCCAGACGGCGCTCGCGCCCGGCGAGATCATCACCGCGGTGCGCTTTCCGGTTCCGCGCGCTGCCGCCTACTGCAAGTTTCCCCAGCAGGCCTCGCGCTTCGCGCTCGTCGGCGTGTTCGTGGCGCAGGCGGCCGGCGGCGTGCGCGTCGCGGTCACCGGCGCCGGGCCCTCGGTGTTCCGGTTCCGGGACGCGGAGGCGGCGCTCACGAAGCGATTCGATGCCGCCGCGCTCGATTCCATCGAGCTGCGTCCGGACGGGCTCAACTCCGACATTCACGCGGGCGCCGAATACCGGGCGTACTGCGTGAAGGTGCTGACCCGGCGCGCCGTGGCGGCCGCCCGCGCGAGCGGCGCGTAATCCGCCATCCCGGGAAAGCGCCCCCATGTCATCGATCGCCCGCGGTTCCGGTATCGGCGAGCCCGTGCGGCGCAGGGAGGACCTGCGGCTCATCACCGGCGCGGGGTGCTTCAGCGACGATTTCAACGTGCCGGGACAGGCCTATGCCTGCATGGTCCGCTCGCCGCATGCTCACGCGCGCATCGGCGCCATCGGCATCGAGAAGGCGCTCGCGAGTCCCGGGGTGCTCGCGGTGCTGACGGGACGGGACATGCTGGCCGACGGCCTGAAACCGATCCCGCACAACCTCTTCGTCATGCATCCCGCGGACAAGCCCCTGGTCAACAAGGACGGCTCGCCGATATTCGTCGCGCCGCAATATCCGCTGGCTCCCGACAAGGCGCGCTACGTAGGCGAACCCGTGGCGATGGTGGTCGCCGAGACGCTGGCGGCCGCGCGCGACGGCGCGGAGCTCGTGGACGTGGACTACGAAGTGCTGCGGCCGGTCACGGCGACGGTGGAGGCGGCGCAGCCCGGCGCGCCGCGCGTGTGGGAGGAGCACTCCTCGAACGTGTGCCTCGACGCGGAAGTGGGCAACCGCGAAGCGACCGAGGCGGCCTTCGCGCGCGCGGCGCACGTCGTGACCTTCAAGACCTGGGTGCGGCGCGTGACCGGCGTCCCGATGGAGCCGCGCGCCGCGCTCGGCGTCTACGACCCGGCAGCGCGCCACTACACGCTTTATGCCGGCAGCGGCGGCGCGGTGCGGCTGAAGAACGATCTCGCGACCATGCTCAACGTGCCCCCCGCCACCGTGCGCGCGGTCATGCGCGATGTCGGCGGCAACTTCGGCACCCGCGGCATGATCTATCCGGAGTTCGCGCTGGTGGCATGGGCGGCGCGGCGCGTCGGGCGCCCCGTGAAGTGGACGTGCGAGCGGCACGAGGCTTTCCTGAGCGACTACCAGGGCCGCGACCTCGCGGTGGAGGCTGAGCTCGCGCTCGACGCGCAGGGTGTGTTCCTTGCCATGCGCGGATCGAACATCGGCAACGCCGGCGCGCACACCGGGCGCTTCTCGCCGCTCCAGAAAGGCGTCGAGATCATGACGAGCATCTACCGCGTTCCCGCCGCCTGCTTCCGGGCGCGCGCGGTGGTGAGCAACACCGCCCCGACGCGGCCGTACCGGAGCTCGGGCCGGCCGGAGGTCATGTTCGTCATGGAGCGGCTGATCGACCTTGCCGCGCGGGAGCACGGATTCGACCGCGTGGAGATCAGGCGGCGGAACCTCCTCACTTCGGCCGAGCTGCCGCACACCAACCCCTTCGGCATGGTCTACGACAGCGGCGACTACCCCGGGGTCATGGAGAAGGCGCTCAAGCTCGCCGACTGGGCGGGCTTTCCCGGGCGGCGGGCGGAAGCGCGCAAGCGCGGCAAGTGCCGCGGCATCGGCGTCGCCAATTACGTCGACACCGCCAGCGGGGCCCCGCGCGAGCGCGCGGAAGTGACGGTGCATCCGGAGGGCCGCGTGGATGTCGTCATCGGGACGGTCTCGAACGGCCAGGGCCACGAGACGAGCTTTGCGCAGCTCGTGACGGAGTTTCTGGGCGTGCCGATCGAGAGCGTCCGGATCATCACCGGGGATACCGACATCGTGAAGGTGGGCGGCGGCACGCATTCCGGCCGCGGCATGCGCCTCGGCAGCATCGTCATCTGGAATTCCTCGAAGGCCATCCTCGAGAAGGCAACGCGCATCGCGGCGCGCCTGCTCGAGTGCGACCCGAGCGGCATCAAGTTCCAGGACGGCCGTTTCACGCTCGAGGACAGCGGCCGCGCGGTCGGCCTCTTCGAAGTCGCAGCGGCAGCGCTCAAGTTGAACGACCTGCCCGAAGACCTGCGCGGCCCGCTCAGCGCCTTTTCCGACGAGACCGTCAACGTCGCGAGCTTTCCGTACGGCTGCCACGTGTGCGAAGTCGAGGTCGATCCCGAGCTCGGCACGATCGAAATCGTCCGGCACTCGGCGGTCGACGACGTGGGCCGCGCCGTCAACCCGATGATCATCCACGGCCAGGTCCATGGCGGCATCGCGCAGGGCATGGGGCAGGCGCTGCTCGAGCAGTGCTACTACGACCCGGACACCGGCCAGCTCCTGTCGGCATCGTTCATGGACTACGCGATGCCGCGCGCCGACTGCTTCCCCTTCTTCGCGACCGAGATCAGCGAGGTGCCCTGCGCGACGCACCCGCTCGGCATGCGCCCGGCCGGCGAAGGCGGCACGACCCCGGCCCTCGGCGTCGTGATCAACGCGGTGGTCGATGCCCTCTCGGAGCTCGGGGTGACGCACATCGAGATGCCGGCGACGCCGGAGCGCGTCTGGCGCGCGATCCAGGACGCAAGAATGAAGGCATAAGGCAGAACGATGACCCGGCAAAATCACAGAAACGAGGTGGAGTCATGAATAAGCTTCGATTCGCGATGGCGTCGCTGCTCTTCCCGGCAGCGCTCGCGCTCGTGCCGGGCGCCGTTTGCGCCCAAGCCTACCCCACCCGGTCCATTCGCCTGATCGTGCCGTTCCCTCCGGGCGGCGCGACCGACACGACCTCGCGCATCGTTGCGCACGCGCTGTCCCAGAGCCTGGGGCAGCAGGTCGTGGTGGACAACCGGCCCGGCGCGACCGGCCGCATCGGCACCGAGCTCGTGGCCAAGGCGCCGGGCGACGGCTATACCCTGCTCTTCGGGAGCGCGGGGCCGAACGTCATCCTTCCCGGCGCGTTTTCGAAACTGCCCTACGATGCAGTGCGGGATTTTGCCCCGATCACCCTGGTTGGCCATTCCGATCACGTGCTCGTCACGCATCCGTCGCTGCCGGTGAGATCCGTGAAGGACCTCGTTGCGCTCGCACGGAAGAATCCGGGTCAGCTCACCTTCGCTTCCGCGGGCATCTTCTCCGTCGCGCACATGTCAGCCGAGTTTTTCAAGCAGGTCGCCAAGGTGGACATGGTCCACGTCCCCTACAAGGGCGGCGGGCTCGCCATCGTCGCGAGCTTCACCGGGGAAGTGTCCATGTATTTCGGCGGCGCCCCGACCATTGCCGCGTACCGCAATTCCAGCAAGCTGCGCCTCATCGCGACGACCGGCGCCCGGCGCTCGAAGTCGTTTCCCGATCTGCCGACGATCGGCGAGACCCTGCCGGGCTACGCCGTCACGCAATGGCTCGGCATGCTGGCGCCCGCCACGACGCCAAGAGAAATCATCGCGAAATTGCACGCGGAGATCGTCAAGGCGGTCGCCAATCCCAAGGTGGCGGCGCAGCTCGCGGCCGTCGGGGCCGATCCCGCCACCACCTCGCCCGAGGAGTTCCTCGCCTACATCAAGGGCGAAATCGCGAAATGGTCGAAGGTGGTGAAGGCGTCCGGGATCGCGCTCGAGTGACGCCCACTTCGACCTGGTGCGACCGATCTGCGCGCTCGATGATCTCCAGTGCGCCGGTCATCGTTGCCGGGTGATCCGCACGCGCTTCGGCAAACGACCGGGCGCGGCTTTCCCTGCTCTGTTCCTTGAGGTCCATGGAAAGGGGCGCTAGCGTCGCGGGAGGGCGCGCGCGGCAAGATCGCCGTAAAGCCGCTCGCAGAGCCGGAAGCGCCGCTCGGCGGGATCGAGATCCTCCGGTAGAGACGCCGCCGCGACGGCGACCGCGGTATCGAACATCTCCGTGCAGACCCGGACGCGGTCTTCCGGCGCCATGCGAGCGTAGCCCTCCCGCACCAGCTTCCGGAATTCAGACGTCGTGTCCTTCATCGAAACATATCCCCATGCATCTCCGTTACCTCGAGCTCTTTCGCCCAGGCACTCAAGATACGTCCGATCCGCCCCGCCCGCTAGGAGCGCCCGCACGTCGCGCAGTTGCAGCTCGGAGCCAGAATCCTTCGCCCATGCAAGCTTCGAAAGAATCAAGTCCTCCCGGCTCACGATCCAGGCTTCGAAGCCCGGCAGGCGGACGCGCCGCCGTCGCTCGAACTCATGCCGACGATATGGCGTATCTTTGCGTACGATGAAATCGAGCTTGACGAGCTTGGCGAGGTGCAAAACGTTGAAGATGCCGTCGCTAGCGACCGCGGCGGCGATGTCCGCCTCGGATGCGTAGTAGTCCGGCGTGAACAGCGCGGCGATGGACTTCGCGGCGCGGCCGGACAGCTCGGCGACGACATCGATGTCCCGCGTCATGCGCGGCTCCGCGTAATAGCTCAGCGCGATCGAGCCGGTCAGCATGTAGGCAATGCCGGCGCGCTCGAGACGCGTAATGGCGTCCTGCAGAACCTCGAGCTCGGCGGTCATGCAGATGACTATAACTGATGATGCGCGACCGAGGCGGCCGCCGGTTTCGAGCGATTGCAGGCGATCAGAATGGCGTTATCATTATTGTCATGAAGAAGAGCTCTTTCCGCCGCACCATCCAAGACGCCCTGCGTGCGAGTCACGACCCGATGTTGCGTCTAATGCAGACGCCGAGAGCAAGAAAAGGCATGCGGGCGGCATTCAACGCACCCTCCTCCGAACTCGGCCGGGCCGCAATCGAAGCAACTCGCAAGAGCCGTTAGTCGGCTTTACTCCGGGCCGACGAAGCCGATGTAGGCGCCGCAGGCGTCGGCGGGAGGAACCAGCATGGCGTGCTCGCCGGTGTCGCGCACGCCGCGCGCGGGGGGCGGCAGGCCGTGCTTCTCGATCCAGCGCGCGGCCGCGCCCATGCTGGCGGTGCGGTAGAGCGCCTGGAAGGGGCCCTCGCCGCGCCGCTCCAGCGCATCGGCTGCCGGACCCGGCGCGTAGGGATGCGCGATGGTGAGGCCGGCGGGGCCGAACTGGAACACCGCCATGTGCGACATGATCACCGTGCCCTTGTACATCCGGGGCTGGGACATGCCCAGCACCTTGGAGTAGGTCGCCACGGCAGCTTCGAGATCCTGCACGACGATGTAGGTGCGCTCGAGAAAGCGCACGCCGTTGGGATGAGTGCCGGCATGTGGCGCCTGCTTGCGCCGCTCCGCCGTCGGCGTCAGATGCTGGATAAAGAAAATGGGGAGCGGGTTCCCGGGGCCGAGCATCGCGGTCTTCCACTTGAGCTCCTGCCCGGCCGGGGTACGGCGGCTGCCTTCGATTGCGTCGCTCACATCGACGCCGCGCCCGCGCATCGCGGCGACGTCTGCCGCCAGATCGTCGCTTTGGAGTATCACGTAGCGGATGCCGCCGCCC
>Ga0209640_10003690_pt1 | contig 13399 bp, 11 predicted proteins | sample RifCSP10_1_FD_184018 | JGI IMG/M metagenome (GOLD analysis project Ga0209640, IMG submission 184018) | Soil microbial communities from Rifle, Colorado - Rifle CSP2_sed 10_1 (SPAdes) (version 2) | ecosystem: Environmental > Terrestrial > Deep subsurface > Rock core/Sediment | place: Rifle...
AGAGTCCTTCGGGCGGATTGAGCAGGCGCTCGATGAAGCGGCCGCGCTCCAGGTCGAGGAGGAGCCGCTCCATGCGGCCCGGCTGCGGGGGCTGGAGCTGTTGGGCCTTTTCCTCGCGCTCGCGCCGCAGGACGTCGGCGCGTGTCTCCGGCTCCTGCGCGGAGGTCCGGGCAGGGTCGACGAAGGTCAACGCTGCCAGCAGCAGCAGCGTTGCCGGCGACGCTCTCATGCCGCCGCAGCCTCCGCCTGCGCCATGAGTCGCCGATTCTCGGCGGGCCAGCTTCACGGCCAGCACAATCCAGAGCACGACAATGACGAGGTTGACCAGGGCGAAGCCGCGGACCGAGAGCGCCAGCCACTGGATGCCAATGAAGATCAGCATCACGCCCAGGCCGAGGCCGCCTCGGGACGCCGGGCGAGAAGCCGGGCTAGAGGAGCCACAGCTGAAACTATAAGCCACTGTCGGCGCGGCGCCGAAGCTCTTCGAGGTTGAGCATGATCGACTCGTTCGATCTCAGGAGGTCCGCGAGAATCTCGTCCCGCGCCCGCCCGTGCCGCTGGCTTCGCGCCCGGTCGCTCACGAACGGCCAGAGCCGGTCCCGGATGTCGGTCGGCAGGACGCCCTCGAGGTACTCGAGCGCCGTGCCGCGAAGGCCGGCGTCGCCGGTGTGCAGACCGCGATAGGCGATCTGCAGCGGCGCGGTGGGAAGCACCAGCGACAGCAGCGTGAAGACGTGCGCGAGGCTCTGACCGGCTCGATCCTTCAGGAACTCATCGACGAACGAGCGGGCATCCTGCTCGACCGAATCGAGCAGCCGGTGGCTTTCCCACACAGGCCGGCCGACGGCCACGTCGCGACGTACCACGTCGAACACCCGTTCGCGATCGATCCGGACTCTCGGGTTCTTCTCGAGAATGTAGGCAAGAGAGCGGCCGCACTGGAACCGCACCTCGAAGCGCAGGTCCTCGAGGCCCACCAGGACCCCGTCAACCGCGCGCTGCGAGACGCACACCGTGAAGACGCGCGCCAGCCGTCGTCGCACGGCGAACGGCTGATTCGGATCGACCAGCGCATCGACCAGCTCGCCGACGCGCTCCTCGGCCACCTTGCGCAGTGCGCGCACGGCGTCCTCGGCGACCGGATCCCAGGCGAGCAGTGGGATGACGTGCGGGATGAGGGCTGCGGGCAGGCCTTCCTCGGCCCGCAGGACGTCGAGCACGGCGTCGCGGTTGCGCGACCTGAGCGCAAGAATCTCCCGTATCTCCGGGTCCGAGAACGGCGTCGGGACGCGCGCGGTCGTGGCATCCATGCGTCCGGCGTGCGCCACATCCGCATGCGGCACGCGTAGTGTCCGCAGCATGACGGTTTTCGTCGTGATGTCTGCCGCGTCCGACAGGTCCATCTCGAGGGCGCGGTCGAGGAGGCTGCGCTCGAGCGTCTGAATGTAGCCGCGGTTGAGGCGTTGTGCGACGACGGCCGCGATTGCGGAGCACGCGATCGCGGCCCCGAGGATCGCGGTGTACTGGCCGGAAGCGGGCAGCATGATCAGGAGGCGAATCAGGCCGCCCCCGACCGCGTCGCCAAGCCGATCGAATCCGACGTCGACGATCGACTTCGCGGCGCGTTTGTCCTGGGACGCGATCGGCGTGAAGAAGATCTCGTAGCCCATCTTGAACAGCGAGCTCCGGAAGATCGATTCACCGCCGCGCGCCACCATGGCGCCCTCCAGTCCGGGAAACACCAGGCCGCCGAGGCCGCCGACGGCGAGCGCCAGCGACGGCGTGGTCGTCGTCACGGCCAGTCCCAGCTTTTCGAGCGCCAGCGAGCTCCAGGTCGTCTGGACCAGGAAGGCGAGCACGCTGATGCCGGCGTAGTACAAGGCGAAAAAGCGGAGCAGCGAGTCGCCACGGCCGAGTGTCTCCACCGCCTGGACCTTGAAGACGTAGTCGGCCAGTGTGGCCCCGATCGTCCCCAGCATGACGAGCGCGGCCAGGTTCCGCAGGTACGGCGCTCCGGCGAGGACGCGAAGGCCGGAACGCGGCGACGTCGCGGCCAGGTCGGGCGCAACCTCCATCGCCTGGTCGTAGTCCGTGCGCCGGACCGGGCCGGCCAGCCGCCGGATCTGCCAGGCGCACACGAGGTTGACGGCGGCCAGCAGCGGGAGCATCGCGTGAATGCCCATGGTCGCGGCGACGCGTTCGGCGACCAGCGCCCCGCCGAGGCCGCTCAGCGTGCCGAGACCGGCGATCCGCCCGAACTCGCGACGGGCGGTATGAGGGTCGAACCGCTCGGTCGCGATCAGCCAGAATCCGGATCCAAGCATCGGGCCGAGCCCGGAGATGTGGAGGTACACCGCCTGGGCGGCCAGCGCCGGAGACCAGGCCAGCAGGGACCAGGCGCCGAGGAGCAGGGCGGCGCTCGCGATGAACGCCGCCGGGACGAACGTGCCAGGGGCCACGCGGCGGAGGATGCGCGAGCTGGCGACGACGAGCAGGATCGAGAACAGGGCCGTGACGATGACCATCAGCGGAAGCGTGGTCACGTCCAGGTGCGCGAGATAGAGCGCATCGCGTGTCGCCTTGCCAGCGATGAACTGGGCGCTGACGGCGCCCGAGCCGATCATCGCGATGGGGACGGCCGAGTCGAGCTCAGTCTGGGAAGAGGCCATTGCGACTGCTACCGCGCGCTCGCGTCGCCATCGAACTCGCGCCGCGCCGTCGACTGCTCGCGTCCGACGCGTCCGGTGCGGATCTCGGCTCGGCCGTAGCTCTCGGGCCGCACGGGCGAACCGGCGAGACGGCGCAGCATCGCCAACTGGCCCACGTGGGTCAGCGCGTCTGCGATGGGCCCTTGAAAGATCACGCTCGCCGGGTGCCCGAGCGCCGCGTCAGCCGCCAGGCGCGCGTCGAGCCTGGCGAGCGCCGCATAGAAGCGCTCGACGTCGGCCTCCCATTCACCAACGCCAGCGGCCTTCCAGATCCACTGGCCCTGCGCGAGCTGCTCGGCCCACTCGACGAGATCGCCGAGATGACCGACGATCTCGAGCGGACTGCGGACCTCCGCGACGACGCGCTGGCCGGAAAAAGTGGCAGGCGGATCGCGAAGCACCTTCTCGGCGCGATAGGCGAGCGTCGCCAGCGCGTGCCGGAGCAACGATCGTTCGCCAGCGATGAGGTCGTTCGATGTGCTTTCCACGCGGCCATGATACTTCCATCGGTAGACGGCCCAATGAGCGCCGGACGGCTCCCGCGGCGCTGATAGGAGGTATCATTCCTCCCCTGGAGACAGACATGAGAAGACATCGCCTCGTCACCGTGTCGGCCATCGTCCTCGTGGTCCTGCTCGCTGGAGTCCGGGCGGCCGATGTGACCGGTACCTGGAGCGCCACCTTCGACAGCCAGGTCGGCCAGCAGCAGTACACCTATCAGTTCACCGTCCAGGGGAGCGAGCTCACCGGAACGGCGAAAGGCAGTCTGACGGGCGAAGCCAAGATCGCCGACGGCAAGGTCGATGGCCAGAAGATCTCGTTCGTCGAGAACACCTCGTTCATGGAGGTGCCCCTCCGAATCGAGTATTCCGGCACGATGACCTCGGCCGACGAGATCAAGCTGTCCCGGAAAGTCGGCGACGTCGGGACCGAGGAGCTCGTCGCCAAGCGGGTGAAATAGGCTCCGACCGCCGCGGCGTTTCCGAGTCCGTGAAATCTCCCCCGTCGCCGTTCGTAATACTTCTGTGTATGGCCGTGGCGGCGGCGCGGATGGGACCGGACGAGGATTTCGCTGAGCTGTTCGAGGCTCACCGCGTCAGGGTCATTGGCCTTTGCCGTCGTCTCCTGGGCTCCGGCGAGCAAGCGGAGGACGCCGCCCACGAAGTGTTTCTTCGTGCCCACCGGCGACGGCAGGACTTCGACAGAAGCCGTTCTTTCTCGAGTTGGGTCCTCACCATCGCCACCAATTACTGCGTCGACGTGCTCAGGCGTCGAAGCACCGAGGCCAGGATCTTCGGGACCGACGCGGCCGAGCAGGTCGCCGTTACGCCCGGGGAGGTCGGTCCGCTCGGGATCCTGCTCCTGCACGAGCGCCAGCAGGAACTGCGAGACGCTATCCATTCCTTGCCACATAAGTATCGCGTGCCGCTCGTGCTGTCGGTCTATCACGATCAGACCTACGACGAGATCGGTCGGGCCTTGGGCGTGCCCCGTTCCCATGTCGCCCTTCTCATCTTTCGGGCCAGGCAGCAGCTTCGACGGTCGCTGTCGCCGACCCTCGACACGGACGGGAGGCGCCAGTGACGTGCTGTGACGAGTTGACCCTGATGATGTACTCCGACGGCGAGCTGGACGAGGGGCGGCGCCGAGAGGTCGTCGTCCACGTAGGCCAGTGTGGGAGATGCGCGTCGTTGCTTGCGGCGCTCGAGATTGAGGCGCGCGTCGTGGCGATGGCCCTGCGCGGTGAGGATGCCACTGCGGTCGTCGGCATCGATCTCCAGCCTCGACGTGACCACCTGCCTCCGGTGGGACGCGTGGCGGCCGCAGGCGCTCTGGTGGCCCTCGTCACTGCGGCGCTGCGTTTTCTGGTGGAATCGGCCGGCCTGTCTCCGCTTGCGGCGTTGCCGGACTGGATGAACCCATTCCGGGACGAGGGGCGCTCGAACCTCTTCTTCAACGCCGCCGTGTACCTCGTTCGGGAAGGAGAAGCCATCATGTCGTCCGTGATCACCTTCGCGGGCTTGTCGGCAACCGCCGTGCTGGTGTTGTCGTTTATCTCGACGGCCGCCAAGCACGTGCACGTCCGCGGGCGTAGCGGTGTCGCGTGCATGGTCCTTCTGGGGATGCTGCTCGGTGTCGGTACGGCCGACGCCTTGGAGGTCCGCCGCTCGGAGGGCAGCCTGACGATTCCCTCGGGCGAGACGGTTGACGACACGCTCATCGCCCTCGCCGAGACCGTCCAGGTCGACGGCAACGTCACCGGCGACCTGATTGCTCTTGGCCGGCGCGTCCGGGTGCGAGGCATGGTGCGCGGCAATCTCATCACCGCGGCGCGCGATGTCGAAATCGACGGCGCCGTCGAGGGCAGCATCCTGCAATTTGGCCAGACCTTGGTGACGCGGGGGCAGACGAGCGGGAATCTGTACGCGTTCGGACAGACGATCACCGTGCCGAGCGGGGCACGGGTGGGAGGAAACGCCACGACGTTTTCGGAGACGACCACCATTGAAGGCGCCGTCGGCCACGATGTCACGAGCTTCGGCCGAGAGCTCGATCTCGGGGGGATGGTGAGCCGTCGCGTCAATGCGTATGGTGAGCGGGTGGACATCCGGGCGGGCGCACGCATCGACGGCGGACTCACGGCGCACGTGCCGGACCGAGAGAACGTGCGGGTCGATCCCGGCGCGACTATTGGCGGTGTCACACGGATCGAGGTGAGCGAAAGGGCGCCCAGTCGGTTCGTGACGGTGCGCTACTACGTGCGCCAAGTCATTCGTCTCGCGGCGGCGTTCCTGACTGGATGGATCTTCTTCCGGCTCGTGCCCGGAGCCGCTGCGATCAGGCTCGACTCTGGAGGGGCGCTTCTGACGGCCCTGGGCGCGGGTGCGATTGCTGCCTGCGCGACGCCGATTCTCGCCATCGTCATTGGCATCACGATTGTTGGGCTGCCGCTGGCGGTCTTTGCCCTCGTGTTGTGGGCGATCCTTCTCTACCTGGCCAAGATCCTGCTGGCGGTGTCCGTCGGCCGGGCCATCGTCGGCTCGAGCGGCGCGGGCATCGCCGGGGCACTCATGGTGGGACTGGTCCTCATTATCGTGGCCGTGAACGTGCCGTACGTGGGCGGGCTCGTCAATGTGTTGTTGACCGTCACCGGCCTGGGTGCCGCCGTTATCGAAGGGACGCGCTGGTATCGCGGGTCAGGCAGCGTGCCGGCCGGCGTGTGAAGCCGCGTCGTCACCATCGCCGCGCCGGAGATCGCGGCGCCCGATGATCCCGCGGTAGTACACGTTCAGACAGACGACCGCGAACGCGACCGTGACGAGAAGCGTGCGCAGCCAGAGACCAGTCCAGCTCAGAGGAGAGCGTGGCCTCAACTCGTACTTGATGACCTCGCCAGGCCCGGCATCGACTTGGCTGGACAGCATGCAGAAACGGTCGGAGTAATCCGGGTGCTTCTCGAGGACGCTCTCTTCCAGTTCGTCATCGGGCCAGTCGTCGTAGAAGCCGGGGTACTCATGTCGAACCAGCACGGCGACGCTCGGTGAGCAGAGCCCCTTTCGCAGCTCGGCTTCGTCGATCGCCATGACCGGATCGGTCGATGTTCCCGCAGGGGCAAGCATGCCGACCGAACCGGCGGAGGCAAGAAAGGACGGGATGGCATTGCCGACGGCCCCTTCCGCCCTGCGCGTATAGTCCTGGAGCGTCGTGAGGACGGTGATGTTGTTGCGCACGGGCGCCGGATCGGTGTGTGTGTAGCGGGCCATCGCGACGGCAACCGCAACGACTGCCACGGCGAAGAGGCCCTTGGCCGTCGCGCGCCATCCCGCGCCGAGGTCCGTGTCGATCTGGTAGCCAATCAGGTTTTCGAAGAGCCCGTGGCGCTCAACGTGTGGCCGTTGGGGGGTGCCGTCCGGCCCTTCCGGCTGGGCCTGGTCGAACCTGAAGCCGAGCTCCTCGAGCGTGCGGCGTTCGCTGCCACAGCGGCAGACGTCGACGTTTCGCGGAACGTGCCGTGCACACGACGGGCACAGCCAGGCGCTCCGCGGTCCCTCACGTCCCACACGTTTTCTATCGGCACGACGGGCGAGGGTGGTTAGCGTGCGTCCAGCTCGACCAGCAGGCCGACGACGGCGTTGTAGATGAGCGACATGCCTTGCGGCGTGAGCTTATCGGCCGCGTCGCCTGGGGTGTGGATCGTCCGGAGAATCGGGGGCGCAAACCCTGCGGACAGGCCGGACTCCTTGCCTCCGTTCAGCAGCAGCCAGATCTGATGCGCTTCGAGCGCCGGGAGGACGGCCATCGAGATCGCCGGAATACCCACCGCCTGAAAGCTGCGATCGTCGCTCGTCGGGAGCGCAGGGAATCGCAGGCAGTCGTAGTCCCGCGCTGCGCACACCTTCGTAAGAGCCTGACGCAGCCGTTCGGCCCCTGGCGCCGCACCGCTGAGGATCGTGTCGCCGTAACCGGCGATGTCGACATTGACCATGGCGGCGACGCCTGCCCGATCGAGCGAGTTGGCAAAGTGCTTCGACCCCTGAAGGCCGTTCTCCTCCATGTCGAAGAACACGACGCGAATGCGGTGTCGACGCGGGTGGGCGCGCATGACCTCGGCCACCCGCGTCAGCACGACGACGCCGGCGCCGTTGTCGACCATCCCGTGGCTGTGACCCCCGCCGCTGAGCGGGACGGCGTCGAGGTGGGCGCCGACGACGATCTCAGGACCGGCCGGCCCGGGGAGATCGACGATCACGTTGTGCCCCTCGTCCCGAGGATCGCGCTGGCGCGAGGCGTTTGGGAATGGCTGCAGCGTGAAGGCGAGACCTCGCTTCCGCAGCAGTGTCTGCACCGCGTCCAGTCGTGCGGCGTTGGACGGCTGGTCGAGCGACCGGGCATCGGTCACGACGTCCGAGGGGAGCGGAGTGGCTGGAGGGGCTACCGGTGACACGGCCAGGCTGGCGCAGCCGAGGCTCAGCCACGTCGCAACACAGGCAGCCGTGAGATGGAACTGGCGCATGGTGGCGAGATTATGGCGCATCTCGTCCGAGTCGGGCCCGCAGCGGGACCGGTGAAAACGTGTGGTTGGGAACGGTCGCACCTGGATGAAAATGGGCAGGGTGATGACGACCGTCGCACTGCTCCTCTCACTGCTGATTGGGGCGCCAACGCCCGTGCCTCAGTCCGCGCAGGCAGGTCAGCCGGACACGACGGGGCGCGTCGTGGCCACGGTCACGACGCTCGAAGGCACCGTGCACCTGTCCGGCGTGCAGGTGGAACTTCGTGAATGGCGCGGCGGAACGGTCCTCGCGACCACGCTGAGCGATGGCGCGGGACAGGTCGTGTTTCCAGACGTTCCGCCTGGCCGGTACGTGATCGCTGCCACGCGGTCCGGATTCATCGATCGGGAGTCGGCCGTCTTCGACGTTCGTGCAGGCGGCGCGTCGGAGGTACTGCTCGACATCCGGCTGACCTTCGTCGTGCCGACGATCGACGTCCGCTCCGAGGGGCCGTCGGCCACTGGCAGCATTCAGCCCGTCTCGATGAGCGACATGCTCGACGGCTCGGTGCTCGACAGCGCCCCCCTTCAGGGCGATGACTTCCAGAGCCTGCTGCCGCTTCTGCCCGGCGTCGTGCGAGGCCCGGACGGCAGGCTGCGCATCAAGGGAGGACAGCCGACGCAGGGCGCGCTGCAGGTGAGCAGCGCCAGCCTGATCGATCCATCGACCGGTGATTTCGATCTCGAGCTGCCCGCGCCGAGCGTCGAGTCGGTCGAGTTACTCGCCAATCCGTTCGCGGCCGAATACGGACGCTTCTCGACGAGCGTGACGCAGATTCGCACCAGGCGCGGCACCAACGAGTGGGAAGTGAAGCCGGGGAATCTCGCGCCGCGGTTTCGAAGCGGATTGAGCGGCATACGGGGATTCGAGCCCCGGTTGTCCATCCGCGGACCCATCCACCATGACCGCGTGTTCCTCGCCCAGGACGTGCAGTTTCGCTACGTCGCCACGCCGGTGAGAAGCCTGCCCGACGAGCCGGAGATTGCACTGACCAGCTTCGACAGCTTCACGCGCTTCGACACGATTGTCTCCGCACGCCACACGCTCGGCGGCGGGCTGATCATGTTCCCGCGCAAGGTCCGGCATTCGACCATGAACACGTTTCGGCCGCCCGAAGTCAGCCCGGACTTCCGACAGGGGGGATGGTCGGCCGGGCTGCTGGACAGGCTCGCGATCTCGCCTGACGTCGTGCTCGAGACCACCGTGGCGAGCCGTCGATTCGAGATCGAGGTGCTCGCCGACGGCCAGGCCCCGATGACGTTCGCGCCCCACACCGAGAGCGGCAGCTTCTTCAACGACCAGGAACGTGACGTCCGCAGCCTGCAGTGGGTCGAAGCCGTCAGCCTCTCGCGCGACTGGCGGGGCGAGCACGTCATCAAGATCGGCGCGGACCTGCAATGGACGCACTTCTCCGGCGACAGCGTGAGCCGGCCGGTGGAGGTCCGCCGCGCCGATGGCTCGCTCGCCGAGTTGACCGTGTTTGGCGGCGGCACGGAGCAGGACGCCGGCGGGACCGAGTTCGCCGTGTTCGCGCAGGACCGCTGGCGCCCGGGCTCGCGCGTCACGTTGGAGCTCGGCCTGCGCATGGACCGTGACGCGGTCGTCAGACGTGTGGTCTGGTCGCCGCGAGCGGGTGTGGCCCTCGCCGTGCTGCCGGAGGGTCGCGCCATCCTGCGGGGAGGCCTCGGGAGATTCGTGCAGCGGACGCCGCTCAACGTCGAAGCGTTTCCCTCGTTCGAGCGCCGCGTGGTGTCACGGTTCGGCGCCGACGGCGCTCCGGTTGGATCGCCCGTGGCCTTCGACAACGTCATCGCCCCAGGCCTGCGCATTCCGGAAGCCACTGTCGGCAGCGTGGAGTGGGATCAGCGCTTCGGGCGCCGGCTGCTGCTGAAGCTCGGGTTCCTGCAGCGTCGGGGCCGTCACGAGTTCGTGCTCACGCCCGACTCCGCGCGAGGGGAGCTGCGTCTGTCGAGCAGCGGCACATCACGCTACAAGGAGCTCGAGACGACGATGCGGTACCTGGGCGACCGGCGCGATGTGACGGTCTCCTACGTCCTGTCGCGCGCCACCGCGGATCTGAACGCCTACGACCAGTTCTACGGAAACTTCCGCAATCCAATCGTCCGAGGCAACGAGCACAGTCTCACGCCGACCGATGTCCGGCATCGTGTGATCGTGCGCGGCACCATCGGTCTGCCGGGCCAGTGGGACGTGACGCCCGTCCTGGAGCTGCGCTCGGGGTTTCCGTGGTCGGCGGTCGACGAGTTCCAGGACTTCGTCGGGCCGCGCAATCGCACCGGGCGGCTCCCTGCGGTTCAGACGCTCGACCTTCAGCTCACGCGTCCGTGGAGCTTCAGGAAGTACCGCTTCCGAGCGGGCGTGAAGGTGTACAACGCCTTCGGGTCCTCCGCGGGTCGGGACATCCAGAACAACGTGACCGCACCGGACTACGGCACGTCGTACAACCCGATCGAGCGCTCCATCGGGTTCGTCTTCGGCGCCTCGCGATGATCATGGAAATAGGTCACGCCGAGACACTGAGGCACAAACGCGCCCATAGCCAAGCCAGGACGGCAGATGCTCGCCACACCAGTCACGATACTCCTTCAGCGTCGTGAACGCCCGATATGGGGCGTCGTCGAGCACGGGCTTGTAGGTGCGAATGAACCCGTAGCGAACGCGCATCGCAAGCGGCCGTGCTGCTGCCGCTTCGAACTCTTGCTGCCAGTCGGGGGGCACGACGGGCAGGTTGTCGGCTGGGTCGATCGCTTCCACCACATGGAGATTACCATCCCCGTGCCTCTTCCGCTCGCCACAGCGTGCCGGAACGTGGGTACCCAGCCACGTAAAGGAGTTGTTCTACGTCGCGCTGGACGGCCGGCTGATGGCGGCCCCGATCGAGCTCGCTTCGAATGGCCGGCCCCTCGATGTGGGCACGCCCGTTCCACTGTTCGCGACGAGCATCGGCGGGGCGGTGCAGACCATCGACAGGCAGCAGTACGTGGTCTCCCCGGACGGCCAGCGGTTCCTGATGAACACCGTCACCGACGAAGCCAGCACCTCGCGCATCACGGTCATCCTGAACTGGAAGCCCAAGCCCTGACAGGCTGCGACAGGCAGTCTGGCCGTGGTGACCGATCCCCTTGCCCTACAGTTCCCTGACGCTTCGGTTCTTCAGCAGGAACGACGCAGCCACGGCGCTGAGGAGCAGGCCATTCACGATGAGGACCGTTGGCGCGCTGGTGAGCGTCGCGAGCCAGCCGCCCGCCAGGCTGCCGAGCGGATTCCCGCCCCGGAACGCCACCATGTAGAGGCTCATCACGCGCCCGCGCATGTCGTTCGGCGCGTTGAGCTGCACGAGCGACGAGAGCGTCGCGAACACCATCACCATGCACGCCGCCGCGGCGACGAGGAGCGCCGCGTTCAGCCAGAAGACCCGTGTCACGGCGAACAGCACCACGAGGACACCGAAGGCGATCTGGATCAGCAACACCGTGTGTCCCATGTGCGGAAACCGGCCGCGCCAGGCGACGACGAGCGCCCCGGTGACGGCGCCGGCGCCGGCGCACGACATCAGGTGCGTGTACTCGGTGACGCCGCCCCCCAGCACGTCCTGCGCGAAGAGGGGCAGGAATGTGAGCATCGCGCCGCCGAGGAACGTAACGGCAAATCCGAGCACGGACAGGCTGATGAGCGCCGGGTGCCCACGCACGTAGGCGAAGCCGATGTTGAACTCCTCGTGCATGCGTGTGGTGGTCGAGGATGGCGTGTGCCGGACGTGCAGCGAGAGAATCGCGGCAATCACCGCCAGAAACGAGAGGCCGTTCAGACCGAAGCAGGCCGCCATGCCGAAGGCGGCGAGGGCCGCGCCGGCCAGCAGCGGGCCGACGACGCGCGCCAGATTGAACTGGATCGAGTTGAACGCGATGGCGTTCGGGACGTGTTCCCTGCCGACGAGCGACGGCATCAGCGACTGGTAGGCGGGTCCGCCAAACGCCTGCGCGAGGCCGGTGACGACCGACAGCGTGAGCACGTGCCAGATGTGGACGCGGTCCCAGTAGACGAGCGCCGCCAGCGTGAAGGCCGCGCCCATCTGGATGACCTGCGACACCAGCAGGAGCTGGCGCCGGTCGCGCCTGTCCGCGACGACGCCGCCGACCAGCGTGAACAGCAGGACGGGCAGCTCACCGAGGAAGGAATCGAGGCCGAGGAAGAACGCCGAGGACGTGCCGGTGATCGTCAGCACCAGCCAGCTCTGGGCGACCCGCTGCATCCACGTGCCGATGGTCGACAGGAACGCGCCGAACCAGAGGACACGAAAGTCCCGGTACGTCAGGGCGGCGGCAATGCGCCCCAGAGCAGTGGCCTCGGGTACGGGGTCGGGGGTCCTCGGAGACGGTTCGGTGGGGGGCGCGGCGGCCGCAGTGCTCACGAACGTAGAGATTCTACCCTTGCGCGCGAGACGCGGGACTATCGTCACTCCTCCAGGGTTTGCAGCGCCATCAGCGGGCGCCCCCCGAGCGAGGTGCGGAAGCGACGGCGGATCAGGCACGCCCACGAGCGTGAACAGCTGGATCGGCGACTTACACCGGAAGGAATCGAGGCCGCCGGCCCCACGCGCCCTACTTGAACGGCACTTCCCGCTTGTGGGTCGTGCCGACGACGTCCGTCGCAGTGACACGGACGGTCCTGATCCGCATGGAGCCACGGCGGAACCGCGCACCCCCCGTGCCGCCGAACTGCTCGTACGGGACATCGCGGCTCGCACCGGTTTCAATCCGTGGAAGCTTCGTCCGGAACGGCGCGAGCACGCCCGAAGGCACGAGCTCGATGAGCCCCCCCGTGAGGGCGGAGTTCGACTGATTGCGGATGGTGAGATAGGTCTCCGAGAACGCGATCGTAAAGGGTGCGCTGGCCTCGTCCTCGGCGGCTCCGCCACAGCCGCCCACCGAGACCCCGGCCAGAACGAGACAACCAGCAACAGCGACGAGAGACAGGGGACCCGACAGTCGTGTCATGCGCAACTCCCTTCGTTGGCTTGAGGGTCGAGAGCGCCGAGTGCCGACGGGTGTGGAAGGCGACGAAATCCGATCACGTAATACGCCCGGAGCCCGTACCTCGTCAACTGGGTCGGCCTACGGTCTCACTGAGCGGAGCGCGGCGCCTGATCCCTGTTCTATTTCATTGACTCAGTCGCTCTCGCACCATCGGCACGACCCTGGTCCCATACAGCTCGATGCTCGTCATCAGCGTGTCGTGCGGCAACGTGCCGTTGCTGTATTTGAGGTCGAAGCGCTGTGGGTTCCGGAAATTCTGCCGCCTCGATTCCGGAAATTCTGGCCTGTTGATGTAATGCCTCAGTCGAGGTCGGGTCGTCAAGTCCGAGGTGCTTGGTCCGCAGGGATGGCCCGTCGAGCGTGAGGACTCGGCCGCGCTCGAGGATCCGATCGACGATGGCGTGCGCCAGGTCCTCGTCGTGCAGGACCCGGCCCCAGGTCGTCACAGCCTTGTTCGTCGTGAAGATCATCGCGCGCTTCTTCCGATGTCGATCGTTGACGACATGGAAGAGCATGTTGGCGGCATCCGTGCCGTACGTGAGATAGCCCACTTCGTCGACGATCAGCACGCCGGGATGGA
>Ga0209640_10003691_pt1 | contig 13397 bp, 15 predicted proteins | sample RifCSP10_1_FD_184018 | JGI IMG/M metagenome (GOLD analysis project Ga0209640, IMG submission 184018) | Soil microbial communities from Rifle, Colorado - Rifle CSP2_sed 10_1 (SPAdes) (version 2) | ecosystem: Environmental > Terrestrial > Deep subsurface > Rock core/Sediment | place: Rifle...
CGACTACCGCTGGCCGCTCTACGTTTTCTAGAACGTGCTGCTCCTGAAGCTGCTTCTGGTGCCGGGCCTTGTCGCCGTCGTGACGCTCGCCGTGCGCCGGTGGGGTCCAGCGGTCGGCGGCTGGCTGGCGGGGCTGCCGATTGTCGCGGGTCCCGTGCTGGTGTTCTATGCGCTCGAGCAGGGCGACGCGTTTGCGGCACGCGCGGCGCATGCGACGCTCGCGGGGCTCATTGCGACGGTGGCGTTTGCGGTGGCGTACGCCCAGGCGTCGAGGCGATTGCCGTGGTATCTCTGCATGCTCCTCGGCTGGGTCGTGTTCGCGGCGGCGATCGTCGCTCTGTATTTCGTACAACCTGGCCTCGTCACGAGCCTGGTGGTCCTCGTCGCGGCAACAGTGCTTGGCCGCCTCACACTTCGCCGGGTCCGCTTCCCGCCTTCGCCTTCGGCTTCGGCGAGGCAGGCTGCGGAACCCGGCCTACCTACACTGAGGAACGCGGATCCGCCGGGTGATCTCATCGTCCGTCTCATCGCCACCGCGACGCTCGTGCTCGTATTGACGGGGCTGGCGGACCGGCTGGGACCGACCTGGAGCGGGCTGCTGAACGCGTTTCCCGTGCTCACCACCATCGTCGCCGTCTTCTCGCACGCCCAGCGCGGAGCGGTTGCCGCAGTGGCGTTTCTGAACGGATTCCTCCAGGCCATCGTGGGCTTCGGGCTGTTCTGCGTCGTGATGGCGATCGGCCTCCAATCGCTTGGGCTTGGGTGGGCGCTGGCGGCAGCGCTGGCCGCGCAGCTCGCGTGGCACGCGGTCCTGGTATCCAGAACGGCACATTCTGCGCCCGTTTCGGGCTCCTAAGTGTCTGCCGGAACGCCTTAACGGCGTTCCTAAGATTCCTCTTGCGCCGCCCGCGGGTGGCGGGCGAGACTGTGGCCCCATTCAGTTCGGCGGCGGCGATCCCCAAGTAACCCGGTGTTCAGAGGGGAGGCAGCGGCGTGAACGCAAACGGCAGCTTCAAGGGTCGGCAGGCGCCCTGCGGGCAGCTTGTCGACGGTGAATCCTACGAGGACCACGACGACGAGGTCGTGGTCACCCAGGAAACCTTCTACGCGTGCGGCTGTCAGACCATCCAGCACGAGTACCACGACGGAAGCATCAGCAGGAAAGTGGTGCGCCACGACGGGAAGCTGCTCGTGGACGAAATGCTGTCGGCTGAATAGATCACAAATCGCAAATCGCAAATTGTGGATTCGATCCCGGGCGATAGGAGACCTCAGGCGTGACCCCTTCTCATGACGTGGTGCTGGTCGGCGGCGGCGGCGCGGGGCTGCGGGCGGCGATCGCCATCGCGGAAACCAATCCCAGACTCAACATAGCCGTGGTCTCGAAGGTGTACCCGATGCGGAGCCACACCGTCTCCGCGGAGGGCGGCGCCGCTGGTGCGATTGCGCCGGACGACAGCCTCGACGAGCACTGCTACGACACGATCTCGGGCGGCGACTGGCTCTGTGACCAGGACGCGGTCGAGGCGTTCGTCAAGGAAGCGCCCGAGGAGCTGCTGCGGCTGGAGCACTGGGGCTGTCCGTGGAGCCGCGAGGCCGACGGCCGGATTGCCGTGCGCCCCTTCGGGGGCATGAAAAAGATGCGCACGTGGTTTGCCGCCGACAAGACCGGCTTCCACATGCTCCACACCCTCTTCCAGACCTCCCTCAAGTACGCCAGCGTCGTGCGGTATGACGAGTGGTTCGTCACGAAGCTTCTCGTCGACGACGGCCGCGTGCAGGGGGTCATCGCGATCGACCTCAAGTCGGGCAAGATCGAGGCGATCACCGCGCGCGCCGTCATCCTGTGCACCGGCGGCTGCGGCAAGGTCTTTCCGTTCACGACGAACGCGGCGATCAAGAGCGGCGACGGCATGGCGCTGGCCTACCGGGCGGGCGCGCCGCTCAAAGACATGGAGTTCATGCAGTACCACCCGACAGGCCTCCCGTTCACCGGGATCCTGATCACCGAGGCGGCGCGGTCGGAGGGCGGCTACCTGATCAACAAGGATGGATACAGGTACCTGCAGGACTACAACCTCGGCACGCCGCAGCCGCAGCCGGTCTTTCGCTCGATGGAGCTGGGCCCGCGGGATCGCCTGTCGCAGGCGTTCATGAAGGAGCTCGAGAAGGGGCGCACCATCGAGACGCCGTACGGCCACGTCGTGCACCTCGACCTGCGTCATCTTGGCGAGAAGAAGATCACCGCCAAGATTCCGTTCGTGCGCGAGCTGTGCATGAAGTATCAGAACCTCGATCCCGTGAAGGACCTGATCCCGGTACGGCCGGTCGTGCACTACATGATGGGCGGCATCCATACCGACATCAACGGCGCCACCCCGCTCCCCGGTCTCTATGCGGCGGGGGAGGCGGCCTGCGTGAGCATCAACGGCGCGAACCGGCTGGGGTCGAACTCCCTGCCGGAGTTGCTGGTGTTCGGGGCGCGGGCCGGCAAGGCGGCGGCGGAGTATGCGTCGCTCGGGCTCCAGATCAATCCGCGCATCATCGCGCAGAAGACCGACGAGCACCGCCGGATCGAGCACGACCTGCTCAACAAGAAGGGGAAGGAACGCATCGCGACGATCCGCGACGAGATGCAGAAGTCGATGGAAGGGAGCTCGGGCATCTACCGGACCGGCGCGTCGCTGCGGAAGGGCATGGAGGAGATCCGGCGGCTGCAGGAGCGCTACGCCGGCCTCGCCATCGAAGACCACAGCAAGACGTTCAACACCGAGCGGGTGTCCGCGCTGGAACTCTCCTGTATGCTCGACGTCGCCGAGTCGATCGTCACGGCGGCCACGCGGCGGGAGGAGTCGCGCGGCGCGCACCAGCGCACGGACTTTCCCAAGCGCGACGACCAGCGCTATCTCGCGCATTCCCTGATCTATCGCAACGCCGACGGCTCGGCGCGCGTGGATTACCTCCCGGTCACGATTACCCGCTGGCCGCCGGGCGAGCGGATCTATGGAGAGGCGAAGCCGCATGGCGGACCGAATAAAGCTGCAGGTAGCGCGTTATCGTCCGGAGCAGGAGTCTGAGGTCACCTACGACGAGTTCGAGGTCCCGTGTCCCAAGGACTGGGTGGTCCTGGACGGGCTGAATCACGTCAAGGATCGGATGGACGGCACGCTCGCGTACCGCTGGTCGTGCCGCATGGGCATCTGCGGCAGCTGCGGCATGATGGTGAACGGCGAGCCGAAGCTGACCTGCGCCACGTTCCTCTCCGAGTACGCGCCCGGGCCGATCCGCGTGGAGCCGCTTCGCAATTTCCCCGTCATCCGCGACCTCATCGTCGATATCGGCGACTTCATGCGGAAGCTGGTCACTGTGAAGCCGTGGATCGTGCGCGACGAGGAGCGCCCGCTGTCGGCCGGGGAATATCGGCAGACCCCGCAGGAGATGGACGAGTACAAGCCGTACAGCATGTGCATCAACTGCATGCTCTGCTACTCGGCGTGCCCGATCTACGGGCTCGATCCGAAGTTCCTCGGGCCCGCGGCCATCGCGCTGGCGCAGCGCTACAACCTCGATAACCGTGACCAGGGGTCCGGGGAGCGGATGGAGGTGCTGTCGGAGCACGAAGGCATCTGGGGCTGCACGTTCGTCGGCGAGTGCACGAAGGTATGTCCCAAGCACGTCGACCCGGCCGGCTCCATCCAGCGCTACAAGCTGACGGCGGCGCTCGAGTCGATGAAGTCGTTCTTCGTGCCGAGGGGGGCGTAAATGAGCCATCCGGTGAACCACGGCCACGTGTATACCGACTACCACCCGCGCTGGCTGCGCCGGCGCGTGTCCACCTACTGGTGGCTCGAGAAGCCGGCGTACTTTGCCTTCATCCTGCGCGAACTCACGTGCCTGCCCGTCGCCTGGTTCGCGATCTACCTCTTGCTGCTGATCAAGGCCCTGGTGGATGGGCCTGCCGCCTACGCGCAGTTCATGGCCTGGTCGGCCTCGCCGTGGATGATTCTGGTGAACGTCGTCAGCTTCGTGCTGCTGGTGTTTCACGCGATCACCTTCTTCGTGGCCGCACCGCAGGCGCTCGTCGTGCACCTCGGCCGCACGAAAGTGCCGGGACAGCTCGTGCTCCTCGGTCATTACGCGGCCTGGATCGCGGCGTCCGCCGCCGTCGTCTGGCTGCTCGTGAGGGCGTGATGATCAAGCGACACCCGGAACCGCTGCTCTGGATGCTCTTCAGCGCCGGCGGCATGCTGTCCGGCATGCTCATGCCGGTGCTCCTCCTGATGTTCGGCATCGCGTTCCCGCTCGGCTGGGTGGCGGCGCCCAGCTATGAGGCGATTGCCGGCCTGATGGGCAACCCGCTGACCCGCCTCGTCATGTTCTCGCTCTGCGCGCTGTCGCTGTTTCACTGGGCGCACCGGTTCAGGCACACGCTCTACGACGGCCTGCAGATCAAGCACCTGAACGAGGTTATTGCGGTGGTGTCGTACGGCGCCGCCGTTGTCGGGTCGGGGCTGGCGGCGTATCTTCTATGGCAGCTTGGGTAGACATGCCATCCCACTGGTTCTGTTAATCGCCGCGCTGGCGGGCATCGCCGTCTTCTCCCGCGGCCTCCGCATCGTGGACACCGTCGGCATGCTGGCGTGCGGTGTCATCGCCGGGGGTTCGCTGGCGGCACTGGCCGCGGCCCGAGGGAAGCGACCATGAGAAGAGACGCCATGAAACATTCCGAATACGCGATGATCGGGGCGGCACTGGTCGCCTCGTCTGTCAGTGTCCTCGCGCAGGACCACGCCCACATCCCGCCGATGAGCGGACTCGCCCACGGTATCCCGCGCATTTGTACGGCGCCCACGGTCACCTCGTCGGCGAATGGTCCGTGGTCGAGCCCAACGACCTGGTCAACGGGACACGTGCCGATGGCTGGTGCCGCAGTGCTCATCACAGCGGGCACGCAGGTCTCGTACGACGTGGTGAGCGACATCCCGGTGAAATGCGTGGACGTCGAAGGTGTCCTGGCATTTCGCAACACGACTAACACGCGGATGACGGTTGGCACGCTGACGGTGTTGGAGACGGGACGTCTCGAGATCGGCACCGTTGACGCGCCGATCCCGGCCACTGTGAGAGCAGAGCTCGTTATCGCGGACGAACCGGTTGACACGTCGCGCGATCCGGAGCAGCTGACCGTGGGACTGGTCGGCCTCGGCACCGTCCGCATGCATGGCGCGTTGAAGACGCCGACATTCAGCCGTACGGCGGCCGAGCCGCTTGCCGGTCAGACGTCATTGCGGCTCGAGCAGCAGGTCTCCGGATGGAACGCCGGCGACACGCTCGTGCTCCCGGATACGCGGCAGCTCAAGCAAGGTGAGCGGGGCGACAGTTACGTGCCGCAATGGGAAGAGTTGCGCGTGGCCGCAATCTCCGGTGACACCATCACGCTGGCAGACCCGCTGACACTCGATCACCGGGGCGCCCGCAACGGGGCGGGTGCACTCGAGTTTCTCCCGCATGTCGGAAATGTCAGCCGCAACGTCATCGTCCGCTCCGAGAACCCGGCCGGCACGCGCGGCCACGTGATCTTCGTGAGTCGCGCCGACGTGGATATCCGGTACGCAGTGTTCAAGGATCTCGGCCGCACCCGGCTGGGTGTGCTGAACGACACGGCGTACAACGCCGACGGGACGCTGCGTCACATCGGCACCAATCAGATCGGACGCTACTCCCTCCATTTCCACCACGCGTTCGGCCCGAAGACGCCGCAGGCCAACGGCCATCAATTCACAATCATCGGCAATGCCATAGACGACGCATCGAAATGGGGGATCACCATTCACAACAGTCACTACGGACTCATTCAGGACAACGTCGTGTACAACTCGCGTGGCGCGGGCATCGTGGCGGAGGACGGCACCGAGAGCTTCAACGTCTTCGAGCACAACTTCGCGATGCGCTCGGAGGGCTCGGGGGAGTTCGCGCCCCGCAGTGGGTACGGCGGAGCGACGAACGACCCGGGTGGGGAAGGCGCCGGTTTCTGGCTGCGCGGTCCGAACAACAGTCTGCGGAACAACGTGGCCGCGAACGTCGAGGTCTTTGGATACGCCATCGCGGCCGGCGCGCTCGGCGAGGTGCGGGTTCCGGCGTTCAAGGGCGCCGATACCAGCCGGGATGGTGAGTACAAACTGATCGACACGACCGGTACACCGCTGCTCGAGTTCACGGGGAATGAAGCGTACGGCGCGATCCAGACCGGCGTGGCCATCGGCTGGAACGCCACGTTGAGCGGTTCGCACGTCTGGCACGCCTCGCGGGACGCTGTGACGGCGTTCCCGACCGATCGTCTCACCATCGACGGTCTCACCGTTCGTGGCGACACGTCGACGCTCGCCGACGCCGCCGAGAACCCCACCGGGATCTGGTTCACCGATTACGCCGCCAAGAGTATCTGGGTGCGCAAGGCGAACATTCAGGGCCTGCGTGTCGGCGTGGCAAGCCCCTTTTTTCATCGTCCGACGACCGAGCCGGGTCGCGGTGATGGCGTGACGAACATCGAGGAGAGTTACTTTCGCAACTACGTTGGTATCGCCGTGGCCACCGCGTACACGCCGGCCACGACGACGGCGCCCGTCAAAAAGGCGATCGTCCGCAATAGTCAGTTCGAACCGCTCGCCGGTGCGGCGCGAGGTCAATATCCGCCAGCGGCCATCTCGATGAACTACGGGACGGCGTCGGGCGATACGGTTCGCCGCGATCCGATCATCGTGTACGACTTCAACGGCAAGGCCGGCGATACGTTCCGTGTGTTCTATTCGTTCGAGCTTCCGACGGCGGCCGCGCCTCCATGCCATGCGCCGCGGCCGGAGATCGACGGATTCGTCTGCGGCGGCGACGACGCGACCTACGAAACCCGCCGCGGACCGTAACGGCCCGCCAAAGCTGATGATTCAACTGTTTCTGATCATTGGTGCTTCGCTTCTGATTGCCGGCTGTTCCACGCCTTCCGCCCCACAACCTTCTGATTTCCCAGGTGGTGAGCTCGTCGATCTCTCGCACGCCTACGACGAGACGACGATCTTCTGGCCGACCTCCGATCCCTTCCGGCTCGAGAAGACGGCGGATGGAATGACTCCTGGCGGGTATTACTACGCCTCGAACAACTTCTTCACCGCCGAGCATGGCGGCACGCACCTGGATGCGCCGCTGCATTTCGCGCAGGGTGCGCAGGCGGTCGATCAGATTCCGATCGAGCGCTTCTTCGGCGCCGCGGTGGTCGTCGACGTCGCCGCGCAGGCCGAGCGCGACCCGGACTACCAGATCAGCGCCGACGACCTGATGGCCGCCGAACGCGGGCAGGGCGCGATTCCCGCGGACGCGATTGTCCTGCTGCGGACCGGGTTCTCACGCCGTTGGCCCGATGCCGCACGCTACCTCGGGACCGCCGCGCGCGGAGCGGACGCGGTGCGCGATCTTCACTTTCCGGGGCTGCACCCGGATGCCGCGAAGTGGCTGATCGCGAACCGGTCGATCCGCGCGATTGGCATCGATACCGCGAGCATCGACTACGGCCAGTCGACCCTGTACGAGACGCACCGGGCGCTCTTCGAGCGCAACATCCCCGCTTTTGAGAACCTCACGGCGCTCGAACGGGTGCCGCTCAGGGGCGCCTCTATCGTGGCGCTGCCGATGAAGATCGGAGGGGGGAGCGGGGCTCCGCTGCGGGCCGTGGCGATCCTCCCCCTGCGGCCGTGAACGGGACCAGCATCGGCACCCGGCGGCGGTACTCCTCGTAGCTATCCCCGAACTCACGCACCATGTCGTGCTCCTCGAACTGAATGGCCAGCAGGATGTAGACGCTGGTCGCGATCGCGAACACCAGGTGCGCCAGCGTCATCGTCGGCGTCATCCAGAATGCGAAAGACCAGCCGACGTACAGCGGATGCCGCACGAGCCGGTACGGCCCCGGCGTCGCGAAGCTTCTGGCCGTATAGGGCGTCCCGACCAGGTACAGCCATACCTGCCGCAACCCAAAGAGATCGAAGTGGTCGATCAGGAACGTCGCCACGAGCACGAGGCCCCAGCCGAAGGCGAACAGGGCGCGCAGCGCGAGCGCCGCAGCGGGATTCTCGACCGACCAAACCTCGCCGCCCATCGGCCGCCACTGCCAGAAGAGGAGGATCAGCGCGAGGCTGGAGCACAGCACGTAGGTCGAGCGTTCGATCGGCTTCGGGACGATGCGCGTCCACCACTGCTTGAACCATTTGCGGGCCATCACGCTGTGCTGCACGGCAAACAGCCCGAGCAGTCCCGCGTTGACGGCCAGGGCGGTCAGCAGCGGTTCGGTCGCCGGCCCATCGAGCGTGGTCGGCACGGCGAATCCGCCGATGAACCCGATGGCGTAGAGAAACGTGCCAAAAAACGTCAGGTAGCACACGAGACCGTATGTGAAAAACAGCACGCGCTTCGTCATTGTCATCCCCCTTCCCCCTCGCCCCCTTGCCCCCTGCATCTTGTCCGGCTAGTGTCCGGCTTCAGCCGGACCCGCGCCATGGGAAGACTGTCCCGATTTCGTTAAGATCCGGGACGATCCCATGGGACAAATGTCCTCCCAGCGCATCCGGTATCTGAGGGCCAGTGACGGCGTCCGGCTGGCGTGGGCCGAGGCCGGCACGGGCCCGACCGTGGTGAAGGCGGCGAACTGGCTGACCCATCTCGAATACGAGTGGGAGAGCCCGGTGTGGCGCCACTGGATGCGGTTCTTTTCGAGCCATTTCCGCGGTCGGGTCGCTGTGCGACCCGACAAGCCAGTGCTGGCTGGGCGGTCCGCCTTTGCGGACCGCCCCGGTACGACGAGCGTGGCTGCGGGATGACGGACTGGAACACGGCCGACCTGTCGTTCGAACGCCAGATCGCAGACCTGGAAGCCGTCGTGGAGGCGGCAGACTGCCGCGAGCCGTTCACGCTGCTCGGCATCTCCCAGGGCGGCGCCCAGTGCATCCGGTACGCGGTGCGCCATCCCGAACGGGTGTCGCGTCTCATTCTGTACGGCGCGTACGCCCAGGGCTGGGCCCGACGGAAAGATCCGGGTAAGGCCCGCGAAAACGACTCCATTGCGGAACTGATGCGCGCCGGGTGGGGCCGGAACAACCCGGTGTTCCGCCAGATCTTCACGTCGCGCTTCGTCCCCGATGCGACCGACGAACAGATCGCGTGGTTCAACGATCTCTGTCTGAAGACCGCCTCCGGGTCGACCGCAGCCGCCGTGTTCCAGAGCCGATCGGAGATTGACGTCGTCGATCTGCTGCCGCAGGTCGCGCCGCCGACACTGATCCTGCACGCTCGCGAGGATGCGGCGATCCCCTTGTCGCAGGGCCACGTGCTCGCCTCCGGCATTCCACATTCGGAGTTCGTCGAGCTCGATTCGAGAAACCACATCCTGCTCGAGCACGAACCGGCATGGTCCCGTTTCTGCGAGGCGATCCTCGATTTCATGGGCATGGCCGCGGCGCCCGCGGCTCGCGAAGATGCCGCCTTTGCTGCGCTGTCGGCGCGCGAGCGCGAGATCCTGGCGCTCCTCGCGGAGGGCCTTGGCAACGCCGAGATTGCCGGGCGCCTGTCGATCAGCGACAAGACAGTCCGCAACCACGTTTCGAACGTCTTCGACAAGCTGGGCGTCTGGACGCGCGCGCAGGCGATCGTCTTCGCGCACGACCACGGATTCAAATAAATGGGGTCGGAGGTCATTTGTGGAGGACACTCGCCACTGAGGATTTCCGCATATGTCCTCTAAAAATGACCTCCGACCCCATTTATTGGTCATGCTGGCCATGACGATCGCGAGCGCATCCGCCTGCACAGCCCAGGCGCCTTCTCCCGCTTCCACTGAAGCGCCGCCGACATGGGGCATGGTGATTCACACCGGCGCCGGAAATTTCACGCTGGAAAGTCTGGGCGATCGGCAGGCCGAGATGCGATCCGCGATGACCGAGGCGCTTATGGCCGGCCACAAGGTCCTGGCCTCCGGCGGCTCCAGCCTTGATGCCGTGCAGGCCGCCCTCGTCGTTCTGGAGGACTCTCCGCAGTTCAACGCCGGCAAAGGCGCCGTGTTTACACACGAAGGTACCAACGAGCTCGATGCGGCGATCATGGACGGCCGCACGATGATGGCGGGCGCGGTGGCCGGCGTGACGCACGTCAAGAATCCGATCCGGCTCGCTCGCCTCGTGATGGACAGGTCTCCCCACGTCCTGATGGCCGGGGAAGGCGCCGAGGCGTTCGGCAGGGAACAGGGGGGCGTCGAGTTCGTACCCGCGAGCTACTTCCACACGGACCTCCGCTGGCAGCAGCTCCAGCGCGCGCTCGAGGAGGAGAAGGCGAACAAGGGGGCGGCACTGCGCCCGCGGAGCGACGATCCCGCGCAGGGCACGTACTTCGGGACCGTGGGCGCCGTCGCGCTCGACCAGGCGGGCAACCTTTCGGCCGCGACGTCGACCGGCGGGCTCACGAACAAGCGCTTCGGCCGCGTGGGCGACTCGCCGATCATCGGGGCCGGGACTTATGCGAGCAATGGGAGCTGCGCGATCTCGGCGACCGGCACCGGCGAGTACTTCATTCGCTTTACGGTGGCGAAGGACATCTGCGCGCGCGTCGAGTACCGCGGCATGACGGCGCAGGCCGCCGCCGACGCGGTGATCCAGGGCGTGTTGAAATCCGCCGGCGGCGATGGCGGGGTCGTCGGGCTCGATCGCCGCGGCGCTGTGGTCATGTCATTCAACACGACCGGGATGGGCCGAGGGTATATCGGGCAGGACGGTCAGCCTTCAATCAGTTTTACGGTCGATCGATGATCCGCGCGATTCACGCGGATATCACGACGCTCGCGGTCGATGCGATCGTCAATGCCGCCAACACGTCGCTGCTCGGTGGGGGAGGCGTTGACGGCGCCATTCACCGCGCGGCCGGCCCGCAACTGCTGGCCGAATGCCGAGGCCTCGGCGGGTGCGCCACCGGCGACGCGAAGATCACGGCCGGCTATCGGCTTCCCGCAGCGCACGTCATTCACGCGGTAGGGCCGGTCTGGCGCGGCGGAACCCACGGCGAGCCTGACCTGCTGGCGTCGTGCTACCGGCGCGCGCTGGAGCTGGGCGCCGCGCATCGGCTCCAGTCGATCGCGTTTCCCTCGATCAGCACCGGCGTCTACGGCTATCCGATCGAACAGGCGGCCCCGCTCGCCGTATCGACGGTCCGCGCCCATGTGGAGGGCACGTCAATCCGCGAAGTCACCTTCTGCTGCTTTTCGGCGTCAGACCTGACCGTCTACGAGCGGGCGCTGGAGAATATTGGGCCCAACTAACTCAGGGCAGGCCCATGGCCACCGCCTCCGCATGCCCGTCGACCTTGACGTTGTCCCACCGCTCGATGACTTTGGCGTCAGGTCCGATCAGGTACGTGGTCCGCACGATCCCCATGTAGGAGCGGCCGTAGCGCGACTTCTTCTGCCAGACGCCGTACTTGTCGGCAACCTCGTGGTCGGCGTCGGCGAGCAGCGGGAACGTGAGGCCGTGCTTGTCGGCAAACTTCGCCTTGCTCTTTTCATCCAGAATGCTGACGCCGAGCACCGCCGCGTTCCGGGGCTTGAGCCGCGGCAAGCTCGACTGGAAGTCGCACGACTCCTTCGTGCAGCCGGGAGTGTCGTCCTTCGGATAGAAGTAGAGAATCACGGAACGCCCCGCGTAGTCCGCGAGGCGGTGGGTGTTGCCGTGCTGGTCCTTCAGCGTGAACGCGGGGGCTTTCTTGCCAGGGTTGATGAGAGGCATTCGTGAATGATACGCGCGTTGCGGTCGTCGCGTGCGGCCGCGCGTACAGCTACGGCGATCTCGATCGCGCCTCGAGGCGCGTGGCCGGCGCGCTCCTCGGGGCGCAGACCGATCTCGATCAGGCGAGGGTCGCGTTTCTGGTCGACCCCGGCTTCGAGTACGTCGCGGTGCAGCGCGGCATCTGGCGGGCCGGCGGCGTCGCGGTCCCGCTCGCCGTCTCGTATCCACCGCCCGAACTCGACTACGTCATCCGTGACGCCGGCGCACGGGTTGTCGTCGGAGATCCGGCAGCGGCCGCCATCCTCGCGCCACTCGCGGACGCCGCAGGCGCGCGATTCATGACGACAGGCGCAGCGATGGAAGGGGAGGAGCCCCTCATCCTCCCGCATCTCGGCGCCACGCGCCGGGCGATGATTATCTACACAAGCGGCACCACGGCGCGGCCGAAGGGGGTCGTCACCACGCATGCGAATATCGGCGCGCAGATCGCATCGCTGGTGGAAGCGTGGGAGTGGACGCCCGCCGATCGCCTCCTGCTCGCCCTGCCGCTCCACCACGTGCACGGCATCGTCAACGGCCTCGGATCGGCGCTGGCCGTCGCCGCCACGTGCGACATCCTGCCGGCCTTCGATGCCTCGACGATCTGGGAGCGGTTCGCGTCGGGAGCGGTCACGGTCTTCACGGCGGTGCCGACGATGTACCACCGCCTGATTGCGGCGTGGGACAGCGCGCCGGAGGACGCGAGGCGCGCGTGGTCCGGCGGAGCGCGCCGCGTGAGGCTGATGATGTCGGGGTCGGCGGCGCTGCCCGTGCAGACGCTGGCGCGCTGGCGCGAGATTACCGGCCACACGCTGCTCGAGCGCTACGGCATGACGGAGATCGGCATGGCGCTGTCGAACCCGCTGCACGGCGAGCGGCGGCCGGGCGCGGTGGGTGCGCCGCTTCCGGGGGTGGACGTCCGGCTGGTCGACGAGTCGGGCGGCGCGGCCCCGGAAGGAACAGCAGGCGAGATCGAAGTGCGCGGCCCCGGTGTGTTCGCGGAGTACTGGCAGCGCCCCGAGGAAACCCGGGCCGCGTTTCGCGACGGCTGGTTCCGCACCGGCGACATGGCCGTCGTCGAGCGCGGCGCGTACCGGCTGCTCGGCCGCACCGCGGTCGACATCATCAAGACCGGCGGGTTCAAGGTGTCGGCGCTCGAGATCGAGGAAGTGCTGCGCACGCATCCGGCCATCGCCGAATGCGCGGTCGTGGGTCTCGCCGACCCGGAATGGGGAGAGCGCGTGGCGGTCGCGGTTGAGCTGGGCGCAACCGGCGCGTTATCGCTCGCGGAGCTCCAGCAGTGGGCGAAGGAGCACCTGGCGCCCTACAAAGTGCCGCGCGCGCTGCACGTGGTGAAGGCGCTGCCGCGCAATTCGATGGGGAAGGTGGTCAAGCCCGAAGTGGCTGCGCTGTTCCGCGGGCCGTAAAGGCCCGCGCCGCGGCCCTATTTCCGTATGCGGGGCGGACCTTCACGGTCCGCCTCAGTGGGTCATCGCGTACAGGACCACGTTGATCCCGAACGCGTAGCCGTCCGCGGCGAACTTGTAG
>Ga0209640_10003692_pt1 | contig 13392 bp, 13 predicted proteins | sample RifCSP10_1_FD_184018 | JGI IMG/M metagenome (GOLD analysis project Ga0209640, IMG submission 184018) | Soil microbial communities from Rifle, Colorado - Rifle CSP2_sed 10_1 (SPAdes) (version 2) | ecosystem: Environmental > Terrestrial > Deep subsurface > Rock core/Sediment | place: Rifle...
GGAGAAATATCCGGTGAAGGTCAGGTGGGTGTTGGCCGTTCCGGAAAAGGCGGCGATCAAGTCCATTAAAGATCTGCAGGGAAAACGCATCGCCACCGAGCTGGTCGCGGTCACGAAAAATTATTTAAAGAAGAACAAAGTGAAGGCGGAAGTCGAGTTCAGCTGGGGCGCGACCGAGGCCAAGGTCGCCGACGGATTAGTTGATGCCGTTGTCGAATTGACGGAAACGGGCAGCAGCCTGCGCGCGCACAAGTTAAAGATCGTGGATACCGTTTGTGAATCGGTGACCCAGTTCATCGCCAATAAAGATGCGCTTAAGGATGCCTGGAAGAAAGCCAAGATGGAGCAGATCTGCATGCTGCTGCAAGGGGCCATCAGAGCGAACAATATGGTCGGCTTAAAGATGAACCTTCAGAAGAAAAATATCAAGAAAGTCTTGGGTCTTTTGCCGTCTTTAAAGAACCCGACGATCTCCCACTTGGCGGATGAGAAATGGGTGGCCGTTGAAACGGTGATCGATGAAGGGACGGTGCGCACGCTCATTCCTAAGCTGAAAAGCGCCGGCGCCGAGGGGATTATTGAATATTCGTTAAACAAGATCATCGACTAACAAAGGTGAGTCACTATGCCGTGTGGCAGAAAAAGAAAAAGAAGAAAGATCAGGACGCATAAGAGGAAGAAGCTTAGAAAATCTTTGCGACACTTGAAGAAGCGAGACTGGAAATAAGCTTTTCTCGCGTTAATTGACCATGCGACCAATAGCACAGTGGATAAAATGGATCGGCTTAAGCATGGCGGGCATTTTTCTCTTTATCAACCCCGTTGATGCTTTTGTCACTGAGGACCGGGTGACCTTTTCCAAAAGTTTGGCCCATTATGCCATGGGCCAGATGTACGACCTGTTGGGCCTTCCCAACAGGGCGGTCCTCGAATACGAAGAAGCGGCCCAGTTCGACGACGCCAGCTACCTCATCCATTTACGCCTCGGGGCCAATTACGCCCGCCTGGACATGCTGGAAAAGGCCGAGTCGGAATTGAGGCTGGTCCGGCAATATAATGAGCAAGACCTGCAATCCCGTTATCTGCTGGCGCTGATTTATTCGACGCAAAAAGATTATGACAAAGCCGCCCAGGAGTATGAGTTCATCTTGAAATCCTTCTCGGAAGCGGAACCCAAGAACATCGAGATCTACGGTTATCTGGGCCAGCTGTATTACTCCCAAAAAAAATATAATCAGGCTATCGAGCAGTTCGAGAAGGTCCGTGAGATCGACCCTGAAAATGCCGATGTCCTCTATTTGTTAGGTTCGCTTTATCTGGAAGTGAAAGATAAAGAAAAGGCCATCGAGCTTTTAAAGCGTTCGGTCGAGATCAATCCCGATCACGACGGCAGCCTGAATACGCTCGGCTATCTTTACGCCGAGGATGGGCGCAATTTGGATGAGGCCGAGCGGTTGATCAGCCGGGCCCTGAAGGTCAGCCCCGACAACGGCGCCTACCTTGATAGTTTGGGCTGGGTCTATTACCAAAAAGAACAATATCAAAAGGCGTTGGATCTGTTTATCCGCGCCGATAAATCTTTGCAGGACCCGGTGATCTATGACCATATGGGAGACGCTTATTTCAAGCTTGGGCAATATGACCAGGCGCTGAAACACTGGGAACGGTCGCTGGAATTGTTGCCCGATCAGAAGCTGGTCCTTGAAAAGATCGAGAAGGTAAAAAGCATTCAAGCCCGCCAGATAGACAAAAAGTAACGAGCATTTTAGCATGCCCAAGCCGATCACGCTTAATTCGCCCGCCAAGCTGAACCTTTTCCTGAAAGTCCAAAACAAACGCCCTGACGGCTTCCACAATATCGTCACCGTTTTTCAGCGCATTGATCTATGCGATGAGCTGACGTTCACGGATAACAGCCACGGCAAGATTAAAATTATCTGCTTTCATCCGCACGTCCCCACCGGCCGGAAAAATATGATTTATAAAGCCATCCAATTGGTCCAAGGAACTTACGGGATCAAAAGAGGGGTCACGGTCCGTGTCAAAAAAAGGATCCCGGTGGCCGCTGGCTTGGCCGGCGGCTCCAGTAACGCCGCTACGACTTTAATGGCCCTTAATCGTTTGTGGAACCTTGATTTAAAGACGCCTCAGTTGGTGCGGTTGGCCCGCCAAATAGGCAGCGATGTCGCGTTTTTTCTCTATGACACTTCTTGGGCATTGGGAACCCGGCGGGGGGATGTGATCAAACCGTTAAATATCAAGACAAGGCTCACTCACGTACTGGTTGTCCCGTGCGTAAAACTGTATGCCTCTAAGGTTTATGGGGCTCTGAAAATCAAGTTGACAAAGAGAAGTGACAATGTTAATATTCTAATCCGCAATTTAAGTATTAGTAATATAAAGATATTCAGCTCTTTGATGATTAATGATTTGGAAACGGCGATTTTTCGACTGAAACCCAACCTACTTAAGTTAAAGCAGAAACTTAAGTTGCTAGATACTCAAGGGGTTATGATTTCTGGCAGCGGCCCCGCCGTCTTTGCGCTGATGAAGAATGCCCAGCAGGCAAGACGTTTGAAAACACGATTGGCCAGAATCTATTCTCAGGTATTTGTCGTAAGGACTTTCTGAGGGAAGGAGTTTAGGTCATGGAGGTCACAGAGATCCGGGTTTTTCTCAAGGAAGGGCAAGATAAGAAGTTGAAGGCCTACACCACGGTCACTTTCGATAATGCTTTTGTCGTGCGTAATATTAAAGTGATCCAGGGGCCTAACGGATTATTTATTGCCATGCCTTCGCGTAAGATGAAGTACCCATGTCCTAAATGCGGCTTTAAGAATGAGGTGGGCAGCAAACATTGTAATGGTTGCGGTTCGGCCATCTCCCTGCAGAGAGAGCCAGTTGACGTCGATGCAAAAGCAGAACATCGGGACATCGCACATCCCATTACGCAGGAATTCCGTGAATACCTCCAGTCCAAAATTCTTGATGCCTACAATCAGGAATTAAAAAGAGGCGGCGTCGGCCACAGCTACGAAATGAAGGGCGCTCCTGGGAATTCATCGTAGTAATAACCTGGATAAAAAACGATTTTGTTTTTTATGTTGCCCGGTGGTGTAATTGGTAACACAGCAGAATTTGGATCTGCTTTTCCAGGTTCGAACCCTGGCTGGGCAGTACTTCGAGCGAATGAGAAGCGTTGCGGCGAATGAGTCGAAGGGCATGATAGATTAAGGATATAAAGCTATGCGCGATTTAAGGACAATTGTTTTGGCGGCGGGCAAAGGGGCCCGGATGAAATCGGATATCCCGAAAGTGCTGCACCGGATCTGCGGGCGCCCCATCATTCAGTTCATTTTAGAAACCGTGAAAGCGGTCGGGTCTTTGAAAACGTATGTTGTTTTAGGCCACAAGATGGGCGATGTGAAGGCCTATCTTGACAAGGTGCACACGCTTATCGAGCAGCCCAAATTATTGGGGACGGCGGATGCGGTCAAAAGGGTCCAGCGGTATTTAGCCGGTTATCGGGGCGATGTCCTGATCCTTTGCGGCGATACGCCCTTGATCCGAAAGTCCGTTATTAAAGCACTGATCCGTAAGCACAGAAAATCCCAGGCTTCGGCGACCTTTTTGACGGCCGTTGTCCATGACCCGCAAGGTTATGGGCGTGTCATCCGGGATGAAAAGGAACATGTCGTTGCGATCCGTGAAGATAAAGATGCGACGGGTTTGGAGCGCAACATCGCCGAGATCAATACCGGTGTGTATTGCTTTAAATGCAAAGATCTCTATAGCGGCTTAAAACAAATCAAGGTCAATGAGAAGAAGAAAGAATTTTATCTGACGGATATCATTGAGCTGTTCTTTGAGACGGGGCTTAAAATCGACACGCTGGAAACGGAAGACCCAGGCGAAGCGTTGGGGATCAATACGCGCGAGGATTTGGCGTCGGCCGAGGAACTATTAAGAAAGCGGACGCTCAAAGATTTTATGGTGCAGGGCGTGACGATCATGGACCCCAAGACGACGTACATTGACGCGACCGTCAGGATCGGCAAAGATACGGTCATCCGCCCGTTCACTTTTATAGAGAAGGACGTCAAAGTCGGCAGTCAATGCGTGATTGGCCCCTTCGCCCATTTAAGGGAGGGGACGAAGCTCGGCAACCACGTTGAGATCGGGAATTTTACCGAGATCGTCCGGACCAAGATCGGCGATAAGACGCTCATGAAACATTTCAGTTATTTAGGTGACGCCTCGGTCGGATCGAGCGTGAATATCGGAGCGGGAACGGTAACGGCCAATTTTGACGGGCAGCAAAAGAACATGACCCGCATCGCCAATCATGCTTTTATCGGTTCCGATGCCGTTTTGATTTCACCGGTCAAGATCGGTAAAAGGGCTGTGGTGGGAGCAGGCAGCGTCGTTACGAGAGGCAAAAACGTCCCCGATGGCTGCACCGTGGTCGGGGTTCCGGCAAGAGCCGTGCCGAAGAAAAAGGACACATGAACGGATTAGCGGTTTGTACAGGCAATGCCAATCCTGAATTGGCCAAAAGCATTTGTAAACATCTTAAGATCAATTTGACGGATGTTCTGGTGTCCCGTTTTAGCGAAGGCGAGGTCCAGGTCCAGATCAAGCAAAATATCCGGGGCAAGGATGTCTTTATCGTCCAGCCGACATGTCCGCCGCCGAATGAAAGTTTAATGGAATTGTTGATCATGATCGATGCGGCCCGAAGGGCTTCCGCGCAGCGCATCACGGCCGTGATCCCTTATTATGGTTATGCGCGGCAGGACAGGAAAGACCAGCCGCGGGTCCCTATTACGGCCAAGTTGGTAGCGAATTTGATCGTGGCGGCAGGGGCGGACCGTGTTTTGACCATGGACCTGCACGCCAATCAGATCCAAGGATTTTTTGATATTCCCGTTGACCATTTGTATGCGATTAATGTTATCTGTGATCATTTTGGCAAAAAGAAACTTAAGAACGTGGTGGTGGTCTCGCCGGATGTCGGCGGTATCAAAATGGCCCGGGCTTATGCAAAACGGCTGGGGGCGGGCCTGGCGATCGTTGATAAGCGCCGCGAAAGCCCTGAAAAGACCGAAGTCATGCATATCTTAGGCGATGTGAAAGGCAAACATGCCGTTTTGGTCGATGATATTATCGCTACCGGCGGTTCGTTGGTTGAGGCCATCGAAGTGTTGAAGCAAGAAGGGGTAAAAGATGTTTATGCCGCCATCACTCACGGCGTTTTATCCGGGAAAGCGATCGAGCATATCAAAGAATGTACGCCGCTCAAGGAACTGGTTATTACCAACAGCATTCCTTTAAGCAAAGAAAAACAATTAAAGAAGATCACGGTCGTTTCGGTGGCTTCCTTGTTGGCGGACGCCATTCATCGTATCCATGATGAAGAATCGATCAGCATTCTTTTTGATGTAACCTATAAGTAAAGGCGGGAAAGGAAAAATGGAAGAAATAAAATTGGACGTGCAAATTAGAAATGAAGTCGGAAGCCGGGTCATCAGAAGTGTGCGCCGGGAAAATTTTATTCCCGCGGTCGTTTATGGGGGCGCTCAGAAGAGCCCGACGGTGATAAAGATCGATAAAAGGGTTTACGAAAAGTTTATGCGCGCCCATCGCGGGCAAAGCGTCCTTTTCCATCTCAATATTATGGAAGGGGAGAAGAAATTAAGGGATTATTCCGCTATTCTCAGGGACGAGCAACACCATCCTGTCCATGACCACCTTCTTCATCTTGATTTCCAGCGCATCAATTTAAAAGAGGAGATCGAAGTTAAAGTCCCTATTATGCCCAAGGGTGATGCCCCAGGCGTCAAAAAGCAGGGCGGGTCGTTGGACCAGCCGCTGCACGATCTGGATATCGTTTGTTTACCGATGGATATCCCGGATAAAATTAATGTTGATGTCTCTCATTTAAGCATCGGTGATGCGGTCCATGTGGGCGATCTGAAGCTGCCGCAGGGCGTGCGCACGAAGCACGATCCTTTGGCGATGGTTCTCTCCATTGTGCCGCCGATGAAAGAAGAGATCGAAGTCCCGGCGGAACAGCAAATAACGGAGCCGGAAGTCCTTAAGGAAAAGAAGCCTAAGCCTGGCGAGGAAGCGGTAGCGGGCGCCGAGGCTCCGGCCAAAGCGGAAAAGGCAGAGAAGAAGGAAGAGAAAAAGAAGGAAGAAAAGAAGTAAGTATTTGGGAATCGACGGAACCTTGACGCATTCGGCGACAAGCTCAATACTTGTCGCATTGGGGAATTTATCCGTTGAAGGCGGAAAACAAAACGTGGGCTTGTCGCTCTCAGTGTCAACACTGAGTATATCGACAGCTTTTCATAGGGATATACGAATGTGTTGACAAACACACGACTGATTGTTGGTTTAGGCAATCCCGGAAAAGATTACGAATACACGCGTCACAATATCGGGTTTTTGGTTGTTCGGCGCTTGGCCGAGCGTTTGGATTTCAAGTTCAAGGAAAGCTCTTTAACAAAAGGATTGTTGGCCGAGGGGGTTTACGATGGTACGGGCGTTTGTTTGCTGATGCCTTTAACATTCATGAACCATTCGGGACAGGCCGTAAAAAAAGTTTTGGAGAAGAAAGGGATCCCCCTTGAGCATCTGCTGGTCGTCTCGGATGATTTTCATCTGAGCTACGGGCAACTGCGGTTGCGCCCCGAAGGCAGCGACGGGGGGCATAACGGCTTAGGGTCCGTCATTCAAGAGCTGGGGGCGGAAGAATTCCCCCGGTTACGTTTGGGTATCGGCCGGCCCAAAGTGCAGAAGGATCTGACCGATTACGTGTTAGGTGAATTTACTAAACAAGAGCGTAAGATGCTGGGCCAGTTCACCGATTTGGCCGGCGACGGTTGTTTAGGGTGGGCGAAAGACGGGATAAAAAAGGCGATGGATCAGTTTAATCAAAGGAAAGAAAATGGAAAATAAAGAACTCATGAGAAAATATGAATTGATGGCGATCATTGATGCCAAGTTGGCCCAGGAAGAGAAAGACCGTATTTTTAAGGAAGTTGCCGACATCATTTCTCAAAATGGCGGCAAGGTCATCAATAGTCAGGTTTGGCTGGAGAAGCACCGGTTGACCTTTCCGATCAAAAAATGCAAGGAAGGCACGTACTATTTGGTTAATTTTGAAAGCGATGGAAGTATTAACGAAAAGGTCCGTTCACTTCTTAAATTAAATGAGCGTATCCTGCGTTTTGCATGGCAAAAGATCGAACCAAAAGTTCCCGAAGCGGTACGAAGCTAAAATTATTTAAAACGTCAAGCGATTGGTTGTTAAGGAGGAAGAAATGGCGAATTTGAACAAGGTTTTTTTAATCGGTAATTTAACGAGGGACCCGGAGTTGCGCTATACGCCGGGAGGGACTGCCGTGGCCAACCTGGGGCTCGCGGTCAACCGTAAATTCAAGGACAGTTCCGGCGAATTGAAAGAAGAGGTTTGTTTTCTGACGGTAACGGTTTGGGACAAGCAAGCGGAGGCCTGCTGCCAGTATTTGACCAAGGGCAAGCCTGTTTTTGTCGAAGGGGTTTTGCAATCCCGTTTCTGGGAAACACCCGAGGGACAAAAGCGCAGCGCCATCGATGTGCGCGCTGAGCGCGTCCAATTCCTGGGAAGTTACGGGCCGGCCAAGGAAAAAGAGGCACAAAAAGCGGAAGAGCAATTGGCGGATGCCACTTCCCCCAATAATAATAGCAGTAATAACGACGCGATCAAGCCTGAAGATATCGCATGGGATGAATAAAATGATGAATAATACTAGAAGACCAAAAAAGGGGTTCAGAGAGAAAAGGACGTTCAGGCCAAGAATGAACACGGCCCGGTTCCAAGTCCATAACAAAGCCGACATTGATTACAAAAATCTTAGTTTTATGCAACGATTTCTTAACGAGCGTGGGAAGATCGTTCCCCGGCGTATATCATGCATTTCGGCCAAGGAACAACGCTTGCTCTGCCACGCGATCAAACAGGCAAGATTCCTGGCTCTTTTACCAACGGGAGGAGTGAAAAAGTAATCATGGATATCATTCTCATACAAGATGTCCCCGCGTTAGGCAAAATCGGGGAAGTGGTGAAAGTCAAGGATGGTTATGCGCGTAATTTCCTTTTGCCTCACAACATGGCTTATTTGGCCACGCAGAGTAACCTTAAGCGCATTGAAGTCCAACAGAAGAAACGCCAGGAAGCCTCCGAGAAGACGAAGCAGGATGCGATGCAAGTGGCGGAAAAACTCAATAAAGTTTCTTGCACGGTCAATGTGGAAGTCAATGACTTAGATAAACTTTACGGGGCCGTGAGCGAAGCGGAAGTGGTCAAAGCCTTGGAAGTGGAAGGCTTTGAGATCGATAAGAAACAGGTCGTATTCGATAAATCCATTGAGGAATTAGGCATTTTTGACGTCGGCGTGAAGTTGCATCCCGAGGTAACGGCGAAAATACGACTATGGGTCACCAAGAAATAGATGTAAGGATCCCCCCTCAAAATGTCGAGGCCGAACGATCCGTTTTAGGGTCGATGCTCATCGATGAGGAAGCCATCGGTTTGGCCATCGAGATCCTCGATGAGTCTTGGTTTTACGATGAAGTCCACCGGAAGCTCTACCGGGCGGTTCTCGACCTCTACAATGTCCGCAAGAACGTTGATCTGGTCACCCTCACGGACAAGCTCAAAAGTGACGGTATTTTGGAAGAGGTCGGAGGCGTCTCCTACATTTCTTCCATCATCGATTTTGTCCCCACCTCGGCCAATGTCGAGCATTACGCCCAGATCGTCAAAGAAAAGGGCGTTTTAAGAAAGCTCATCCGCAACGCCACCCAGATCATCCATGACAGCTATGAATCAACCAAAGATATCGAAAGTGTGGTGGATAATGCCGAAAAGCTTATCTTTGAAGTCGCCGAGCTGAAACAGAAGACCAAGTCCCTTCATATCAAGGACCTGGTGCGCGAGAGTATCGAAAACCTCGACCATCTGTATAAAAGAAAAGAACATATCACCGGCATCGCAACGGGATTTGAAAAGATCGATTTTATGACCAGCGGTCTGCAAAATTCCGATTTGATCGTTGTGGCTGGCCGGCCGTCAATGGGAAAAAGCGCGTTGGCCGTTTCTATTGCGGAGAGCGTTGCGGTCACCCATAAGCGCTGTGTCGCGATCTTCAGCCTGGAGATGTCCAAGGAGCAGCTTGTCCAAAGAATGCTTTGTTCGCAGGCGCGGGTGGATGCGCATAAGGTCCGCAGCGGTTTTCTTTCACCGGCCGATTGGCCGAAATTAACGGCGGCCGCCGGTAAGCTGTCCGAATCTTCCATTGTTATTGATGATACGCCGGCCATCTCCGCCTTGGAGCTTCGGGCCAAGGCCCGGCGCCTGAAAGCGAATCAACATATTGATTTAATTATCCTGGATTATCTGCAGTTGATGAGAGGCTCAACGAAGGTGGATAGCCGCCAGCAGGAAATCTCCGAGATCTCGCGTTCCATCAAAGCCTTGGCGCGGGAACTCAATATTCCGATCATTGCCCTCAGCCAACTCTCCCGCGCGGTTGAGTCCCGCATGGATCATCGGCCGCAATTATCCGATTTGAGAGAATCCGGAGCCATTGAGCAGGATGCGGACGTGGTCGTTTTGCTCATGCGGGAAGAATATTATAACCCCACCGAAGAAAATAAAGGCATCGCGGATGTCATCATCGCCAAACAGCGCAACGGCCCCGTCGGGACGGTAAAGCTTTCTTTTATCAAGGAGTATATGCGCTTTGAAAATCTTGCACATGTTGATTGACACGTCTTTTCTTTGCCCTTATAATCAAAAAAACTAAAGAAATTTCAGTAATCCTTACCTTTATTATATGTCTAAATTAAAAAGTATAAGCTTCGTGTTTCTTTGTGCCTCTGTTTTTCTAACCCACCCTGTTTATGCCCAAGACGACGGGCAGGGAAAGATCGTCAAATCCATCGAAGTCGAAGGCAATAAAACGATCAGCATCGCCACGATCCTTTCAAAGATCAAGACCCGTGTGGGGCAAGAATATCTGCAAGCGGTGATCAGTGACGATCTAAAAAGGCTTTATAACACCGGTTATTTCTCCGATGTGCGCGTTGACCGCCAGGAGCATGAAGGCGGGTTTAAGGTCATTATTTATGTGGATGAAAAGGCGATCATTGAAGAGGTCACGTTTTCCAAGACCCGCCATATCAGCGCTAGAGGCCTCGCCCGTAAGATCGATTCGCAGGCTGGTAAGTTCCTGGATCAAAAAGTCCTCAAAGACGATGTGAAGATCATCAAAGATTTCTATGCCTCCAAGGGGTTGACCAGCGTGACGGTTGAGCCGGAAACGTTCATTGATGAGGTCACGAATAAAGCCAGCCTTCATTTTGTCATTGAGGAAGGCCATAAGATCCGCATTAAAGATATCAAGATCTTGGGGAATGTGGCCTTCCCCAAGAAGAAGATCCAAAAGGTCCTCAAAACGCGGACCAAGTGGTGGTTTCGTTCCGGCTATTTGAATGAAGAGGTCATCGAGGAAGACATGGATCGCATCAAATCTTTTTATGAACAGCAGGGTTACATCGATGCCACGGCAACGTATACCACCGAGGCATTATATAAAGGCTTCATCAATATCAATATCGTCATCGATGAAGGAAGGCGTTATTCGGTGGGGACGGTGGATATCACCGGCAACTCCATTATTTCGGAAAAAGAGATCCGCAAAGTGATGAAGGAAATTTCTGAAGGAAGCATTTTCAGCCGCGATAAACTTTCCGTCGACGTCAATAATATCCAGACGCTTTACTTTGACCGCGGTTATATCTTCGCCAAATCCGAGGAAACGACCGCGGTGGATCCCTCGACAGGCAAGGTCAATGTTCGTATTGATGTGGAAGAGGGTAGCCTGGCTTATATCGAAAAGGTCATCATTCAAGGCAACGCTCGCACCCGGGACATCGTGATCCGGCGGGAGCTTAAGCTTATCCCCGGTGACCGTTTTGACGGGGCGAAATTGCGCCGCAGCAAGGAAAAATTGGATAATCTCGGGTATTTCGAAGAAGTGAACTTTGATATCCAAGACACGGATACGTTGGACCGAAAAGACCTGGTTGTTAACGTCAAGGAGGCGAAAACGGGGACGTTCTCCTTCGGCGGCGGCTTCAGCACGGTCGACGATATCGTCGGGTTTGTCGAGATCCAGCAGCGCAACTTTGATTTCACCAACTGGCCCACCTTCACCGGCGGCGGCCAGAAACTCAGTTTAAGGGCTGAAACAGGTTCCCATAAGAACAATTTTTATTTAAGCTTTACTGAGCCTTGGCTTTTTGATCATCCGGTCTCCGCAGGGTTTGATATTTTCATGACGGAACGGGAACGTTCCGAAGATACCGGTTATGCTTATGATGAAGAGCGCACGGGCGGGCGTATCCGTTTTGGTAAACAATTTACCGAATTTGTCCAGGGCGGCACGTTCTACCGATTAGAAGAAGTTGATATCGGCGATTTTGAGGCGGGCGTTTCGGCCGATTTACTGGCCGAGGGAGGTTCTAATACGGTCAGTATGGTCGGTTTTACCTTGAATCGTGATTCAACGGACAATGTTTTTAGCCCGACCAAGGGGCTCGTTCTGGATAGCGGCTTTGATTATGCCGGCGGCTTTCTGGGAGGCGATAAAGATTTTTACCGTTTGACGGGAGGAGGCAGCTATTATATTCCTTTGAGCAAGATCTTTAATGGAGTCCTGGAAATACGGGTTAAGGGCGGGTTGGTCGATGCCTTTGGCGATGCCGATAAAGTCCCTATCTTTGAGCGCTTCTTCGCCGGCGGGGCCAACAGCATCCGCGGCTACGATGAGCGCAACGTCGGCCCGATTGATACGGGAACGAATGATCCAATCGGTGGGGAGGCCATGGTGGTGGCCAATATAGAATATACGATCCCCGTCATTGAATTCATCAAATTTGCCGTTTTCTTGGATACGGGTAACGTTTGGGCAACGTTGGAAGATTTCGGAGAAGACGGCCTTCTATCCGGTACAGGCCTTGGTTTTCGCTTTAAGACTCCTATCGGTCCTATCAAACTGGATTACGGCTTTCCGCTGGATGAACAGCCCGGAGATGATGATGATGGCGGGAAGTTCTATTTCAGCGTCAGCCGCGGTTTTTAATCGAGAATTCCCCTCATAAATAGGCAGTTTCTCCCAAGGATCCCCAATAAAGTTATTATTTGACTTAAATCCCACTTGGTTATAATATGTAGAAATATATTTATACTAAAAACTAGTACTTTTTAACCTACAAGGAGGCTAATATGCGTTTTTTTAAAATTCTTATTATCGTGGGATTTGCTCTTACCTTAATTGTTTCAACATCTTATGCCCAAAAGCAGGAGAAGATCGCCTTTATAGACCTGAGCCGTCTTTTTGATGAGCATCATAAAACGGCCGATTACGACAAGGTTTTGGAAGGTCGTCATCAGGAGTTTGAAAAAGAGCGTAACACTAAGATTGAAAAGATTCAGGAATCCCAAGGGAAACTGGCTCTTCTTAATGCCGATAAAAAGGCTGAATTAGAGGCGGAAATCGAGAAAATGAAGGCTGACCTTCTGGAGTATGACCGTCAGCAAAAAACGACGCTCACCAAAGAACGCAATGAGAAGATCCGTGAAATCCTTTTGGAAATTGAGCAGCAAGTCAGCGCTTACGCCGAGAAAGAAGGGTATGACCTTATTCTCAACGACCGCGTGTTGATTTACGGTAATCCGGTCAAGGATTTGACGGATGAGATCTTAACCACACTTAATGCCAATCAACCCAAAAAGTAAGAGTACCCGTGATCCGTCTAGATAAAACCTTAGCCGAAGTCGCTGAATTGGTGAAGGGAAAGGTCGTCGGGAACAGGAATCTTACGATCAAGGGCTTAAGCGGCATTAAGGAAGCCAAAGAAGGCGACCTGACCTTTCTAGCCAATCCCAAATACACACCGTTGGCCAGAGAGACCAAGGCCTCGGCCATTCTCGCTTCCACTAACTTACAATTGCCGGGCAAGTCGTTGGTCCTTGTTGAGAACCCATCATTAGCTTTTGCTAAAATCATTGAGAGCGTGCTTAAGCCGCAGCAGTTTCTGACGAAAGGGATCCATCCGACCGCTATTATTGCCGAAAGTGTTCGCTTGGGTAAGAACGTCGCTGTCGGCGCTCATGTGGTGATCGAGGCAAAAGTATCAATTGGCGATAACACTGTTATCCAAGCCGGTTGCTTTATCGGGCATGAAACAAAGATCGGAAACGGTTGCCACATTTATCCCAACGTAACGATTCGCGAGCGGATCATAATCGGCAACCGCGTGATTATTCATAGCGGGACG
>Ga0209640_10003693_pt1 | contig 13391 bp, 11 predicted proteins | sample RifCSP10_1_FD_184018 | JGI IMG/M metagenome (GOLD analysis project Ga0209640, IMG submission 184018) | Soil microbial communities from Rifle, Colorado - Rifle CSP2_sed 10_1 (SPAdes) (version 2) | ecosystem: Environmental > Terrestrial > Deep subsurface > Rock core/Sediment | place: Rifle...
TGAGCACCTCAGTTCCATGCAGGGGCGGCGCGGAAGGTTGTTTGCCGGCGCCTGTAGGCGACGCAGACTTGCTGGGCGCCGCTGCGGATCGGCTCGATTTCGCTGCGGGCGATGTTGATCCTTTGGTTGATTCCTTCTTCGACGCGGTTCGGGTCTTGGCCATGCGCTACCTCGCTCAGGGTGATCGACTGACGGTGCGAGCGACGCCCGCACCGCGTAATTATACACGTTCGGCCGTATGAGTCATGCCGCGAGAGAATGAGCAGGAATGCTGAGATCAAATTTCGTCTTTCCGAAATGGGGAGCGGCCCCAATAGGTGCCGCCTGGTTCTCAGCGTGGATTTTTTACTCGGCGTCCTGTCCCCATCATTGAAGATTCTCCCTGCTTCATCGGCGTTTTGAGGCCGTAAGTGTTGATACGTAACCGCTGCGGGGCGGTACATCACTTGCTAAACACAAAGGCGCGGGAAGCAGAGATTGAAAAGTGAGCAGCGAGAAGACATCAGCAAGCCGATGACCGAACCTCGCAGTAAGCTGAGATCGCTTACTTCCGCAATGTTTGAATGACCGGCTTAGGTGAGTGTGAAGCAGGTGCTGGTGCACGTCGTTTCACACTCTGTTACTAATTCGGCCATACTTTGACAACTCACCGATAAAGGCACACCAGGAGTGATCCTGGGTCGCAAAGCCAAGGTCTTCAGGAACCGAAGACGCGTCACCCAAGAAGGTGACACGGGGATTCCGAAGAATGACTGGCTACCGAAGTGGGATGTGAAACCCGCCCCAAAAGGTCCATCTCACAACGAGGAACACAGGAGCCGCAGAAGACGGCCCCGCCACACGACGCCTCCGCACTGTGTGGGAACCTTCATCGCCAGCTTCTCAGTCGTCAAGGCGATGATCGTGAGGTGTGAGATGGAAACCCTGTCGAGAGTCATTACGAAGTTCGCTTTCTTGGCGATCATCATCGGCTGCGCAACAGTCAGCCACGCATTCGGAAAGACCGTCTATGTTTCCCCGTCCGGAAACGACAACAACCCCGGAACCAGCAGCCAGCCCGTCGCGAGTCCGCAGAAAGCGGTCGACCTCTCGGCTTCGGGCGATACGATTTATTTCAGAGCGGGCCGCTACACCGTCAGCCGTTTCATTTGGGTCGGCGTGCCGAACCTTACGATCTCTTCATACCCCGGCGAGCAGGCAGCTATCGAAAGCGGCACGGCCGACACCGCCGGCAACGCAACCAGCGTGTTCATCCTCGCGGCTAACAACGTCACGCTGTCGGACCTCGAGATCAAAGGCGGGTCCTACTACGGCATCAAGACCGATCCGGACGCGGCAGTGTCGGTGACCGGCATAGTCATTCGCAGATGCTATGTCCACCACACCGGCCGCGATTGCTTCAAGACCTTCAATAGCGACAACCTCCTGATCGAAGAATGCGAGATAGGGCCTTCGGGCGTCCGCGACTCATCGAACGCCGAAGGCATCGACTCGATCGGCTCGGTCGGCGTCATCATCCGCCGCAACTACATTCACGACACCGCCACCACCGGGGTCTACATCAAGGGCGGCGTGCGAGATGGAGTGGTCGAGCGCAATCGCATCGTCAACGCGGGCCACTCCGGTATCCTGCTCGGCCAGGACACGGATTCCGAGTACATGCGCGACGGCACGCAGTATGAGGCAATCAACTGCGTCGCGCGCAACAACGTCATCATGAACACTGGTGGCGCGGGCGTCGGAACTTTTTCGGGCAACGGCGTGCGGTTCGAGAACAACACGCTGGTGAACGTCGCGAAGACCTACAACGCGGGGTTCTCAATCGTGATGAACAGCAGAGACATCCCGGCTCGCGATGTTACGTTCAAGAACAACGTCATCGTTATGACTAATACGACGCGGCCGATGGCGCAGGTCATCAGCAACGTGTCGGCGCTTCCGCTGACTTCGGATTCCAACATCTGGTACCGACCCGACGGCGCCGCCTACAAGTTCATGCACGAGGTCTGGCCCGACACCGGTTACTATTGGAATGACCTCGCGTCGTGGCAGACGGGAATGAACGCCGACAGGAACTCCAGGACGGTCGATCCGCTGCTGAACGCCGGCGATATGTATAAGCCGGCCTCAGGCAGCCCCGCGATCGACCGCGGCGAGGCGCTCGCGGGAGTCAGCGCGGATTACGCCGGCACACCGAGGCCGCAAGGCAGCAGCTACGACATCGGCGCGTTCGAGCAAGCGGGTTCCGGAACCCCGGCGCCGGCGCCGAATCAGCCGCCGACGGTCAGCGTGAGCGCTTCGGTGACATCAGGCCTCGCGCCGCTTGCGGTGAGCTTCACCGGCACAGCGTCCGACCCGGATGGTCAGATCGCTTCCTATAGCTGGAGCTTCGGAGACGGGCAGACTTCAACGCAGCAATCGCCGGCTCACACCTATTCCGCGGCGGGCAGCTTCACCGCGCGGTTGACGGTCACCGACAACGCCGGCGCGACTGCGAACGCTTCAATCGTCATCAACGTAACGAGCGCGCCGGCCCCGACTCCTAATCAGCCGCCGACGGTCAGTCTGAATGCGACGCCGGTCTCGGGCGTACTCCCGCTCAACGTGCGTTTCACCGCCACGGCTGGTGATTCGGACGGACAGGTTGTGTCCTACGCGTGGGACTTCGGAAACGGGCAGACCTCTTCGCAGCAGAATCCCTCGTTCACGTACGAGTCAGCCGGCACTTTCACGGCGCGCGTGACCGTGACCGACAACGTCGGGGCGACCGCTTCGGCGACGGTGACGATCAACGTGACGAGCGGCACGGGTGTGACAACACAAAACGTGGTTTGGAAGAATGTTGTTGGAGCCGTAGCCGAGTCGAACAGCTTGCGCAAGACGGCGGGCGATTCGTGGGGGAACTCGGGCGCCTCGTCGACACAGACGATCACCTCCGGGGCCGGGTACGTGCAGTTCACCGCCACCGAGACCAACCTCGAGCGGATGTGCGGCCTGAGCAACAGCGACCCGGATCAGAACTACACGAGCATCGCGTATGCGATTCACCTGAACACCGGCCGCGCGTTCTACGTGTTCGAGAAGGGCGAAGCGAAGGGCTACTTCGGCGACTACAACACCGGCGACGTGTTCAAGGTTGCGGTCGAAGGGTCGGCGGTCAAGTACTACCGGAACGGCTCGGTGTTCTACACCAGCACCGTTGCCCCGACCTATCCGCTGATGGCCGACACCGCGCTGAACGGAACGAGCTCGACAATTATGAATGCCGTAATCTCGGCCGGGTCCGTCACCACTCCGCCTCCAATCCCGGATCCGACGGCGCCCGTCGTCACCGTGATCAAGCCAAACGGCGGTGAGTCATTCAAGGGCGGATCGCGGCAGGACATCACCTGGACGGTCACAGGCACGGGAATCTGGCGGCAGGACATCCAGCTCTCGACCGACGGCGGGAAGACCTGGCGAGATGTGGTCCAGATGCTTCCCGGCAACGCGACGACCTACTCCTGGACGGTGCCAAACATGAAGGCGAGGGCCAGCCGAATTCGCGTGATTGCATACGGCACGGGCGACCTCACCGGGAAGGACGCGAGCGATGCCAATTTCTCGATAACCAAAAGGAAATGAGGAGCGAACATATTAGACTAGCCACACGACTGAGCGGGTGGCGTGCGAATAGCACGCCACCCTTTTTTTCTCAAAGCCGAACTGAACTCGTCGCGACGCCGCGCGCCTCTAATCACCGGCGACTGCCAACCTGATCATTGATCACTCTTCCACCCTTCATCACGAACGTCACATGTTCGAGGCTCGAGATGTCGGCTAGGGGATCGTTATCGACGGCGATGATGTCGGCGTAGCGGCCGGGTTCGATTGAGCCAGTATGGCTTCCGGCGTCGAGGAGATCGGCAGCCACGTTGGTAGCAGACTGAACCGCCTGCATCGGCGTCATACCGTAGCGCACCATGTAGCTGAATTCCTTCGCCTGGTTCTCGGTCCACGCGTAACCGCCGGCGTCTGTTCCGAAGGCGATCTTCACGCCTTTCTTCACCGCTTTGTTGAACGCCGTCGCTTCGAGCTCAACCATCGTCTTCCAGATCGGCGCGCCTGCTGCCGCGCGCCCGTCGGCAACGTACACTCCAACATAAATGGTCGGACACCAGTACACGCCGCGCTGAATCATCAGGTCCATCATCTCTTCATCGAGCCCGTAGCCGTGCTCGATAGTATCGACGCCGGCCTTCAACGCCGACTCGATTCCCTCGCGTCCCATCGCGTGCGCGGCAACCTTGCGGCCCAGCCGATGTGCCTCATCGACCAGCGCGTGAACCTCTTCGGGCGTGAAGTTGACCCACGAGTGCAGCGCGCCATCCTTCATGTAGTAGCGGCGATCCGAGTAATACTTGATCCAGTCCGCGCCGTACTTGACCTGTTCGCGCACAGCCTTGCGGATGTTGTCCGGGCCATCGACTATCTGGACGCCTTCGGGCATGCGCAGCTCCCAGGAATAACCCTGGAGCGGGTACATTCCGGTCGCGCTGAACGCCCGAGTCGAGACAAACATCCGGGGACCATCTATATAGCCGAGATTGATCGCGCGCTTCACATCAACGTCGGCGTACATCGCGCCTTCCGTCTCAAGGTCGCGAAGCGTCGTGAAGCCGTTCATCAAGCTGGTCCGGACCGCAACCGTCGCGCGGATCGTTCGAAACGGGATTGATTCCTTGAGCACCTGCGCGTCGTACTCCTCGGCCGTGATATCGCCCTGAAGTAGAACGTGCGTGTGACAATCGATCAACCCTGGAAGCACGGTCGCCTTCCCGAGGTCGATCACGCGTGCACCTGCCGGCGCGTGGGGAGCGACCGTTTGAGCCGGACCAACCTCTTTGATCCGCTCGCCTTCGATGAGAATTGCCTGGTCGTTCAGCACGCGGCCCGCGCGCACGTCGATGAGCCGGCCGGCTTTTATCAGCACTGAGTTCTTCGCCGGTGACTGGGCCGATACCGTGAGCGATAACAAACCAATCACCAAGAAACCCATCGTTCGTTTGCACAACATAGATTCCTCCAAAGGAGCCGAAATGAACATTAACGTCGCGGAAGCCGCGCAACGGTTTCAACTCGGTTCATGCTCCCGTTGCGGCTTCAGGCGGTTGCGGCTTGAGCGATCTGAGGCGCTCGACTTCGGTGATCCCGTCAGGGCGGGCCTGGTACAACGTGAACGTCTCAACCTGAAGGCACGAAAGCGGACTCTCTTCTTCTCCGCTCGTGTCGACCCCGACGCAGCCTCCGTGGATGTAAACTCCGAAGCGACGCCGCCGACCCTCGCGAGGCAGGTAGTTCGTCGGGGTATGGCCGAAGAAACAGAGCTTGCCGCTATAGTTCTTGAAGAAGTCGATGTCGCGCGTCCACATCAGCACGTCCGGGCTTGTCTCCGCGGCGGGCTCGCCGGGGATCAACCCAGCGTGGACGTAGATGGCTTGCTCATTTTCGTGGTAGTAAGGAAGTCCGCGCATGAACTCGACGTGCGCGTCAGGAATCCGAATGTCCGAAAGCTCTCTGATCTGACCCAGCTCCATGCCATACGCCTTCAGGGTCATCAGCCCGCCGTTGTCCGGTATGAGCCACTGAAGGTCGCCGTGATCGAGACAATCCAATAGCATCTGTTCGTGGTTCCCGCGCAGGACCACGACGTTCGCATTCGACGCCGCCAGCTTCATCACTCGTTCTACGACTCCCGGCGCGTCGTCCCCGCGATCGATCAAGTCACCCAGAAACACGAGGCCGTCTCGGTTGAGGTCCCACGGCACGTCTCGAAAAAGTTGATCGAGCAGGTGCGAGCGCCCGTGAATGTCTCCGATTACATATGTCGCCATTCCCAGCCCTGTGGTAACCGACGGCCTTCGATTCGACGCGAGAGCATATCAAGCGCTCCGCCGCCTTGTCTCCCGGTAGAGTCGCACGAACTTGCTCGCGGCCTCGAATGCTTCGCCGACAGGGGACAGATCGCGCGAGTCCAAAGCCCGGCGCGCCGCCTCCAACTCCAGTCCCATTTCCTTGAGCGCGGCAGCAATCTCGTCGGCGTTGGTCCGGCAGATGTCCTCCCATACCGACCAGCCGCTCTCGGCAAGCCTCGTCATATCGCCGAAGCCGCTGCCCGCAAGCTCGATCATAGAGCTGTCGCCCGACCGTGCGATCACGCTCGCGAGCGCTGTCGAGAGCATCTGCGGCGCGTGACTGATGCGCGCGACGACATGATCGTGGCGCTCTGCCGAGATGAAGACCGGCCGGCCGCCGATCTCTCTCACAATCGCGGCAACAAGCTCGGCAGCATCCGAATGAGCATCATCGGCCGGCTCTTGGCCAACACTTTGCACAACGGCGTAAGGCGCGCCGCGAAACAGATCGGCGCTCGCGAACTCCGCGCCCGATTCGTGGCGCCCGGCCATCGGATGGCCGCCAACGAAGCGCACACCCGGAGGCAAGTCACAGGCGGCACGGCACACTTCCCGCTTTGTGCTCCCCGCGTCGGTCACCAACGCGCCGCTCCGAACCCGCCCGCCGCGCGTGCGTAAGAAGTCAATGATTCCACCCACCGGCGCGGCCAGATAAATCAAATCGGACCCGCTGACGCCCCCACGCTCAAGCGCTTCGTCGCCGCCCTCAACAACGCCAAGTTCGCACGCCTTCTTGAGCGCCGGCTCGAAGTCCACACCGCAAATCCGCTCCGCGAGCTGGGCTTTCCTGGCGGCGAGCGCGAACGAGCCGCCGATCAATCCCACACCAACGACCGTTATCTGTTTGAACTTCATGGCTGAAGAGAACGCAAGGACAATCGATTAAGCATCACAGATCACGACGACTCATCGCACTTCTGACATCAACTCGTTTCGCTAATGGCGGCAGCCTCGTGAGCCGGAGCCATCGTTCGGTCGACCGCCTCGGCGATCAGCCGCAGCCTGTGGGTGAGCCGCTCGAATTGATCGGGCAACAACGACTGGGCCCCGTCGCACAACGCGTTTTCCGGGTCGTGATGGACCTCGATGAGCAGGGCGTCGGTTCCCGCTGCGACCGCGGCTTGCGCGATGGGCAAAACCTTATCGCGGCGGCCGGTCGCATGACTCGGGTCGGCGGCGACCGGCAAATGCGAGAGCTTCTTCAGCACCGGGATCGCCGAAATGTCGAAGGTATTCCTCAGGTAAGGCTCAAAGGTCCGGATGCCGCGCTCGCAGATGATAACCTCATGGTTGCCGCCGGACATGATGTACTCGGCGGCGAGCAAGGTCTCTTCGATCGTGGCCGCCGGACCTCGCTTGAGCAACACCGGCTTGTTCAATCTTCCAACCTCGCGCAGCAGATTGAAGTTCTGCATGTTTCGCGCGCCGATCTGGAGAATATCGACGTAGCGAAGGAACATCGGTATTTGAGTCGGCTCCATCACTTCCGAGACGACGAGCAGATCAAAACGGTCGGCCGCCTGTCGGATGAACTTCAGACCTTCTTCGCCAAGTCCCTGGAACGAGTAGGGCGACGTGCGTGGTTTGAAGGCGCCGCCGCGCAGAATCTTCGCGCCGTAGCGGGAGACGATCTCCGCGATAGTCATCACCTGCTCGCGGCTTTCGATCGTGCATGGGCCGGCCATCATGATCACTTCGGGACCGCCGATCGTGACGTCTTTGATCTTGATTCGCGTGCCCTCCGGTTTGAACGGCCGGCTCGCGAGCTTGTAAGGCGACGTGATGCGCAGGACCTCCTTCACGCCGTCTAGCAATTCGATGTCGCGAGTGTCGACGACCAGCCCGCCGACCGCGCCCAGCACCGTGTGCACGACTCCGGTCGACCGGTGTATATCGAACCCGATCTTCACCAGCTTGTCTATCACGTTGGAGATCTGCTCCTCGGTCGCAGCCTCCTCCATCACGATTACCATGTTGAACTCCTCTTTCCGGCCTAAGGGTCTTTGCGCCGCCGCGTCTTCATTCCGCCGCGAGACCGTGTTTTTCGGCCGCTCTCCCTAGTCTCCGCTTCTCTCTCTATCGCGAGTCTCTCGATGCGTCGCGCTTCGTCGATGATTCTCTCGAACAAGCGCCGAATCGCATCGGGTTCAAGCGGGCCGCCATTGTGTTTGACGACCAGCGACAGCACCTCGGCCTCGCGGTCTGGCGAATAGATCGGCAGCGCTCGCTCGCGTTTCAGCCGTCCGATCTCGATGGCGCACTGCGAGCGCTGGTTGAGCAACTCGACCAGCTTCTCGTCGATATCGTCGATCTCTTTTCGCCAGTCGTCTATGTCCAAATCAGTCACGAGGCTGCTCCGATTCGCGTAGTATGGCCAACCCTGAAAGGATGCGGGCGTAAAGCCACGGGTGAGTCCGCGAACCCGTGGTCACCTCCGCCCGGACCCGCGAACCCACGAAGTGGGTGACGGCCATCAATCCCACAAGTATCGCTCGTCATAATCAATCCCGTGGGCCTGAAGCAAGACGATGAATTCTTCCTTGAATGATACACGCTGGTGATGCCGTTCCTGGTTGGCGATGTAACGCCCGACATTACCTGCTTGCGATTGACTTACGGTAAACGCGCCGTATCCCGTCTGCCAGGCGAACTCGCGCAAAGGTCGAAACGTGCGATGAATCCAACCGGAGGAGTTCGCCTTGAGTCCTCGGAGTAATTCCGACACCGCCTTGTCTTGCCTGAGCTTTGCCAGTATGTGCACGTGATCCGGACACCCGTTTATGCCAAGGGTCGTTCCACCCTCCGAGCGAATCGCGCCGCCCAGATACTCGTATAGTCGAGTGCTAATCTCGGCGTCGAGCCAAGGGTGACGTGCTTTTGTAGAGAACACGATGTGATAAAGAAGGTTGTTGTATGAATGGCCCAATCTTCAGCCTCCGGCATTCAACGATGTTCTTCCTGCGCCCACGGGTTCGCGGACTCACCCGTGGCTACCTTCCGCCATCCCTTCGGGATTGATCCCAAGCGGCCATCCGAGCCACGGGTTCGCGGACTCACCCGTGGCTACCTTCCGCCATCCCTCCGGGTTTGGCGGTTGGGGCCCTCCGCCCACTCCGCTCAAGATCGCCCCGAAACCAGCCACCGCGCGAGCGCGCCAACCTTCTCCACCACATTCGAGTCAGCGATGCTCTTCTCAATCTCAGCAACAATCCGGCTGCCCACCACTGCCCCGTCCGCGTGGCGCCAGACTTCGTTGACCTGCTCTGGTGTCGACACGCCGAAGCCGACGGCAATCGGAAGCTCGGTGAACCTCCGCGCACGCCCCACCAACGCCGCCGCCGCGTCCGACAAGCTCTGCCTCACTCCGGTGACGCCCGTCCGCGACACTGCGTAGAGGAATCCGCTGCTTGCTTCGGCCGCCTGCTTGATCCGTTCATCGGTGCTCGTCGGCGCGATCAAGAAGATCAGGTCGATTCCCTCGGCTCTGATCCCGCCCGCAAACTCGCCCGCCTCTTCCGGGACGAGGTCCGTGACGAGAACCCCATCGACTCCCGCGCTGCTCAATTCCCGGCCTAATCCGTCGAGGCCGAGAGCGAGCAGCGGATTCAAATAGCTGAACAAAACGATCGGCACATCGCTGCGGCTTCGCACCTGCTTCACCAGTTCGAGGCAGTCGCGGGCGCCGACTCCGTTTCTGAGCGCTCGCTCCGACGCCCGTTGTATCGTCGGGCCGTCGGCCATCGGATCGGAGAACGGCACGCCAAGCTCGATGATGTCTGCGCCGCTGCGCTCCAGTTCAATGATCAACGCGGCGGTCGTCTCGAGGTCGGGATCGCCGGCGGTGATGTACGGGATGAACGCCTTACGGTCGGCGCGCTTCAACTCGCGGAATCTCGCTTCGATGCGCGTCACCTTTTCATCTCCGCCACCGTATTCACGTCCTTATCGCCGCGGCCCGAGAGATTCACGATCACGATATGCTCGCGGCTCAGCTCCGGGGCCCGCTTCACAACCTCTGCTATCGCGTGCGCGGTCTCGAGCGCCGGGATGATTCCCTCAAGCCGCGCCAGCAGCTCGAATGCCTCCAGTGCTTCTTCATCACTCGCCGACGTGTACGCGATCCGTCCCGCGTCGTGCAGGTACGCGTGCTCCGGACCAATCGCCGCGTAGTCGAGTCCCGCCGACACCGAGTGCGTAGTCGAAATCTGTCCCTGCCCGTCCTGCAGAATGTAACTGCGCGAGCCCTGCAGTACGCCGGGGCTCCCGCCGCTGAACCGCGCCGCGTGTTCGCCGAGCGCGCTGCCGCGGCCACCGGCCTCGACGCCGATCATTCTGACATCCTCGTCCGCGAGAAACTCGTAGAACAAGCCAATCGAGTTGCTGCCGCCGCCGACGCACGCGATCAGAAGATCAGGCGTGCGGCCTTCGGCTTCCAGAATCTGGCTGCGGGTCTCGCGGCCGATGACCGACTGAAAATCGCGGACCATCATCGGGTACGGATGCGGTCCCATCACCGAGCCTAGCAGGTAATGCGTGTCCTCGACGTTGGTGACCCAATCCCGCAACGCTTCGTTGATCGCGTCCTTGAGAGTCCGGCTCCCGGCATCGACTCCGACGACTTCAGCCCCAAGCAATCGCATGCGAAAGACGTTCAGCTCCTGGCGGCGCATGTCTTCGGTGCCCATATAGACAACGCATCGAATATCCATCAGCGCGCACGCCGTAGCCGTAGCCACTCCGTGCTGGCCCGCGCCGGTTTCGGCGATGATCCGCGTCTTGCCCATTCGCCGGGCGAGCAAGGCCTGCCCAAGCGCGTTGTTGATCTTGTGCGCCCCGGTGTGACACAGGTCCTCACGTTTGAGGTAGATCCGCGCCCCGCCAAGGCGCGCCGTGAGTCGCGCGGCAAACCAGAGCGGCGTCGGACGGCCGACGTAGTTAGCGAGGAGCCGGTCGAGCTCGTGTTGGAATTCCTGATCGCGCCGCGCTTCGTCGTACGCGGCGGTGAGTTCCTCGATCGGGTGCATCAACGTCTCGGGCACGAAGCGGCCCCCATACGGACCGAAGTGTCCGAGCGCGTCCGGCATCTGTTGTTGAATCTCGTCAGTCATCTCGTGTGCTCCGACCCGGGCGACTCGTTGGGGGCGTTCGCGGCCCGCACCGCTGAGACGAACGCCCGCATCTTCAGCGGGTCCTTACGACCGGGTTCGGCTTCGACCCCGCTGCAGACATCGACCGCGAGCGGTTGCACTCGCCTTATCGCGTCGCCGACGTTCTCCGCTGTGAGCCCGCCGGCAAGTATGATCGGCGCGAACTGCTTCGCCGCAACTGCAACGTCCCAATCAAAGCTGTGCCCCGTGCCGCCATAGTTCCCCTCAACGCGGGCGTCGAGAAGAATCGCACTCGCGCGGTAGTCCCTGATCCTGGCGATATCGAAATCCCGTCCCACCCGCAGCGCCTTGATGACTTTGATCGATCCGAGAAGGGCGCAGAACTCGGGGGACTCATCGCCGTGAAGCTGAACCGCGCCGAGGCCAACCTGCGCGGCAATATTGATGATACGCTGCGCATCCTCATCGACGAAGACGCCAATGAAGGCGGCGACCGGAGGCAACTGGCTTATGACCTGGCGCGCGTTGTCGGGACTGATGTACCGCGGGCTGCGCGGCCAGAAATTGAACCCGAGCGCGTCGGCGCCGAGGTCGAGAGCTGTGCGCGCCTCGTCCACGCTTCGCACGCCGCAGATTTTTATCCTGACTCTGGTCATCGTAAATCTACCGCATGAATCTGTCCGCCCGCTCAACCGTCAGCCGCGTGTATCAACCGCCGAAGCGCGTCGCCAGGATCATCCGCGCGCATCAGGTGCTCGCCAACGAGAAACGCCTGAAACCCCGCCGCCTTGAGTTGTCGAATATCCTCACCGGTGCTGATGCCGCTCTCGCTGACCAGCAACGCTCCGGGCGGGGCCAGCGGAGCGAGCTCAAACGATGTCTTCAATGACACCGCGAACGTCGTCAGGTCGCGGTTGTTGACGCCGATTATCTGTGCGCCGGCCCCGATCGCCCGCAACATCTCGTCTTTCGTGTGCACCTCAACGAGCGCGCCGAGGCCCAGTCGCGTAGCCTCACTGATGAGAGCCGCCAGCAAGCGCTCATCGAGGATCGCTGCGATCAACAGCACCGCGTCGGCTCCGGCGTCGGCTGATTCCGCGAGCTGCCACTCGTCGAAGATGAAATCCTTCCGCAGCAGGGGGAGGCTGATGCTATCGCGCACGGCTCGAAGATGATCGAGCGACCCGCCGAAGAAATCCTCTTCAGTGAGAACCGAAAGGGCCGCCGCGCCTCCCGCAGCATAGCTTCCGGCAATCGCCACCGGATCGAAGTCATCCCGAATGACTCCCCGCGATGGCGACCGATGCTTTATCTCGGCGACGATGTTCGTCTTGCCGGTCCGGCTCAGCGCTTGCCGAAACGATTGGAGGCTCCTCCGCTCCGTGCGAGTGTCAGGACTGAATCGCGATGACAGCTTTGCTTCGGAGATGCGACGAAGCTTCGCGTCGACGATGCGATCGAGCACTCCTCCGGCGGCGATCACCCCCGCTGGTTTGATCCTCTCCGTGCTGGTCAAGTTCATCTCCACGCGCATTACCTGGTAGCCAACCACGAGGGCCGTTCTCCGCGGGTCGTTCATCACAGCTTCAAAAAATTGGCCAGCAGTTCCTTGCCGTGCTCAGTCATCACGGATTCAGGGTGAAACTGAACGCCTTCGACTGGGTGCTCGCGATGGCGCAATCCCATGATCACGCCGTCGGCCGTCGTCGCTGATACTTCGAGGCAGTCGGGCAATCCTTCGCGCTCGACAATCAGTGAGTGATACCGCGTTGCCTTGAACCGGTACGGCAGTCCGCGAAACAGCGTGCGCGAGTCGTGACATATCTCGGACGTTTTCCCGTGCATCAAGCTCGGAGCGCGAACAACCCGGCCGCCGAACGCCTGCCCAATCGCTTGATGGCCGAGACACACTCCGAGGATCGGGATCGTTCCAGCGAACTCACGAATCGCGTCGAGCGTGATCCCAGCGCTCTCAGGAACTCCCGGGCCGGGCGAGATCACCAGACGCTCGACCTTCATCTTGCGCAGTTCGCCGACGGTCATTGCGTCGTTGCGGCGGACCTCGACCTCAGCCCCCAACTCCCCGAGATACTGAACGAGGTTGTAGGTGAACGAGTCATAGTTGTCGATCACCAGAATCATCTCGATTTCCCCGCGTCCCCGCGTCTCCGTGTCTCCGCGTCTCCGTGTCTCCGCGTCCCCGCGTCTTCCCGTCTCCCCGTCCCCACGAACTACTGCACCGTAATCTTCTTGATCTCGATCCGCTGTTTTGGCTTGTCGCCGTCGACTTCAACCTCGGTGATCTTATCCACGACGTCGAGTCCGTCGA
>Ga0209640_10003694_pt1 | contig 13391 bp, 15 predicted proteins | sample RifCSP10_1_FD_184018 | JGI IMG/M metagenome (GOLD analysis project Ga0209640, IMG submission 184018) | Soil microbial communities from Rifle, Colorado - Rifle CSP2_sed 10_1 (SPAdes) (version 2) | ecosystem: Environmental > Terrestrial > Deep subsurface > Rock core/Sediment | place: Rifle...
CGCGCGGATGTCGACGGTGAGCAGCACGCCCAGCCTGCGGGTATGTACGTCGATCACATGGACGGCTGGTGGGCCTGGATGGCGATCTGGCCGATCGTCTGGATCGTGCTCATCGGGCTCGCGGTGTACATCGCGGTGCGCCTCGGCATCCGCGACGGCAAGCGCGATCAGTCGTAGAGCGGCTCGAGGACGGCGCGGCGCGCCTGGCCGAAGATCAGGCGCGTCTCGACGTGCGCCACCTCGGAGCGCACCGTGAGCCGGTCGAGCACGAAGTTGCGCAGCGCGCCCGTGTCCTCGAGCCCGACGTGCACGAGGAAGTCGTCCGCTCCCGTGACGTGGAAGACCTCGATCACTTCGGGTAGCGCCAGCACGTACTCCCAGAACTCGTCCACGTTCGCGCGTGAGTGCGGACGCACGCTGACCGCGATCATCGCCTCGAGCGAGCGCCCGAGGGTCGGGCGGTCGATGTCGGCGTGGAAGCCGTGGATGACTCCGCGGCCGATGAGCGCGCGGACGCGCTCGAGGCACGACGAGGGAGCGAGCCCCACGATCTCGGCGAGCTGCTTGTTCGAGAGCCGTGCGTTGTTCTGCAGGGCCTCGACGATCGCACGGTCGATTCGGTCGAGCCGCTCGGTTGTCATCGATTCCGAACTATATTCGATCCATGTGTTAATTCGACGAACATCGAGCAAGAATGTGGGCGTGGACATCGATACTCTTGCCGTTCACGCTGGCCGGGCCGAATTCTCTGAGCTGACCGTCCACGCGCCTCCGATCGACCTCTCGACCACGTACCCGCTGCCCGATCTGGACGAGGCGGTGGCCGACCTCGAGGCGCTCGCTCGCGGCGAGGCCTCGGCGTCCAACCCGATCTACTCGAGACTTCACAACCCGACCGTGCGGAGGTTCGAGTCGGCTCTCGCCGAGCTGGAGCACACCGAGGATGCGGTCGCCTTCTCTTCGGGCATGGCGGCGCTCGCGGGAGTCCTGCTCGGCACCTGCGGCGAAAGGCGCCACCTCGTCGCCCTCCGCCCGCTCTACGGCGGCACCGACCACCTTCTCGCCTGCGGGCTGCTCGGGATCGAGGTGACATGGGTGCAGTCGGCTGCCGAGGTGGCTGCGGCCGTACGAAACGAGACCGGGCTCGTCCTGTTCGAGACGCCGCAGAATCCGACGCTCGGAGTCGTGAACATCGCGGAGGTCGTAGCAGCGTCCGGAGACGTCCCCGTGCTCGTCGACAACACGTTTGCCACGCCGGTGCTCCAGAACCCTGCCGACCACGGAGCGGCCTTCGTCCTGCACAGCGCCACGAAGTTTCTCGGTGGCCACGGGGACGTCCTCGCGGGCGTCGTGGCGGCGTCGGCCGACAGGGCTGCCCGGCTCCGCCAGGTCCGGATCCTCACCGGCGCGGTTCTCCATCCGCTTGCTGCGTACCTGCTTCACCGCTCGTTGCCGACGCTTCCGTGTCGAGTCCGGCTGGCGCAGGAGCGTGCCGGTGTCCTCGCCGAGCGGCTCTCGGGGCACCCGCAGGTGACGCGCGTCCTCTATCCGAAGCCCGACGGCGTGCAGCTGCGCGGGGCCGGCGCGGTCCTCGCGTTCGAGGTCGCCGGCGGCATCGACGCAGCCGCCCGTGTGCTCGGCGCTCTCCGCCTCGTCACGCCGGCTGTCAGCCTCGGCTCGACGGACACCCTCATCCAGCACCCGGCCGGGCTGACGCACCGGCTCGTCGACGAGCGCGTGAATGCGGAGCTCGGGATCACGGACGGCCTGCTTCGGCTCTCCGCTGGGCTCGAGAACGCTGACGATCTCTGGGCCGACCTCGAGCAGGCGCTCGCGGCGGGACACCTCCGCGCAGCGGCATAGCGTCCCGGCGGTTGGGCCCGGCCGGCGGCTTCCCCCCGCGTGTCTGCTAGGTCGAGGACTCCTCCTCGGACGACGACTCGCCCTCTGCCGGCTCGGCCGGAGCGGCTTCCGCCGGAGCGGCCGGGGCGGGTGCCTCGGCTGCGGGCTCGGCGGGTGCCGCGGCTGGCGCGGCCGCTCCCGAGGACCCCAGGCTGGTGGCCTCGCTCTTCAACGACTCGATCCCGCCGGACTCCTGGATCTGGAGCCACGCGCCGACGGCGATCACCGCGGCGAACGCGACGCCGAGATAGCTCCAGAAGGTCGAGTAGTCGTCGATGAGGTTCTTGAGCAGCGCGAAGGCGAAGATCAGGAACGCGAGGACGCCGCTCGTCATCGCGGCCGACACCGGAATCGGGATGTCGACGGCAGCGAGCCGTGCCACGATCCAGGCGAGGAGCACGATCGTGAGCAGGCCCATGACGATGCCCCCGATGTCGTCCCAGGCGCTCACGCCTCCAGAGGCCTCGACGCCCAGGACGTCGATGCTGATCTCCTGCCAGCGGAAGAAGCTGTCGATGAGGAGTAGCACAGCTCCCACGAGCATCAGCTGCGTCCCGCGCCCCAGTGCGTTGAACCGTTCCATGCGGCCATCCTTTCCGATCGTCAGCGGCGTGTAATCCGGGACTCTTAAACACATGCGCCCGAGTTGCAAGGAGGAACTGGCGCACTCTCCTGACAAAGGGCGTCGGATGCCGCTCGTAGACTGGCCTCGTGGCCCGAGTTGCGACGCAGCACGTCTGCAGTGAATGCGGAACGGCGAGTCCGCGCTGGCTCGGGAAGTGCCCCGGCTGCGGCGCCTTCGGCACGCTCGTCGAGGAGATTCAGACCGCGCGGCCGAGCCGGACGGCGCCGTCGGGCGCGAGGACGCCCGTGCCGCTCGGCGAGGTCCGGGCGAAGGAGTCCGAACGCCTCGCGACCGAGGTCGCCGAGCTCGATCGCGTGCTGGGAGGCGGGCTCGTTCCGGCCTCTCTCGTCCTCGTAGCCGGCGAGCCCGGCGTCGGGAAGTCGACGCTCCTGCTGACGGCGCTCGCCGCGCTCAGCCGCACCAGGAAGGTCCTGCTCGTCACCGGTGAGGAATCGCCGGCGCAGGTCAGCCTGCGGGCCGCCCGTCTGGGAGGCGCGGAGTCGGTCCAGATCGTCGCCGAGACCGAGCTCGACGCCGTGTGCGCGACGCTCGAGCGCGAACGTCCGGATGTCTGCGTCGTCGACTCCGTGCAGACGCTGCACGCAGCAGAGATCGGCTCGGCGCCGGGTTCCGTCGCCCAGGTACGCGAGGCCGCGGGACGGCTCATGCGGGTGGCGAAGGACGTCGGCATCGCGACCATCCTCGTCGGCCACGTCACGAAGGACGGCGCGGTCGCTGGCCCTCGCGTGCTCGAGCATCTCGTGGACTGCGTCCTCCAGTTCGAGGGCGACCGCTACCACGCGCACAGGATCCTCCGGGCCACGAAGAACCGCTTCGGGTCGACGGACGAGCTCGGAGTCTTCGAGATGACCGGAACCGGCCTCGTCGGAGTGCCCGATCCGTCGCAGCTGTTCGGCACGACGCACCCGGGGGAGGTCGGAGCTGCGGTCGGCTGCGCGTTGCAGGGCACGCGGCCGCTGCTGCTCGAGGTGCAAGCGCTCGTCTCGAAGACCGACCTCGCGATGCCCCGGCGCGTGGGGACCGGGGTGGACCCGAAGCGGCTGGCGATGATCGTCGCCGTCCTCGGGCGCCACGCCGGCCTGAGCCTCGGAACCGCCGACGTCTTCGTCAACGTCGCCGGAGGCGTGCGGGTGGAGGAGCCTGGCGCGGATCTCGCGATCGCGCTCGCGATTGCATCCGCCGCGCGGGGTCTGCCGGCGCGCGAGGGATCGGCTGCGTTCGGAGAGATCGGCCTCACCGGCCGCCTGCGGCCCGCCTCGCAGGCGGAGCGGCGGCTCGAGGAGTGCCGGAAGCTCGGGATCGAGACGGTCGTCGCGCCGGAGGGGACAGCGCTGCGCGAGCATCCTCGCGTACGCCCTGCGGAGACGCTTCGCGCCGCGATTCGGATCGGTCTGGCGAAGGAGGGTGTGAACGTCGACGAGGCCGCCCCCGCTGACGCCGGCGTGATGACCGGCGTCTGACCGTTTCCCGGGGCCGCGCCGGCCGTTGCAGTTCCGTTAAGACCGCGTGAGAAACCCGCTATGATTCGACACCTAGGCTGGCAGCGGAGGAACTCTGCCGGCCCTTTTTTCGTGATGGCGTCGAATTGCGACTTCGGGGAGGCTGGCTTGTTCGAGATTGGCGACAAGGTGGTCTATCCGCATCACGGCGCGGGGACTGTCGTGAAGAAGGAGAAGCGGGAGATCCTGGGTGAGGTGCGGGAGTACCTGACGATCCAGATCCTCCACAACGACATGACCGTCAACGTTCCTTGCGAGAACGCGGAGCGCGTCGGGTTGCGGCAGGTCATCGACCAGCGGACGGTTCTGATGGTCGTCCGAACACTGTCAGGCGGCTCGACGGAGATGCCGAAGAACTGGAACCGCCGCTTCAAGCACAACCGCGACAAGATGAAGACGGGGAACATCTTCGAACTCGCGGAAGTCGTGCGGAACCTCGCCGTCCGGAACAACGAGAAAGGCCTCTCGACCGGCGAGAAGCAGATGTTCGTAAAGGCGAAGAAGATCCTCGCCTCGGAGCTCATGTACGCGAAGGACATGTCGGATGAGCAGGCCGCGGCCTGGCTCGACGACGTCCTCTCGCGCGCCGGGCAGACGAAGCCGAGCTCGAGAGCCAAGCCGAAGGCAGCAGCCGCGAGCGCCTGACGGCGCTCGCCGTTCGAGAGACACGCATCTCTCTGCCGCCTATCCTCCTTCGCAGCGTGTGCGGACCGGAGGGTTACTAGACATTCCCGCCGCAGGTGGGAATGTCTGGGCCCTCATCGCTGCGGCGGGAACGGGCGAGCGGCTCGGCATCGACCGGCCGAAGGCCTTCGCCTCCCTCGGGGGACGCCCGCTTCTGGCGGAAAGCCTGGACCGGCTCGACCGCTGCCCGTGGATCGACGCCGTCGTGGTTGCGGCTCCGCCGGGGTGGGAGGAGCCGGCCATCCTCCTTGCCGAGGAGCTCGCGGCGACGAAGGTCGTGGCCTGCGTCCCCGGTGGTGCCACGCGGGCGGAGTCCGTACGCGCCGCGCTCGCGGAGGTGCCCGACGACGCGCTGGTAGTCCTCGTCCACGACGCCGCGCGCCCGCTCGTCGGCGACGAGGTCGTCGAACGCGTGCTCGCCCCGCTGACGGAGGGGTATGCCGGGGCCGTGCCTGCGCTGCCGATCCCGGATACGGTGAAGCGCGTCGAGGGCGGCATCGTGGTCGAGACGCTCGCCCGCGACGGCCTCGTCCGCGCGCAGACGCCTCAGGCATTTCTTGCGCCGGCGCTTCGCGCGGCACTCGCGGGCGACCTCTCGGGAGCGACGGATTGCGCATCGCTCCTCGAGCGCGCCGGAGACCGGGTCGCAGTCGTCGCGGGCGATCCTCGCCTGCTCAAGGTGACCACTCCGGAGGATCTCGCGCTGGTCGAGTCGTGGCTCTGAGGGCGGCGGTCTTCGACGTCGGCGAGACGCTCGTCGACGAGACGCGCATGTGGGAGCTCGCGGCAGATGCAGTGGCCATCCCTCGGTTCACCGTCATGGGCGTGCTCGGCGGGCTTGCGGCGCGCGGCGAGCACCACAGCCGGGTGTGGGAGATCCTCGCGGTCGACCCTCCGGCGTCGACCTGGCACGCGGACGACCTCTACGCCGATGCGCTCCCGTGTCTCTCCCGGCTGCGGGCGCTGGGGCTACGCGTGGGGGCCGTCGGCAACACGCCCGCGGAGGCCGAGGACCTGCTCTGGGAGCACGTCGACTTCGTCGGCTCGTCCGCGCGCTGGGGCGTCGAGAAGCCCGCGGCGGAGTTCTTCGAGCGGATCGTCGAGGAGGCTGGGGTCGAGCCGTCCGAGATCGTGTACGTCGGCGACCGCGTCGACAACGACGTCCGGCCCGCCCTGGCGGGGGGATGGCCGCGGTGCACGTGCGCCGCGGGCCGTGGGGCCACCTGCACGAGCCGCCGGCGCGGGCCGTCCGGATCCACACGCTCGACGAGCTGCCGGACGCGCTAGCCTCGCTCTCGTGACCGAGCTCAGGGTCGGCCTCGGAATGGATGCGCACAAGCTCGTCGAGGGCGTTCCCCTGGTCCTTGGCGGCGTCCAGCTCGACCATCCGCGCGGGCTTGCCGGACACTCGGACGGAGACGTCGTCGCACATGCCCTCATCGATGCACTTCTCGGGGCCGCCGATCTGGGCGACATCGGCACGTTCTTCCCGTCCGACGACGAGCAGTACCGAGACGCGTCGTCGCTCGACCTGCTCTGGAAGGCCTATCGCGAGGTTCGGGACGCGGGCTGGGTGCTCGTCAACGCCGACTGTGTCCTGATCGGCGAGGCGCCGCGGATCGCGGACGTTCGCGAGGAGATGGCTTCGCGTCTGGCCGAGGCGATCGGCGTCGAGCAGGGGCACGTCAGCGTGCGCGCTACGACGACCGACGGGCTCGGCTTCGCGGGGCGCGGAGAGGGCCTGGCCGCGACAGCGGTCGCGCTACTGTCGCGCAGCGGTTGAGGCGATGCGAAATTGGCGCCCGGCATGGTCGTGAGCGTCATCCGGCCCGCGGGAATTTGGCATCAAGCCTCCAGCCCGAGCGCCCTCTGCGTCACCGTCTGCCCTGTAGGGCTAGGCCGCTGGAAGCGTGAAGCAGACGCGGGCGCCGCCGCCCTCGCGATCCTCCGCCCAGATCCGGCCGCCGTGCGCCTCGACGAGGCCCCGGGCGATGGCGAGTCCGAGGCCCGCACCGCGGGACGACCGCGACTCGTCGCCGCGCCAGAACCGCTCGAACATCCGCTCGCGGGCCTCGGCGCCGAGACCGACGCCGGTGTCCTCCACCGCGACTCGTACCTCCCCCTCGTGCGGCTCGACCCGAACCGCGACCGCGCCGTCGCTCGGCGTGTGGCGGAGGGCGTTCGTCAGGAGGTTCATGAGCACCCGCTCGACCTTCTCCGGTGCGAACCGCGCCGTCACGTCGTCCGCGACATCGGCCGCGAGCCGCACGTGACGGCTGCGCGCCTCGGCCTCGAGGCTGCGCAGGCTGCTCGAGACGATCGGCGCCACGGGAAGGCGGTGCATCTCGAGGGTGAGCGCGCCCGCGTCGATCCGTGCGAGCTCGAAGAGGTCGTCCACGAGGAGCGACAGCACGCGCACCTGCTCGCGGAGGACCGGGACGAACTCCTCGGGCTCGCCGAGGCCGTCCTCGAGCGCCTCGAGCAGGGCTTGCATGTTCGCGAGGGGAGTCCGGAGGTCGTGACTCGCCCAGGCGACGAGCTCGCGCCGCGTGTCGAACAGCCGGGCGAGGTTCGCGCCCATCTCGTTGAACGAGGCTGCGAGCTCTGCGACCTCGGTCGGGCCTCCCTCGGGTGCGCGCGCCTCGAGATCGCCGCGCGCGAGCTCGACCGATGCCTGCCGCACGCGATCGACGGAGTTGACGATCGATCGCGCCACCACGAGCGCGGCGACGATCGCGGTGAGGGCGGATGCAGCGGTGACGGCGAGGATCTTCACGTCCTCGCCCATGTGGAACATGACCCAGCCCGACAGGAGGACCGCCCCCAGCGGGAGCAGCACCGCGAGGAACGCGAGCCCCGCGAGCTGGAGGCGGATCGTCGGGAGCAGCCTCAGGAGGTAGGCGAGCGCGAGGCCCACGGCGAGCGTGGCGAGCGCGACGAGTGCGGCGGTCGCGATCATGCGGCGAGCCGGTAGCCGACACCCCAGACCGTCTCCAGGTACCTCGGCTTCGACGGATCGTCCTCGATCTTCTCGCGCAGGCGCCGGATGTGGACCGTCACGGTTCCCGTGTCGAGGGCCGCGGTGTACCCCCAGACGCTCGCCATCAGCTGGTCGCGGGAGAAGACCCGCCGCGGATGGCTGGCGAGGAACCAGAGGAGGTCGAACTCCTTCGCAGTCAGGCGCACCGTGTCGCCGTTCTTGCGCGCCTCGCGCGTCGCCCGCTCGAGCTCGACGTCGCCGAACGAGATGCGCTCGGCAACGGGGCCTGAGGAGGCGGCCCTCCGCAGGACGCTCCGCACCCTCGCGGCGAGCTCCCGGGGCGAGAACGGCTTCGTCACGTAGTCGTCGGCGCCCAGCTCGAGCCCGACGATGCGGTCCGCTTCCTCGCCCCGCGCGGTGAGCATGATCACCGGGAGCTCCGACCTCGCGCGGATCCAGCGGCAGATCTCGAGGCCGTCCGCGCCCGGCAGCATCACGTCGAGGACCACGAGGTCCGGATCTCCCCGCTCGATCGCGTTCTTCGCAGCCTCGCCGTCCGCCGCCTCGAGCGTCCGGTGCCCTTCTCGCGCGAGATAGCGGACGACGACCTCGCGCACGATCGGCTCGTCGTCGACGACCAGAACGGTTGCCATCGGCGCATTGTGATGGCACAGCGGTTACGAGAGGGTGAATTCAGGAGTCGTTCACCTCGGCGTGAGGACTTCGCAAGACGCTGTCCCTACCGTCGTAGGCAGTTCACCGACGGAAAGGAAGGCTCGATGAGGAAGATCCTCGGAATCGCAGTGGTGGCCGCCTGCGCGGCGATTGCGACTGCACTGCCGGCTCTCGCCGCCGACGGGCCGGTGAAGACGTTCTCGCAGGACGTGACGCTCGGCTTCTATCGCGGCCAGGTGGTCTCGTACCTCGACTTCGGGCCCGTGAAGCTCAAGGCCGGCAACAAGGTCGCGCCCATCTGGGCGTTCACGAACGGAGACGAGGGCCAGAGGAACATCATCGACACCGTGCCGGGGCGGAAGGACTACACGCCGCTCTGGGCGGTGCGCATGGTGACCTGGAAGGATCCTGCCGAGGCGCGCGTGCTCCGTTCCGCGGCGGCCGTCAGCGCCGCCCAGAGGGCAGGAGACGTGACCGTCAGGGCCGTGCCCGTCGTCGTCAACTGCCCCGTTCTGTAGGCCCCTGCCGGGGGTCAGACCCCACGGGTCCGACCCCGACTCCGTTTCACGCCGGCAAACCGACAAGACCCTCCTCCACGACGACGAGGCCGTCCTGCTCCAGCGAGCGGACGGCCTCGCTGTCGAGGTCCTCGAGCTGGCGTGCGGCCTCGGCGACGGCGCGAAGCGTCCACGCCCGCCGCTGCCGGAACGAGCCCTCGAAGGGCCCCTGCTTGCGGGCCGGGTTCTCCTTGATTCCGCGCGAAGGGCACGCACCGGCGAGCGGACAGACGTGGCAGCGCGGGAGTCGGGCGAGGCACAGGGTGGCGCCGAGGTCCATCAGCGCCTGAGCGGCAGCCGGCGAGAACGCGAAGCAGGTGCGCCGCTGGACCCGGGCGACGTTGACGTCGACCGGCAGCACGTCCTCCCGGAGGGCGAAGCAGCGGATTGCGGCCGCCGTGTATCGCCCGACGCCCGGCAGCTCGGTCAGGTCGCTCGGCCAGCCGGTCGCCGCAATCTGGCGCGCTGCGCGGTGAAGGTTCAGCGCCCGCTTGTTGTAGCCGAGCCCCTGCCACTCGCGGATCACGTCGGCGGGCGAGGCGGCCGCGAGCGACTCGACCGTCGGCCAGCGCTCGAGCCACGTGAGGTAGCGCGGGACGACGCGCTCGACCTGCGTCTGCTGGAGCATCACCTCGCTGACGAGGATCGCGTACGGATCGTATGTCGTTCGCCACGGGAGGTCGCGCCCGTGCGCCGCGAACCAGGCGAGGAGCTCCGCCTCCACGGAGCCGATGCTACGCGTGCGCGCGCCCGTCTATCCGTGCAGGTACCAGCGGACTGCTGCCCGCGAGATGGCGGTCGGAACTTCGTGCCCGCCTGCGAACTTCCGGTACGTAACCGCGTAGCCGAACGAGCGCAGCTGGCGGACCACCGCGTCGCTGATCCGGATGGGGAGGACGGTGTCGCGCGTCCCATGGGCGATGAAGACGCGCGGCTTGCCAACGGGCTGCGCCGCCTGGACGCCGCCCGGGGACAGCGCCATCACCGCGCGGAAGAGATCGCCGTTCAGGAGCCCGACCGTCAGGGCCGTGGTCGCTCCGTCGGAGAAGCCGCCGACGGCAACCCGCTTCGGGTCGACGCGGCAGCGCGCGAACGCCTGCTTCAGCGCACGGTTCATGCTGTCGAGGTCCGAGCCGTAGAAGGGGTTCCAGGTCCGGCTCTCCGATGCGGGAGCGACCAGCACGAGACCGCGCTCGCGAAACCCCTCGCGAAACGCCCAGAGCCCCGCTTCCGAGGAGCCTCCGGCGCCGTGCAGCGCGAGGAGCAGCGCGCGGCGGCTTCCCGCTCGGCCCGGCGTCACGCGCAGGAGCGCCGTGCGCCCTCCTCCGAGCTTCAACGTGGAGACGCCGGCGGCGCAATTGCCTCCCCCCGAGCCCGGCCGTGCCGTGAGGCGGCCGGGGTGCGTCTGCGCCTCCGCGCCGGCGGCCGCGGCGAGGGCCACGATCAGAGCTACGCCGAGTAGGTTTCGCATCTGTGCTCCTCTACAACTCCCCGGTCTCCGGCAACTGCTACAAGGTTCGACTCCTGCTGGCGCATCTTGGTTTGCCGTACGAGACCGTCGACGTCAGCGTGGTCGACCGCTCGAACCGGCCGGAGCTGCTGGGCGACAAGAACCCCGCGCTTCGCGTGCCAACCGTCGTCCTCGACGACAGCCGTCCGCTCGCGGAGTCGAACGCGATCCTCTGGTACTTCGGCGATGGGACGGAGTACGTGCCGGACGACCCCTACGAGCGGGCGCAGGTGCTGCAGTGGATGTTCTTCGAGCAGTACAGCCACGAGCCGTACATCGCGGTCGTGCGCTTCTGGCTCGCGTACTCGGGCGAGCCCGAGCGGTTCGCCGACCAGGTCCCCGCCCGGAGGAAGGGGGGCTACGCGGCGCTCGACGCGATGGAGCGGCATCTCGAGGGGCGGGACTTCCTCGTCGGCGGGCGGTACTCGATCGCCGACATTTCGCTCTACGCGTACACCCACGTCGCGCACGAGGGCGACTTCGACCTCACGGCGTATCCGGCGATCCGCTCCTGGCTCGACCGCGTGTCGGGGCAGCCGGGACACGTCACCATCGACGCCTGACCTGCGGGGGTCAGATCCCACGGGTCTGACCCCATAGAGTGGCCGCGTGTCCGCTCGCGTCCGCTTCGCACCCAGCCCGACGGGCTCGCTCCACGTCGGCAACGCGCTGACGGCGGTCGCCAACCGGCGGTTCGCGGACGAGCGGGGAGGCGTGCTCGTCCTCCGGATCGACGACACCGATCGGTCGCGGACGGTCGAAGGCGGCGAGGAGGCGATCCTCGACGACCTCGCCTGGCTAGGCGTTCGCTTCGACGAGGGCCCCGTGCGGCAGAGCGAGCGCGGTGCGCTCTACGACGACGCCGCAGCGCGCGCGCTGGCCTCCGGTGGGGCCGAGCGTGACGAGGAAGGAGCAGTTCGCATTGCCGCCGACGGAACGACGCTCCTCCGCGCGGACGGGACGGCCACGTATCAGCTCGCCTCGGTCGCGGACGACCTCGACCTCGGGATCACGCACGTCATCCGGGGATCCGACCACCGGCCCAACCTCGAGCTCCACCGGCGAATCGCCCGCGCGATCGGCGGCGAGCTGCCCGAGGTGATCCATCACGGGCTGGTCCTCGGACAGGACGGGAGGAAGCTCTCGAAGCGCCACGGCCATTCGTCGATCGCGGAGCTCCGGGACGAAGGCTTCCCTCCGCGGGCGGTGCGCGCTTACCTTGAAGAGCTCGACCTTCCGGAGCACGACGTGCACCTCGATCTCGCACGGCTCGGACGACTTGCCGTCGATGCGATCGCGGCCATGGACGACGAGGAGCTTGCAGCGTCCGCCGAGGCGCCGGTCGAGGTCGTCCCCGCCCTGCGGGGCGCCCGCACGCTGGTCGAGGCGCGCGAGTACGCACGCCTCGTTCTCGAGCCGGAGACGGCGAGCCTGTCGCCGGACGCCGCTCCGACCCTCGACCGCTTCGTCGAGCTGCGGCAGGCCGCTCCCGACCGCGTCTCCGCCGAGGAGGCGCGCTCGATCGCTCGCGAGCTGAAAGCCGTCGGGGGCGACCTGCGCTCGCTCCGCCTCGCGCTGACCGGCGCGCCGGCCGGGCCAGAGCTCGCGGCCGTCCTGTCCGCGCTCGAGCGGGACGAGGCTCTCGCACGGGCCCGCACTGCGATCGCGCGCTGAGAGCGCCGATACGATCGCTCGGTGCGCCTCTACGACACGCTGACGCGGTCGACCGTCGAGTTGCAGCCGCCGCCGGGCCCGATCCGCATGTACGTCTGCGGGTCGACCGTCTACCAGCGGATCCACGTCGGGAACTCGCGGCCCTTCGTGCTCGGCATGTGGCTCCGGAGCTGGCTTCGGCAGACGGGCTACGACGTGACGCTCGTCCACAACATCACCGACGTGGACGACAAGGTCTACGCGGAGGCGGCGAAGCTGGGGATCGGGAGCCGGGAGCTGTCCGAGCGCGCGACCGCGTGGTTCTTCGAGGACACGGACGATCTCGGCTTGGGACGGCCCGACCACGAGCCCCGTGCGACGGAGACGATCCCGGAGATCGTCGCGTTCATCGAGGAGCTCGTCGCGCGGGATCTCGCGTACGTGGCGAACGGCGACGTGTACTTCAAGGTCGGGGGCTTCCCCGAGTACGGGCAGCTGTCCGGCGCGCGGCTCGAGGACATGGTCGGGCAGGAGACGAGCGAGCTGAAGCGGGATCAGCGCGACTTCGCGCTCTGGAAGTCGCAGAAGCCGAGCGAGGACGCCGCCTGGGACTCGCCCTGGGGCCTTGGCCGGCCCGGCTGGCACATCGAGTGCTCGGCAATGGCGGAGAAGTTCTTCGGGCACGAGTTCGAGATCCACGGCGGCGGCACCGATCTCCGGTTTCCCCATCACGAGAACGAGCTCGCGCAGTCGAGGAGCCTCGGACATCGCTTTGCGCGGATCTGGATGCACAACGGGATGCTCGAGCTCGACGAGGCAAAGATGTCCAAGTCGCTCGGCAACGTGGTGACGCTCCGCAACGTGCTCGACGTCTGGGGGCGCGAGGCTCTCCTCGTCTTCCACCTGTCGGGTCACTGGAGCAAGCCGGTGGACTTCTCGGACGAGGTGATGGAGCAGTCCGCGGCCCGCGCGGAGGGGTTTCGCGAGGTCTTTCGGGGGCCGAACGAGCCGGCACCAGACGGAGCGTGGGAGCGTTTCGCGGCGGCGCTCGAGGACGATTTCAACACCCCTGCGGCTCTTGCTGTGCTCCACGAGTGGCACGACCACGTGCTGCTGAGCCGCGCGCTCGCCGTCTTCGGGCTCGAGTCGCTCGCGGCTCCAGAGGAAGCGCCTGCGGAGATCGTCGAGCTCGCGGAGAGGCGGCAGGCGGCGCGGGAGGCGCGCGCCTTCGACGAGGCCGACCGGTTTCGCGCCGAGATCGAGGCACAGGGCTGGGAGGCGCGCG
>Ga0209640_10003695_pt1 | contig 13389 bp, 12 predicted proteins | sample RifCSP10_1_FD_184018 | JGI IMG/M metagenome (GOLD analysis project Ga0209640, IMG submission 184018) | Soil microbial communities from Rifle, Colorado - Rifle CSP2_sed 10_1 (SPAdes) (version 2) | ecosystem: Environmental > Terrestrial > Deep subsurface > Rock core/Sediment | place: Rifle...
AAGGTAATCGTTCCCAAAGACCCTTAGCGCCTCCCTCCGCCCTCAAATCTCCTTCATTGCGCAATCACAAATTACGCCTTAATCTCCCCTCGTATGGTATATATTACAATAGTCCCAGGATCATTCCACTTACCCAAAGGAGGTACTCGTGACCAAACCCAAGATGCGTATCGCCAACCTGGATGAAGAAAGCCTCGCCAGGGTCCGTGACCTGGAGGAACAATTTGGCACCCTTATTTTGGCCGTCGAGCCCCGCTATGCTACCGCCGAGCTGACCGAAGACCAACTCAGTCGCCTTCAGGCCCTCGAACAGGAGTTAGACGTCGTCCTCATCGCCTACAAACAGCCCTGACGATACCGCTCCCCTGCCAGCCCCACCCCAAACCGCCTCCTCCGGCGGTTTTCTATTCACGTTTTACGCATCACGTCTTACGCATCACTCCTACGCCGCCCACTTTCACAACTGACAGTAATGTATCCGCCCAAACCTCGTTATCTCTATTGTTATTACTATTGCTACCATCTCTACCCGCCGACAAAATCGCAAGCTAACAGAATGGCGGGGCTGCGAGGCGCTTTTTTAAAATAAAATATTGTGCAATAGGAAGATATCTCAATCATTTTTTCATTGCAGGGAGGTCATCCTGGAATCCGAAACAATTCTCGTCGTTGATGACAACAGAGAGATCGCTGATTTCTTGGCCGAGAAAATATTACCGACACTCGGATATAGAGCTGTGGTCGCCTATAACGGCAGTTCTGCCATGCAAGTCATCCATTCCCGGCCGGTCTCACTTATCATCCTCGACCTTCAGCTGCCCGACACCAACGGCCTCGACCTACTCCATCAGCTGGCCCGCGAAGGCCACAACATCCCCACGATCCTCTCCACCGCCCATGGCTCCGAGCACGTCGCTGTCGAAGCCTTTCGCCTCGGCGTTCAGGATTACCTTCCCAAACCGGTCGATATGTACAGCCTTGACGCTGCTTTGACTCGTGCCCTGACCGAGTCCCGCCTCGGCCGGGAAAAAGCAATGCTCACCGAGCAATTGAAAGAGCAGGTCTCCTGGCTCACTGTGCTCTCCAAAGTGGGCAAAAGCGTCACCTCCACCCTTGAACTGGACCAGGTGCTGCGCCGGATCATCGAGGCGGGCGTCTTCCTCACCAGCGCCGAAGAAGGTTTTGTCGCCCTGCTCGACGCTGGCACCGATCAACTCTACCTGCGCGCTGCCAAAAACATCGAGGAGGAGGCCATCGAAACCATGCGCATGCCTGTCGCCGATTCCTTGGCCGGTCACGTGATGCGCTCCGGAAGGCCTTTACGTACCTCTCGAGGTGAGGAAGATCCTGACCTAAAAGTCAGCACCGGCTTCCTTGTCCAAAACCTCCTTCATGTTCCCATTCTTTCTCGCGGACGGGCTTTGGGCGTTCTCTCGGTCGATAATCGCAAGAGTAAGCGCGCCTTCACGGAATCCGATGAAGCTCAGCTCACCTCCCTCGCAGATTACGCTGCCGTAGCTATCGAAAATGCCCGCCTCTTTGAACAAGCCCACCAAGAGATTGCGGAGCGCCGCCGGGTGGAAGCCGCCTTGCGTGAGAGTGAGGAGCGCTACGCTCTGGCAGTTCGCGGCGCCAACGATGGGATCTGGGATTGGAATCTTAAGACCAACCATATCTATTATTCCCCGCGTTGGAAAGCCATGCTGGGCTACGCTGAGGACGAGATCAGCGACAGCCCCGATGAGTGGTTTGACCGTGTCCATCCGGAAGACATCGAACGCCTGCGCCTGGAAATTTCCAGTCACCTTCAGGGCCTTACCCCTCACTTTGAGAATGAACACCGCGTACTCCACCGTGACCGCACTTACCGTTGGATGCTCAGTCGTTCTATCTCCGTCCTGGACGCCGATAAAGTTGCTTCCCGCATGGCCGGTTCTCAGGCCGACATCACCGACCGCAAAAACGCCGAGCAGCGCCTGCTTCACGATGCCCTTCACGATACCCTCACCGAACTGCCCAACCGCGCCCTGTTCATGGACCGCTTGCAGTACGCCGTAGAACGGTCCAAGCGCCACCCGGACTACGTATTCGCCGTCCTCTTCCTCGACCTTGACCGTTTCAAGGACGTCAATGACAGCCTGGGGCACATGGCTGGAGATGAGCTTTTGATTGCCGTCGGACAAATGCTGCGCCAGGGTATCCGCGCCACCGATACCGTTGCCCGCCTGGGCGGGGACGAATTTGTCATCTTACTCGACGATGTCGGCGATGAAAATGCTGCCGTTCACATCGCCGAATGGATCAACGACCAGTTCCGTAACACCTTTGACCTCGTCAATCATGAAGTCTTCATCACTACCAGCATTGGCATCGTCCTGAACAAAATTGGCTACCAGGACCCCGAGGATATTCTTCGTGATGCCGACATCGCCATGTATTCCGCGAAAGCCAGCGGCCGCGCCCGTTACCATATCTTCGAGCCGCACATGCGCGAACAGGTCATGAAACGCATTAGCCTGGAAACCGATCTGCGCCAGGCTCTCGACCGCCAGGAGCTGCGCGTTTTCTACCAGCCGGTCGTCTCTCTAGAAAACGGCAGGCTAATCGGTTTTGAAGCCCTGGTGCGCTGGCAGCATCCGGAACGCGGCCTGCTGCTTCCCCGTGAATTCCTCCCTATGGCCGAAGAGTCAGGCATTATTATCCCGCTCGATCGCTGGGTGATGCACGAAGCCTGCCGGCAGATGCATCACTGGCATCAGGAAATGCCCTCCGATCCGCCTCTCACCATAAGCGTCAATATATCCGCCAAACAGCTCCTCCAACCCGAATTGGTTCCCGTCGTCGAAGGAATCCTGGCAGCAACCGGCCTGGACCCTGAATGCCTCAAACTCGAAATCACCGAAAACACCGTTATGGAGACCAGCCAGCTCACCACCGGAGTTTTCGCCAACCTCCAATCTCTCGGCGTTCAATTACAAATCGACGATTTTGGCGTGGGTTATTCTTCCCTTGGTTACCTCTCCCATTTCCCCCTCAATGCCTTGAAAATCGACCGCACTTTTGTCGGTGGTATGGCAGATGATACCAACCAGCTGAACATCATCCAGGCCATTATCACTCTCACCCGCCGCCTCGGCGTCGGCCTGATTGCCGAGGGCGTCGAGACGCAGGGGCAGCTCGACCAGCTCAAACAGCTCGGCTGTGAATTTGGTCAGGGTTTCCTGGTGTCAGTCCCCATCGATAGCCAGGCCGCCCACGACCTGCTTAAGGAAACGCACCCCTACGGGCATATCCTTGCCCCCTGGAAACCCGAACCCGTCGATCATTGATCGCTGCTTGTCTCCCCTACCACCACCCGGTCCCTCCCCCCTTGCTTTGCGGCATACATGGCTGCATCCGACAGGTTGAGCAGGGCCTCCAAATTCGGCATCTCTTCGTTGGCGATTGCAATCCCCAGGCTGATTGTTATCGAGAGGAGCCCGTCGTCGGTTGAAATCGGGTTATCCGCGATCCCCTGGCGCAGGCGCCTGGCGATCGCTTTCGCCGTCTCCAAGTCTGTTTCGGGCAGCAAAATGCTGAATTCATCGCCACCGTAGCGCCCCAGGATGTCCACGCCGCGGATATTGTGGTTTAGCCGGTCCGCCAGGGCGCGCAGAACCTGGTCGCCGGTCTGGTGACCATAGGTATCATTGATCGCCTTAAACTGATCGATATCCACCATGATTGCCGACAACGGGTGGCCAAATCGCCGCACGCGTTCGATCTCCCGCCGGCCCAATTCGAAAAAGCCTCTCCGATTGTATAACCCCGTCAGCGGATCAGTGATCGCCAGCTTCTGAACCTTAGCATGCAGCCGTGCGTTCTGAATCGCCGCCGAAGTCGTTGCCGCAAAACTCTCCAGCAGTTTGAGATCCGCTTCATGGAACGCTTCCGGCGTGGATGCGTTCAGCGATAACACCCCCAGTACCGAATCGCCCAAAATCAATGGGGCGATGATCGTGGAACGGATCGGGTGGTCATCCATTAGCCGGCCATCCTCTAGTGAGGGGGCCGAAATCTCGGTGTCGCGGATTATGAGCGATTTTCGCTTGCGGACCGCCTGCACAATATACTCACTGATCGCTTCATGGGTGTTGATTTTTACCGGTGCCGCCGTGTACCCCAGGACGGCGCTGGTTTGCAGCTTCCCGGAATCTGGCGCTACCAGGTGCAGCATCCCTTTTTCGGCTACCGGGATCGCTCGCTGCGCCGCATCCAGAATCCGTCCCAATAACTCGTCTAAATCTAAGGTCGAAAGCAGCGCGGCCGTTGCCGTGTGTAGGCCTTCAAGCGCCCGCTGTGTCTCTGCCGCGATCAGCCGCTGGCTCACTTGAGCCGGGTGCGCGCCTGGAGCATCCCCTTCAGTCGATTCTGCCTGGAATTCTACCAAAGCGGCAGCTAATTCTTCCCTGGCTTCCAGCAAAGTTCCCTGGACGTCCTGAGGCGCCGCTTCCGCCAGCCTTCCCAGAGCCTCGACGCGAATCCGTAAGGCTTCAATCCGCCTCTCAAGCTTTGTTTGAATCCCCATCCCTTTTCTCTCTGTTCTCCAGAACTAAGGTTTTATACCACCGAACCGCTCAAATGTAAATTCGCATTTCCCTGACGACATTTTGGCCATTGCCCCTTGCATATATATCATGTATTACATATCTCCAAGCACCATATCCTCATACCACCCCTTTCTCTTCTCCGCGATGCTTGCCAGGATCTCGACCTCCACATTCCCGCCGCTCAGTACCACCATCACATTCTTTCCCAACCCGGCAACTTTCCCGTACAACAGCGCTGCCAGCCCCACAGCACCCGCTCCCTCCAAAACCAGGTGGTGTTCATCAAGTGCATATACCATTCCCCCGGCGATTTCGCTCTCCGTGACCAGCACGCTCGCGTCGATCACCCTCTGCGCCATGCGGAACGAATGCTGGTTATCCGTCCCGATCCCCCCCGCCAACGCGTCCGCCAGCGTGGGCTCTTCAACCACCTCAACCACCTTGCCGGCCTTCAAACTATCCACCATTGCGGGTCCGCGTGTCATGGAAACACCGATCACCCGGATATCCTCGCTCGCGGATTTCAAGGCCAGCCCGATGCCTCCGATCAAGCCGCCGCCGGAGAGCGGAATGACCGCCGTATCCACTTCCGGGAAATCCTCCAGCACCTCCACGCCGATCGTGCCCTGCCCGGCAATGATATCCGGGTCATCGAACGGGTGCACCATCGTCAGCCCTCTCGCTTCTTTCAACTGCTCAGCCTGCTCTGCTGCCTCATCGTACGTCTTGCCGGCGATCACCAGCTCCGCACCCAGCGCCCGGATCGCCGCCAGCTTGTTCTCCGGCACCGCCGCGGAAACGCACACCACTGCCGGCACGCCCACCCGTTGAGCCACGTACGCCACCGCCCGCCCGTGGTTCCCGGTCGATACCGCCAGTACCCCGCGCTTCCGCTCTGTTTCTTTCAGGCCCAAAATCTTGTTCGCCGCCCCTCGGATCTTAAACGATCCTGTTTCCTGCAGATTTTCCGCCTTCAGCACCACCCTGCCGCCAATCGCTTTCCCCAATCTCTCTGCATCAAACACTGGCGTCCGCAGGGCTACCTCCCCCACCTTGCCCCTCGCCATGTACACATTCCGTAGCGTTATCTCGAGGTTTTTCATTGTTCCTTCCTTACTGATTGGCGCTCACATCCTGCGCCTTTTCTTCCAGAAGCTCCTCATCTACCGCAAGGAGCCCCACCAGCTCATCTCGAAGATTCAAGATATGCTCTTTCGCCCGCTGCGCCGCTAAATCTGCCTCACCGGCAGCGACTGCCTCCAGGATCGCCCGGTGCTCCGCCGTCTCCCGTGCCAGTCTGACCTCCAGTGCTTCCGCCTGCCGGAACATCCCCTCGTAAATCATGAAATCCGGGAATTGGTGCAGGGTCATTTCGTACAATCGCGCCAGTGCTTGGTTCCCGCTTGCCTGCGCCAGCGCCAGGTGGAAGGCTGAGTTCAGCTGGCGCCGCCGCGCCATCTCCTCCAGCTTCTCCAGCCGCTCCATCTCTGCCACCAATTGCTGCATCGCCTCGAGCTGCTGTAATAAGACATGGCGGTTTGCGGTTCTGTTCGCCGCGGCCCGCGCCACAGTCGCCTCCAGTACCAGCCGTGCTGCATAGATATCCGCCACTTCTTCATCTGTAAGCCGGACCACCCTCACGCCTCGAAATGCCACACGCTCCGCCAGCCCTTCCGTTACCAGGCGGTCCAGCGCCTCGCGCACCGGCGTCTGGCTCACCCCTAAACTCCGGGCTATCTCTTCTTGCCGCAACCACTCCCCTAAGCTGTATGCGCCTGCCAGGATCCGGTCCCGCAGAATCTCAAATACTTCGTCCCCGAGTGACTTCCGCCGCGCCAGCCGCTCGCCTTCTCGCTCCGCTAATCCTTCCTGCATCGGTCTCTCTCCTCTTCGCGGTTCCCCTCACATCCTCAAACTTCGCCTTTACGCAATACGGATTACGCAATACGGATTACGCATCACGTTTTACGCATCACGCATCACCTAATACTTCCTCCACTCGCTCCACCGCCCAGTCCACCTCCTCCTTCTCAATTACCAACGGCGGCGCAAAGCGGATGACGTGCTCGTGCGTTTCTTTGCATAGAATCCCCAACTCTTTTAGCGCCTGACAAAAGCGCCGCGCCCCGCCCGCTTCGGGCTTCAGCACGACGCCGATGAGCAGGCCCTTTCCCCGCACCAGCCTGATGTAGCGGCTTTCGATCCCCATTAGCTTCTGCATGAAATACGAGCCCACCGCCCGCGCCCGCTCGGCCAGACCTTCCTCCACGATCACCTTAAGCGCCTCCCGCGCCACCGCACTTGCCAGCGGGTTACCGCCAAATGTCGATCCGTGGTCACCCGGCTCGAACACTCCCAGCAACTCCCGGGACGCCAGCACTGCCGACACCGGGTAAAAGCCCCCTGACAACGCTTTCCCCAGGATCACCACGTCCGGCTGCACTTCCTCCCAATCGCACGCCAGCAGCTGCCCGGTCCTGCCCAGTCCGGTCTGGATCTCGTCAGCGATCATCAGCACGTTCTGGCGAGAGCAAATCTCCCGCACCGCTTTCAGATAACCGGGCGGCGGCACCACCACGCCCCCTTCACCTTGAATCGGCTCGAACAAGAATGCTACAGTGTCCGCGTGGATGGCCCTCTCCAGCGCGCCTGCTTCGCCGTACGGGATCATCCGGAAACCCGGCGTAAACGGTCCGAAGCCGTCCCGGTACTCTTCTGATGACGAAAAGCTGATCACCGTCGTCGTCCGGCCGTGGAAATTTCCCTGGCACACAACGATTTCGGCACGTTCGTCCCGCACCCCCTTGACTTGGTACCCCCATTTCCGCGCCATTTTGATCGCCGTCTCCACCGCCTCCGCCCCGCTGTTCATAGGCAGCATCATCTCGTAGCCGGTGAGCTCGCATAGCTCCTCGGCAAAAAGCGGCAGCTGGTCATTGCGAAAGGCCCGCGACGTCAGTGCCAGCCTGGCTGCTTGTTCCGTCATGGCGCGCAAAATTCGCGGGTGCCCATGACCCTGATTCAACGCCGAATAGGCGCTTAGACAGTCCAGGTATTTCTTGCCCTCCACGTCCCATACCCATACTCCCTCACCCCGGCTAAGCACTACATCGAGAGGTTTGTAGTTATGGGCATTGTACTGATTCTCGATTGCAATATAGCCCTGTGTATCCATCACCTTCTCGACCATCCGCACCTCCATGAATAAATTCTATATTCTATATTATATACAATTTTGCGCATCTTTGCTGGCCTATCTTACTTTGTGTCCGCTGCCATGCCGCTCCCAGGCTCCGAATTCGTCATTACGCATTACGCATTACGGATTACGCATCACGAATCACATCTTCGCCCCATCCCTGCTATAATAAACCTCGCCCGAAACCCCCGCATATTCCGTTTTTTTGAGAAGTCACACAAAGTTGTCTTGAACTCTGCGCACGCCACAATGGATGGAAAGCCTTGCGAAGGTTTCCGTTCAAGGCGACGGTACTGGAAGACCAACCTTCGCAAGGCTATTGATAAGTCAGACTTAGTTTGGCAAAAACGAGGTGATGGTATGAATAAAGGCTTCTACACTCTTGCTCGCTGGAAGGTAAAACCTGGAATGGAAGAACGCTTCATCGAAGCCTGGAAGGCCATGGGCGAAGCTTTCCTCAACCTGCCCCGCCCGGCCACCCACGGTACCCTCATTCAGAGTGTCTCCGACCCCACCGTCTTCTACTCCTTCGGTCCATGGGACGACATCGATGAAATTGACGCTATGCGCGCCGACCCAGCGGCCCGGGAAGCTGTGCAGCAGGTCACCGACCTGTGCGAAGAAGCTACGCCTGGCACCTACCAGGTTGTCGCCGAGATGAAGAGTTGACCACCAGAACTAATAAAATTGAAAGTTGACCCGGCGGCATAACTTCACTATACTGAGATTGAACACAACCCAATAAACTTCCTGTTCGCCAGTGTTCTTTGTGGCTACTTCTTTCTCATTTAGCGCCAGATCAAAAGGATGTCATCATGACCGCCAATCTTCTCTCCGGCGATTTGGCTGCCAGCGCTGCCTCTTCCGGCCAACCGGACCCTTCTGCCGCCCTGCTGGCCCTCGGCGCGCTCGATCAGCAAACTGCACCTTTACAGCTGATCACAGCCTACCAGGGCGTCCTGCTACGCCAAGACGTGATGTTGCTCGCGATTGATCCTCACGCGGCGACGGTCCAGGCCACCAACCTCAAGATGTGCGCTGTTCTGCAGGGGTCTCTCTACCTGAACTCCCCCCTCTTTCCCAGGCCAATGATTGCCCGCCTGTTTGACCTGGATCTCAATGCCGGTGTGCTCGTGCTTTCCGATTTAGCCTACCTGACGGCGTGGCACGAACGACAATCCGTCCGGGTTTGCCAGAAATCCCCCGTTTACGTTTCACTGCGATGCAGGAAGCGCGCTGGACGGTTTCCTCTCATCGATATTTCCATCGGAGGGATGGGCATCTTGGCCTACAAGATTGAAGCAACTGGCCTCCAAATCGAAACCGGTTCGCCGCTTCGGCTGGATTTCGACCTCGAATATTCTCGATGTACGGCCGTACGCGGCCGGGTCGCATACTTGAAGTCGCTAAGCGCCTCGCTGACCAGGCTGGGCGTCTGCCTCTATCCCACGAATCAGCAGGCTCATTCTTTGGAGAAGCATATCGCCCACCGCAAAAAAGAAATTCTAGCCGAGATCGATCGGGCCTACTGGCAGGTCAAAGATTCTCCGGGCATAGAAAGTCAATACTTTTGATTATGCCTTTACGCATTACGTATTTAGATATTATGTCTTAAATCGCCACCACATCCTGCGCTTGCATCCCCTTTGCTCCCTGCACCACGCTGAACTCTACCCGCTGGCCCTCAGACAAGGCCTTAAACCCCTCGGTCCTGATCTCGCTGTAGTGTACGAAGACATCCTCTCCGGCGTCCCTTTCGATAAACCCGTACCCCTTCTCATTGTTGAACCACTTAACCGTCCCCGTTTCCCGTTCTGCCATAACAAACGAACTCCTTTCGGTTTAAAATTGAAACCTGGCCCCTATTATAAAGCATACTCTGGCCATCCCTAAGGGGCCTCTCACATTCTCATGCCTCACTGCTGACCGGCAAGCGGCTCTGTTATCCGCCGCGATCCGCCAACGCTCCTCTTCATAAACCACCAGCCTGTCAGCGTCAAAACCACCAGTACAAACGCGCCCCCCACCACGTTCACCGTCACGAAGCCCATGCTCGCGTATACCACCCCGCTGCTCAAACTCCCTGCCGCCGACACTAGCCCGATTAGCAGGTCATTGAGCCCCTGGGCTCGCGAGCGTTCCGGCGGCGTCAGGTGGTCCGCCAGCAGCGCCGACCCCCCTACAAAGCACAGGTTCCAGCCCCAGCCGAGCAGGAACAGCGCCACCGCCAGCGGGATCACCGCTGCGGAAAGCGGCGCCAGCGCCACCGAGGCGAGCATCATGCCCGCCCCTGCCAGGATCACTGGCCCCCGGCCCCACTGGTCCGCCAGCCTGCCGGACAGGATCGAGAAGGCGTACATTCCCAGCGTGTGTGCCGCAAACACCAGTGAGATGCTACCCAGGTGATGTTCATGCCCGCGCATATGCAGCGAAGTGATTCCCATCACCATCACCATGACCATCTGCGCAAGCACCATCCCTACCACTGCCACCACCACCCCCGGTAATCGTCCCAATTCCGCCATGCTGCGGGCCGTGCCCGTCGCACCGTCGCTTTCCGGGAACAACGCGGCCACCTGCCGGCTCACCGCCATGGGTTCCGGTCGCAGCCCGGACCAGGTCAACGCCATCGCCAGTCCCATCAAAATCACCGAGATGCCGAACGGCCCGGCCAGCTCCGGCAGCCCCAGCGCCAGCGCCCACTTCCCGCTTGGCGCAACCAGCGCCGGGCCTCCTACTGCGCCCACCGTTCCTCCCAGGACCACGTACGAAATCGCCCGGCCTCGAGCTAGGGGCGGGTTCACCTCCGCCGCAATAAACCGGGCCAGCTGGATGGCCGCCCTTGCTCCACCCAACCCAATCAGGCCCACCAGGAACACCGCCATCGAACCCGTCTCGATCGCCATTACCCCCAACGCCATTCCCACCAGTCCCAAGAGTAGTCCCGCAGTCAACCCGTTCCGCCGGCCTATCCGGTCCCAGGCAACCCCCCACACGAGGGCAAACGGCGCCGCTGCCAGCTGCACGGCGGCGAAGGGCACCCCTGCCCACGCCGGATTTCCGCTCAGCTCCTCACCGACAATTGTCATTACCGTCGCCGTGGCGATCGCCGCCGCTGAGACCAGGCTCTGGCCAGCAAACAGCACCGCCGTCGTCCGCCGCCCTATCCGCTGTAAATCTAATGGTAGCGACTCTATAGCCGCCATCTCACCTCCTCATAACATCCCTGGGCAAAATTACGCCTATTATACTCTTGTTTCCAGGAGTCTCTCACTTACCTCGATCTAAGCTCCCCGTTCGGCCGAGCAGCCGGATCAGCCGCTTGCCGACTTCGTCACCGGCGTGCGCCGCCGCCAGGTCGATCACCGTCCGCCGCTTCATCTTCTCGTCCGAATCCTGAGCATCAATGCTAATGGCGGTATCCACCTCGTGCAGATACTTCCTGGCGGTGCGCTCATCGCACTCCAACGCGGTGGCGATCTCCCCTATAGTCAGGGTCCTCTCGAGCATGACTCCAATCTCTCTAATGAGTAAATGAAGCTAAACGCGATCAGCGTTTATCGGATTATGAGGGGAGGTAATTCTTAATGAACATCGGGATGCGGCTCACCCCCCGGTAAATGGTGGCGGGACAAACGCCGGTTTACTTATATCGCAGATTCGCCCAACTGGCAAGTGTCCTACGGCAGTGGACGGCAGTGCCATTTGGAAGTTGACATGAACGATTGTACGCCACAATGGATGAAAAGCCTTGCGAAGGTTTCCGTTCAAGGCGAAGGTACTGGAAGACTAACCTTCGCAAGGCTATTTATAAGTCAGACTATACTAAATGCGAGGATACGCCGGTTACCGAATGCTTTCTTCCTTATTATAATGAAATGGTATTCAATCGATATGGAGGTGAAGCATGGACTTTAAATATCTTGTCATAATGATCACGGCACCATCGCTCGAGGTCTCGAGGGGGACGGCACCATAGGATGCCCGGCCGCGCCCTACTTCTTCGATCACGTTCGGGACTGAATCGATCGCTCGCAGCTCGACGGCGGCTCCGAAGTGTCGACGCGCCGCCATGTGCGCGAACCCGCCCTCCGGGGCCGGACGCGGTGAGAAGGCCGGTCTTCTTCGAGGAGGTGAAGAGCCGCAGGACGTCCGCGAGGCCGATGCGGAAGCTCGAATCGTCGTCGACGATGAGGGCACCAAGATGTGGTCGATGACCTACAATGGCTGGCTGCCCGGCCCGCTGATGGTCGTCCACGAGGGCGACTACGTGCAGCTCACCCTCATCAATCCCGAGACCAACGAGTTGCCGCACAACATCGATTTCCACGCGGCGACTGGTGCGCTTGGCGGTGGCGGACTGACGCTGATCTATCCCGGCGAGCAGACGACGCTCCGCTTCAAGGCGACGCGGCCCGGCGTCTTCGTTTACCACTGCGCCCCTCCCGGCATGATCCCCTGGCACGTCGTGTCGGGTATGAACGGCGCCATCATGGTGCTGCCGCGCGGCGGCCTGAAGGACGGCGCCGGCAAGCCGCTCACCTACGACAAGATCTACTACGTCGGCGAGAGCGACTTTTACATCCCGCGCGACGCGGCGGGCGCCTACAAGACGTACGAGACGCTCGGCGAATCGTATGACGACACGCTGGGCGTGATGCGCGGCCTCATCCCGACGCACGTCGTATTCGAAGGCAAGGTCGGCTCGCTGACCGGGGACAACGCCCTGACCGTGAACGTCGGCGAGACCGTGCTGATCGTCCACTCCCAGGCGAACCGCGATACGCGGCCCCATCTCATCGGCGGCCACGGCGACCACGTCTGGGAACTCGGCAAGTTCAACGACCCACCGGCAACCAACCTCGAAACCTGGTTCATCCGCGGCGGCTCGGCCGGTGCGGCGCTCTACACGTTCCTCCAACCCGGCATCTACGCCTACGTCAACCACAACCTCATCGAGGCGGCCGAACTCGGCGCGACCGCCCACTTCAAGGTCGAGGGCGACTGGGACGACGACCTGATGAAGCAGGTCAGCGCGCCGGGACCGATCGCCGCCAACTAGCATCATGCCGGCCTCTCCAGCAGGCATCGTCGCCGCCGCGGCACTCGCGGCGGCGATTGGCTTCGTGGCCCTCAGCGCCGGTTGTTCCGACCGATTCCACTGCGTTGGTCGCCGTCCCAGCAGGCACGTTCAGCTACCGCGTCTCGGGCGAGTTCCTGCGCGATGGAACCCCGGCCAACGCCCCGATGACGGACATCACGTTCGACCGGCCGATCGCCTTCATGCAGCGCCAGGTGAGCGCCGGCGAGTATAAGGTCTGCGTCGATGCCGGCGCATGTCCGGCGCTCGCCTCCCCGGCGGCCGCGGACAACCTCCCGGTCGTCGGCGTCAATTGGCACGATGCGACCGCATACGCCGCGTGGCTCTCGCGTCAGACCGGCCACCGCTACCGGTTGCCGACCGACGCCGAGTGGGCATACGCGGCCGCTGAACGGTTCCGCGACGATGCCCTAACAGCCGGCGACGCAGCCAACCCGGCGAGTCGCTGGATCGCCGCGTATGAAAAAGAATCGGCGCAAGCAGCGTCCGACGCAACGCCC
>Ga0209640_10003696_pt1 | contig 13387 bp, 10 predicted proteins | sample RifCSP10_1_FD_184018 | JGI IMG/M metagenome (GOLD analysis project Ga0209640, IMG submission 184018) | Soil microbial communities from Rifle, Colorado - Rifle CSP2_sed 10_1 (SPAdes) (version 2) | ecosystem: Environmental > Terrestrial > Deep subsurface > Rock core/Sediment | place: Rifle...
CCGATCTCAATGATGCCGCCGTGCATCTCCACGATCTGACGGGAGACCGATAAGCCCAGTCCCGTGCCCCGGCCGTTTGCCTTCGTGGTGAAGAACGGGTCGAAGACCTTGCTCAGATGCTCCTCGGCTATCCCGGCCCCGGTATCCTCGATGCGGACGATGGCGACGCGCTCTCCGGGCGTGTACCGGTCGGTCTGGCGATAGCCGACGTGCCTCCCGCGGACCAGCGTCTCGAGCGTGGTGCTCACGGCAATCTCACCGTCCTGCTCGATGGCATGAATCGCGTTGGTCAGCAGGTTGACGAACACCTGTTGCATCTTGAACTCGTCGAGCGGCAGCGGCGGCAGCGATTCGTCCAGAGCGGTGACCACGCGGATCCGCGCCTGGTTGAGATCGTGCTTGACCAAGGCCAGCGACTTCGCAAGGGTGGCGTTGAGGTCGGCCGGCGCGACGTCGAGCCCGCGCGCTCTCGAGTAGTTCAGCAATTCTCCGATGATCGTGTCGGCGCGTTCGATGGAGTCCTCCATGTCCTTGAGGAGCAGGCGGGTCGACTCGTCGGCAGCGCCCAGACGCTTCGACAGGAGGTTGACGCCGGTCAGAATCATCATGAGCGGGTTCTTGACTTCGTGCGCCACCCCGGCGGCCAGCCGGCCCAGCGAATCGAGCTTCTCCGACTGGATGAGCTGCAGTTGCGTCTCGCGGAGCTCTTCCCGGTACTGCCGCACCTCGCCAAACCACCCCGCGCCGAGCGCGATGGCGATGTACGGCGCCACCGCAAACAGGATGAGAAAGGGGCCGCGGACCGACACGCCGAAGTACACGGGCAACAAGTGAACGACCGTGAGGGCGACCAGGCCGAACCCGAGCAGGAGTGCCACGATCGACCAGCCCCGGTAGTGCGCCAGGAGGAGCGCTGGAATCAGGGCGAGGCCGCCGGCCAGGATTTCCTGGTCGGCCAGTGCCTGAGGCCAGAACATGGCTGCGCCGACGGCCGCGGCCATGGCGAGGGCCGACAGGGCGAGCGCTCTCGGCGGGACCAACTGCTGGGACAACACGCTGCTTTCCCATCTTTTCGGCTCGGCGGGGTGGTCCGTGCAGGCCGGCGGTTGACCGTTGACCCGTCCGCGCGGCGGATGTATCGTCGGGCAGCGCGGAGGAGGTCAGAGCGTATGGCACAACGAGCGTCGTCTTTTGCAACGGTGGGCGTGGGACTCCTGGTCGTCTTGATCGCCTCGCTGGGCGGGCTGAGTGCGCTGCAGGTCAATGGCGATGCGGTCCGCATCGACAACGACGACCTCGGCGGCGTCGTGACCGGCCCGCGGGGGCCCGAGGCGGGCGTCTGGGTGATTGCGGAAACGACCGACCTGCCGACCAAGTTCGCGCGGATCGTGGTCACCGACGATCGGGGCCGGTACGTGGTGCCCGATCTGCCGAAAGCCAATTACAGCGTGTGGGTGCGTGGCTACGGGCTGGTGGACTCGGCGAAGGTCCAGGCCGCGCCCGGCCGCCTGGTGAATCTGACGGCGGCGCCGGCGCCGACACCGCGCGCCGCGGCCGACTACTATCCGGCCAGCTACTGGTATTCGCTCGCGCAGCCGCCCGCCAAGAGCGAGTTCCCCGGCACCGGTCCCAACGGCAACGGCATCGCCGAGACGATGCGGAGCCAGGCCGACTGGCTCGCCGAGATGCGGTGCGGGGCGTGCCATCAGATCGGCACCAAGGCGACGCGGGAGTTCCCGCAGAACCTGGGCGTGTTCGATTCCTCGGCGGCCGCCTGGGAACGGCGTCTGCAGTCAGGACAGATTGGCGCCAACATGAGCGGCACGCTCGCGCGGTTCGGCCCGCGGCGTGCGCTGGCGATGTACGCGGACTGGACCGACCGCATCGCGGCCGGCGAAGTGCCGCAGGCGCCGCCCCGGCCGCAGGGCGTGGAGCGCAACGTGGTCATCAGCCTGTGGGATTGGAACACCGACCGGGGGTTCGTCCACGACACGATTTCCACCGACAAGCGCAATCCGACGCTCAACGGCAACGGCCTGGTCTACAGCATCTCGCGGTTCAGCGCGCCCGAGATGAACATCCTCGACCCGGTGCGCCACACGTCCACCGGCGTCACCGTGCCGGTCCGCGATCAGGACACGCCCTTTGCCACGCCGCAGAAGGTGGTGCAGCCCTCGCCGTACTGGGGCGAGGAAGTCATCTGGTCGAGCCGTCCCAGCCTGCACAACCCGATGCTGGATCAGGCAGGGCGGGTCTGGCTGACGCATGCCATTCGCGCGAACGCCAACCCGGGCTTCTGCAAGCAGGGATCGACTCATCCGTCGGCGCAGGCCTTTCCGCTGAACGAGTCCGGCCGGCATCTCTCGGTCTACGATCCGAAGACAAAGCAGTTCACCTTCATCGACACCTGTTTCGGCACGCACCACCTGCAGTTTTCGGAGGACCCGAACAACACCCTGTGGTTCAGCAGCGGGGGCAGCGGCGGCACGCAGGTGCTCGGCTGGTTCAACACGAAGATGTACGACCAGACTGGCGATTCAGTACGCGCGCAGGGGTGGACGCCGTATGTCATCGACGCCAACGGCAACGGCAGGCGCGACGCCTACGTGGGGCCGAACGACCCGATCGATCCCACCAAGGACAAGCGCATCCAGGGCGGCAGCTACGGCGTCATCCCGAGCCCGGTCGACGGCTCGATCTGGGTGGCGGCGCCGGGCGTGCCCGGCGCGATCATTCGCGTGAACCCGGGGTCGGATCCGACCAACACGGCGCTGGCGGAAGTCTACGAGCCGCCGTACAACAACCCGCGGTCGCGCGTCAACGCGTACCTGCCGCGCGGAATCGATATCGATCGCAACGGCGTCGTCTGGACCGCCCTGGCGGGCAGCGGACACCTGGCGAGCTTCGATCGCCGCAAGTGCAAGGTGCTGAATGGGCCGACCGCGACCGGGCAGCACTGTCCCGAGGGCTGGTCGCTCTACCTGACGCCGGGACCGAAGTTCAAGGGCGTCACCGACGAGGCCAACTCCGACATGCTGTACTACAACTGGGTGGACCAGTTCGACACGCTCGGGCTGGGCAGGAACACGCCGATTGCCACCGGCTCGTACTCCGACGCGCTGCTGGCCCTCTCGGGCGGCAAGTTCGTCGTCATGCGCGTGCCGTATCCGATGGGGTTCTACCATCGCGGCGTCGAGGGACGGATCGACGACGCGAAAGCGGGCTGGAAGGGGCGCGGCTTGTGGGCCAACTACGGCAGCTACAATCCGTGGCACTACGAGGGCGGTAAGGGGACGACGAGCAAGGCCGTGCACTTCCAGCTGCGGCCGAACCCGTTGGCGAAGTAGTAGGCGGTAGGCAGTCGGCAGTCGGAGGTTCGATGTTATCCAGACGAGCGGTGATGATGACCCCGTTGGCCGTGATCGCCGCTCGATCTGTCCTCGCGCAGGGCGGCAAGATGACGCTGGCCATCCACCAGAACACGTCGGCCGGCGCGGGCTACCGCCGGTCGCTCGAAGGGTGGGCTCGCGCGGGCATCCGGCACGTCGAGATCACGGCCGCCCTTCTCGACGAATTTCTCAAGACCGACTCGTTGCCGGCGGCGCGGCGCGTCCTCACCGACCTGAATCTCACCCCGGTGTCGGCCGCGTGCGGCGTGGGTGGCCTCTGGGAGCCGAACCCGAAGCACGCGGCCTCGCTCGACGATCTCAAGCGGCGCAGCGAGATGTTCGCGGAGCTGGGGCTCACCCGGATCTACGCGCCGACCGGCGCCATGGGGAAATTCACCGAAGCCGACTACAAGACGGGCGTCGAGAACATGCGCAAGGTGGGCGATGTCGCCCGGCAGTTCCGCCTGACGATGATGGCGGAATTCGTGCGCGCCTCGACGTTCATCTCCACGCTGACCACGCTGCTCAGGATGATGCGCGAGGCGGCGCATCCCAACCTTGCGCCGCTCGTCGATTTCTATCACTTCTGGTCGGGCAACAATAAGCTCGAGGACCTCGATCTGCTCCGCGCCGGCGAGGTCGGGCACGTGCACTTTCAGGACGTGCCCGACGTGCCGCGCGAGCTGCTCGACAACACCACGCGCATCATCCCGGGCGACGGCGTGGCGCCGGTCGTCCAGATCCTTCGCAAGCTCGCGGAGAGGGGCTACGCCGGGTCGCTGTCGGTGGAGCTCTTCCTCCCGAGGTTCCAGCAGGGCGATCCCTTTGAGATTGCGCAGGAGATCCGCAGGAAGGCGGAGCCGGTCATGCGCAAGGCCGGCGTGCTGTAATCCTGGTCCGGCTTCAGGCGGACCGTGGTCGAAGATCTATTTGCCAATCCCGAGCGCGGGATCGCGGAAGCGCTTGTTGTAGTCGTCTATTTCGTTCATCGGGGCACAAATCGCCTCGGTCACCCCTGAGAACAGCCCCTTCCATCCAAAGAAATTCACGTCGTCGGCCGGCATGCGCCTGAAGGTGCTCGTCGGGTGCGTCCAGGGCGCGGTGAAGTTCTTCGGATCGTAGATGGTGAGCTGCCCCTCGATGGTGTCGGCGGCGACGCGTGTGTAGCGCTCCTCGAAGCGGGCGTCGAAGCTCTTGGGATTACCGTATTGATCGAGCCACGCGCGCTCGTCGACGCCCGTGGTCATCACGACGAGCGTGTTGCCCTCCCAGCGCGCGACCGAGTGTCCGTACCACGCCGGCCCGATGTTCTCGAGCCGCTCGCCCGACGGCAGCTCCCGTCCATCGAGCCACAGCTCGCGCAGCGTGCGCTCCCACTGAAAGAGCTGCAGCACGCGGTCGGGAAGCATGATGATCTCGAGCGGCTCGTTCTCCTCCCAGACGAGGCGCGGAAAGCCCTGCGGATTGCACTTGTACATCGGGTCGTTCGATTCCGAGGGGACGCGGGCCTTGGAGTCGGGGACGCGGCCTTCCATCGCCTTGACGCCGGCCGGCGTCAGCGGAGGACGATCCTTGAGCCGCACGGTGTTTCGCAGCCAGTAGCCGGACAGATCGCGCGGATTGAACGCGCGCTGCTGTCCTGCCGGCGCCTGCGCGCGCGCGGCCAGTGACGCAAGGAGCAGGGTGACGAGCACGGCGCAACAGGCGATCGGCTTCTTCATGACCTATCCCTTGAGCCTCGGAACGAGGCGCTCGGCGTTGTCGCGATCGATCGCCCGGCGCTGGGCGGCGGTGAGCTCGTAGGAGGCCAGGCCCTGGACGGCCTCCGATGCCGGACGCAGCGGGTAGTCGCTCCCGAAGAGCACGTTCGACACCGGAACGAGCGCCAGCAGCGCATCGAGCGCTCCCGGGTGGTTGGCCTGGGCGATCTCGTAATAGAACTTCCTGAGCTGCGGGGCGGCACCCTCCCGCAGCCACGCGTCCTTTTTCTCCGCGGCCAGACGCTCGAACCTGCCGAGCAGAAACGGCATCGTGCCGCCGCCGTGGGAGAAGATGAACCGGATGTCCGGAAATTTCGCCGCCGTGCCGCTGTAGACCAGGCTGGCGATGGTGCGGGTCGTGTCGGTGGCGTACTCGATCGTCGAGACAGTGACCCCGGGCACGAGTCCGGTGCAGCACTTCGGCTGCGTCGGATGGACGTAGACGATGGCCCGCCGGCGATTCAGCTCTTCGTACACCGGCGCGAACGCCGGGTCGCCGAGGTACTTCTCCTCGAAGCTCGTCATGAGGCCGATGCCGTCGGCCTTGAGCGTATCGAGCGCGTACTCGATCTCGCGGAGGCTGCCCTCGGCGTCGGGAAGCGGCACGGCGGCAAACAAGCCGAATCGTCCCGGATGGTCCCCCACCATCCGCGCGCCGTACTCGTTGCAGTCGCGCGCCAGCCTCCGCGCGTTGTCGACGCCTCCGAGCCAGACGCCCGGCTGCACGAGCGAGCAGATGGAGGTCGCGATCCCGTTCTTGTCCATCTCGCCAATCGAGATCTCGGGCGACCACGTCGGCGTGCGGCCGCTCTCACGCTGCGCGAGGATCGCCTCGAGGTGGCGCGGCGGCACGAAGTGATGATGGAAGTCGACGCGGCGAGACGCGCCACGGGCGGCGGCGGCCTGCGCCGCCAGCACGACGGACTGCGCGGCGGCCAGGCCGATCGCCGCGCCGATCGCATCAACCATAAATCGGCGGCGAGAGGGCAGGAATGCCTCGGTGTCTCGGTGCCTCGGTGGTACGTGGGGGCAAGGCATCAGTCAACCGGATTCGCCCCGCGCTCCCGCGACATGATCTCCCGCCCGTCGGCCAGGACGACTTTCACGACAATCCCCCGCGGCGCGCCCTCGGCGCTCGGGTTGACGACGGCGGTGATCGACTGGCCGGCTTTCAGCGTGTTCCGGTTGTAGCCCTGCCGGGCCAGCGTGGAGACGCTGCTGTTTTCAAATGCCCAGTTGACCACGTCGCCGTCGGGGCCCTTCACGTCCAGGTAGATCACGACGTGCGGATTGCGCCACGCGACCTCCGAGACCGTGCCCTGCAGCGTCACCTGCTTGGTCATGTCGAAGGTGGCGCCGCGGCCGTGATGCGCCGAGAGCGGTGAGACAAGAACCACGAGGCCTGCCACGAGGACGAAGAACGCGATCGACTTCTTCATCAAAACCTCCTCGCGGGCGAGGGATTCGGAGGGTTTGCGCTGAGGGTATACCCCACCCCCGTCCGTGTCAACGAAAGCAAGGCCGGGCTTTGCTCGCCGTTCCGCAGGCGCTGCATTCGAGCATATAGTTATGCGGTCTTTGTAGCTTCCGGCTTCAGCCGGAAGGCAACGAGAGGAGGCGGACGTGACCACCAGACTATTCGCTGTCGTCGCGCTGCTCGCGCTGATGGCCGGGACGACGGGCGCGCAGCAGGACGCCAGGAGCATCCTGCAGGCCGTCGCCAAGAACATCGGCGCGGATTCCGTGAAAACCATTTCGATCACCGGGACCGGCTGGAATGCCGCCGCCGGCCAGAGTTTCAGCCCCACCGAGGACTGGCCGAAGTTCGAGGTCACGAGCTACACACGGGTCATCGACTTCGACGCACGGTACTCGCGCGAGCAGATGACCCGGCGCCAGGGCAGTTACCCGCCCCGCGGCGGCGGCGGCACGCCGCTCCAGGGCGAGCAGCGGCTCGACGCGATCCTCAGCGGGAACGTCGCCTGGAACGTGCAGGGGAACATGCCCGCGCCGATCGTGCGCGGCTATCTCGACGGCATCCCGGTTGCCGAGCTCCGGCAGCTCGAGATCGTGCTCACGCCCCACGGCTTCGTCAAAGCCGCGCTGGCGGGGGGTGCGAACCCGAGGGCCGTGTCCTGGACGCCGCGGGGGCGACGGGTCACCGAGGTGTCGTTCACCGCGCTGGGGAAGTACAGGGTGAGCGGTACGATTAACGATCAGAACGTGATCGAGTTCGTCCAGACGCGCGTGGGCAACCCCGTGTTCGGCGACATGTTGTACGAGACGCGCTACGGTCCCTACAAGGACTTCGGGGGCGTGAAGTTCCCCACCGTGATCCATCACCACCAGGGCGACGATCGGCTCAATCCCGGCCACAACGTGATGGACATCAGGGTCAGCGCGGTGCAGGCCAACGTGGCCGTCCCGGCCGTCGCGGTGCCTGACGCGGTGCGCGCGCCGGCCCCGCCGGTTCGGGTGGCGTCGCAGAAGCTGGCCGAGGGCGTGTGGTTCCTCGGGGGCGGGTCGCACAACAGCATGGCCGTGGAGTTCCGCGATTTCGTGGCGGTCGTCGAGGCGCCGCTCAACGAAGAGCGGTCGCTCGCGGTGATGGCGGAAGTGTACCGGCTGATCCCCGGCAAGCCCATTCGGTACCTCGTCAACACCCACCATCATTTCGATCACTCGGGCGGCCTTCGCACCTACGTGGCCGAAGGCGCGACCATCGTCACGCACCAGGCCAACCGCGAGTTCTACGAAAAGGTCGTCTTCTCCGGGTCGCCGCGGACGCTTCAGCCCGACCGGCTGTTCGCGCTCAATCCCGACGTCGTCAGGGATGCGGTGCTCGAGCCGGTGAACCAGAAGTACGTGCTGAGCGACGGGACGCGGATGCTCGACCTGTACCCGGTGCAGGGCCTCGGCCACGCCGCCACGATGCTGGTGGCGTATCTGCCCAAGGAGAAGATTCTGGTGAACGCGGATCTGTACTCGCCGCCGGCCCAGGGCGCGCCGCTGCCGGCCGCCAATCCCAACATGCGGACGCTCAACCAGAACATTCAGCGCCTGCGGCTCGACGTCGCCCAGCACGTGCCCATCCACGGGCGCGTGGGGACCAACGACGAATTCGCGAAGATCGTCGGCCAGCCGGCGACGAACTGACCGTCCTGTTCGATGAGTTGTGGTGAAGGGCGCCGGTTACGGAGGATAATCGTCCCCCGTGATTGACGCCTTTTGCCACATTCTGCCCCCGAAGTATGAAGAGACCCGCTGGGCGCGCGCCGGATCCACCGATTTTGCCGCCGACAGCCCCGCGCACCTGCAGTACGTGCGCACGGGACGGAAAGCCCCCAACTACGAAGGGTTGACCAGTCTCGACGCCCGCTTCCGGATGATGGACGAGTTCCCGGGCTACCGTCAGATCGTCAGCCTCGCGGGACCGCCGCCCGAGCACATCGCGCCGAAGGCCAGCGTCGAGCTGGCGACGATCGCCAACGACGAGCTCGCCGCGCTCGTGGCGGCATATCCGGAGCGCTTTGCGGGCGCCATCGCCGCCGTGCCGATGAACGAGCCCGATCGCGCCTGCCGCGAGATCGAGCGCGCCACCGGCCAGCTTGGTCTCTGCGGCGTGCAGATCTACAGCAACGTAAACGGCCGGCCGCTCGACGCGCCGGAGTTTGGTCCGGTGTTCGCGACGCTCGCCGAGCGGCGCGTGCCGATGCTGCTGCACCCGGCGCGGGGCCGCACACACGTCGACTACTCGACCGAGCGCGAGTCGAAGTATCTGGTCTGGCAGGTGTTCGGCTGGCCCTACGAGAGCTCGGCCGCGATGATGCGGCTCGTCTTCAGCGGGATCATGCAGGAGCATCCGGGCCTGCAAATCCTCGTGCACCACACGATTGCGATGGTCCCGTTCTTCCACGGCCGCATGCAGTCGATGTTCGACATGTTCCGCGAGGAGCTGGCGATCGAGTCGAACGGCCGGCTCACGCAGCACCCGATCGAGTACTTCCGGCGGTTCTACTGCGACATCGGCGCCTTCTCGGCGGGCGCCGTCAACGTGGCGCGCGATTTCGTCGGCGCCGACCACCTGCTCTTTGGCAGCGACGCGCCCTTTGACGCCACCGGCGGCCGGTCGTCCATTCGGGAGAGTATTGCGGCCGTGAAGAACTCGTCGTGTACCGAGGCGGAAAAGGAGCGCATCTTTACCGCCAACGTGGAACGGTTCTTCCACCTCACAGGCGACTGACCATGGCCGCACGCCCCGCCTTCCGAAATCCCTGGTGGGTGGTGCTCGGTTCGGTCCTCGGGCTGACGGTGGCCAACGGCCCGGTCGTCTTCTTCACGTTCGGGTTGTTCCTCGGGCCGATCACCAGCGAGTTCGGCTGGGACCGCGCCACGTTCTCCTCGTCGCTGCTGGTGGGCCACACGCTGGCCGCCCTGGCGTATCCCTTCGTCGGGCGCGGCATCGATCGCTACGGCGTCCAGCGGGTCACGCTCACCGGGATCACCCTGTTTGCGCTCGCCACGGCCGCCATCTCGCTTACGCCGCCCTCTCCGGCCGTGTTTATCACGCTCGCGGGCTTCTGCGGGCTCGTGAGCGTGGGCCAGGCGCCGCCGGCGTACGCCAAGGCGGTGTCGGCCTGGTTCGACGAGCGCCGCGGCCTCGCGCTCGGCATGGCGATGGCGGGCATCGGCATCGGGGCCACCCTGGTGCCGCAGTTCGCGCGCGGTGTGATCGACGCGTACGGATGGCGCGCCGCCTACGTCGCCCTCGGCGCGCTGACATTTACCGTCGCCTTCCCGGCGGTGGCGCTCTTCGTCCGCGAGCCGCGCGTTGGCCCGCGCGGGACGTCGAGCGATGGCGCCGCGCTGCCCGGGCTCACCGTCGGCGAGTCGCTCCACACCTCCAGCTTCTGGCTGCTGGCGGCGGCCGTGTTCCTGGTGGTGACGACGATCAACGGCATCGTCGGACACCTGGTGCCGCTGCTGACCGACCGCGGCCTCGACGTGCGGCAGGCCACCGCCACGCTCTCGGCCGTCGGCCTCTCGACGATCGTCGGGCGCGTCACGGCCGGCTACCTGCTGGACCGGTTCTTCGCGCCGTACGTGGCCGCCGGACTCTTCCTGCTGCCGCTCGTGGCGATCGCGCTGCTGACCGCGGGCGCGGGCGGCACGGCGCCGGTGCTGGCGGCCATGTCGCTCGGCTTCGGGCTCGGGGCCGAGGTGGATGTCATCGGGTTTCTCGCCAGCCGCTACTTCGGCCTGCGCGCCTACGCCGAAGTCTACGGGTACCTGTTTGCGATCTTCACGCTGGGTACGGGGTTCGGACCGGTGCTCATGGCGCTCGCCTTCGACATGACGCGGTCCTACAACGTGACGCTGACCGGCTTTGCGGTCGCGCTCGTCGCGGCCAGCGTGCTCGTCACGCGGCTTGGCCCGTACCTGTTTCCGGCACGCGGGCTGGCGGTCGCCCGTACGTAGTGTCCGGCTTCAGCCGGACGCCGGATCGGCTATGATTCCGGCGCACAGAAAGGAGACATCACATGCGCACCCCGGCCTGTTTGCTTGTCCTTTCCGTCTCCGTCATGGTCGCGTTCGCCGTCGATGCGTCGGCGCAGGCGGCAAGGGACCTCAAGCCCACGCGTGACATCAAGATCGTCTCGAGCGCCGGCGCGCGCGCCCTGGCGGACGCCTGCACCGCCTGGGCCGAGAAGAACAAGACGACTGTCGCGATGGCGATTCTCGACTGGGGCGGCAACCTCATCGAGTCGCACGCCATGGAAGGCGCGGCGCCCAACGCCATCGATACCGCGCTGCTCAAGGCCAAGTCCGCCCTGCGCTGGCGGCGCGCGACCTCGGAGACCAACCAGATCGTGCGGAGCGGCGAAAACCTGGCGCCGACCTTCATGAACGACTTCCCGCAGCCGGGCGCGCTGCCCATCGTCGTCGACGGCCAGGTGGTTGGCGCGATGGGGGTGTCGAGCGGCGACGGCGAGAAATGCGCGCAGGCCGCCATCGAGGCGGTGTTCAAGGGACAGGCACGCTCGTCAGGGGGACGGTAGGAGTCTTCTCGAAGTGGCAATATTGGCGGGACAAGTCCCAGCGCGGGCTGGACTTCGTGCTCGCCCATCGCCGCGATGCCGTGGATGTGATCGAGTGCAAGTGGGATCCAGCGGCGTTCGACAGCGCCGCGCTTCGGGTCTTCCGGGATTATTACCCGAGGGGCCGGAACTACCTCGTCACGCCCTCAGGCGACCCCGCCTACACGAAGCGGTTCGGGACGCTGGACGTGCGCGTGTGCACGCCGACGGAACTGCGTGCGCAGTCCATGAAGGTGCTGCTACCATCATGGCCGCTGGCGGGCGCCAATCCGGTAACGTTTCGGGTGTTCGGATCCTCCCATCCGCACGTTTACACCAGCAGCGCCAGCCCTCCCGACGGTGGCTGCTGATAGCGAGGAGAAGCACCATGTTCCGAGCGATCCATGTCGTCGTGCTCGCGTGCCTGACACTCGTCATCGGTGGCTGCACCGAGACGGGCCTGCAGGGGTGCATCGAGGATCTGGCGGACGGCCCACTTCCGATTGCGACGAGCCGCGACGAGCGCTTTCAAGGCAAGGTGCGCGAGACGACCGCGCGCTGCCGTGGCGGGGAGATGGCGCTCAAGTTCCTGAACGCACCGTGGGTGGACTGGACCAACTACTATGCGACCGGCGACTCGACGACGCTGGACCTTCGAACGAGGAACGTTCGCGGTCTCGGTGGGGCGCTGCTCGACCTCGAGTACGCCCGGGTGGAGTTGATCAAGTTCAATCTCTTCGACAACGCCGGGACCTACGAGCAGTACGTCACGGGTCGCGCTGCGATCGAAGGGCCGGCCCTGCGGACCTGGCCCGAGATGCGCCTGCCTGCGGGCCACCCGAGCTTCGCGGACGTCGGGGGCGCAGGTGAACAACTCTGCACCGGGGGGTTGATTCGCGGGCGAACGCTCACCGGGATCTGCAACGACCTTCGCAATCCTCTCATGGGCTCCACCGGCACGCTGTTCGCCAACAACGCGGAGTTCGACAGCCTGTTTCCCGACGCCGGGATGAACGAGATCGCTCGCAACCGGCACGGCGATCGTCTGTCGCTCCTGAAGCCCGACCCGCAGGTCATCAGCCGCAGGCTGTTCACGAGGGCGCAGACGGATCCCTCTGCCTGCGACGACGGGCGGGGCAAAGCAGGTCTGGCGAAGGACGGGAACTGCGACTACAAGAAGGCGCCGTTCTTCAACGTGCTCGCCGCCTTCTGGATCCAGTTCATGACCCACGACTGGTTTTCCCACCTGGAGGAGGGTCATAACGCGGCGGAGTACATGAAGGTCGGGTGCACGTCGCACCTCGTGAACGGCGTCGAGACGCCGCTGACGCCCCAGGACGTCGCGCGGCTGGGATGCCGGCCCGAGGACGCGATCGACAAGGGGTTCGTCGCCGCCAGTGGCACGGCGCCCACGTTCGCGCACAGCGGGCGCGAGTACTCCGCGCGGGCAGCGAAGACCTTTCGCAACATGAACACGGCGTGGTGGGACGCATCTCAGATTTACGGCTACGACGAGACGTCGCGCCGGCGGGTGAAGCGCGACCCGCAGGACCCCGCGCGCCTCCAGGTGGTGTCGATCGACGGGCGCAATGCCGAAGGCGATCGTCAGGGTTACCTGCCGCTGCTGGACCCGGCGGATCCCAAGCTGCCGGACTGGACCGGCCAGGAGGCCGCGGCGTTTCCCGACAACTGGACGGTAGGCATGAGCTTCTTTCACACCGTCTTCACCCGCGAACACAACCAGTTCGTGGACGAATTCCGGCGCCGCGGGGCGCGGACACCCGACGCGGATTCCGGCCTTCGCAACCCGGCTGATGCGGCGCGGGTCGTGCGGTATCGCGATGTGACCGCCGACGAGCTCTTTGAGGCCGCACGGCTGGTCGTGTCGGCCGAGATCGCAAAGATTCACACGATTGAATGGACGACGCAGCTTCTGTACAACGAGCCGCTGTTCAAGGGCATGAACGGCAACTGGAGCGGCCTCTTCAGCGGGGACGGTCCCCTGCCGGACGCCCTGGAGCGGACCCTGCTGCGGCTGCGCGGCTCGTCTTCAGCGCGGCGGGCCAACGAGCTGTACTCGATCGTGGCGTCGGGGCCCGGCATTGTGGGACAGGGCAGCGGCACGCGCGGGTGGACGCTGAGCAATCCGGACGACGTGAAC
>Ga0209640_10003698_pt1 | contig 13383 bp, 13 predicted proteins | sample RifCSP10_1_FD_184018 | JGI IMG/M metagenome (GOLD analysis project Ga0209640, IMG submission 184018) | Soil microbial communities from Rifle, Colorado - Rifle CSP2_sed 10_1 (SPAdes) (version 2) | ecosystem: Environmental > Terrestrial > Deep subsurface > Rock core/Sediment | place: Rifle...
CACCCGCCACCGGGGTCGACTCCGTTCCATCCGCCGTCGACGACCGGGGCCGCGCCCGACGCGGCCCGCAGGGTGAGTCCGTGGAGCGTCTGCCCGGTGCCGTTGCGGTAGACGATGACGTTCTCGAGATAGGTCGCGCTGTCGGCGATCTCCACCGTGTCACCGGGCGAGGCGGCGTCGATGGCGTCCTGAATGGCCGTGAAATCCGCGGAGCCATCCTGGCGAACCACGAGCACGGTCGTCGCCTGGGCGCGCGGAAGCACCGCCGTCGGTACCGCGACGGCGGCCGCGATCGTCAGGCCGAGCACGACCCTGCGCAGCACTCGCTTCCCCCGGTTCCGGTTGGGACCTCTGTGTCTTCTACGACACAAGTGGCTCTCCGGCGCGACGGCCTAACGGTCAAATGCTGTCGGATCCAAGGGGGGCCTTGACCTTGTAGGGGCTTGGCTGAGCGGCAAAACGCCTCGCTCCGGCGAGGGTTGCGTGTGTACCCTCGGGGAAATCGCTTCCTTCTCCGCCCTCTGGCGCGTTCGCGCATATGTCCGCCCCCACCTGAGGGCGATGATCGCCATCGTCGTGTCGGCGGTGATCGGACTCGGCGCGGGGACGTCGATTCCTCTGGTGAGCAAGGCCGTGATCGACGGACCCATCCAACGGGGTGACGCCGCCGGCATCGTGCCGCTCGCCATGCTCGCCCTCGGCCTCGGCCTGTTCGATGCGCTGTCGGCGATCTGGCGCCGATTCACCATGGCGAGGGTGTCGATGGCCATCGAGACCGACCTCCGCAACGACCTGTACGCGCATCTCCAGGCCCTGCCGATCTCGTTCCACGACGGCTGGCAGTCGGGCCAGCTCCTCTCGCGGGCGGTCTCGGACATCGCCACCATCCGCCGTTTCCTCGGGTTCGGGTTGGTGTTCCTGATCGTCAACACCTCGCAGTTCCTGCTCGTGGTCGCGCTCCTCGTGCGCCTCCACCCTCCTCTGGCGGCGCTGTGCGCGGTGTCGGCCGTCCCGGTCCTCTGGCTGTCGTCGCGCTTCCACGGCGCCTACGCCGTCCACACCCGCGCGGTGCAGGACGCGCAGGGCGATCTCACGACTCACATCGAGGAAGCGGCGACCGGCATCCGGGTCATCAAGGCGTTCGGGCGGCGCCGGCTCGTCGGCCAACGCTTCTCCGGGCAGGCGCAGGAACTTCACCACGCCTCCATGGAAGCCGTGCGGACCCGGGCGCGGTTCTGGTCGCTGCTCGGGTTGGTTCCCAACCTCACCATGGCCCTCGTGCTGTTTGCCGGCGCGCTGGCGGTGGGTCGGGGATCCCTCACCATCGGCGGGCTCGTCGCCTTCGTCTCGTTGCTCCTTCTCCTGGTGTGGCCGCTCGAGGCGCAGGGGTGGATTCTGGCGATGGCCCAAGAGGCGGCAACCGCCGCCACCCGCGTGTACGAGATCTTCGACAGCACGCCCGACATCGTCGATCGCCCGGACGCGACGCCGCTGCTTCGCTGCGAGGGCCGCGTCCGCTTCGAGGGCGCGGGCTTCCGGTATTCGAACGCGCCGGGACATGTGTTGCGAGGGATCGACCTCGAGATCGAACCGGGCGAGACGGTCGCGCTCGTGGGCATGAGTGGGTCGGGGAAGACGACCATGGCGTCGCTCGTGCCCCGCCTCTACGACGTCACCGAGGGTCGCGTCACGCTCGACGGCCACGACGTGCGCGACCTCACGCTGTCGTCGCTTCGCGCACACGTCGGAGTCGCCTTCGAGGACCCGATCCTGTTCTCCGCCAGCGTGCGCGAGAACCTTCTCCTCGGGATGCCCGACGCGACCGACGAGGACGTCGCCCGCGCGCTCGAGGTTGCCCAGGCGGAGTTCGTGCACGACCTTCCGTGGGGTCTCGACACCCGCGTCGGTGAGCAAGGGCTCAGCTTGTCGGGAGGCCAGCGGCAGCGCCTCGCGCTCGCCCGGGCGATCATCGGACGGCCGCGCGTGCTGGTCCTTGACGATCCGCTGTCCGCGCTCGACATCCACACCGAGGCACTCGTGGAAGAGGCGCTCGCGCGCGTCCTCCACGGCACGACGGCGCTCGTCGTCGTGCACCGGCCGTCGACGGTCGCCCTCGCCGACCGCGTGGCGCTGATCGAGGACGGCCGGATCACTGCACTCGGAACGCACCACGACCTCATGGAGACCGTCCCCGCATACCGCGCCATCCTCTCGCAGCACGCCGACGAGGCGCCGACGGGCGCGGTCGCCGGCCGGTCGCTCGAAGCCGAGGAGGTGACGGGATGAGCCGGGAGCGTCCGCAGGCGTGGCGTGGCGTCGCCGCCGAGAGCGGAGAGGAAGTGACGGCGCGCATCTCCTCGTTGCTGCGCGCCCGCAGCCGCCGGCTGCTCGGAATTCTGTTGCGCCCTCACCGGCGCTCCCTCGCGCTCGCCGCCGTCCTGATCATCGTCGAGAACGTCTGCGCGATGGCCGCCCCCTACCTCGTCAAGCTCGGGATCGACCGCGGCATCCCGCCGCTCCTCGACGGTGGAAGCGGGAGCCGCGGGCCGCTCGTCACGACGGGGATCGCGCTGATCGTCGTCGCGCTCGTCCAGGCGGCCACCAAGGACGCCTTCTTGCGGGTGAGCGGTCGCGTCGGCCAAGACGTGCTCCTCGACCTGCGCACCCGGTTGTTCGACCACTTCCAGCGACTCAGCCTCGCCTTCCACGAGCGCTACACGTCGGGACGCGTGATCTCGCGCCAGACCTCTGACGTCGAGGCGATCTCCGAACTCGTCACCAGCGGGATCGACAAGGTGGCGACCGCCGTCCTGTCAATCGGGACGATCGCCGTGATCCTGCTGGTGCTCGACGTGCCGCTCGGCGCGGCGACGCTCCTCGTGTTCCCGGCCGTCCTTCTCCTCACGGCGTGGTTCCGCCGGCACTCGGAACGCGCCTATCGCGCCACCCGTGAGGCCGTTGCGCTGGTGATCGTGCACTTCGTGGAATCTCTCGGCGGCATGCGAGCCGTGCAAGCGTTCCGCCGTGAGCCGCGCAACCAGGAGATCTTCGAAGACGTCAACGGGCAGTACCAAGCGGCCAACATGTGGTCGAGCCGACTCGCCGGCGTCTACGGCCCCGGCGTGCGCGGTCTCGGGCACGTCACGACCGTGATCGTCCTGGTCTACGGCGGCACCCGGGTGGTGGACGGCGACATCACCCTCGGGGTCCTCGCCGCCTTTCTCTTGTATCTGCGGCGGTTCTTCGAGCCGATGCAGGAGCTCAGCCAGTTCTACAACACGTTCCAGGCCTCGGCGGCGGCGCTCGAGAAGGTCTCCGGGATTCTCGAGGAGGAGCCGTCGGTCCCCGAACCGAGGCACTCGCTCGCGCCCGACAGCACCGCGCGCAAGGGGGGCCGGGGAGAGATCCACATCGAGGGGGTGCGCTTCGCGTATCGCGACCGGCCCGTCCTCGACGAGTTCGACCTTCACATCCGCGCGGGCGAAACCGTTGCCCTCGTCGGCCCGACGGGAGCAGGGAAATCGACGGTGGCACGCCTGCTCGCCCGCTTCTACGACCCGCAAGAGGGCCAGGTGCTGCTCGACGGCGTCGACCTGCGATCGATCGACGACGAATCACTACGAAGTGCCATCGCGATGGTTACCCAGGAGGGCTTCCTGTTCTCGGGGACGGTGGCCGACAACATCGGGTTCGGTCGTCCGGGCGGCTCCCGTGGCGACATCGAGGAGGCGGCGCGGGCCATCGGAGCCGACGTCTTCATCGGTGGCCTCGTCGACGGTTACGCGACCGACGTACGCAAGCGCGGCGGGCGTCTGTCCGCGGGGCAGCGTCAGCTTGTTGCGTTCGCCCGGGCGTTCCTCGCCGACCCCGACGTCCTCATCCTCGACGAGGCGACGTCGTCGCTCGATATCCCGTCGGAGCGGGTGGTGCAGCGCGCGCTGCGGACGCTGCTCGCCGATCGCACCGCCGTGATCATCGCCCACCGGCTGTCGACGGTCGAGATCGCGGACCGCGTCGTGGTGCTCGAGGATGGATGCGTGGTGGAGAGCGGGTCGCCCGCCGAGTTGTTGAGTGCCGGAGGCCGCTACCACGATCTGCACCAGGCCTGGGAGGACTCGCTCGTCTGACGCGCGTTGGGAGGGCGGTGTCGTCAGGCGAGCTGCCAGAACGGGCCGGTGAGCCCGAGCCCGTCGAGGATGGCCTGATTCTCGTCGCGCGTATGTGGTCGCCATCCGGGGGCGAGGCGGTCGCCCCACCACGCGTGCGCGAGCTCGTTCACTTCGACCACGGTCAGCGTGGCGCCGGGCGGGCGGCCGTCGAGCCAGCGGGTGATGTGATCCTCCGACCGGAAGAGGTTCATGCCGCTTCAAGTGAAGACGATGTTGTCCCACCAATGCGAGGCCGGCACGAGACAGTGGAAGAGGAGTTCCTGGTCTCGTGGTCGTCGATCCCGAACTTCCACCGCGAGCTCGTCCCCGCAACACGGGCAACTCGTGGTGATCACCCCGTCGGCGTCGAGCGCGGCGCAGATGCCGAAGGCGTCCCACGCGCAATTGGCGAACCACGACCGTCCCGCCACCTCGACCCGGTGCTGCGTCGGGACCGCCGAGAACGGGTTGGCCATCAACAAGGCGTCGGCGGTGTCGTTCATCACGATGGCGTGCTCGTCGGCGAGTCGGCGCCACCCCGAGAGGACGGCGTCGGGTGCGAGGTGGGCCGCGGCGGCGGCCTCGTCGGCGCTCGGCGCGCGGCCGAGGTCGACGAAGAGGCGGTACGTCAAGTTGCGGAGCGCGAGATCGAGCTCGTCCATCGCCATAGGTTGCCCGATCCGCATGCGCCAGGGCTGAGCCCCGGCGGGGTGCCTGCGACCGGCGAAGGCGCGCGCGGTGGGCCGACGACCCCACACTGTGGTTACTGTCGCCGGATGGCTGAGCAGGCGGCCGGCGAGGCGCCTCCCATCAACCTGCTGTCCGGCGCCTTTTACGGACCCGGGGCACGGGACGCGTACGCATGGATGCGCCGGCACGAGTCCGTCTTCTTCGACGAGGCCAACGACCTGTGGGCGCTCGCGACCTACGACCTCGTGCTCGGGGCGGAGCGCGATCCCGAGACCTTCTCCAACGCGGGCGGGAGCCGCCCCGACACCGGACCGCTCCCCTGGATGATCGACCTCGACGGCGCGGACCACCGTCGGCGCCGGAGGCTCGTCAGCGCCGCCTTCACGCCGGGCCAGGTGCGAGCCAAGGAGGCGACGATCAGGGCGATCGCGGACCACCTGATCGATCGCGTGTGCGAGGCGGGTTCGTGCGACTTCGTTCGCGACCTCGCGGCGCCGCTCCCGATGATCGTGATCGGCGACATGCTCGGCGTCCCGGCCACGGATCGAGACACCCTGCTCCGGTGGTCCGATGACTTGCTCGCGACCCTGAGCGGCGACCCGGCGACGATCGAACGGGCCGCCAACGCGTTCACGGAATATTCGGAGTACGCCCATCGGACGATCGCCTCCCGGCGAGCGCAGCCCCTCGACGACCTTTTCAGCGTGTTGACCCACGCCGAGATCGACGGCGAGCGGCTGACCGATGACGAGCTCGTCTTCGAGTCGCTCCTGATCCTGGTCGGCGGCGACGAAACGACCCGCCATGTCATCAGCGGCGGGATGGTCGCGCTCGTCACCAACCCGCGCGAGCGCGAGAAGCTCGCGGTCGATCCCGGCCTGCTACCCGTTGCGGTCGAGGAGATGCTGCGGTGGGTGTCGCCCATCAAGAACATGAATCGAACACTGACGCGGGATATTCAGCTCTCGGGGCGGACGCTGCGCGCCGGCGACAAGGTGCTCCTGCTCTACGAGTCGGCGAACTTCGACGAGGCCCAGTTCGACGAGCCCGACCAGTTCGACGTGGAGCGATCGCCGAACGAGCACTTGGCCTTTGGCTTCGGTCCGCACTTCTGCCTGGGTGCCGCGCTGGCGCGCCTCGAGTTGCGCGTGATGTTCGAGCGACTTTTGACGCGCCTCCCCGACATCGAACTCGTCGGCGAGCCGGCGCGGGACGGCGTGGGAGCCATCGCCAGCATGCCCGTGCGGTTCACCCCCGCATCGCCGTCGGGCGTGCTCCCTCGTTGAGGACGCGTCGCTTCACCGCGAGGGACGGACGGTGAGAGTGGCCGCCGCGCAGCTCCTTGGTGCTGATCTTGAGGTGTTGGTTACCGATGACCGACGCATGGCGGAAGCGGCGGTGGATCTCGGCTTACCGCGACGGCCCCGGCGTAGCGAGCGTCTGCGGGATCGTGACCGCGCGCAGGCGCGCCCGCAACCCAATCGCGCGCCGACCACCGGTACCGTTGTCGTGGTTCGACGATCACGTCAACGGTGTCGAGTCACACCAGTCCGCGGGGCGTGAGCTCAGGCGCCGACGGCGTGGAAGCCGCCGTCGACGTGCACCATCTCTCCGGTGGTGCAGGGGAACCAGTCCGACAGCAAAGCGACACACGCCCGTGCCACGGGATCGGGAGCGCCGGGATCCCAACCGAGCGGTGCGCGCTCGGCCCACACCGTTTCGAAGTCCGAGAACCCCGGGATCCCCTTGGCCGCCATCGTGCGCAACGGTCCCGCGCACACGAGGTTGACCCGGATCCCGCTGGGGCCGAGATCGCGCGCCAGATAGCGCGCCGTGGATTCGAGTGCCGCCTTGGCGACGCCCATCCAGTCGTAATGCGGCCAGGCCTGACGAGCGTCGAAGTCGAGGCTCACGATCGATCCGCCCCGCTCCCCCATCAGCGGAAGACACGCCGCCGCCAGCGTCTGCAAGGAATAGGCGGAAACCTGGAGCGCAACCGACACGTCGTCCCAGGGGGCGTGGACAAAGCCTCCGCCGAGGCAGCTCGGCGGCGCAAAACCGATGGAGTGGACGACACCGTCAACGCGTCCCCAGTGGTCGCGGAGGTGGTCGGTCAACGCCGCGACGTGCTCCGGGTTGGTGACGTCGACCTCGATCAGCCGCGGAGGATCCGGCAACCGGCGGGCCGCTCGCTCCGTGATCGCCATGCCTCGCCCGAACGACGTGAGCACGACATCGGCACCCTGCTCCTGAGCGAGCTTGGCCACCGAGAAGGCGATCGACGCCGGCGTCAGCACCCCCGTCACCAGCACGTGCTTGTCACGCAGCATCGTCATTCCCCCGTCTGCCCCACTCTCGGTCGAACCCTTCCCGGTATCCCTCGCGTGATCCATCTCGGCCTACAGCGGCCCGTTAGAGTGACGGCGCTGAGGACCGCCGTCTCGCTTGGTGACCAGGCACCGCAGCGCGTCGATGAGGACGGACCGCGTCCGGCTCGGCTCGATCACCTCGTCGACCAACCCGCGCTCAGCCGAAAGCCACGGCGAGAGATAGGTGGCGGCGTACTCGTCCTCGAGCCGCACACGCTCGGCGCCGCGCTTCTCCCCGTCGTCCATCTCGGCGAGCCGCCGGCCGAACAGCACCGCCACGGCGCCGCTCGCCCCCATGACGGCGATCTCGGCGCTGGGCCATGCCACGCAGTAGTCGTTGCCCATCCCCTTGGAATCCATGACGATGTACGCGCCTCCATAGGCCTTGCGCAGCACCACGCACAGGCGCGGGACCGTGGCCTCGGCGTATGCGTGCACGAGTTGGGCGCCGTGGCGGATCATCCCCCTCCACTCCAACTCCTTCCCGGGCTCGAACCCGGGCGTGTCGACGAAGGTGACGATCGGCAGGTTGAAGGCGTCGCACGACTGCACGAACCGCGCCGCCTTGTGCGACGCCGAGATGTCGATGGTGCCCGCGCGCTGGCAGGGCTGGTTCGCCACCACCGCGACGGCCCGACCCCCGAGGCGCCCGTACGCCGTGACGATATTGGTGGCGTTGCGGGCTCGGACCTCCAAAAAGGTGTCGACATCGAGCACATCGCGCACCACGTCACGCACGTCATACGACGCTGTGGCTCGCTCCGGGATCGCCGTCGCCGCGAGGTCACACTCCCGATCGACGGGATCGTCAACGAAGGCGACCGGCGGGTGCTCGGCCTCGAGGTGGTTCGACGGCAGGAACGACAGGAGGTCGGCGACGGCGTCCTCCGCCGCTTCCTTGCTCTCCACCACCAGCGAGGCGAGCCCCGTGCGGGTCGCATGCACGGCGGGGCCACCCAGTTGGCGATGGTCAAGAACCATGCCCGTCATCTGGGCGACCGCGTCCGGTCCGCTCACGTACGCAAAGGCGTCGGCCGTCATCACGACGTGATCCGCCAGCGCGAGCATCAACGCCGGCCCGGAGACGCACGGCCCCGTCACGGTCAGCACGATGGGGACGACGCCCGACGCCCGCGTGAGTTCACGCGCCACGCGGCCCCAGGCGTGCAGACCGACGACACCCGCGCCAACCTCAGCGCCCGACGTGGCCAGGGTCCCTACGACGGGAACGCCGAGTTCCGTGGCGAGGCGAACGGCCCGCTCCACGACGATGCCCTCGGCCTCGCCGATGGCCCCTCGGTGCGGTCCTCCTCCGAGGGCGAACCACGACACCGTCCGCCCGTCGATTTCGCCCAGACCCGCCCGAGCCGTGTCGGACACCCCCCGAGTGACGGCGGTACCGGGAACGAACGCGGGTGCCCCCGCGAGGGAGGTGACCGTCACGGGGCGGGAGCCACTACCAGCGTGGCGTTGTGACCCCCGAACCCGAACGAGTTCGTCACGGCGGGCGCGACCCCGATCTCCCGAACGCCACCCGCCACCACGTCGATCGTCACCTCGGGATCGGTGGTGTCGTGGTTGCCGGTCGGTGGCACCTCACCGCAGCGCGCCGCGAGCAGGGCGGCGATCGTCTCGACCGCTCCCGCGCCGCCGACGAGATGCCCGGTCACGCCCTTGATCGACGTCACCGGCGGCCCCGGTGAGCCAAACACCTCACGGATGGCCGCCGCCTCGATGGCGTCGTTCATCGGCGTCGAGGTGCCGTGGGCGTTCACGTGGCCAATCGCGTCCGGGTCGAGGTTGGCGTCCTTCAACGCCAGCCGCATGCACGCCACTGCACCGGCACCCTGCGGATCCGGTGCGGTGATGTGGTGGGCGTCGCAGTTGGCTCCGTATCCCACGACCTCCCCATAGATGCGGGCACCCCGCGCCGTGGCGTGGTCCCAGCGTTCCAAGGTCACGAACCCCGCACCCTCACCCATCACGAAGCCGTCGCGGTCGACGTCGAACGGCCGGGACGCTCGTTCCGGCTCGTCGTTGCGCGTGCTGAGTGCGCCCATTCGCCAGAACGCGGCCATCGTCACCGGCGTGAGCGGGGCTTCGGTCCCGCCGGCCAGCACGACATCGGCGATGCCATCGCGCACGAGCCGCGCACCCTCACCGATCGAGTTGGCACCCGCCGCGCAGGCCGTCGTGACACACAAGCTGGGACCAGTCCAACCCAGCCGCATGCTGAGATGGGCCGCGGTGGCGTTGGGCATCAGCATGGGGACCAAGAAGGGCGACACGCGCTCAGGTCCCTTTTCCAGATAGACCTGCTGCTGATCGACGAAGGTCTGGAGCCCGCCGATCCCCGTGCCGGCCACGACCGCCGAGCGAGCCGGCTCGGCCCCGATCTCCCCGGCGTCGGCGATGGCATCGAGGCCGGCGGCCAGCCCGAGCAGGGCCGTGCGATCGAGACGCCGCGCCTCCTTGGGCTCCACATACACCTCGGGCTCGAGGTCGCGGACCTCGCACGCAAACCGCACGCCCAGCGGTGACGCGTCGAACGCCTCGATCGGAGCCGCCGCCGATCGCGCCGCCAGCAGTCCCTTCCAGAAGGACTCGACATCGTTGCCCACCGGTGTCTTCATTCCGACGCCGGTCACCGCCACCCGCGGGCGACCGGCCCAGTCGGTCGTCGGACTGTGAGCGCCGACGGTCATACGCCCGTGGGGATGTGCCGGGCGAACAACTCCACCGCGCCCTTCACGGTGGCGATGCCTTCCAATTCCTTCTCGGGGATGGACACGTCGAAGCGCTCTTCCAGTGCCATCACCAGTTCGACGAGGTCGAGGCTGTCGGCCTCGAGGTCCTCGTGGAAGCGGGCATCGAGGGTGACCAATGCCCCGTCGACCATGAGCACCTCGACCGCAGCGTCGCGTAGTGCCTCCAACACATCCGTTTCGTTCATCCTCGGTTCCCCTTTCGATTGAGCGCGGTTGCGCTCAGTAGCCCATGCCGAGGCCGCCATCGACGGCGACCACGGCTCCCGTCACATACGACGCGGCGTCGGAGCAGAGAAAGCCCACGACGCTCGCCACCTCGGCCGGCGAACCGAACCGGCCCACCGGCACCTGGCCCACCAACTCCGCCTTGCGGTCGTCGCTCAGGTCGTCGGTCATCTCGGTCTCGATCGGCCCGGGCATCACGGCGTTGCACGTGACTCCCCGAGTCGCCAGCTCCCGGGCGACCGACCGCGTCAGTCCGACGAGGCCCGCCTTCGATGCCGCGTAGTTGGCCTGGCCCGCGGTGCCCACAAACCCACTCACCGACGAAACGTTCACGATGCGACCGAAGCGGCCCCGCATCATGCGGGGAGCGGCGCGGCGGGTGGCATGAAAGGCACCGTCAAGGTTGGTGCGCAAGACCTCGTCCCACTGCTCGTCCGTCATGCGCAGCACCAGCCCGTCACGGCGCACGCCGGCGTTGTTGACGAGGACCTCGACCGGCCCCCACTCGTCTTCGATCTGCCCGAACGCTGCGTCGACGGCCTCCGGCGCGGTCACGTCGATCCGCACGGCATGAGCCTCGGCTCCGAGACCGGCGAGCGCGTCCCGGGTCGCAACAGCCCCCTGCTCGTTGTTCGCGTAACCGATCACCACGTGATGACCGTCACCGCCCAATGCCAACGCCACCGCCCGACCGATCCCCCCACCGGCCCCGGTGACCAACGCCACTCGTCCCCCCATCAGTCGCGTCCTTCCCAGCGCAGCACGGCGCTGCCCCAGGTCATCCCGGCACCGAACCCCGACAGCAGCACCACGTCGCCGTCGTGGATGCGTCCGGCTGCCGCCCCCTCCGCGCACGCGATCGGGATCGAGGCGGCCGACGTGTTGCCGAATCGATCCAAGTTGACCACCGTGCGATCAAGGGAGATCGACAGCCGGGACGCGGCCGCCTCGACGATGCGGAGGTTGGCCTGATGGGGCACGAACACGTCGACGTCGTCGACGGTCAGACCGGCGTCGTCCAGTGCGGCGTGGGCCGAGTCGACGACGACCCGCACCGCACGGCGGAACACCTCGCGGCCGTCCATGCGGAGCCAGTGCTCCCCCGCCGCTGCGGTCTCGACCGTCGTGGGGCAGCGGCTCCCGCCGGCCGGGATCGACAGCAGGCCCGCGGCCGAGCCGTCGCACCCGAGGTCCCACCCCAGGAGCCCTCCGCGCTCACCCGGGATGAGCACGCACGCAGCCGCGCCGTCCCCGAACAGCACGAACGTGCTCCGGTCGGCGGGATCGACGATCCGAGTGAGCGTCTCCGACGCCACGAGCAGCACCGCCTCGCAACGCAACGACAAGAAGGCGGTCCCCGCCACCAACCCGTAGACGAAGCCGGCGCACGCGGCGCCTAGGTCGAAGCCGCCGCAGCGAAGACCGATCCCCTCCTGCACGAAGGCCGCCGTGGGTGGCAGCGGCTGTTCGGGGGTGGCCGTCGCCACGATCAGCAAGCCGACATCGTCGGGCGTCAAGCCGGCGTTCTTGATGGCTTCAGCCCCGGCAGCGACGGCCAGGGTGGCGGTCGATTCGTCATCGCCAGCGACGCGGCGCTCGCGAATGCCCGTGCGGGCGACGATCCACTCGTCGGTCGTGTCGAAACGCTCGGCCAGATCGGCGTTGGTCACGCGCTGCTCGGGCAGGGCCGTCCCCCATCCGGCGATGGCGAGGCCGGTCACAGGGTGCGGATCCAGGCGATCGCCTGACCTTCACGAACTCGCTCACCGGAGTGGACGAGCATGCCCATGAGAAACCCGCGGAACACACTCTTGACGACGATGTCGTCCCGCCCGGCCTGCACGATCCCCATGGCGGTGCCAGGGAAGACGATCTCTCCCTCCGCGGTGACGATCTCCGGGTCGAGGGGAAAGAACGTGCCCGTGGTGGGCGAGACGATCAGCCGCTCGGGAACGAACGCTCCCTCTCCCCGGTCCTCGGCGGCGTCGACGAGGAGCGCGGTGTGGGCACCGGCGGTGTCGGCGATGGGATCGCTCACGGGCCGACCGCCGCCGACGGGATGCTCTCGGGTCGGTCGATCGTGCAGGTGGCGAGCGTGGGAACGGTGCGCCGGGCCATCGCCGACAGGGTCGAACTGGCCCCGACCTCGACGAGCGTGTCGGGCCTGAGGGCGGCCAATACCTCGAGGCTCTCCCGCCACCGCACCGGACGAATCAAGTGCTCCGTCAATCGGTCCGCCCATGAGTCGTCGGCGTGCAGCGCCCCATCGGAGTTGTGCACGATCGGGGCCACGGGGCGGCTGAATTCGACCGACTTCAGGTATTCACCAAGAGCGATCGAGGCGGGTTCCATGAGGGGCGTGTGGAAGGCGCCGCCGACGTCGAGGGTCAACGCCTTGCGCACCCCAAGCTCGCCGGCGCGCTGAACGGCCGCCTCGACCCCCTCCACAGTCCCGCCGATCACCACTTGGCCGGGCGCATTGTCATTGGCGATCCAGCAGTCGTCCCCCGAACCGCAGGCAGCCTCGGCCTGGTCGAGGTGCGCACCGAGGAGGGCGGCCATTCGGCCCGGCCGCTCGTCGGCCGCGTGCTGGGTCGCCTCCGCGCGAACCGCCACGAGGCGGGCGCCCTCCTCCACCTCCAGGGCTCCGGCAGCGACGAGTGCTGTGATCTGTCCGAGCGAGTGACCGGCGAACGCGACCGGCTCGTCGAGGGCCCCCCGGCAGCCCTCCCACGCGACCAGCGAGGAGAGAAACACGGCGAACTGCGCCTCGGCCGTGCGCGAGAGATCGCTCTCGTCGGCGTTGAGGAGGAGCCATCCAAGCCGACGATCGGTCGCCACCTCGGCCCGCTCGACGATCCGCCATGCCCCATGACCGAGCCATGGTTTGCCCATGCCCGGGCGCTGGGTTCCCTGACCGGGAAACACCACCGCGACACTCATCCGCCCCCCCGCGTTTGACTTTGCTCCGCGATGCGCGCGCACGATTGCAAAATACGTGCGCCAGAAGTCGCGCTTTTGACTTGCAAAGGTCGGCAGGGTTACATGGTTTTTTGCACAATCTTTCGGTCGGTGGGTGCGAACGCTCGGACGGTGGGACGTCGACCGCCGACCGTGGCCGCGGAGCCTCGGGGGAGCAGATGAGTTCCGACCTGGTCGACCTGTTACCCCATAGCCCGCCGT
>Ga0209640_10003699_pt1 | contig 13380 bp, 11 predicted proteins | sample RifCSP10_1_FD_184018 | JGI IMG/M metagenome (GOLD analysis project Ga0209640, IMG submission 184018) | Soil microbial communities from Rifle, Colorado - Rifle CSP2_sed 10_1 (SPAdes) (version 2) | ecosystem: Environmental > Terrestrial > Deep subsurface > Rock core/Sediment | place: Rifle...
CCCGAGGACGTGGAGACGCCTCGCGGCGAGCTCACCCCACGGGGAAGCACCGCTGCTCCGCGGCGGTCCGCAAGGAACCGCGCCGGCAGACGCGGTCGAGCGCGCGCGTAGAACTCGATCGAAGTGCCGCGCGGGCACCCCCTCGATCCATGAATTCTGTGTCGGATCAGGTTGACACTGAACCGGATAAGTGATGGACTGTACTGGTCCGATGCGAAGCCGGATCGGTGTTCGAGGTGGGTTTCCACCAGATGCAGTCGCACCCGCAAGTCCATGGGTCGGTGCGAACTTCTGGTCGCGGACCGGCGGGCCCCGAATGTGGACACGCTACGACGCGGCCATCGTTCGCCAAGAGCTCGAGGTCCTCGTCCGCCACGGCTGCAACGTGACGCGGTCGTTCTGCTACTGGCCTGACTTCGTCCCCGAGCCGGGGCAGCTCGACGGCGAGGCAGTGGATCGCTTCGCCGACTTCCTCGACGCACACTCGGAGCTCGGGATCGGCACGATCCCGACCCTGATCGTCGGCCACATGTCCGGGCAGAACTGGGACCCCGGCTGGCGCAACGGGCGCGACCTCTATCGGGACAGCTGGATGGTGGCGCAGCAGGCGTGGTTCGCAGGCGAGATCGCGGAGCGGTTCGCATCCCACGACGCCGTCGTGGGCTGGCTGATCTCGAACGAGATGCCGCTCTACGGCGGCCCGGCGACGAGCGACGAGATCGAGGCCTGGGCGCGGGCCCTCGTCGAGGCCGTGCGGACGGCCGGAGCGACCCAACCCGTCTCGCTGGGCGACGGCGCCTGGGGGATCGAGGTCTCGGGATCGGACAACGGCTACTCGCTCCGGGCGCTCGCGCCCATCGTCGACTTCCTCGGCCCTCACGTCTACCCGATGCAGGACGACCAGGTGCGCCAGATGCTCACCGCCGCCTTCCAGTGCGAGCTCGCCGGAACGTTCGGCAAGCCCGTCGTGCTCGAGGAGTTCGGCGTCAGCTCGGCGTTCGCCTCCGACGAGAACGCCGCTCACTACTACCGCCAGGTCCTGTACACGTCGCTCCTCGCGGGCGCGCGCGGCTGGATCGCCTGGAACAACTGCGATTACGACGACCTGCGCCACGAGGATCCGTACCGCCATCACGTCTACGAGATGGGCTTCGGCCTCACCGACCGGGAAGGACGGCCGAAGGAGCAGCTGCGGACGCTCGCCGGCTTCTCGACGGACGTGTCCGCGCTCGCCGCAGAAGGCTGGGAACCGGTTAAGGGCGACGCCGTCATCGTCGTGCCCGAGCACTTCGAGCGGGTGCTTCCCTTCACGATCCCCGAGTTCCGGCAGGACATCGGTGACTCCCTGCTCCAGTCGTACGTCGCGGCGCGCGAGGCCGACCTACCCGTCGAGCTCCAGCGTGAGCGGGACGGGATCCGCGGGACGGCCCGGCTGTACCTCGCCCCGTGCGCGAAGCTCCTCACGGCGCCGGGCATCGACCGTCTTCGCGAGCTGGCGACCGAGGGGGCCACCGTCTACCTCTCGTACTTTGCGGGGAGCACCGCACGTCAGCGCGGCCCGTGGCTCGCGTGGCTCGACGAGATCTTCGGCGTCCGGCACCGCCTTCGCTACGGGCTCGTGGACCCGATCCTCGACGACGAGGTCGTGCTCCAGTTCGTCGAGGACCTCGGCGACATCGCCGCCGGGACCCGCCTCACCTTCCCCGTCGCGGGCGAGCCGAGCGCCCGCGCGTACCTCCCCGTCGAACCAGCCGGAGCCGAGATCGTCGCTATCGACGGTCGCGGGCGGCCTGCCCTCCTCCGGAACCCGCTCGGCTCCGGCTGCGCCCTTCTCTGCACGTACCCCCTCGAGCACATGGCGGCCCGCACGCCGTGGGCGAACCCCGAGAGCACCTGGCGGATCTACTCGGCGCTGGCGACTGCAGCCGGGGTTGCACGGCCCGTGCGCGTCGACGACCCACGAGTCCTCGTCGGCCTGCTGCAAGGCGGCGCCACCGACACCGTGCTGTTCGTCAACTGCTCCCCCGACACGATCGTGGCGGACCCGATCCTCGAGGAGGGCAGGGAGCTCGCCGAGGGCCCGCCGACTCTCGACCCCTTTGAAGTCGCGGTGATCGCGTGCGACAGAAACGCGATCGACCGCGGCACACCCATCCAGCTCGAGACGACCTCAGTGGTCAGTAGAGGCGAAAGGAGGGATGCCCGGGCCTAAGTGCGGGCTGTGCTCCGCTGGCCATGCAACAAGCGCGTTCGAAGGACGTCGAAGCGGCTGCGGGGCTTGCCTCGCGGGCTTCGCAGCAACCTCACCAATTCGCAAGCGAGGAGGAAGCAGGAATGTCAACCCAAAGGACACGGAGAGCGATAGGTCTCGTCGCCGTCGTCGCGGCGCTCGCGGTCGTCGCGAGCCTGACCGCGGGCGGGGCGGGTGCCGGCCCACAGTCTCCGTTCGCGCTTCCGCGGAGCGAGACGCTGTACACCTCGGGTACTGCCTGGGGCCCGTACAGCAGCTTCAACCCGCTCCGAAACGGCTACGCGACCGGAACGCTCGGGCTTCTGTACGAGACGCTTTTCCGCTACGACCCGCTCACGGACAAGTTCATCCCGTGGCTGGCGACGAGCGGCAAGTGGGTCGGCAAGAGCTACGTCGTGACGGTGCGCCAGGGCGTGACCTGGAACGACGGCAAGCCGTTCACGGCGGCCGACGTCAAGTTCACGTTCCAGACCGGCAAGCTCACGGGCTCGCAGTACTCGACGATGTGGAAGACGGGCCTCAAGAGCGTCACGACGAAGGGCAACGTCGTCAGCTTCAACTTCGAAGGTGTCCCGAACTACCAGGACTGGGACACGAACATGTACACGATCCCGATCGTGCCGAAGCACATCTGGTCGGGCTACAGCGCAACCGAGATCACGACGGGTAACACCGACAGCCCGAGCAAGCAGGTCGGCACGGGGCCGTTCAAGTACGGCGCCGGCGCCGGCTCGTCGCAGACGCTGCAGTGGAACCGCCGTGCCGGCTGGTGGGCGACGAAGGCGCTCGGCGCGAGCATGCCGATGAAGTACATCGTCGACATCCACAACACGTCGAACACCGCGTCGCTGCAGAACTTCCTGCAGAACAAGATCGACCTCAGCAACAACTTCTTCCCGGGCATCGACAAGCAGGTCGGCGGCAAGATCGGCACCTACTACAAGAAGGCGCCGTTCATGCTCTCCGCCAACACCGCGTGGCTCGTGCCCAACACGACGAAGAAGCCGCTGAACGACAAGGCGTTCCGCCGTGCGCTCGCGACGGCGATCAACATCAACCAGATCGTCACCGCGGACTACGGCAACATCGTCGCCAAGGCCAACCCCACGGGCCTGCTGCCAACGTGGAGCAAGTGGATCAACAAGGCCCAAGCGAAGAAGCTCGGGTTCTCGTATAGCGTCGCGAGGGCGAAGGCGATCCTCGCAGCGAACGGCTACAAGGACTCGGACGGCGACGGGTACGTCGAGAACAAGGACGGGTCGGACATCAACCTCCGGCTCATCGTCCCGAACGGGTGGTCGGACTGGATGACCGCGATTCAGATCATCGCGGAGAGCACGAAGGACGCGGGCATCAAGATCACGCCGGCGTATCCGGACTACAACGGGCTCGTCGACGAGCGCAACTCGGGCAAGTTCGAGCTCGTCATCAACAACGACAAGCAGCTCGGCAACACCCCGTACACGTACTACGACTACCTCTTCCACCTGCCCATCGCCGAGTCGCAGACGTTCGCGAACTTCTCGCGCTTCACGCAGGCGGGACCGGCGCCGTGGGCACTGACGCTCAAGCTGAACAAGGTCCCGACGTCGAACCTGGTGAAGGCCAAGAAGATCCACTCGGCGATCCAGAAGTACATCCTGGAGGACCTGCCCGCGATCCCGCTTTGGTACAACGGGATGTGGGCGCAGTGGAACACGACGTACTGGACCAACTTCCCGAGCGCCACGGGTCAGGGGATGCAGAACACCCCCTCGACCTGGAACGGCTACCTGAACATGACGGGTATCGACGCGCTCGCGAAGCTCAAGAAGAAGTAGCCCTCTCACCGACCACGTTGGTATGCGACCGCTGCCCTTCCCCCCAAGGGCAGCGGTCGCTTGTCGAGTAGCGAACATCCGGGCAGAGTCGAGCGCACATGAGTCGATACCTCCTCCGTAAGAGCGCGATCTACCTCCTCACCTTCTTCGTCGCCGTGTCGATCGACTTCGCGATCCCGCGGCTCATGCCGGGCAATCCGATCGACAGCCTCATCGGCCGCTTGCAGGCGGACTCGACCGCGTCCCAGGAGCTCCACGGGTTCTTCACGGAGTCGTTCGGCCTCGACGAGCCGCTGTGGAAGCAGTACCTGACCTTCTGGCGCGGGCTCTTCCACGGCGACCTCGGGCCGAGCATCGCCTACGTGGGATCGTCCGTCACCGAGCTGATCTGGACGGCGATCCCGTACACCCTCGCCCTCCTCGTCCCGGCCATCGTCTTGAGCTACATCGCCGGCAACCGCGTCGGCGCGATGGCCGCACGGCGAAAGACGCTCGACAACACCGTGCTACCCGTCGCATACGTCCTCACCGCGATGCCGTACATGTGGCTCGCGCTCATCCTGGCCTACGTCCTCGCGTTCCGGCTCCAGATCTTCCCCGTCTCCGGCGCCTACGACTTCTCCCTGCAGCCCGCCTGGACCCTGGAGTTCGCGCGGAGCTTCCTCGCCCACTGGTTCCTGCCGTTCCTGACGCTCTTCCTCGTCGCGTTCGGCGGGTGGGCGATCGGAATGCGGAACCTGATCATCTACGAGCTCGAGTCGGAGTACACGAACTACCTCCAGTCGCTCGGCGCCCCGAGCCGGCTCGTGCGCAAGTACGCCTACTCGAACGCGGTGCTGCCGCAGATGTCGGGTCTCGCCCTCGCGCTCGGCCTCGTCGTGGGCGGCGCCCTCGTCACGGAGATCGTGTTCGGCTACCCGGGCATCGGCTCGCTCATCATCACGGCGATTCAGGTCCGCGACTACTTCCTGCTCCAGGGCATCTTCCTCTTCATCATCCTTGGCGTCCTGATCGCCAACTTCATCGTCGACATCGCGTACGTGATCGTCGACCCACGTACCCGCACCGGGATCCAGGGGTCGTAGGTGGACACCGTCGATCAGCACACGGACTCCGTTTCCACCGGCACCGCGGCCGTCTCGGTCACCGTGGCCGAGGAGGCGCCTCCCCGCCGCTCGCGCAACGAGACCCTGTACTTCGCCTTCCGCAACCGGAAGCTCGTCATCGGACTCTCGGTCGTGACGTTCTTCCTCCTGCTCGCGATCGTCGGGCCATGGCTCACGGACGCCACCCCCTTCGAGTTCGGCTACCCGACAGGTGAGCCGCCCTCGCGCGAGTACTGGCTCGGCACGACCGCACCGGGCCAGGACGTGTTCGCGCAGTTCGTCTACGGGCTTCGCTCGAGCTTCGTGGTCGGAGCCCTGGCAGGGTGCGTGGCCGCCGCAATCGGGATGACGGTCGGGTTCGTCGGCGGCTATCGCGGCGGCGCGGTCGACGAGATCCTCAGCGTGCTGACGAACGTCGTGCTCGTGATCCCGACCCTGGCCGTCCTGATCATCGTCGCCGCGTACCTCAGCGTTCAGAGCCTGCTTGCGGAGGCGGTCCTCATCGGCGTCACGTCCTGGCCCTGGGCCGCACGCGCGATCCGCGCCCAGACGTTCTCGCTCGCGTCGCGCGACTTCATCAGCGTGGCCCGCCTGTCCGGTCAGACGGGCTGGAAGATCGTCGCCAAGGAGATCGCCCCGAACATGAGCTCGTACCTCTTCCTCGTGTTCATCCTCCTGTTCGGGGGATCCGTCCTCATCGCCGCCACCCTCGACTTCCTCGGGCTCGGTCCGTCGCAGGTGATGTCCCTCGGCCTGATGCTGAACAACGCGGTGTCCGGGAGCGCGCTCCAGCTCGGCATGTGGTGGTGGTTCATCCCGCCCGGCGTCGGGATCACGGCGATCGTCGGCGGCCTGTACGTCATGAACGTCGGCCTCGACGAAGTCTTCAACCCCAAGCTGCGCGAGACATGAGTCTCGCCGTTGACAACCTGCGGGTGTACTACCGGACGCTGCACGGCGACTGCCGGGCGCTCGACGGCGTCACGTTCACGATCGCGGACGGGGAGATCATGGGCCTCGCCGGAGAGTCGGGCTGCGGCAAGTCGACACTCGGCAAGAGCCTGATCCGGCTCGACGCGCGCATGCGGCACGTGGAAGGGACCGCGCAGCTCGACGGGACCACCCTGCCGATCGACGACACGAAGGCGATGAACGCGTTCCGCTACCGCGAGGTCTCGATCATCCCGCAGTACGCGATGAGCGCCTTGAACCCGATCCGGAAGATCGGCCGCATGATCTCGGAGCTCCTGGGCTCTCGCGGCGTGAGCTACGAGGACACGCTGCCAGAGCTGCACCGCCGGCTCGGCCTCGTCGGCCTCGACGAGAGCGTGCTCGACCTGTACCCGATCGAGCTCTCGGGCGGGATGAAGCAGCGGGTCGTGATGGTGCTCTCGACGCTCCTCGACCCGTCGCTCTTGATCGCCGACGAGATCACCTCCGCCCTCGACGTCTCCACGCAGAAGGCCGTCGCGGAGATGCTCGTGGAGTTCCGGGACCGGCAGTTCGTGAAGAGCATGATCGTGATCACGCACGACCTCTCGATCCTGTACCAGATCGCCGACACGATCCTCGTCATGTACGCCGGGAAGCTGGTCGAGAAAGGGTCCGCCGCCGACGTGACGGAGGATCCGAAGCATCCCTACACGAGGCTCCTCATCGCCTCGCTGCCCGAGGTCGGCGTCCGCTTCGACGAGCAGCGGCTCAAAGGCATCGCGGGCAGGCCGCCGTCGCTCATCGACCCGCCCACCGGGTGCAGGTTCCGCGACCGGTGCCCCCTCGCGATCGAGAAGTGCGCCGAGGAGCCGCCGTTCGTGGAGGTCGCGCCGGGCCGCTTTGCCGCGTGCTGGAGGGCCGGCGACTGATGCTGAAGCTCGACGACGTCACCAAGGTCTTCAAGACCGGCACGTTCGGCGGCCAGGAGATCACCGCGGTCTCGGGGGTGACGTTCGGGATCGAGCCCGGCGAGGTCGTCTCGCTCATCGGCGAGAGCGGCAGCGGCAAGACGACCGTCGGGAGGATGATCCTGAGGCTGACGGGCGTCACGGGTGGGACGATCACGTTCGACGGCAGGGACGTCGCGGCCCTCGGGGGGCGCGAGCTGCACGGCTACTACTCCCGCGTCCAGGGCGTGTTCCAGGATCCCTTCAGCTCGTACAACCCCGTGTTCAAGGCCGACCGCGTGCTGGAGATGGTTCGCAGCAACTACCTGCGCGGACTCAGCCGGGCGGAATGGAAGACGAAGCTCCAGACTTCGCTCGAGACCGTCGGGCTCGAGCCCGCCGACGTTCTCGGCAAGTACCCGCACCAGTTGAGCGGAGGGCAGCTCCAGCGCGTGCTCATCTCGCGGGCGCTGCTCCTCGACATCAAGATCCTCGTCGCCGACGAGATCATCAGCATGCTCGACGCGTCCACCCGCATCGACGTGCTGAACCTGCTGGGAGACTTGAAGGAGCGGGGCCTCGGGATCCTTTTCGTGACGCACGACCTGTCGCTCGGCAACTACATCAGCGACCGGACCGTCATCCTCCGGCGGGGCCTCATCGTGGAGATGGGCCGGACGGAGAAGGTGTTCGGAAACCCCGTCCATCCGTACACGAAGATGCTCCTCGCCTCGGTTCCTCAGATGCACACGAAGTGGGCGGCGGAGGCCGAGCCGGCCGGAGACCTCGGCCACGAGGACGCGGCGGACGTCTCGAGCGCAGGTGACGGTGCCCTCGTCGAGGTCGAACGGGATCACTTCGCACGGTCCCAGCACAACGGGAACGAGGGAGAGTGACCGCCACGTTGCTATCCGATACCGGAACGGAAGGCCCATGACAGATCTCGGAACCACCGCGCGCATCGCGCCGACCACCGGGCCGGCGCCGATCCCCTGGGAACATCGTCCAGCCGGCTCCGACGCGGTGGTCTGGCGCTCGAGCCGCAACCCGATCATCACCCGCGATCACGTCCTGCGGGCGAACAGCATCTTCAACTCCGCCGTCGTGCCCTTCGGAGACGGCTTCGCGGGCGTCTTCCGGGTCGACGACACGCGCCGCGTCATGAACGTCCACACCGGGCGCAGCGCCGACGGCGTCGAGTGGGAGCTCGACCCCGAGCCGATCGCCTTCGAGCCCGCGGATCCCCGGGTCGCAGAGATCCAGCAGGCGTTCCTCTACGCATACGACCCCAGGGTCACGTGGCTCGACGACCGCTACTACGTCACCTGGTGCGCCGGCTACCACGGGCCGACCATCGGCGTCGCCTACACGCACGACTTCGAGACCTTCCACCGGCTCGACAACGCGTTTCTCCCGTTCAACCGGAACGGCGTGCTCTTCCCCCGCAAGATCGGCGGGAGCTACGCGATGCTCAGCCGGCCGAGCGACAACGGCCACACGCCGTTCGGCGACATCTTCTACTCCGAGAGCCCCGATCTCGTGCACTGGGGCAGGCACCGCCACGTCATGGCCCCGGTCTCGCTCACCTGGCAGTCGACCAAGATCGGCGCGGGCCCGACGCCCATCGAGACGGAGGCGGGATGGCTCGTGCTCTATCACGGCGTCCTGACCTCCTGCAACGGCTTCGTCTACTCCATGGGGGCTGCTCTCCTCGACCTCGACGAGCCGTGGAAGGTGGTCGCGCGCGCGAGCGACTACCTCCTCGCGCCCCACGCGCTGTACGAGCAGGTGGGTGACGTGCCGAACGTCGTCTTCCCGTGCGCGGCGCTCGTCGACCGGGACGCGGACAGGCTGTCGATCTACTACGGCGGCGCGGACACCGTTGTCTGCCTCGCCCACAGCCACCTGTCCGAGCTACTCGACTTCGTACGGAGCTGACAGTCGAGGAGGTCGCGGCGCGACCTCGCTCTTCCGTGTGGTTGTATCGGACGGTGGAGCCGCACCCCGTTCGCCTCGTCACGAGGCCGTTCGTCCTGGCCGTCCTTGCCATCTTCGGCGTCGTCCTCGCGATCGGGATGCTCCTCCCCGTATTGCCGGTCTACGCGAAGGGAGAGCTCGGAGCGGGCAGCGTCGGAGTTGGGCTCGCCGTCGCGGCGGCCAGCCCGACCGCACTCCTCTTCCAGCCCCTCGCCGGACGCATCGGGGATCGGCGAGGACGGCGCATCCTCGTTCTCCTCGGCCCGCTCATCGTCGCCGTCTCGGTGGCGGCGTACATCTTCGTGGACACGCTCTGGGCACTCGTCCTGCTGCGGCTCGTGACCGGGATCGGCGAGGGCATGATCTTCGTGGGCGCGGCGACGGTCATCAACGACCTCGCCCCCGAGCGAAGGCGCGGTGAGGCCGTCAGCCTGTACTCCCTCGGAGTCTGGGGCGGCCTGGCCATCGGCCCGGTGCTCGGCGAGGTCATTCTCGGCCGCGGCGGCTACGACGCCGTCTGGCTGGTGGCGGCGGCCTCCGCGCTCTTCGCCGCGCTCGCCGGGGTCGCCCTCACCGAGACGCGGCCGGTGACGGCCGAGCGAGCGCCGCCGGGCCGCCTGCTGCATCCCGCGGCGATCGGTCCCGGCCTCGTCCTGATCTCGTCGGCCTTCGGCTTCGCGGGCTTCAACGCCTTCGTCGCCCTCTACGCGCGGGAGCTCGGGCTGGGCGGCGCGGGTTGGGTGTTCTTCGTCTACTCGGCGATCGTCGTGAGCATCCGCATCTTCGGACGCCGGCTTCCGGACCGGCTGGGCGCCAAACAGGCAGCCGGCACGGCGCTCGGGCTGCTCGCAGCCGGGCTGCTCACGATCGGGCTGTGGAACGAGCCACTCGGGCTGTACGTCGGCACGGCGATCTTCGCGGTCGGCACCGCGCTCGCGTTTCCGGCGCTGATGACGCTCGCGGTCGACCGCGCCGAGGTCTCCGAGCGCAGCTCGGTGATCGGGACGTTCAGCGCGTGCATCGACCTCGGCTTCGCGCTCGGCGCACTCTCGCTCGGCGGTGTCGCCGCGGTCGCCGGGTACGAGGGAGTCTTCGTCGCAGGTGCGCTGTTCTCGCTCGTCGGGGTCGTCGCTCTCACGCGCATCCCCACGAGCCTTCGCGTGCAGGCAGCACAGGCGTCCTAGGATCCGCTGGTGCAGCACAGGGAGCTCGGCCGAAGCGGAGTCGCCGTCTCTCGCGTCATCCTCGGCTGCGGGAACTTCGGCGGCGTGGGCTCCGCGCCTGCCTTCTTCGGCCAGGGGACGCCGAAGGACGAGGCGTTTCGACTCATGGATGCGGCGTGGGACCTCGGCGTCACGACGTTCGACACGGCGGACGCGTACGGCGCCGGCCGGAGCGAGTCGTGGATCGGAAAGTGGCTCGCGACGAAGGGCGCGACCGTCCGCGCCTCGATCGCCGTCCAGACGAAGACCTTCAACCCGATGGGTCAGGGAGACGATCACGGGCTCGCGGGGGCGCGTGTCCGCCGCCAGCTCGACACGAGCCTCGAGCGGCTCGGAGTCGAGCGAGTCGCTCTCTACATGGCGCACGCATTCGACCCCGACGTGCCGCAGGAGGAGACGCTGCGCGCCTTCGACGAGCTCGTCCGCAGCGGGAAGATCGGTGCAGCCGGTGTGTCGAACTTCACGGCGGAGCAGCTGGCCGAAGCCGTCGAGCTCTCGGAGCTCGAAGGGCTGACGCGCTACGAGTGGGTGCAGAACTCGTACTCGCTCCTCGACCAGGACGACGCCGAGACCGTCTTCCCCGTCTGCCGCGAGCACGGGCTCGGCTACGAGGTGTTCGGACCGCTCGCGGGCGGATGGCTCACGGGCAAGTACAGGCGCGGGGAGAGCTACCCCGACGGGTCTCGCATGACGCAGCGACCCGAGTCCTACGAGCGCTACGCGAACGACGCGGTCTTCGACGCGCTCGAGACGCTCGAGGAGGAGGCCGGGGACCGCGGCGTGTCCACGGCGGGGCTGGCGCTCGCCTGGCTCCTCGGCGACCCGGGCGTCACGGCGCTCGTCGTCGGACCGGGCAGGGTCGAGCACCTCGAGCCGGTTCGGGAGGCTCTCGGCCTCGAGCTCGCTACGGACGAGCGCGACCATCTGAAAGGCTTGTTCCCGTGATCGTCCTCTCCGAGCGCGACGTCAGGCGCCTCCTCGACATGGAGTCGTGCATCGAGGCCATGACCGAGGTGCTCACGTCGCTCGCTCACGGCGAGCTCTACCAGCCGCTTCGCTCGATCTCTCGCCCTCCGGGAGCGGACAACCTGCTCGGGCTCATGCCGTCCTACCGTGGCGGCAGCGCGCCGGCATTCGGGCTCAAGGAGATCGTCGTCGTGCCCACCAACCCGTCGAGAGGGCTCGACACGCACATGGGAGGTGTCCTCCTCCACGACGGGGAGACGGGCGAGCTCGTTGCGATCCTGAACGCCTCGCCGGTAACGGAGATCCGCACGGCCGCCGTATCCGCGGTGGCGACTCGGGCGCTGGCCAGGCCCGATGCGCGGCGGGTCGCGATACTCGGCGCCGGCGCGCAGGCGCGCGGTCACGTTCACGCGATGCGGGCCGTCCTCGACGACCCGGAGATCCGCCTCTGGTCGCGCAGGCTCGAGGCGGCCGAGGAGCTGGCCGGCGAGGTCGGCGCGACCGTGGCTCCCTCCGTGGACGCCGCTCTCTTCGGCGCCGAGGTCGTCTGCACGACGACTGCGGCGACCGAGCCAATCGTCGAGAAACGCTGGCTCGCCCGTGGCGCACACGTAAACGCGGTCGGATCCTGCTTCCCAACGGCTCGGGAGCTCGACACCGAGACCGTCGCTCACTCCTCGTTCTTCACGGACCGCCGCGAGTCGTGCCTCAACGAGGCCGGCGACTACATCCTCGCCGCGGCGGAGGGCGCCGTCGGGCCGGATCACGTGAAGGCGGAGCTCGGCGAGGTCCTCGCCGGCCTCCACCCAGGGCGCGAGCACGAGGACGAGCTCACCGTCTTCGAGTCGCTCGGCATCGCGGTCGAGGACCTCGCGGCCGCGGAGCTCGTCGTGCGCAAGGCACGCGAGCAGGGGGTCGGTGCCGAGGTCGAGTTCTGATCTCGCTCGAGGAGATCGAGCGCGCCCGCGAGCGGCTGGCCGGCACGGTCGTCACCACCCCGGTCGTCAAGCTCGAGCTCGACGAAGCACCTGCGGAGATATGGCTCAAGCTCGAGAGCCTGCAGCCGATCGGCTCGTTCAAGCTCCGCGGCGCAGGGAACGCCGTGCTCGCCGCCCCATCGTCGAAGCTCGAGCGAGGGCTCGTCACCACGAGCACGGGGAACATGGCGCAGGGCGTCGCCTGGATGGCGCGCCGGCTCGGCGTGCCGGCGACGATCGTCGTCCCGGACAACGCGTCGCCGGGGAAGCTGGCCGCGGTCGAGCGGCTCGGCGGACGCATCGTGCGGGTGCCCTGGGACGAGTGGTGGGCCGCGGTCGAGCAGGGTGAGGAAGCGCTCGCCGAAGGGATCGAAGGCTTCTTCGTCCACCCGGTGCGCGACGTCCCGGTGATGGCGGGAAACGGCACGATCGGCCTCGAGCTCGTCGAGCAGCTCGACGGCTTCGACGCCGTGCTCATCCCCTGGGGTGGCGGCGGGCTGACGACCGGGATCGCGAGCGCGCTCGCAGCGCTCGCCCCCGAGACGAAGGTGGTGGTCTGCGAGCCTGAGAACGGAGCACCCGTCACGGCTGCTCTCGCGAACGGCGGAGTGCCCGTTCCGGTCGAGTTCACGCCCTCCTTCGTCGACGGCTCCGGCTCGAGCGGCCTCCTACCGGAAGTCTGGGAGCACGCCCGCTCCCTCGTCTCCTCGTCGGCGGTCGTCTCGCTCGCTGCCGCAGCGGACACGATTCGCCTGCTGCTCGAGCGCGCGCGCATCCTCGCCGAGGGCGCGGCTGCGCTGCCGGTCGCCGCCGCGCTCGCGGGTGCCGGGGGCACCGGCCGCGTCGTGTGCATCATCTCGGGCGGGAACATCGACCCGCAGCGGCTGGCCGCGATCCTGGCCGGGAAGGTTCCGGACTAGGAGGCCTGAGTCCAGGCGTGAGGACGGGCAGGAGAAGGATCGCGCACGTGGCGCGCCAGGTGCTCACGTGGCGATGATGGCACTCGGTAGTTTGGAGGCCGTGCGCACGATCCCGCTCACGGCGCTCCGGAGGCTAGCGATCTCGGCACAGGGCTACGCGCCACGAGCGCGGCGGGCGAGCACGCGGGACGTCGAGGAAGCCATTCACCGCGCGTCGTGCATCCAGCTCGACTCGATCTCCACGGTCGAGCGGAGCCACC
>Ga0209640_10003700_pt1 | contig 13379 bp, 15 predicted proteins | sample RifCSP10_1_FD_184018 | JGI IMG/M metagenome (GOLD analysis project Ga0209640, IMG submission 184018) | Soil microbial communities from Rifle, Colorado - Rifle CSP2_sed 10_1 (SPAdes) (version 2) | ecosystem: Environmental > Terrestrial > Deep subsurface > Rock core/Sediment | place: Rifle...
ACACCGCTACATCATCGGCGTTGTTCGACCCGCAAGAATTCGCTCTGACCGCGAACGCAAACACAATCTACTTCGGCTCGAACAACATCATCCTCAACCCAGGAGAGTACAGAGGAGCGGCTGAGACCGGCGAGGAGCGACGGCGTAGGATCACACGGATCAACAAGCGCACCACAGCAGAGCAGAGAGCAAGACAGCTCCTGCTGATAGCGCTCGACCGCGATCAGCGTCGTGATCTGGCGAGGCACGACTACTTCTACACGAACGTCGGACCTAGACGATACAAGATCGCCAAGGGGCGTTCTGGCAACGTCCACCTTGTTGATCGCGAAGGTAATGAGCTGGTCAGGTACTGCGCCCACCCGTCTGAGATGGTGCCAGACTACGACACCATGCTCGCCCAGCTACTGACGCTCCGGCACAACGAAGCTGGATTCCTAGCCATCGCGAACGTCCACTGGAGACGTGGTGAGGAGCGCATCTTCACGCAGCCTCGCTTAGATGTTCCTGTAAATATGGCTGCATGATGAAACGCATCGAGTTCGATCTACCGTACAAAGTGAAGCGCGGCGAAATCGTGCTCAACCTGATGGGACAACAGGTTGGGCATATCGTCGAGATCACGCAGATGGAAGCCAGCGATCATGAGTTCGTGAAGTGGCATGTCCAAGCCGACGTGAACGACGATACCGATCCAACCACCGTCCAGGTGCTGGAACCTCTCACGCCACCACAATGACGACTCGTTGTATCAGCAAGTGCCTGAACTCCAAGTGTCAGCACGTCTTCCTTGTGCGAGAACATGGTATCGCTGACAAGTGCCCGGAGTGCGGTAATGCACCGTGCGGAAGCGTGCGTCGTGGTGATGAACACCGGTGGTCTCTCAAGGAAGCACAAGCTCTAGCTCGCCAGCTTCGCCTCGACAAGAATGACAGCACCGACGTACATGACACAGCTTTGTCCGAAGCTGCTTGATCGAACATCTTGAGTCCAACCAAACAACCGACGGGTGCTACCTGTCACAAACAAGGAAAGTAGTTTCCAATGGCAAAGTCTTGGGATCGCAGCGGCGGCGCTCGTGGAGCGCGTCGAGACGACAATTACGGCGGTGGAGGGCACAGCGACGACAACCGTGGTAACCGCAGCTCCGGAGGCGGTGATGATCGCCAGGCTCGCGCTCCTCTCCAGTGGAACGAGATCAAGGCGTTCTCGCGTGGTGAGGTCAAGGCTTCAATCACAGCAGCGAAGCGTCAGGATGGCTCGGAGATGTACTCGCTCACGTTCGAGCGAGCAGGGAGAGATCGTCCTTCCAGATTCTTCCGACCAGACACCGATATTGACGCGATCAAGAGTCTGTGCGACGACGTACAGGCGTGGTGGAAGTCAGACGGGTCGTAATGGATCTACCAGTCTCAGCAGCAGAAGTGTGTCTGCGTCAACTTCAAGACGCCGGTGTCAAGATTTCGCCAGGCAGCGAGCCTGATCTTGTAGACATCATTCAGACTCACATCGACGCTGCACACAACCAGGAGCATAGGATGCAGGTTCACAACTTGAAAACCTGGCCGGCGTCGTTCCTACCGATCTGGAATGGCGACAAGCGTCACGAGTTCCGCAAGAACGACCGCAACTATCAGAAAGGCGACGAGCTGGTCCTATCCGAGTGGGACAACAAGAGTGAGCGCTTCACCGGTCGCGTGCTGAAGGTCAAGGTGACCCACATTGATTACGGTCCATCATGGGGGATACCAGGGGAATACTGTGTGATGTCCCTGGCTGAACCGTATGAGCGTAAAGGACCGTGACATACTCGCAGCGCTGGAGATCCTACGCTACGAAACGTTGCACAGTCACGACCTCGGAGATCGTCTTTCGCTTTCCGCTTCACGCACCGTAGAGCTATGCGAAGAACTTGAGCTGTGCGGCTTCACCTACAAAGAAGCTAGCTCAGAGCCGTGGCGTCTGACGCTCAAAGGTCGGATCGTTCGCTGGTTGTATCGGTAGGTCACTTCGGCTTGAAGCACACGCAGTCGCAGTCCACAGCATCCGTATCAGAAATGATGCACTCATGCGGAGCTTCCGCTGTATGCTTTCCGAGCTTGTGTCCGCACTTGCACAGCTTCTCCATGTCCCTGTAGCTGTACTGACCGCCTTTTCGACGTGGCTTGTACTGATCTTTCGGGATCGCACCGAACACGGAAGTTAACTCAGAGGCAAGGTTCGTGTACCCGAGGTCTTTGAGGTCGGACAAGACTTCTACGTCTGAAGTCGTCCACACCGGTTTGCCGATGTCCTTCAGATGCGTAGGAACCTCACGGATCTCGACCTTCTTGCCAGTCATGGCGGCGTCGAAGTTCTCTAGCGTGGTTGCAAACTCGTTGGCACGTAGCTTCGTAATACCGAAGTGACCGAGCGCGAACATCTCTGCGAACGATTCTCCCTCCTTGCGGCTGTACTCTGTCGTCCACCAGTGCTGCTTGTCGAAATCCTCCCGTACGTGCGCCTTGCGCTCGTAGCGGTGACCCAGCTCGTGAACGATGATGTAGTCGGGTGCTCCGTACGTACCGGAGGTACGCTTCAACACAGCCGGCGTTGCACGAACGTACAAGGTGTCCTCTGACGACTTGTAGACCCCAGCAGCCGTACCACGGAACTCTCTTGGTCCTGCGATAGCTGTTGTCACACCGCCGGTGAGTGCGTGCTTGCGCCAGCCCTTGAGAGTGGCAAACAGGCTCTCAAGGCTGTCAACGTACTTCTCGAACTTGGTCTCGTCGAAACCGATCTTGTTCAGGTAGACGTTCGAGCCCACCGTCATATCGACAGGGACAACCTTGCCGCCTTCGTCTGAGAAGTGGCGAACAAGATCGCCGAGGCGCGGTTCGATGAACGACCACGCATCCTTGATGGAATCGACATACTTCTCGTTGCCGTGACGCAGATACCAGATGAGAGCAGTAGCTTTCTCCTTCAGCTCTTTCTGCCCACGGGGCGTTTGCGGTGACTTCACACGGAAAGTGCTCTCGAACCATTCGCCGAGCTTTGCCGCCTTGGTCTTGTCGTAGCTCTCGATGATTTCTTCGATCTGCTTCTTGAGATCGTCGTCAATACCGGCTGTAACGTTCGCAACAGTCCCTTTCGGCAGAGCCCGCTGTAGACGCATGACGACTTCATGGCTCTTGGCTGTACCGAGCAGAACCGCAGCGAAGGTCTCAGCGAAGTCTTCCTCACGACTCTGATTGCCGTAGTCTGAGACCGACGGTCGTACGGGGTGTAGCTTCAGGACTTCGATCAACAGCTCACTGATTGGAGTCTTGATGATCCGTCCAGTCCCAGGCTCAAACGCTCGCTTCACATCATCGAGCTTGATGTCAGAGCGGTCGTGCTCCTCCGTCCAATACTTGCGTTGACGCTCCTCGAACTTGCGTAGAGAGTCATCAAGACTCGACTCCCAATCGAGGTCTTTCTTCTCTCTCGCATCGTTGAGCTGCGACCGTAGGTCTTCGAGACGCTTGCTTGCCCACTCGAACGCGGCTTTGTTCAACTCGCCTTGCTCGACGTACATGAACTCTGCATTCGCAGGGGTCCACTTCAGACGGTTCAGCCACCTGATCTTCTTCTCCGGAGACTCCTCCATCCACTTCTTGAACTTGCCGAAGTTGAAGTTGGAGCCGTAGACCAAGTTGAAGGCTTCAACCCGCTCATTCATCGGTGTGTCAAGGACGATGCGAGTATTCTCGTACGCTTGCTGAATCATCTCGTCTTGCTCTATCCACGGAGACGAGAACGCCTTGCGATGTCCTGTATCCATGAACTTGTACCAGAGACGGTGACCTAGCTCGTGGATGAGTGTGTACAGCATCGCCCCGTCGTTGACAGGGCGTGAAGCAGATACCGACAGCTCGATGCTGTCGCTATTCTGGTAATACATACCCCAGGAGCTGTTCGTTCCGCTCAGCTTCAGCTTGCCATAGCAGAGGTAGCCGAGATCGCGACGCTTCAGAATGCTGACCGCTCGATGGATGATACCGATCCAAGGCTCGAAGCGGCTCTCAGGTGTGCCGTAATCGTCGATGACGGTGAACGTACCGATCTCGGTCTGCTCCTCCATCACGTTGTAGATGTAGATGTTCGGCAGAGCCGTCTCGCGGATCTCCTTGGCAACACCACCGGCTCTGTACTCGAATGTTGACTTGAACTTCGCTGCGTATTCCTGCGTAGCTATACTGCTGTCGAGCAGCTTTGCCAGCGCCTTCACTTCCTTCTCAGCGTTGGCGACGGTCGTCTGTTCAACGAACGACCGCCACTCTTCGATCTTCTCGCGCTCGCCTGGGCGCAGACCGGTAGGCATGTTGAACTTGAGTAAGTCCTTGCAGGTAGCGATGTACTTCGTCATCGCTGTCTTGAGAGCGCGCTTCGATAGCACGCCCTTCTCAACCCAGAGATCAAGAGCGTCGAGGATCTTCTGCTCGCGCCGCTCTATCTCCGGGAGCTGATCTCGGATCTTGTGGGCAAGGTCTCGAACATCATCGCGACCGGCAACAGCCAGTTCAGCGGCGAGTGGACCGTAGCCGCTGTTTTGGAGGTACAAGATCGCGCTTTTCATTGACCCTACCGTAAGCAGCCTGGAATGCCTGTTGAACCAAAGAGGTCGGATCGTCACCGTAGGCAAGAGCGTTGGCTTCATCCGACTTGCCGTCCGTCAGGAGCGCGAGGATAGCGGCTTTCTTCTCTTCGGAGTTCATCATCAATCCATCGCCAGCCAGTCGTGGTACTTGATCGCTAGCTTGCCCCACAGGTTCAGGATCTCGTGGTAGTCCAAATCCTTCCACTGGCTGATTGACTCTACAGCCTTCTGGAAGGCTTGCACACCTTGAGTCATAGCCCGAGGCTCATTCATCGTGTCGAGCGTGTCAGCAAGGTTGACCTTCTTGTCACGAGGATCGACTTCGATCTTCACACCCTTGGAGTTCTTGAACTCCTTTGCAATGTTCAGATGCTGAACAGGGTTTGGAGCGTCGATAGCCCGTTGCTGGTTCTCGTTTTCGCTGACGCTCGCCTTGCCCTTCAGAGAAGCAACGCCGGCTTTGAGCACAGACATCAACGCTTGGAACGGTTTGCTCTTGATGTCCTTGGTGAGCTGGGTGAGCAATTCATCGACAGGTTCTGGGATCTCACCGTGCGCTGCGTTCCACATGAGCACGTAGACGCCTGTCTGCTTGCCGCGTGCCTTCTCTGGAGCGTACTCCTCCAGCCTGATCGAGCCGTTGTAGACATGGAACATCGCGTGCTTGCCCCACACATCACGACCGATGAGCGGGTGCATTGCTGCGACGAATCTGGCTCGGATCGTTCTCACGGCTAGTGAAGCTCCTTGCCGGTCATGAACGACTGCGGGAGGACGCTGAAAATCTTTGGATGCTTCTTCTTCAGCTCTGCGGAGAGCCAGTGACGCATCCAAACGTAGAGCTGATCACGACCCTTGTCACCTGGGGCGTTCATCTGCTTCGCGAACTTCTTGTTCGCCTTGTAGATTTTGTTCGCGTCGTCAGAGAGCTTTTCAGAGAGGTCACGACTCACGTCGTACAGCTTGTTCGCTTCATCTTCCAAGCCCTTGCTCGTAGCGAACCGGACAACCTCTTCGATCACGCTCTCAGCAACAAGCCACGGCATGATTGGAGTGTCGTCTTCGATGTTCCCGTCAGCTTCGACGTGCAGGCTCGCACCGACACTGCTGAGCTTCGACAACCACCCCATCGCATCGAAGATCGCCTTGATGGCATCCGTAGCCAGCTTCTTCTCTGCTGGATCGTCGATCTCGACACGAACAAGTGTCTGGATGTCGCGAACCACCTCTTCGAGAGTCTTCTTCAGAGGCTTGATGTGCCCAGGACCGACGGCTGCATTGACAGCAGCGATGCTATTCGCAAGGTCACTGCGACCGTGCTTTAGCATTACGGCGATGACTTCTTTTTTGGTCGCTGCTTGCATCTGTCACTCCGAGCTGCCGTCAGGGTAGACCACAATCGTCACATGATCATAAGGCTCTGCGGCGGCGTTCTTGTATCCGTTCTTCCGAAGGAAGCTCTGAATGAGCATCGCGCCTTTGCTGTAGTCCCAGCCCTCATAGCCTTCGACTGCGAACGCCCAAGTCGATGAACGGTCCGATACGCCAGCCTTCGCTGCCGGTTGGATGAAGGCGTAGCTCGCCCACGAGTTGCCGAACGTGTCCTTGGCGAACTTCTCTAGAGCCTTCTTCACCTTCGGGTCGGCGGGGTCCATACCGTACGGATCGGGGTCGTCAGCGTACAGATGCTTCTCGACGATGTACTTGATGTCGTTCTCGTTGAACGACTCGATCACGTCATCGTGAAGGCTCTTGGCGTAGTCCTGAATCGCTCGATGGACGTGCTGCTCGGCGTGTGCGGTGTCACTCCACGGTCCGTAGTTGTTCTCTGCGAGCACCGCAACTTCGTCTTCGTAGCTCTGAGCGAAGCTGCTGATATCGAAGTGCATCTTCTTGGCTGTGACGAGCTTGGCAACGACGTTGGCGAGATCGGGACGCTTCTGCTGAAGCAGCGTAGCGATGATGTTCTTCTTGGTTGTGTGTCGCATCGTATCCCCTTACGCAGCCTCTGAAGAACGCCACTTGTCCATGAGATCAACGAACGTATCGCCGACCATTGTTGAGAGCTTGTGACCGTCAGCGACGTTCGCAGCCTTCTTCTGAAGGTCCACGAGAGCGTCGATGGTGTAGTCGGTCTCAGGAGCAGATGTGACCTTCGTCTGCCACTTCGCCTTGCGGTCCGCGTTGTCGTAGACGCTGTGAGGCGACCAAGCCGGCGTACGCATCATCACGCTGCGGTAGATGACGACCGTGAAGTTCGTACCCATCGGGATGTACGCCCACTCCTGCTCCATCTTCGCTCCGAGGCGCTTCTGTAGAGCCAGCAGCATGTCGCGACGCGAGAATTTACGAGCGCTCTCCTTGCCACCGATCATCTTCGCAATCTTGTCAGGCGGGAACAGCTCTTTCGGATCGAGCATAACGCTCTTGCGGTTCGTGATGTCCCAATCACGAGACTTGAACTTCACCTTGCGGTTGTTGTGGAGGATCGCGGTCATCACCATCAGCTTGAAGCCGATGTCTGGATCGCCACCGCCAAGCTGCTTCGTCCACACGATGTCGGAGAGGTTGACCCACACACGCATGTCGAAGGCGGTCTGGTGATCATCGCTCATCCACTCTATGTTCATCAACACCGATCCACCGAAAGAAGTCCTGGTATCAACTTTCTCCTCGACCTTGGCGGTGAATGTCTTGCCTGTGGTCGCATCGAAGTGCTTGGTGAACACGTCCGGATCGATATGCTTCTTGAGGTAGTCCTTTACGAGCTTGCCAGCGGCGGCATACTTCGCCGCGTTGTCTTCACGAGAAGGGCTGTCATACGACTTGATCTTCGAGAGCAGGTCGTTCGCCTCGTTGACGAGCTGCATCTTCTCGACGCTGCCGCCGCGATCTGGGTGATACTCCATCGCAGCCTTGCGGTAGGCGTCCTTCAACGTTGCAGGCGAGAGGTCTTTGCCGTCGAGATTGAGGAGTTCTAGAGCCTCATCGACGGTGAGCTTCGCTACAAGAATGTGAGCCACAGCATTCGCTAGAGTGAAGTGCTTGTGACGCAGAAGCGTAGCGATGATGTCTCTTTTGACACTCCGAAGCATTCGCTCACGCCCACATAGGATCGATGTATCGGTTGTACTTGACCTTCACGCTGTTCGATTCAAGGAAGCTCTGTGCCGCTTTGAGTCCTGTGAGCTTGATGAGATCGTCCGCCAAACGGTTGACCTTCTTCGCGAACGCCCAATTGACCGTCAGGTAAACTTCCTCTCGGCTGCCTTCGACGCTCGCTGAGTCCTGCTTGCTGTGAACCCAGATGTTCGGCTTCTTGAAGCGCACCGAGACATCGTGACCGGACTTGTCTTGCGGCTTCTCGACCGTGGACGGATCAGGGAGACTCTTGTCGATCCCTTTCACCTGGCGCTTCGACGGTTCTGACATCTTGGTCGGGTACTTCGCGCCACTCTGGATCGATTCACGCTCGGCTTCTTGGAAGGTAGAGCGAATGATCCGCATGACCTCATCGATAGAAGCACCCTTCTTTGCCTTGAGCCGGTGCTTGAGCGTAGCACCCCAAGCCGTACGGCTATCAGGAGCCCACAACGAGTAGTGGATGACCTCGACGGTAGCACCACGCTTACCGATGTTGGCAAGCGGGTGATAGACATCAGCTTCGATGTGAGGAGGACGGTCTGAGATTGCAACACCTACGTCACCACCTTCGTAGGCGAGGTCTTCAGCAGCTTTTGCGATGCCTGGACGAGCTACAACAGGAGCTTTCCACCCCTTCATCGTAGCTAGCTTCGTCAGCACGGCATCGCTCATGCTTTCGAGCGCGGCGAGTACCGTGCCGCTCTTGCCCATGTACGTGACAGCACGCTTGCCTTGGTACGTGTGGCGGTAGTCTTGGCGTGTGTTGGACCAAACGAAGTCTTCTAGAGCTGTACGCTCCGTGCTCCCAGACATCTCGATAAAGACGTTGGCTAGATCACGGCGGTTTGCTTTCAGAAGAATCGAGAGGACTTCTTGTTTGTTGAGCGGGACGGACAAGCCGTCAACGACGACCTTGGCTGCAATCGGGTCAGACCAGTTCGCCTGAACAATCTTTGCCAGACGAGCGTCTGTTTCCTGATCCATAGCCACTCTCCTTTACCGCCGACGCGGAAGCGTCGCCTTGGCGAATTGTACTGCGAGGTCACGCTGCCCAGACTCCCAAAGAGCTGTAGCAATTTCACGACGGAGCGTACGACTGAATACGCTCCGACCGCTCCGACCTACAACATCGACCTTGGCGTTGCAGAACGTCTGCTGAGCTGCTTCAGCGGCTTCCTCGGCGTAGTCGAACTTCTTGCTGAGCACAGCCTGCACCTTCTTCACAAAGAGGCTGGACGCAAGCGGTTTGTCGCCAGAACGAAGACGCGGAACGACCGTCCATTCGTAGCTGCTACGAACTACAGAGACGTATCGGACATTGTTCGCATCCATCGTAACCATGGCTTCCTCATACGGCAGGCTGACTCGTGTCCTTCTTCGTTTGAATCAGCAGAGGGCGCATCTCCTTCATGACATTGAGCTGCATGCTCTGCGGAAGCGACGCCTTGATGATCGCTACCAGCGTCTCGGCGATCTCGTCTTGGCGGCTTTCCTTGATCATGGTTTTGACCATGCCCTTTGTCATGGCTACCGCCTTGTGCATCCAGGCATAAAACTCCTGCCCAGCGGCAGTCGTCTCGGACAAGGACGAGACAGAGTTGGCTAGATCGGGACGCCGCGCCTTGAGCAGCACCGCGATGATTTCCTTCTTCGTCTTCGCCGGAACCGACGCTGTAACAGCCGCTGGATGAGCCTTCAAGCGATCCCAAGTCGGGTTCGCCCCGATTTGCGGGTATTCACCGATGGATGCTCCAGGAGGCAGAACGCCAGCTTGCTTCAGGTACGCCACTGTGCCGGCTTGATCAACCGTAGCTCGAATGACCCTCGCAGCCGCTGGAGTCGGAGAGAGACCTTCCAAGACCTTCTCCTTGCCGAGCGGGGGGAACTCACCAGACTTCGCGTCTGGAGGAAGGATGCCTGCCTTCTTCAGATACTCGACCGTCTCTTCCTGTGTCGCTGCGACAACAGCGGCGAGATCGCGCCTGCCAGCTTTCTTCAAGGCGGCTTCGACACGCGACTTCAGGTCTTTGGTCCACTTCATCTGCATCGTGCTCCCGTTGGCTGACTTGGACTCTGTAGCAGTCTCGAAGTATTCCTCGACATCGCTGTCTCCTGACCCCTTCGTCGTGTACACCGGTCCGTTGATACCTTCAGGGAACAACTGGAACCCGCGCATCTCCATGTACGGAGCGTCGAGGTACACGATGTCGTCACCACCGCCGACCTTCTTCCACGCACGCTCAAAGATAGCCTTCGCCTCTTTGAGAGACTTGACGCCGATCCTGCAAGTCAAAGCGTTGTCGTCATGACCTTCGTTGCTGATGCTGCTGACCTTGAGGATAGCTTTTGCTTCCTTGAGCGCCATAGCCTCTACTTTGAAAGCCGCCTTCGTGAGATCACCACCACCGAGTTCCATGAACTCTTGATAGCGTTCTGGGTTTTCCTTCTTATCCTCTTCGAGATTTTCTTCTGCGAAGTTGAGATCGAAATAGATGACAGCCTTGCTCGGATCGAAGCTCGTGGCGGTGATCTTCTTTGAAGTCTTACGGAGCGGCATGGGGGCTCTCCTCTTACAGACCGATAGCCGCAGCGTGATCGGCAGGCACCATCGCCGCACGCGGCGTGGCATCATTCTTCGAGTTCTTCAGAGCGATGACACCACCAACCCCAGCGGCAACGTCTGTACCGCCGGTGAAGCCGCTGACCAGGAAGCCAGCGTTGGCGACGGTCTCTGTGATCGCTACGTTGCCGTCAACGCCTGGGTCACTCTGAGTGAGCCCGACCAAGGCACCGACGGGAGCAGCAGCGATGACACCGAAACCGACGACGCCGTTGATGGCTGCTCGGATCGCAGCCGCTACGGTAGCAGCCGAGTCACCACCAGTGAACGCAACCGCGACGTTGGCACCAGTCACACCGCCACCGGAGTCGAACTCGAACACCTTGGCGACGCCTGCCGCGTTGGTGATCGTGAACGTCTCGGTATCGACGATGCTCGCACCGGCGATAGCGGTGATCGAACCGGTCGCTATCTGAGCGTCCGCACCAGCCTGACGGTTTCGCATCCTCTTGATCATACGATACAGAGGAGCGGTGTGAACCGCAGGCGAACCGGAGTACGCTGCTACGATGTCATCCGTGACACCAGCAGCGCCGGCAGGATCGGCAGCGAGGTAGGTCGAATACTTCACGATCTGACACAGCTCCGCACCCCCGTCGAGCACGACGAGCTTGTCGAGATCACCAGAATCGAGCTGGTTGAGGTACTGATACAGATTGGCTTGCGCCTTTTCGACTGTGACTGTGAGCATGCCGAACTCCTTTTACGGTGGCTTGTTATTAAGGTAACGTCCTGGTCCTACCTGGGTATCTCCACCAAGATCCCTGTCTTGACCCATCGACGCCCGGCAGAACTCATGATCTTCAGTATCTTGTCGTCCGAGGCATCTTCACTGAATCCGAACAGAAGAATAACCTCATCGCGAGTCATACGAGTCGTCAGGAAGAACGCCAGATCCTTGCCCTCCGGCTCAGCGAGCACGTCGGTCAGGCTGTTGATGTTCCGGTGGGCGTACTTGCCTGTACCGCCCCAACCGATCATGCGCAAGGACTGGATAGCCTGCCCAGGTGAGGCAGCGTTGAGACGTGCGATCTGAATCGTCGTGATGTAGTACAACGACTTGTGCTTGGCTGACTCGTAAAACTGCTCACCCGTAATACGCGCTGCGATGCGGGCTGTGTGCAGGTAATCAAAAGCCTCCGAGATGATTTCTAGTGCTTTCACGTTGCCGTTGTTGGCGCGTTTGTGAAACTCCATCGCTGACATGCGACGGAGCTTGATATCATCAGGGTCTTTCGAGAACGGCTCGATGTTCAGCTTCTTGGCGTAGCGCTGAAGCAGGATGAGAGCCAGCGCCCACATCTTCGGCTTGTCTTCTTTGTACTGATCGAGAGCGTCACGGTGCTCGACCGTGATCATGTCCCAGACCGGCTTCGCCTCTTTGGTGATATGTAGAGGGTACTCTTTCGGCTTAGGCATACGACGAATAGCGGCTGTAACCTCGCCTTGATCAACAACCGACAATCCAAAAGACTTCGCTGCTGATGCGATCTCTGTGATCAGTTGGTCGGACGTACGAGCATCCCAGGCTTCGTCTGCGGTATCTAGTTTCGCGATCAACGAACCGATCTTCGTACCGTCGCCAGAGATGATGATCGACGGCGCACCGCTACGCTTCTGGCTCCGTAGCACAGCGATGGCTGTGTTCAGCCGACCCAAGAGAGGATGACAAACGACGATCTTCTCGTTCGCCCTCTTCTTCGAGTCGTCTATCCAGATTGCAGCGTACACCCTTGATCAACCCGCGTTGTATGGTGGGAAAGGAAGCGCTTTGATGTTCGTGGTCGGTATGACCCCATCCTCGAACTCTGCCATCTTCGGTGCTTCCGACAGTAACCCTGCCTCTGGCAGACCGTCGGCTTCAGAGTCAACCAGCTCAGCTAGAGCTGCGGCACCACGCTGATCAAGCTGGTCAGCGACAGTATCTAGTACGGAGCGTACTGAAATGTAGACTCCAGGTCCGACGTACTTGGTTACATCGAGAGATGCCTTCGTTGCGAGAGCTTTGCGAGCTGCTTGAGCTGCACCGCCACGACCGGCGTTCTCTACGACCCACCAAGCCACCTCGGCTGAGCTGCCGTAGTAGTCGCCTGCCCATTGGCTCTTGCCGTAGCGGAAGCCGGCGAACTTGTGAGGACCAACAGCGACCTTGTACGGACCGGCGGTCATCTCTTCACCGTTCGGTGCCTTGAGCTTCAAGATCAGCCCTTTGTCCAGAGCCGTCTGTACGAGCTTGGCTGCTTCTTCGTTATTCAGAGCTGTGACTTGCATAGCACCTCCAGAAAACTTCGGAAACCTGAGTGGCTTCGTAGGTCCAACAAGATTCTCAAACCACTTCAAGATCGAGTAGCGTCGGCTGCCAGGATCGACGCCTGAGCGCTTCACAACTGTCTCGACGAATTCGTCCTGGTTGTTCTCGACCCAGACCGCCGCTTTTTCTTTCGTCGATTCGTCCTGAACTTCGATGTCACGCATCATCTTCGTCACGTTTAGAACAGGCGGCTTCTCACCGCGTTCTCCCGCAAGACGCTTCAGACGGTCGAAGTTTTCCAGGTACTCCATCTGCTTGTGCAGCACGCGCCGCTCGTGGACGGCTTCTAGCTCTTGCTTCTGAATGATCTCGTCGAGCTTCTTCTTGTCCTTCTTCACATCGTCAGGGAGATCCTTGAAGTTCTTGATCTTGGCGAGCTTCTTCGCAGTCTCAATGTCAGGTAGTTCTCCGCTATCACGCAGACGTTGCGCTTCACCCTGGTACGCTTTCCAATCAAGCTGCGCGAGGTTGTCGAGGGCTTTCTGGCGCTTCGTCGGGACTCTGGTGTCCTTACCAGTCTCCGGATCAATACCCGCCTCGAAGCCGAGTTCTCCTGTACGAAGCTCCTCCTCCGTTGGACGTGGTATGTCTTTCTTCTGCTGTGTAGGCATACCGAAGTCGTACAGATCATCGTCATCATCATCATCATCGTCATCATCGAGTGACGGCTTCTTCGGCTT
>Ga0209640_10003701_pt1 | contig 13374 bp, 13 predicted proteins | sample RifCSP10_1_FD_184018 | JGI IMG/M metagenome (GOLD analysis project Ga0209640, IMG submission 184018) | Soil microbial communities from Rifle, Colorado - Rifle CSP2_sed 10_1 (SPAdes) (version 2) | ecosystem: Environmental > Terrestrial > Deep subsurface > Rock core/Sediment | place: Rifle...
CGCCGCCACTCGCTGCTCGTCGGCGGGGAGCCGCCGGAACACCGGGTCGAGCCGGTAGAACGAATAGCTCAGGAACTGGCGGCGTTGCCTGTCCGGGCTCTTGCCCGTGACGATCCCGGTCGGGTCGAGGTCGACGGAGGGGCCGCGGCGGGGCGTCGGGCCGGTGCCCTCGGGAGAGTGCTCCATGCTCATACCTGCGTGACGGCCAGCTGCTGAAGGTCGCGCGGACACGGCGCTTGGAGGCGCTCGTACTCGGCCTCGCTAGCCACGTGAAGAGGCAACGTATGACTCCTGCCACGGATTGTCAAGCGCGTGAAGCCCCGTTGCCGTCGTCTCGAACGGCGCCCGTGCCCGGTGCGGTGACGGGATTGCGGAACAACTCGCGGACGAGGCCACCGTGGTTCTCACATTGAGATAGGTCACGCGTGGCAGCACTGTCGTCGTCATGGTCTTTCCGCTACCTGGGTCCGCCCTGGGCCGCCGGCGCAGCCGCCGCGCCCGCCTGAGCCGCCCACCTCCAGCGTCTGATCGGGCGCCCGGACGAGGTGGAAGAAGACGATCGTGGCCCATCCGAAGATCGCCATCGAGGTGAAGAACGGGATGATCGACCATGCGAGCTCGCGCGGAATCGAGCCTCTAATCGGCGCGCCGACCTTCTCGCCCGTGCGGTCGCGATACTTCACCGCAAAGATGATGACCGCGATGACGACAACCAGCGCGAAGAATGCCGTCACCGCGGTGACGAAGAAGTAGAGGTTGTCCACCTCAGGGGCGAGGTTGGATGCCTGCTCGGGAAACAGCGGGATTCCAGAACCCATATCTTTTGCGGCGTCAGGCCCGACCGAGCGGCGGGTGCATCTCGCGGCGGCGCATGAGCACGATGAAGCCCGCGACGAACAGCACGGTGAGCACGCCGCCCAGACGAACGAGGTTCATGACCAGCAGCCCGTACCGGCCGCTTTCAGGGTCGTAATGGAAGCAGTAGAGAAGCAGCTCGTCGATCGCCGAACCAACATTCCCCTGGCCCGACTCGACGAGCGCGAGCCGCAGCTCCCTCGGCGAATACTCGACGCCGTAGAAGTAGCGCGAGAGCTTTCCTTCCGGGGTTGCCACCAGGACGCCGCTCACGTGTGCAAACTGCCCCGTTCGTTCGTCCCACTGGTAGGTGAATCCCGCCGCCGATGTAGCGCGGCGAATCGACGCCTCGTCACCGCTGAGCAGATGCCACGCGGCGCCGTCCTTTTCCGTCGACCAGTACTCGAGGTGCGCGCGCTTCTTCTCGGCTGCAATGGCCGGTGTATCGCGGGGATCAAAGCTGATCAGCACGACGTCGAAATCTTCGCCGGCCTTGAACGGCAGCACCTTGAGTGCGCTCGAGAGTCCATTCATCACCTGGGTGCACAGCATCGGACACTGGTAGTACACGAAGGCCAACACCACAGGCCGGCTCCCGAAGAACTGCCCCAGCGTGACCGTGCGCCCGCTTTCGTCTCTGAACGAGGCATCGAGCGGCAGCATTTCGCCAAGCCGCTGCTTGAACGTGACGTCGTGCAACTGCGGAGGCACGTCCGTCGAGACCGTACCCGGTGCCTGCGGGTCGCTGTAGCCGCCGGCGGGAAACCCCGGCTGCGCTTGCGCGCTGCCGCCGGGGTCAAGGCACAAGGCACAAGTCACAAAGCACAAGGCCCAACACGCGAGCAGGCGCACGTTACTTTGTGACTTGTGACTTGTGACTTGTGACCTGTGCATTGCTATTGCCTTCTCCGTTCCATCGTCCTACCCGCGCTCGAGTCCGACGGCATCAGTCCCTGCGCGGTTGGAGCCGACTGCGCCGACGTCCCGGATTGCAGCCTGCCGCGCTCGATCGTCAGCCGCATCGCTTCCTCGATTGGAATATGGACGATGCCTGCTTCACGATTCATCCAGCCGTAGCGCTCGAGCAGCGCGTTTTCGTCGGTTCGAAACTGATAAATCTCGTTCCGCGGAAACTGCTGCAGGCGCGGCGCCGGCGGGAGTCGCTCCTCCTGTCCGATTGCCAGCGGATACGGCTGCTCCGCCACGACCGAGCGGTCTATGAACAGCTGGTACATGAATCCCAGCCCGACGTGGATGACCACCGCGGATACTGCCAGCCAGATCAGGAACTTGACGATGATCCCGACGTTCGCATCGGTGTGCTCGTATGTCGAGCCCGCCGGCGTCTCTGCGTACTCGTCGTCGGGGGAGCCATGTCCGATTACGTCCTCATGCGCCATCAATGGCCTCCCGTCGTTTCAAGCGCGCCGCGGAGGTAGGGATCGGCAAACGCAAGCAGCGGCCGCTGGGCCAGTTGCGTGAGGAACATCCACAGCCAGAACCCGCCAATCGCCAGAGGCGCCGCAAGGTCGAGCCAGTGCAGGAAGATCGTCGATTCGTGCTCTCCCTCCAGCAGGTGGAGGTTGGCGCCGGTCGAGGCGAACTCAGGCGACACAAGCATGAAGAGATCGATGTACCTGACCACCAGGAGGGCCAGCGAGACCCAGACCAGCCGGTGCGGCATGCGTTTGAGATCGCGCGACAGCAGCAGCAGAAAAGGGACGGCGAACTGAAACAGCACGAGGAATACCGCCAGGTACTGCCAGCCGCCACTGATTCGTGTGATGAAGTACGGAATCTCTTCGACGAGGTTCGCCGCGTACACCAGCATGTACTGGGAGAAGTTGAAGTACGCCCAGAGCATCACAAACGCGAGCGACAGCTTGCCGAGGTCGTGAAAGTGGCTCGGCTTGAGGATGTGCTCCATCGGCGGATGACGTGCGAGGAACGCGCTGATCACGATTGTGAACGACAGCGCGGCCAGTCCGTGTCCCCCGATGAAGATGAACCCGAAAAGCGTCGAGAACCAGTGCGGATTGATCGACATCACCCAGTCGATGCCCGCAAAGGTGGCTGCGAGCGCGTAGAACACGATGCCGGCGCCGCTCAGATACTGCAGCCGCAGGTTCACGCTCGTATCGCCTTCGTCCTGCCGCCGCGACCACTTCGTCATCGTCCACGCGATGGCGATCCAGCCGGCAAAGTACACGAGGGCGCGCAGGAGAAAGAACGCGGTGTTGAGATACGGCGCCTTGTGCTGCAGCACCTCGTCCGCCTGCACGTGATCCGGATGCGTCCACGAATAGAGCGTCCCCATTCCGAGGACGACAGGCAGGAAGAGCAGCGCGAGCAGCGGCAGCGTGCGGCTCGATGCTTCGAATATCCGGCGGAACACGCCCCACGCGCCGCCCGAGAGGTGCTGAATCATCAACAGACCCATCGACCCAAGGGCTATTCCTAGAAACAGCAGGTACGCAATCAGCCACGACCTGAAGAAATGGTCGCGGTCGACAACGAATCCGATTCCGCAGCCCACCAGTCCCACGACGCCTGCCATCAAGGCGCGGGACCGGAGCGGGTCGATGTCAGAAGGTGGTGAGTAGCGGGCGCCCGCCGTCATGTCTGCCATCAGCGGGCCTCCTGCGCGGGCTGGGTCGGGGGCTCACCGGCCTGGCCGGGAGCCGCCGGCGCGATCGATTGCTCGAGCTCGTCTCGGCGATTGGCAGGTACGTCCTCGACGGTCGCCCGCTGGCTGAACTGGAGCGCACGGATGTAGGCGGCAATCGCCCATCGATCCGTGGGCGGCACCTGCGCGGAATAGTCGGACATCGCGCCAAAGCCGTTCGTTTCGACGTTCACGTAATAGCCGACCGGGGCGGTGCGAAGCCGCTCGTCGTGGAACGACGGCGGGGCGCGGAACCCACGCTGGACCACCATGCCGTTGCCCTGACCGGTGCGACCGTGACACGGCGAGCAGAACACATTGAAGCGCTCGCGTCCCCGCGACAACATCTCGGCGGTGACTGGCATTGGAAACGTATCGGTGAGCTGTCCGCCGATGGTGCCCTGATACAAGTGCTCGTCCTCGCGGAGCGTCCCGCGCGCGATCGTGTTGGTGACGAACGTGCGCGCACTGCGGCCGTCGGTGAAGAATGTGCTCGCTTCGAACGGCTCGTACCGTGGCGCATCGTGCATGTCCTGACGGCACGCGGCCGCCAAGCACGCGATCCCAATGACAAACAGCACGCCGGGTCCGCTACGCGGCACCCGGCCCACGTACGTAGACCTACGGCGCAACTTCGGACACTCCCACCGGATGGAGGCTCTCGAGGAACTTCCACGTCGCATGGTGATCGAACCGTGGATCGGTTGCCTCGATGCACAGAAAGAACCGATCCAGCGACGCGCGGGCAAAGGCCGACGCATTGAAAACCGGATGGTATGGCTGCGGAAGCCCGTTGAGCGCCCACATGCCCACAAACGCCGTCAGCGCCGCACCGAGGACCGTGGTTTCAAACGTCACGGGAATGAAATGCGGCCAGCTGTGAAACGGGCGCGCGCCGACATTCAGCGGGTACGCCATCGCCTGCGACCAGTACTGCAAGCCGTAGCCCGCCAGACCGCCGAGAATGCCGCCCGCAAATACGAGCCTCGGCAGCCGCGTTCGGGGCAACGCGAGCGCCTCGCTCAGTTCTTCGATCGGGATCGGCGAGTACGCGTCCATGTTGCGGTAGCCGTGAAGGCGCGCCTGCTCCGCCGCGCTCACGAGCGCCGTCGGCGTCTCGAACTCCGCCATCAGACCGTGCAGTGTCGGCGTCGATTCTGAGTGCGTCATCGTGTCACCCGGTGGTGCTCGGGCTGCAGCTTCGCCTCCGGCACAATCGTCCGCATCTCGAACATGGCAATCGCAGGCAGGAAGCGGATGAACAGGAAGAACAGCGACAGGAAGAGCCCGATCGTCCCGATGAACATCGCAAAGTCCCACCGCGTGGGCTCGTACATGTCCCAGGACGAGGGAAGGAAATCGCGGTGGAGGCTGGTGACGATGATGATAAACCGTTCGAGCCACATCCCGACGTTCACGAAGAGCGAGAGGACGAAGAGCAACACGATATTGTCGCGGACGCGCCGGAACCAGAAGAGCTGGATCATCCCCGCGTTGATGGCAATGAGGGACCAGTAGAGCGCCGCGTAGGGTCCCGTCATCCGGTTGTACATCATGTAGCCCTCGTACGGGTTGGCGCTGTACCACGCGAAGAACGCCTCGTTCGCGTACCCGTAGGCCACGATCATCCCGGTCACCAGCATGATTTTCGTCATGTTGTGGATGTGCCGCATCGTGATGAAGTCCTCGAGACCGTAGAACTTGCGCAGCGGCACCGCGAGCGTCATCACCATCGCGAACCCGGAATAGATCGCGCCCGCGACGAAGTAGGGCGGGAAGATCGTCGTGTGCCACCCGGGCAGCACCGACGCGGCGAAGTCGAAGCTCACCACCGAGTGCACCGAGAGCACCAGCGGCGTCGAGATTCCCGCGAGCAGCAGGTACGCCATCTCGTACCGCTGCCAGTGCCGGGCGGAGCCGCGCCACCCAAGCGACAGCGCCCCGAAGATCACCTTCGCCGCTCGCGACTGCGCTCGATCGCGCAGCGTCGCCAGGTCGGGCACGAGGCCCGTGTACCAGAACAGCAGCGACACGGTGAAGTACGTCGTGACCGCAAACACGTCCCAGATCAGCGGGCTGCGGAACTGCGGCCACAGGCCCATCGAGTTCGGATACGGCAGCAGCCAATACAAGGCCAGCCAGGGGCGGCCCGTATGGAGCACCGGGAACATGGCGGCGCACGCGACCGCAAACAGGGTCATCGCCTCGGCGAACCGATTGATGGAGGTGCGCCACTGCTGCCGGAACAGCAGCAGGATTGCCGAGATGAGCGTCCCGGCGTGGCCGATGCCGATCCACCAGACGAAGTTGATGATGTCGAACGCCCACCCGACCGGCACGTTGTTGCCCCAGATACCGACGCCGGTCAGCAGCAGGTGGCCGACCGTCACGTTGAACAGGAGCAGGAAGAGGAACGCGATGCCGAATCCAAGGAACCAGCCGGCCGGGGTCCGCTTCGTCAGGATGATCGCGCTGATCTTGTCGGTGACCGACCCGAAGGTATGCCCCGGCGCGATGACCGGAGGCAAGAGGTCAACGGTGCCCTCACCGACCCCGGCGATCCGATCGTGCGGACGCTCCTGCGCCGGCGACATCAGCGTGCTTCCTCAGGAGCGGCCGTCGTCGCGGGTTCCAGGTCGACATTGGGGTTGCGCACGATGGCGAGGTACGACGTGCGCGGCCGCGTGTTGAGCTCGGCGAGCAGGCGGTAATTCAGCGGATTCGCCTTCAGCTTCGCAACACGGCTGTCCGGATCGTTGATGTTGCCGAACACGATGGCATCCGTCGGGCACGCCGACTGGCAGGCGGTGAGGATTTCGCCGTCGCGAATCTGACGATCGTCCAGCTTGGCCGCCACACGCGCCTGGTTGATGCGCTGCACACAGTAGGTGCACTTCTCCATGACGCCGCGGCTTCGCACTGTCACGTCGGGATTGCGCTGCAGCCAGAGCGTCGGCGTGTTCCAGTCCTGATAGAGCAGGAAGTTGAACCGCCGCACTTTGTATGGACAGTTGTTCGAGCAGTAGCGCGTCCCCACGCAGCGGTTGTAGACCATGTCGTTCAGGCCTTCGTCGTTGTGTACGGTCGCCGCCACGGGGCAGACCACCTCGCACGGCGCCGACTCGCACTGCTGGCACGGCATCGGCTGGTGATACGTCTCGGGATTTTCCAGATCGCCGGTGTAGTACCGATCGACGCGAAGCCAGTGCATCTCGCGCCCGTTCAGTACCTGTGACTTGCCGACGACGGGTACGTTGTTCTCGGCCTGACAGGCGACGACGCACGAGTTGCAGCCGTTGCAGACGTTCTGGTCGATCGCCATGCCCCAGGCGTAGCCCTCGTACTTGAAATCTCCGTACATCGTCAGCCCTGCGAGCGGCTGATGCTCCATCTTCCGAGCGAATGCGGGATCCTCCGCGAACTGCGCGGCCGTTGCGACGCGAATGAGGTTACGGTCCTGTTCCTCCCCAGGACCGCGCAACGTCCAGTGATCCTGAGTGCAGGCAAGCTCGTACGTATCGCTCGTCTTCACGAGCTCGACGCCTGTGAGAATGTCGGGCGCCGCCGCGGTTCGCAGTGGATTGACATTGAACCCGGTGCCATTGCCGGCACGACCTGCGCGCGTTCGCCCGTAACCGAGGTGGAGCGTGATGGTGTCGGGAGAATGTCCTGGTGCAAGCCAGACAGGAATTCGAACCGTTCGACCACCCTGTCGCAGCTCGACGACATCGCCGCTGACGAGCGCAAACCGTGCGGCCGTAGCCGGCGAGATGAGCGCCGCGTTGTCCCACGTGAGCTTCGTGAGCGACTTGGGAAGCTCTTGCAACCACGCGTTGTTCGCAAAGCGGCCGTCGTACACGCTCGGGTCGGGACGGAAGACCACCTCGACACGGGAGGTCTGGGCACCGGAGGCCTGAAGGCCTCCGGCTACCGTACCGAGGTTTGCCTGCACTGAGACAGATCGCGGTGTGAACGCGGTGTTCGGCACCATGCCGTCGTGCAGCCACTTGCGCCACTCGCGATCGAACGAGGACAGCTGCGGGATGGGAGCCGCAGCAATGGGTGGCGGCTCAGGGGCTGCAGGCGCACCTTCTCGGCCGCCCGGCTGCGCAGGAGCAGCGGGAGCGGCGGGCGTAGCTCCCCTGCCTGCAGCCGGTGCCGCCGGCGCTGGCGGCGGCGCAGGCGCCTGCATCGACAACCCGGTCGCGCCCGCCCAGTATTCGCGCACGAGCTCGTAACCCGGGCGCTCACCGCGATCGGTCAGCGCCGCGAGCACCTCGTGCGCCGACTTTCCGTTGTAGAGCGGCGCAATTAGCGGCTGAACGATCGTCACGGTGCCGTCGTCGGACCGAACGTCGCTCCAGGTTTCCAGATAGTGCGCTTCGGGAATGTGCCAGTCGCACCCCGCGGAGCTTTCGTCTTCGTAGAGACCCAGATGGGCGCGCAGCGGCACCTTTGCGAGCGCGGCGGCAAAATTCATATCAGATGGCGCGGTGTACACAGGGTTGCCGCCCAGGATCAGGAGGAACTCCACCGTGCCGGCGTTCATCTCGCCGACCAGGTCCTGGAGGCCGCCGAGCTGGTTCATCGGCCGCGTTTCAGTCGTCTGTGTGTAAACGACTGTGCTGCCGACGTTGCCGAGGACGTCATTCATCGCGTGCGCGAGCGCGTGGACGATCGGGGGCTGGCCATCGCCCGCAATGACGAGGCTCTGGCCGCGATGCGCCTGGAGATCCTTCACCAGCGGCCCGATCCACGCGTTGGCGGCCTCAGGGACCGCGGACGACACAACCCCGCTTACGCCGATCTGCGCGGCAACGGCCCGTGTGAAGGCTTCGACCTGTGAGGGTTTCAGCGGCAGGCGGTGGTCGGCCTTCGTTCCGGTGTTGGTCGGGGTGCTTTCGACGGCGTAGAACCGATTGGCCTGCGCGCGGTCTCCCTCGGCGCGCCTACGCGACGCGAACGCCCGCGCACACCGCAGACCCGACGCTCCGATGCACATGAAGTCGGAGTCGAGCGACAGAATAACGGCGGCCTTGTCGAACGCATACTGCGCGTCGACGTACTCGCCGAACGCAAGTCGAGCGCCCTCGCGTGCGTTGTGCCGGCCGACCGGTTCCCACTGCACCCACTTGGCACGCGGGAAGCGCTTGAGGAAATCGTCCAGCTGAGCCGCAAGCGTCGGCGATGCGAGCGTTTCCGAAAGAATACGGATGCCCGCGCCCTGATTCGACTGCCCTGCTGACAACGCCGCCTGCGCCGCCGCGACAAACGACGTGAATGGACGGATCGCTCCAAGGTTGGTGACGATCTGGGCCCGGTCTGGATCGTACAGCGTGAGGATCGACGCCTGGGCGAACAGGTCTGTCGCGCCACGGCTCGAAGGATGATCGGGATTCCCTTCGATCTTGGTCGGCCGCCCTTCGTGGCTCTCGACGAGAAGCCCGCTGCCGGCGCCGCTCATCGGCATCGCCGTCGCGTAGAACAGCGGTTTTCCGGGGACCAGATCCTCCGGCTGACGAACGTACGGAACCAGCTCTTCGCTTGGTTGGCGGGTGCACGCGCTGACTCCCGCGAGGGCCAGGGACGCACCCATCAGCTTCAGGAAGCTGCGGCGGCCCACCGGATCGAGCCACTCCGAGGCGTTGTGCGGGAATTCGCGGTGCAGGAACTCCTTGAACTCGGCCGTTTCGGCGAGCGCTTCAAGGCTGCGCCAGTATTCTCGCCCCCGAGTGCTTTCCAGCTTGGCCCGCAACGCCTCGATGTCGTGTGGGGCGGTCATGAGCGCATCACCGATGGCACGTCGAGCAGCTCGTAAGGCTCTGGATGCCATATTCGTTCACGAGCTTGGGTCCGAGCACCGACTGTGGCACCGGGGGCCGATACCCCATCGTGAACACCTCGCTTCGCGGCCGGACGAATTGCTCGGGAGCGCGGTGACAGTTGAGGCACCATTCCATCTGCAGCGAGTTTTCCTGCAGCATCAGGGGCATTTGATCGACCCGCCCGTGACACGTCTCGCATCCCATTCCCTTTTTCACGTGGATGCTGTGATTGAAGTAGACGAAGTCCGGCAGATCGTGCACGCGAATCCACCGCAGCGAGCGATCGTCGCGGAAACTCGCGCGGACCGGTTCGAGAATCGCCGCCGTCGACCAGATCTGGGAGTGACAGTTCATGCAGGTCTTCGTCGGCGGAATGCCTGCAAACGCCGCGGTCTCGACCGACGTATGACAATAACGACAGTCGATGCCATCGTCGCCGGCATGGTGGAGGTGGCTGAACTGAATCGGCTGTTCGATGAACTCCCCGGCGCGTGTCACATATGAGGAGCGTCCGATGACGATCAAGAGGCCGACGAGGCCACCCCCGAGAAGAAGACCGCCGACAATACTGGCTCTCGCAAGTGTATTGGCGCTGCGACGAAAGATCTGCGGCATCAGATGCTGACAGCCGGGGCGCCCGCCTGGCGGACGCTGCGGTCACTCCACCAGAAGGGCACAAGTCGGGCGGGCGATTCCCCCGTGAACGATCGACTTGTACTACGTTGTGAAAAAAGGATCAAGCCCAACAGGGGGCGAATTGGCCAGCAAAACCGCAGAATTCTATGCGGAACACGGGTCGATGTTCACGTGTTTGACGCGGTCGCGTCCGGCCCCCTTCGACCCATTCGGCTGGCTCAGGGTCGACGTGAGCACCGTCGAATCCGTCGACAACTATTAGGGCACCTGAGCTCGCCCCTCGGCACGCTCGGGACGACCCTGAGCGACGTCGAAGGGTCGAAGGGCGTAGAATCGCGCGGACGCCTGGCACGCATATGAGTGAACGCAAATATCGACAGCGCGGATATCAGGACGACGACCGCGATCGAGAAAAGAAGCCGCAATCGGCGCGCCCCGCGCCGGAACCTGGGGCTCCGGCTGCCACACGCCGCATCTCGCAGGTTGGACCGCGCAACATCAACATGCCGGGGTTTCACACTGTCGTCCGCTGTGCGCAGTGCGGCGCCATGATCGGTGACGTCGACGTGGGGTTCGACAGCCGGTGCCCACGATGCGGCGTCGAGATCCACACCTGTTCGCAGTGCACGTCATTCGATCCGGGCAGCCGGTTCGAATGCATGCAAGCGGTGCCCGCGCGGATCACGCCCAAGAACACCAGGAACTCGTGCACGCTGTATGCGCCGCGCACAACCGTCGAGCGCCAGACAACGACGCCGCGCGTCGATGACGCCCGAAAGGCATTCGACGATTTGTTCAAACTGTAACGTTCACCGCGAGGAGATCCAGATGCGCAGGGCCGCCCTCACCGTTCCCGTTTTCGTGCTCTTGCTGTTCGTCTCGCTGGTTGCGCAGCAGCCTGCTGCCCCGCCGCAGGGCGGGCAACAGGGACTGACCGACGCCATGATCAAGACCGCGGCGATCGAAGTGCCGCGGCTCGTCGAGCTCCTCCAGCTCAAGCCTGGAATGACGATTGCCGACGTCGGTGCGGGATTCGGCGCCTGGACGACCGCGTTTTCGAAGTGGGCCGGCCCATCGGGCCGTGTGTATTCGACCGACATCGGCGAGAAGCAGCTGGCGTTTCTGCGGGAAACCACCAAGCGTGAGGGGTTGACCAACGTCACCGTGCTCGCAGGCGCCGAGCGATCGACCAATCTGCCTGCAAACTGCTGCGACGCGGTCCTGATTCGCGACGCCTACCACCACCTGACGCAGCCGAACGACGTCCTTCGCAGCGTGGCCGCAGCGCTAAAACCGGGCGGGCGGTTCGCAGTGATTGACTTTCCGCCGCGACCGAACAGCGAGGTCCCTGCGGGAGTGCCCGCCAACCGGAGTGGCCACGGCGTGCCGCCGGATGTGGTGATCCAGGAAGTGAAAGCGGCCGGGTTGACGATGGTCACGCAGAATCCGCAGTGGTCGGCTCAGAGCCAACCGAGCGACCTGTTCCTGGTGGTTTTCCGCAAGAACTAGCCAAGGGCCGTGCCCTAGATGTCGTGATGAGGAATGCCCTTGGCTAGTTGACAGTATGTTTTGGCGCGCTCCGCGCGCTCTAGGCCGTTACGCGGCTTCGTAGCATGCGGGGACAGCGGTACGAAATGTTCGTTTGGAACCGCATAACGGCCTAGGAGCGACGTCCAACGACCACCGAACTGGAGGCACCGATGAAGTGGTGGCAACGACTCTTGCGACCGACCCCGCCCGGTCTCGTCTTGTTCCTGTTGTGTCTGATGTACTTGATTACGTACATCGATCGCGTCAACGTGGCGACAGCCGCGAGCGATTTCAGGCGGGAGTTGTCACTCAGCAACACGCAACTGGGCCTCATCTTCTCCGCCTTTGCGTACCCCTATCTGCTCTTCCAGGTGTTTGGGGGGTGGGTGGGCGACCGGTTCGGACCGCGCAAGACGCTGTTCACCTGCGGCCTGGTTTGGGCGGGAGCGACGATTTTGACGGGCCTGGCCGGCGGCATGATCAGCTTGTTCCTCGTGCGTGTCCTGCTCGGCGTCGGCGAGGGCGCGACGTTCCCCGTTGCGACGCGCGCGATGCAGAGCTGGACGCCAGCATCCCGCCGCGGGTTCGCGCAGGGTATCACCCATGCGTTTGCGCGCGCCGGCATCGTGATAACTCCACCGATCGTGGCGTGGCTCATGGCGCTGGTGACGTGGCGCGGCTCATTCGTGACGCTTGGCTGCATCAGCGTCCTGTGGATCGTCGCCTGGGTCTGGTATTTCCGTGACGTGCCTGCCGAGCACAAGGGCATGACGCCCACCTTGCTCGCAACACTGCCGAATAACGGCCGGCCGCTGCACGTCGAACGCCCGAAGGTCCCGTGGGGACCTCTCGTGCGCCGCATGATGCCGGTCACCATCGTGTACTTCTGTTATGGCTGGACGCTCTGGCTCTACTTGAATTGGCTGCCGTCGTTCTTTCTGAACGAATACGGCCTCGACACCCGCCAGTCGGCGTTCTTCGCCTCGGTGGTGTACTTCCCCGGGGTCGTCGGCAACATCCTCGGCGGCGAGATCAGCGACCGCATCCTCCACCGGACCGGCGACCTCAAGAAAGCGCGCCGCAACATGGCAATGTTGGCGTTCCTCGGGTCCTTCGTCTGCATGTCGCCGATCTTCATGACGACGAATCTCACGGCGATCGTGGTGGCGCTGGGGGGGGCATTCTTTTTCGCGGAGATGGTGATCGGACCGATGTGGTCGATCCCGATGGACATTGCCGGGAAGTATGCAGGGACGGCGAGTGGGCTCATGAACTCGGGGTCGGCGCTGGCGGCGATTCTGTCGCCGCTCGCGTTTGGCATCGTCGCGGATATGACCGGGAATTGGGTGCTGCCCTTTGCCGGATCACTCGGGCTCCTGCTCCTCGGCGCGGCGCTCGCGCCGCTGATGCACCCCGAACGGCCGTTTACCGAACCGGGGACGACGCCTTCGTCGGCGCCGGTGGGCGCAGCCGCAGTGCACTCGCGGTGAGCACCGCATTGCAGATTGCAGATCGATCGATTGGCGATTGTTGACGATCGACGATTGTCGATTCGATGAATTGATTGTCGATCGCAAATCAGTTCACCAATCGCACATTCACCAATCGACAACAGTCTTCAATCGTCGATCGACCGATCTGCGATTTTGTCAGGCGATCGCCGGCGCGATGTTCTGGTTCACGCGGAACAGATTCTGCGGATCGTATTTCGCTTTCGCGAGCGCCAGCCGCGCGTAATTGTCCCCATACGTCGCGGCCGAGTCCTTTCTTGGAAGGAGCCAGGTATCGGCATTGCGCTCCCGGTAACGGGTGGCCCATACGGTCAGAGTCTCGTTCTTGCGGCCATGCAGACGGTGGCGTCGG
>Ga0209640_10003702_pt1 | contig 13373 bp, 13 predicted proteins | sample RifCSP10_1_FD_184018 | JGI IMG/M metagenome (GOLD analysis project Ga0209640, IMG submission 184018) | Soil microbial communities from Rifle, Colorado - Rifle CSP2_sed 10_1 (SPAdes) (version 2) | ecosystem: Environmental > Terrestrial > Deep subsurface > Rock core/Sediment | place: Rifle...
TTCTGCAACCATCGGATCGGTATGCTCGATTTCCCGGGTCTTCCGCTCGGCACTTCGCCTGCTTTCTGCTGACGATGTAGGATCCGGCCATGGTGGTCCGGAGGCGAGGAGGGCGCGTGGGATTCATTCGTATCCCGGTTTCCGTCATGGCTCCCGGGCGGTCGCAAGACCGGTACGAGGCAAGTTTCCTGATCGATACCGGCGCGATTGATTCGATGGTCCCGTCAAGCGAGCTGGAGAAGGTCGGCATCGAACCGATCGGCCGCAAGACCTACGAGCTTGCCGACGGCACCTACAAGGAATTCCCGTTCGGCATAGCGCAGATCGAGTTTCTAGGGGCAATTACCGGCGGCCTCGTCATCTTTGGTCCGGATGACGCTGAGCCCTTGCTCGGCGTCACCGCGCTGGAATCGGCAGGCCTCGGGGTCGACCCTGCCACGCAGACCCTCAGGAAGCTGCCCCACGCACTTCGCCTCTGACCCCCGAGCCGGCTGAAGCCGGCCCCCACGACTCAAAAGGTACCCGAGCCGGCGCGCCGAAGCCGCGAAGCGGCGAAGGCGGCCGGCCCCCACGATCGCCGCACAACGCCGCGGACCGTAAAGGTCGGCGCCGCAAACAAAAAAGGGCGGGTCCGCTTCGCGGAACCCGCCCTACGGAAACCTGAAGGTTTCCGTCTACCACCGTCGATTGAGTACCGGTAGCCGGAGGCCTTCAGGCCTCCGGGTTTAGTACATCCCGCCCATTCCGCCGCCGTGCGGCATGGCCGGCGCGTCCTTCTTGTCCTCGGGAATCTCCGAGACCAGCGCCTCGGTGGTGAGCAGGAGCGAGGCGATCGATGACGCGTTCTGCAGCGCGCTGCGGACGACCTTGGCCGGGTCGATGACGCCCGCCTTCACGAGGTCCTCGTAGGTGTCGGTCGCGGCGTTGAAGCCTTCGTCCTGCTTCATGTCGCGCACCTTCGCCACCACGATCGAGCCCTCCTGCCCGGCGTTCATCGCGATCCAGCGCATCGGCTCCTCGATGGCGCGCCTGATGATCTGCAGCCCGACGAGCTGATCGCCCTCGAGCTTCAGCTTGTCGAGCGCCTTGGCGCCGCGCAGCAGCGCCACGCCGCCGCCGGGCACGATGCCTTCCTCGACGGCCGCCTTCGTCGCGTGCATCGCATCCTCGACGCGCGCCTTCTTCTCCTTCATCTCGGTTTCGGTGGCCGCACCGACCTTGATGATGGCGACGCCGCCGACCAGCTTCGCGAGCCGCTCCTGCAGCTTCTCGCGGTCGTAGTCGGAGGTCGTGTCCTCGACCTGCGCGCGGATCTGCTTGACCCGGCCCTCGATCGCCGCCGTGGTCCCGCCGCCCTCGACGATCGTCGTGTTGTCCTTGTCGATCGTCACCTTCTTAGCCTTGCCGAGGTCCTCGAGCTTGATGTTCTCGAGCTTGATTCCGAGATCCTCGGTGATCGCGCGCCCGCCCGTCAGGGTCGCGATGTCCTCGAGCATCGCCTTGCGGCGATCCCCGAACCCGGGCGCCTTCACGGCCGCCGCCTGCAGCGTGCCGCGCAGCTTGTTGACGACGAGCGTCGCCAGCGCCTCACCCTCGACGTCCTCCGCCACGATGAGCAGCGGACGGCTCAGGCGCGCCACCTGCTCGAGCACGGGCAGGAGGTCCTTCATCGAGCTGATCTTCTTCTCGTGGATCAGGATGACGGGGTTCTCGAGCACCACTTCCATGCGCTCGGCGTCGGTCACGAAGTACGGCGAGAGGTAGCCGCGGTCGAACTGCATGCCTTCCACGACGTCGAGCGACGTCTCGAGGGTCTTGGCCTCTTCCACCGTAATGACGCCGTCCTTGCCGACCTTGTCCATCGCCTCGGCGATGATCGTGCCGATCGTCTGATCGCTGTTCGCGGAGATCATGCCGACCTGGGCGACCATATTCCCCGAAACCGGCCGCGCCATCTTCTTGACCTCTGCGACGATCGCCTCGACGGCCTTCTCGATGCCGCGCTTCAGCTCCATCGGGTTCGCGCCGGCGACGACGTTCTTCGCGCCCTCGCGGTAGATCGCCTGCGCCAGGACCGTCGCCGTCGTCGTGCCGTCGCCGGCCGTGTCGGACGTCTTGCTGGCGACCTCGCGCACCATCTGCGCGCCCATGTTCTCGAGCGGGTCCTTGAGGTCGATCTCCTTGGCCACCGTCACGCCGTCCTTGGTGATGGTGGGAGAGCCGAATTTCTTGTCGAGGACGACGTTGCGGCCCTTGGGGCCGAGCGTCACCTTGACGGCGTTCGCGAGCTGATTGACGCCGCGGAGGATCGCCTGGCGCGACTCTTCGCCGTATGTGATCTGTTTGGCCATGGTTACTTTCCCTTCCCGTCGAGAACGGCAAGGACCTCGTCCTCGCGCATGATCAGGTACTCATTGCCGTCAATCTTGATCTCCTGCCCGGAGTACTTCCCGAACAGGATGGTGTCGCCGTCCTTGACGTCGAGCGGCTGGCGCTTCCCGTCGTCCTTCACTTTGCCGGCGCCGGTGGCGTAAACCTTCCCCTGCTGCGGCTTTTCCTTGGCGGTGTCGGGGATGATGATCCCGCCGATTTTCTGTTCGCCTTCTTCGAGGCGCTGAACGATGATGCGGTCGTGTAGCGGTCTGACTTTCATGTGCGTTCGGCTCCAGACTTAGTCTGAGGATTGAAAAAACTTGATGTCCGCCCTGAAATCCGGGAGGACGCGCCCTGGGGGTTGGCACTCCCCCTAGGCAACTGCTAATTGTAGCGGCGGCGAAAACCGGGGTCAAGCCTGGCGGGTCCGCGCCCGCCGGACACGTCGCGGATCCCGCCCTACGCGGAACGGCGGAGCCGGTACTCGGAAATCTTGCGGCTGAGCGTGTTGCGGTGCATGCCCAGCAGGGTGGCCGCCTTGCAGAGGTTGCCGTCGGACTTGGCCAGCACGTGCGTAATGAACTTCTTCTCGAATTCGCGCTGGGCGTCCTCGTAGCGGACCCCCTTCGTGACCATGTCGTCGATCAGGCGCTCGAGGGCTTCACGCAGCGGCATCAGCTGAGTTCCCTGCCCGACAGCCGCCGGAAGGCTTCGATGTACTTTTCACGCGTCTTCGCTACGACGTCGTCCGGCAGCGACGGCACAGGGGGCTGCTTGTTCCACCGGATCTGTTCGAGGTAGTCGCGCACGAACTGCTTGTCGAAGCTCGGCTGGGCGCGACCTGGACTGTACTGATCCTTTGGCCAGTAGCGCGACGAGTCGGGTGTCATCACTTCGTCGATCAGGAGGACCTCGCCCTCAGGCGTCAGCCCGAACTCGAATTTGGTGTCGGCCATCAGGATCCCGCAGCGGTCCGCATGCGCGGCGCCGGCCGAATAGAGCGCCAACGTCAACGATCGGAGCCGTTCGAGAAGAGCAGCCCCAACGATCTGTCCGGCGTCGGCTTCACTGATGTTGATGTCGTGTCCGCTCGTCGCCTTTGTCGCGGGCGTGAAGATCGGCTGCGGCAGCTTATCGGACTCGCGAAGTCCCGCCGGCAGCGGCACGCCGCAGACCGCGCCGCTCGCCACGTAATCCTTCCACCCGGATCCGGAGAGGTATCCGCGCGCGACGCATTCGATCGGCACCGGGTTCGTCTTGCGCACGAGCATCGAGCGGCCCGCCAGCATGTCGGCGTGCCGGCGCAGATCCGCGGGAAAACGGGCCACGTCCGTTTCGATCACGTGATTCGCGACGATGTGGCGCGTGTAGTCGAACCAGAAGGCCGAGAGCTGTGTCAGGACCTTGCCTTTATCGGGGATGCCCGACCCCAGCACGTAGTCGAAGGCCGAGATGCGATCGGTCGCCACCATGAGCAACGCGTCGCCGACATCGTAGAGGTCGCGCACCTTGCCCTGGCGATGCGGAGCAAGCCCATTCAGTCGCGTTTCGATAAGGGGAGCTGCGCGTGGCACGGGAGAAGCGGGCATCTTACAGGGACGATTCAATGCCCGCAACCGTACGCAACAGTTCCGGTCATCGTGAGCGGAGGGCCTGATATATTGTGTTACCCCGGTGCGAGTCCGTACGATCATCGTCTCAGTTCTGGCGATTGCCCTTTTCGCGTGGTTCCTGCGGCACGCGAACCTGGCCGATGTGTGGATACAGGTGCGGCGGGCGCGTGTCGAGCTGCTGATCGCGGGATTCCTTGCGGTGATCGTGACGTACGTGATTCGCGCGTACCGCTGGCAGTTTCTCCTGCACCCGATCGGGCCGACCAGGTTCAGAACCGCGCTGCGTACGACGGTGATCGGCTTCGCCGCGCTGGGCGTGCTGCCCGCCCGCGCGGGCGATGTGCTGCGTCCGTATCTCCTCGCGCGCCAGGAAGGGCTGAGCACGTCGGCGACGTTCGCGACAATCGTGATGGAACGGGTGCTCGATCTGATCGCCGTGCTGACGCTGCTCGTGTTCTACGTGTGGGGCGTCTCGGATCCGGCGAGCCTGCCGCCTGCGCTGCTGCGGCCCATCGAGGTGTCGTCGGCCCTGGCGGGCGCGGCCGCCCTCGTGCTCATGGGGATGATGTGGGTCCTCGCCACGCATCCGGAGCGCATTGGGCGCCTCGTCTTCAGCGCGGCGCGCATCCTGCCCCACAGGGTGGCTGATCGGCTGGCGGACCTGGCCCAGACGTTCAGCAGCGGCTTTGCCGTCGCACGCGAACCGCGGTCGCTGGCCCTGGCGCTCTTCTGGTCGTTTCCGTTGTGGCTGGCGATTGCCGCCGAGGCCTGGCTCGTCACCATCGCCTTCGGCATTGTCATGCCGTTCGCGGGCACGTTCCTGCTGCAGGCGCTCCTCGTCATCGGCGTGGCGGTGCCCACACCGGGCGCGGTCGGCAGCTACCACGAGGCCTATCGCATCGGCGTCACCACGTTCTTCGGCGCCGCCGACGATGCGGCGGTCGCGGCGGCGATCGTCACGCATGCGATCTCGTACATCCCCGTCGTCCTGACCGGCGTGATCTTCATGGCCCAGGACGGCCTGAGCATGGGACGCCTCAACGAGCTCGCACACGCGCAGCCGGGGCCGGAGAAGGAGATGCCGGCACACCCATGAAGTGCCCCTTCTGCGGCCACCTCGGCGACAAGGTTGTCGACTCGCGGGAGAGCAAGGAAGGGGAGGTCATCCGCCGGCGTCGCGAATGTCTCGACTGCGGCCGCCGCTTCACCAGCTACGAGCGGATCGACGAGATCCCGTATATGGTGATCAAGAAGGACGGCACGCGCGAGCGGTTCGAGCGCCAGAAGCTCATTGCCGGCCTCCTGAAGGCCTGCGAGAAGCGTCCCGTCAGCGTGGCGGCGGTGGAAGCGGTGGCCGACCGCGTCGAGGCCACCGTGCAGGAGCGTCCTGAGAAGGAGATGAGCACCGAGGAAGTGGGGGCGCTCGTCATGGAGGAGCTCAAGCGCCTCGACAAGGTCGCCTACGTCCGCTTTGCCTCGGTGTACCGGCACTTCCGCGACATCGGCGAGTTCATGACTGAGCTGAAGGATCTGTTGAACGCAAAGGATTGATCCGGAAACCTGAAGGTTTCCGGCTACCACCGAATGGGTGATCGCCGACGATTACCCGACGGTGGTAGCCGGAGGCCTTCAGGCCTCCGGGAACGATGGCCCTTTCCCTTCGCGAAGTTCCCTCGCGCCCGAAGACGGTGCCGCCGACACCGCGGCGGAGATCCACGCCCCAGCGGCGCCCGTTTCGCGATAACACCAAGCTCCTCCTGGCCGGCATCGGCGTGCTCATTGCCGCGCTTGCGAGCCTGCTCGCGCTGGCCAGCCGGTCGGCGGCGTTGGCGCCGGACTTCCTGACCGACGTCATCCTTTACGCGCTCTCCGCCACCAACCTCACGATTCTCGTCGCGCTCGTCTTCGTGCTGGCGCGCAACATCGTCAAGCTGCTCGTGGAGAAGCGCCGCGCGCTGCCATTTGCGCACTTCCGCGCCAAGCTGGTGGCGCTGATGCTCGGGATGACGCTCATCCCCGCGGTGCTCGTGCTCATCGCCGGCAGCGGCGTCATCCGCAACAGCGTCGACCGCTGGTTCAATGCCCCGATGGAGGACGTGCTGTCGTCCGCGAACGCGATTGCGGGCGACTATTACCAGGAGCGGCAGCGCCTGGTGTCGGCGCAGGCGGAGCGGCTGGCGCGCGCGCTGGCAGACCTCGACCTCTCCTCATCCCGCGTGCAGGCCGTGCGCGACATCGTCGAGCCGGACGTTCTGCAGGAACGCGTCAGCCTGGTCGAGGTGTATCGCATCGAGGCCGCAGGCGCCTCACAGCGGCCGATCCTCATTCCCGTCGTCGACATCGGATCCGCGGCGCTGCCGCGGACGCCCGGATCCACCGCACCCGACAGCCTGGTCGCGCGCGTGGCGCGCGGTGAAGGCTCGTCACCGGTTGTCGAACGGCTTCCCGACGGCGGCGATCTGATCCGCAGCGCGGTGCCCGTCCGCGCCCCGGCGGAAGGGCGGCCGCAGGGCGTCGTGATCGCGAGCGACTACGTCACCAACCAGTTCGCGGCGCGCTCGCGCCGCATGACCGAGGCCTACGAGGACTATCAGCAGCTCCGCGTGCTGCGGCAGCCGCTGGCGGGCGTGTACCTGTCGTTCTTCCTGATGCTGACGCTGATGATTCTCGTCGGCTCGACCTGGATGGGGCTGTACCTGACCAAGCGGATCATCCGGCCGGTGCAGATGCTGGCGACCGCGGCGAACGAGATCGGCGCCGGCCACCTCGATCACCGCGTGGAGCCGGAAACGCGCGACGAGTTCGGCTCGCTCATCGAGGCGTTCAACCGCATGGCATCCGACCTGTCGGCGAGCCGGCGCCGCCTGGAGCGCTCCGCCATCGAGCTGGAGCACAAGCATCATGACGTCGAGGGACGCCGCCAGTACGTCGAAACGATTCTCGAGCGGATCGCCACCGGCGTGATCTCGGTCGACCCCGCCGGGCGCATTCGCACCGTCAACCCCGCCGCGTCGCGGCTGCTCGGACTGGAGGCGCCGGTCTCCGGGCTGCCGGCGGCAACGGTGTTCGGCTCGCCCGATTTCAAGCCGTTAGCGATCGTGATCGACGAGGCCGCGCGGATCCGCGACGATGCGCCGCCGCGCGAGGTCTCGATCGTCCGCGCGGGCCGCGAGCTGCACCTCACGGTGATGACGACGCAGCTTCGCCGCGAGGACGGCGTGTCGGACGGTATCGTCCTGGTGCTGGAGGACGACACGCCGCGGGTGCGCGCGCAGAAGGCGGCCGCGTGGCAGGACGTGGCGCGCAGGCTGGCCCACGAGATCAAGAACCCGCTCACGCCGATCCAGCTGTCCGCCGAGCGTCTGCGCAAGCACTTCGGCTCGGCGCCGCCGCAGACCCGCGACCTGGTGGAGGAGTGCACGGCGACGATCGTTGGCGAGGTGGAGTCGCTCAAGGGGCTCGTCAACGAGTTCAAGGACTTTGCGCGGATGCCGGCGCCGCGGGTCGAGCCCACCGACCTGCACGCGCTCCTCGAGGACGTGCTCGGCATCTATCGCGGGACGACGGGCGACGTCGAGCTGCGCGCCCGCCTTGCCGAATCGCTGCCGCCCGTGTTTGTCGACCCGGCGAAAATTCACCAGGTCATTCGCAACCTGGTCAACAACGCGCTCGAGGCGATGGGAGGCCACGGCCACATCGACGTCGAGACCCATCACCTGGAGGCGGAGCACCGCGTGCGCATCGTCGTGGCCGACACCGGTCCGGGAATCCCCGCGGCCGACCGCGACAAGCTGTTCCTGTCGCACTACTCCACAAAACAACGCGGCAGCGGCGTCGGTCTGGCGATCGTGCGCCGCATCGTGGACGAGCATGGCGGCCGCATCGAGGTCACCGACAACACGCCGCACGGCACTCGATTCGCGATTGAATTGCCCTGTTAGTACTCAATGCCCTCGATTTTGATCGTTGACGATGAGCCGGGCGTGCGCAGCGCGCTGGGCGGCGTGCTGCGCGACGAAGGCTACGAGGTGGATGCCGTCGACAGCGGCGAGGCGTGCCTCGAGCGGCTCGCCCGGCAGGCCTACGACGGCGTCATCCTCGACATCTGGCTGCCGGGCATGGACGGCCTGGCCACCCTCGCCCGGATGCGCGAGCGCCAGATTGACGTGCAGGTGGTGATCATCTCGGGTCACGGCAACATCGAGTCGGCGGTGCGCGCCATCAAGATGGGGGCGTTCGACTTTGTCGAGAAGCCGCTCTCCCTCGAGAAGACGGTGCTCGTCGTCCGCAACGCGCTGCGGCAGCGGAGCCTGGAGGTGGAGAACCGCGCGCTCCGCGCGAAGGTGGACGCGCAGCACACCATGGTGGGCGAGAGCTACGCCATGGTGAAGCTGCGCGAGCAGGTGGCGATGGCGGCCCCCACGAACGGCCGCGTGCTCATCTACGGCGAGAACGGCACCGGCAAGGAGCTCGTCGCGCGCAACATTCACCAGCTCAGCCGCCGGCGCGCCGCACCATTCGTCGAGGTGAACTGCGCCGCGATCCCCGAGGACCTGATTGAGAGCGAGCTCTTCGGCCATGTGCGCGGCGCGTTCACCGGCGCCGTCGCCGACCGGCGCGGCAAGTTCGAGGCCGCGCACGGCGGGACGATCTTCCTCGACGAGATCGCCGACATGAGCCTCAAGACGCAGGCGAAGGTGCTGCGCGTCCTGCAGGAGCAGGTGATGGAGGCGGTGGGCGGCTCTACCCGGATCAAGGTCGATGCGCGCGTGCTCGCGGCCACCAACAAGGACCTGACGGCGGAGATCCGGGCCGGCCGGTTCCGTGAGGACCTGTACTTCCGGCTCAACGTCGTCCCGATCTTCGTGCCCTCGCTCCGCGAGCGGCAGGAGGACATTCCGCTGCTGGCGGAGCACTTCATGGCGATGCTCGCGCGTGAGTACGGCCGGCGTCCGAAGACCTTCGAAGCCGACGCGTTGATCGCGCTGCGCCAGTACGTGTGGCCCGGAAACGTCCGTGAGCTGCGGAATGTGGTGGAGCGCCTGATGATCATGGTGCCGAGCGACCGGATTTCGTCGCGCGACCTGTCGTTCCTCGATCAGAGCATCGCGCCCGCCGGAACCGAGGCGCCCTTGGCCGTGAAGCCGTCCGTGGAGGCGCCGCTGCACGAGGCGCGCGACCGCTTCGAGCGCGACTACATCGTGCGCGCGCTCGCGGCGCAGCAGGGCAATATCTCGCGCACGGCGGAAATGCTCGGCATCGAGCGCAGCAACCTGTACCGCAAGATGCGCGGCTTCGGCATCGCCCCGTCCCGCCGGGGAGAGGATGAGGAGATTGCCTGAGCCGCCGGGGCACGTCAGCCAGATTCCCACCCCCGCCCTCGTCATCGACGTCGCCGCCCTCGACCGGAACCTGCGCCGCATGGCGGAGTTCTTTGCGGCAGGTCCCTGCCGGCTGCGCCCGCACTTCAAGGCACACAAGACTCCCGAGATCGCGCGGCGGCAGCTGGCGGCCGGATCGTGCGTCGGGCTGACGTGCGCCACCGTGTCGGAGGCGGAGGTGGCCGCCGACGTCTGTGGCGACCTGTTGATTGCCAACGAGCCGATCGGGCCGGGGAAGTGCCAGCGCGTCGCGGCGCTCGCGACGCGCGTGCAGGTAACTGTCGCTGTGGATTCAACGATGGGTCTCGAGGCCATGGCGGCGGCCGCGCGCCATGCGGGCGTCACGGTCGGCGTGCTCATCGATGTGAACGTCGGACAGACGCGATGCGGCGTCTTACCCGGGCCGGCGGCGGTTGCCCTGGCGCGCCAGGCCGCCGCAGCGAAAGGCATCACGCTTCGAGGGGTGATGGGATACGAGGGGCACCTCGTGAGCCTGCCCGACCGCGCCGAGCGCGAGACCAGGACTCGCGACGCGATGGCGGGACTCGTGGAGACGGCGGCGATGGTGCGCGCGGCCGGCCTGCCGTGCGGCATCGTCTCGGCCGGCGGCACCGGCACGTACGACATCAGCGGCCGCATCGACGGCATTACGGAGATCCAGGCCGGTTCGTACGCGCTGATGGATACCGACTACGGCCGGCTCGACGTGCCGTTCGAGCAGGCGTTCTGGGCACTGGGCACGATCATCAGCCGGCCCGACCCGGGACGCTGCGTGGCGGATTGCGGGCACAAGTCGATGACGAAGGACCATGGCCTGCCGACCGTGAGAGGACTCGACGGTGCATCGGTCGTGTCGCTCAACGACGAGCACGCGACGATCACGATCCCGCCCGGCTCGAAGGTGACTATCGGCGAACGCGTGTTCCTGCGGCCGTCACACACGGATCCCACGATCAACCTGCACGACGTGTTCTATGCGCTGGACGGCGAGCAGGTCGTCGGCGTGTGGCCGATCGCGGCCCGCGGATATCCTGAACATCGTCGTTAAAAGACCACACACGAAGGTCGCGAAGATCGCGAAGGACACGAAGCCAAAAAAGGTAAGGCACTTCGTGATCTTCGGGATCTTCGTGTTCTTCGTGTGTGTTCTCGTCGGGTTTAGAAAAATACCCAGCAGAGCAGCGATCCGATCACGGTCATCGACAACCCCCACGCCAGCAGCCTGTTGAACGTGGGGCGGACCTGCGCGGGATCGGTAATCCCGGCCAGGCACATGGCGCCGGTCGTCGAGAGCGGCGACATGTCCACGAGATGCGCGCCCACATTCATCGACGTGGCAATCCCGATCGGATCTCCGCCGCCTAACCGCATGACGAGGCCGGGGATTGTCGGGAGGAACGCGGGCAGGACTACGCCCGACGTGCTGCTGTACACGGAAATCACCGCCGTCACGAACGCCACGGCGCCTGTGACGGTGTCCTGGGTGGCGATACGTGCCAGCATCGCCGTGAACAGATCGAGTCCACCTGTTTTCTCGAGCAGGGCGATCAGCACGGTGACGCCGCTGACCATGATGATCGGCGTCCACGGCATGCGCCGGACCGCCTGCTCATGATCGGCCACGCGAATGGCGGCCAGGATGACCGCGCCGGCAAAGGCGGCCATGCCGATGTTGGCGCTGAGAAACAGGACGCTGAACACCACGCCAAGGATCACCGCCAGCGTGATCCAGTGGGGCTTGCCGACCGGGGCCAACTCAGGCACGCCATCGGTGGCGCCCGAGTACTCCGATCTGAACAGCTTCACGCCGCCGAGCAGCACGTAGCCCGCGAACGCGAGACCGGCGTGCGCCGCGGCGTTCGACCAGTACGTGCGCCACTCGTACCCGCTCAGCGCGATCTTGTCCATGATCCCGTTGACGATGATGCCGGTTGGCGCGAAGGGCGAGAGCGCGCCGGCCTGCGCGCCCATGCCCACCATCAGCGCCATCAGGAACAGCGGGATCCGCGCCCGGGCCGCCACCGCCATGGCCATCGGCGCCAGCATCGCGGCCGTCGCGACGTTTCCTGGTCCGAGCGAGGCGATACCGAGCCCGAGCAGGAAGAACGTGACCGGGATGAGGCCCGTATTGCCGCGGCACAGCCGCACCGATCGATGCGCGATCTGGTCGAGCGTGCCGTTCAGCTGCGCCTGGGTGAACAGCATCGTGACGCCGACGAGCGTCAGGAACAACTGGATCGGGAAGCCGCCGAGCACGTCCTCGAGCCGCATCCCGCCGAAATACACGCCGACGATCCAGGCAAACGCCACCGCCAGGACGCCGACGTTCAGCCGGGTGAAGCAGCTGACGATGATCGCGACAAACAGGGCACTGAGCGACAGCCATGCAAGGGACATGGGCTCGCATGGTACAAGTGAAAAGGAAGAAGTGAGAAGTGGAAAGTAAGTTTGGAAGTGGGAGGGGCTAGCGGTACAGCGTGCCAGCGAGCGCGCCAATCACCGCCAACAGGATGGCGACCTGAGTGCCGGCCAGCCACAGGAACTTCTGATCCATCACGTCAAACCGGCGGCCCATCTCGCCTCGCAGGTTGTTGATTTCGCCGCGCAGGGCGGCGTCCCCTGCCATCATGTCGCGCCGCAGGTCAGTCATCTCCGTCCGCAGGGCACCCATCTCCGTCCGCAGTTCCGTGCGCAGGGCACCCATCTCCGTCCGCAGCGCACGGATCTCGCCTCCCAACCCGTCAATCGCCCGAGCGTGGGCGTCCGACTGCGCTTCCACGATATTGACTCGCTCCTCCGCCGGCCTTTCTGGCCCGATCTTACATCGTCGGGAGCCCGTGCCATGCCGTGCGGGAAGACTTGAAAACCCGCGTGTTCGGGCGACCAGCAGGCAATTCTTGCAACCTCGCACCGCACGCTGGTGAGCAATTCTTGCTATGTGCGCGGATCCGTGTCGGGGCGGTTGCGGCCGCGCGCGATGAAGTAGTACACGAGGTTCCCGACGCCCAGCGAGACGACGATCGCGGCAGCCACGCCGGCGATCCCCACGAGCTCCTCGTCGTTCGTGAAGTTGGCCAGGACGGCGGTACCAAGCGCCAGGCCGATGCCGAGGAAAAACAGGATGGTGCCGCGGCGCAGGCAGTCTTCCGGCGTGATCTTTTTCCTATCGTCCTCCAGCAGCTCGAGAGGGGGTGTCAGCCCCTTTTCAATCATCAGCTGCCGCTCCTGGTATTGGAGCCGCTTTTTCTGATGATTCCAGTACACCGACCAGAACGCCAGGCTGATGCCCATCACGATGGCTGTCAGAGGAATCATGATCCCGAGCAGGGGGGCGAAGTCTCTCATGAGGATTCTCCTTGTGCGCTGATGAGACGGTGATGCCCGCGAAAGGTTTCGTCTGGCGGACGTGAAACCATTTGCTCCCGCTCCCGTCTCATCCAAAAATGGGCCCCCAGAGTGGACCGTGACGAGCGGGAACTCGTGCGGCAATGCCTGCAGGGGGATCAGGACGCCTGTACGAGCCTCGTGCAGCAGTACGCGACCATGGTGGGGACGGTGATTTGGAGGGCAACGGGTGATCACAACACCGTCGAGGATCTGGCGCAGGAGACGTTTCTCCGGATCTTCCGCGGCCTCGGAAACTTCGATGCCCGCTCGAAGCTCTCGACGTGGATCTATACGATCGCGCACAGGGTCGCCATCGACCATCTGCGGCAGGTCCGCCTGAAGACGGACACTACGGCGGGCCGTAAAGGCCCGCCCCGCGGCGCGGACCTTAACGGTCCGCGAGCGTCCGGCTTCAGCCGGACCATGGTTTCGCCGGAACGCGATCCGGAAGCGGCCGCCGCGCACGAGGAGCTCGACAGGATCGTTCATGCCGAGCTCGAGACGCTTCCGGAGAAGTACCGGCTGCCGCTTGTTTACGCCACGCTTGACGAGCTCGACTACCAGACGATTGCGGCGATGCTGGAGGTCAAACCAGGAACCGTGAAGACGCTCGTATTTC
>Ga0209640_10003703_pt1 | contig 13371 bp, 13 predicted proteins | sample RifCSP10_1_FD_184018 | JGI IMG/M metagenome (GOLD analysis project Ga0209640, IMG submission 184018) | Soil microbial communities from Rifle, Colorado - Rifle CSP2_sed 10_1 (SPAdes) (version 2) | ecosystem: Environmental > Terrestrial > Deep subsurface > Rock core/Sediment | place: Rifle...
TTTCTTCGCTGCCTCGTCGATCTGCTCGGGCGTCAGCAGAACCGTCGTCGATACATGGGCCGCGCCCGTCGCGTTGATCGCCAGGCTCAGCGCGGCGGCAGTCACGACGTCCGGAACTTCGACGATCGCGAAAGCATCCGCGTCCCCCATGGTGTAGTAGAAGCTTTCCAGGCGGCCGCCCAGACCCTCGAGCGTCTTCTGCACTGCTGCACGTCGCGAGGAGCCGCCTTCCTTCATGAGTCCTTTCGTGCCCTCGACCGTATAGGTTGCCTTCAACATGAATTTAGCCATGTGACCCTCCTACAAGGATGCAACGCACCTGACAAAGAGCTTTCCGTCTCGAACCTGGCCAGCCGTGAATCGCTACTCCAAGGTGGCGGACATATTCTCTCACGTGGCGGCGAACGGGGGGCCGCCTCGAGAAACCTCGGCGGCATCGCTTCGCGTTCCAGTCACTTCGGTTGACCGGCGCCCCCTTTCGCCACCCGCATCCACTTGTCGATGTCGCGCCGTATTGTCGTCGCGAACTCCCCGGGGGTGCTGCCCACGGGATCGAGGCCGAGTTCGGAAAGGGCCTGGCGTACGTCAGGCGCCCTGAGCGCCGCGACAATTCCGGCGTTCAGCTTGGCGACGACCGCCTTCGGAGTGGCGGCGGGCGCGATCATGCCGTACCAGATCGTGACGTCGTAGCCGGGAACGCCCGCCTCCGCGAGCGTAGGCGTATCCGGCAGGATCGCCGCGCGGGCGGGTGTCGTCACGGCCAACAGGCGCAGACGGCCGCTGCGCACGTGAGGCAGTGCCTGCGGCATTCCGCTGAACGCCATCTGCACGTTTCCGGCCAGCAGGTCGGTGACGAAGACGGCGCCCTTGTAGGGCACCATCACGATGTTCACGCGGGCCATGCTGGTGAAGAGCTCGGCGGCAAGCTGCAACGCGCTGCCCGGACCGGCCGTCGCGCAATTGAGCAGGCCGGGCTTTGCCTTCGCGAGATCGATCAACTCCCGCACCGACTTGGCCTCGACCGCGGGATGGACGACGAGCAGGTAGGGCGAGGATATGGCGAGCGTCACCGGCGCAAAATCCCGCCGCGGGTCGTACGGCAGTTTGGGATTCACGCTGGGCTGGATCGAAAAGCTGGAGGAGATGAAGAGCAGCGTGTGCCCGTCAGGGGCGGCTTTCGCGGTCATCTCGGTGGCGAGGATGCCGGCCGCGCCGGCCCGGTTGTCGATCACGACGGGTTGACCCCAGGTGTCAGTCAGCTTCCTGCCGAGAATTCGGGCGACGACGTCGGACGCCCCGCCCGGGCTGAAGCCGACCAGCAGCCGGATCGGTCGCGAGGGGTAGGGAGGCTCGGCGGCACTTGAGATAGCGGTGGCGAGAGCGATTGCCACGGCGACAATAATTTTCGCTGCCCTTCTTGATGCTTCGCTCATGGCACGTCCTTCATCGGGAACGATTTCAGCACTTGCGCGATCAGTCCGAGGCCTTTTGAGTCCGTTTGCGAGAGTAACGGGTGCGAGCGGCATAGGCAATTGCGGTTGGGCGGAGCAGGGCACTCTTCAACCGAAGTTGCCAGCCGTTCCAGATCGGCATCTGCCAACTGATGGCAGCGATAGTCGACCGATTCCGAATCCAGGGCACCCCGCCTGCTTTCCCCGCAGGTCGTGACGCCTCGAAACCGGCAGGCCTGGCATCGCACCACCGCAACGGAGTACTCGTCGTAGTCATCCGCGGGCAATTCGATGCTGCGATCGATTTTCAGCGCAACGTTCGCCCCGCAGGCCGGGCAGAGGTATGCGATGATCGTGCTCCGAAAATTCGATGTCCCGTTACGCTTCGCCCCGAGATCGGCAATGTCTTGGGGGTTCAGTGGCTCAATTTTCTGGTCCATGCGCAGACGCTCGATTGAACCATCGCTCGCCACGGCTGCGCAGCGCAACAACCGGGGGCTTGGCGCTGTTCCATCGTGGAGTGCCGCTGCTTCAAGTAGCGCCACTGCATTCTCCTGGTCCGCCGACCGAAATTTACGGGCGATGAATTTCTCGACGTCGGCCGGGATCATGATCGATGAAGTCTAACGCCCCGGCTAACGCGCTGCCCGCTTGCGGGCAGTCGTTGCTGAGCCGGCTGTTAGACGCGACCGTTTCTCGAGCAATCGCCCGGATACGTACTTGTGGAGAACGCTGGCAATCAGCGTTTGATAGGGCACCCCCTCCTCGTAGGCTCGCGCCTGAATGCCCATAAGGTCTGCCGCGGACAGGCGGATATTCACACGGCGACTCTTGACGAACGTGACACGCGCCGCAGCACGAAACGCGCCGAGTTGGGCCTTTGTTGGGTGCGCGGAAACCAGCGTGCCTTTCTCATAGGCACTCAGTATGTCGCGCTCGTAGCGATCAAGTTTCTTCATCCGACTCATCCGTTTCCAAATAATCACGCGTTGCCTTCCGGCTCGGGATGATGGTTTTCAGGAAGTAGTAGGTGTCTTCCTCGACCGATGGAACAAGAAAGACATAGTCCCGAAAACTCACTACCAACACCACCTGTCCCGGATACCGCCTCTGGTTCGGGTGAACCAGAATGTCCTTGAGCCCCTCCTCCTCAATCGCCAGCACGATCTCCTCAAAGGAGATGCCGCGATCGCTTTTTAAAACTTCGTTCTTGTCCGGGTTCCAGCGGAAAGGCTTCACACAGGCAGTCTATCGCGATGTGTGCCTTTTGTCATCACACGCATGGATGGCGCCGTGGTCACGTCTAACGCCCCGGTTCAGCCGAGGCGCGCAAGGCCGTTGCAGCGCGGGGTTAGCGAGCGACGGCAACACGCTCTGCATCAGCCGTGACGAACGGCGACACCACGCCGAGAACGCCGGCCACGTACTGCCTCTTCTCCCCGACCGGCGCGACAGTGCTGAGTGCAGTTTCAGCGGTTTCGCGCCCAAGCAGGCGCAAGATCACCCACGCAGCGAGATAGGGCGAAGCCAAGCAGCCGCCGGCGCTCGCGACATTGCCGCTGGCGACGAATGGCCGGTCGAGCACCCGAATGCCGATCGTTTCAAGCGCGGGACGGCTCCTGAGATTGGTGCATACGGGCTGTGACGCAAGCAGCCCCAGCTTCGCGAGAAACCATGCCCCCGCGCATTGCGATCCGATCAGCTGGCGCCGCGGGTCCAGCTTGAGGCGCGACATGATTGTGCTGTCTTCGACGATTTCCCGACTGCGCGGACTGCCGCCAAAGAGGACAGCATCCGCGTCGTTCGCAAACTCGAGCGGTTGCTGCGCGTGGACTTGGACGCCGTTCGTCGACCGCACCGTCTCGGAAGGGCAGGTGATTGCGACCTTCCAGTCGCTGACCTCCACCCGATTCAGGATGTGGTGGCTCACAAATGAGTCGATTTCGTTGAACCCTTCGAACGTCAATATGGCGATGTTCACTTGGAATTTCCTTTGTGGTGGGTAACGTCAGCGGCCACCGGCGCGCGTCGCCTTTGCGCGCGTCCGAGCGGGCCGCTTTGTTAGACCTCGCCCTGCTCCAGCTGCGCGGATGAGAGTGCGCAATGCTTCGTTGACTGCATCGGAATTCTTGAATTTGTCGTGGACATCCGGCGCGAGCACGACAACGTTTGTGCTCTCGATATAGCGGCGATAGTACTTACCCCTGACACCTTTTGAAAAATCGTACTCAGGACGCATGTCAGCTGACGTGGCTTCGCTCTTACGTTTCATAGTCTTTACGCTCATGTGATGTTGCTTGCCGAGCAGAAATAATGTGAATGTTATCCCCTTCCTCGGTGTGGGAGACGACGAGAAGTTTTCCCTCGCTCGACTGCCCCATCGTAAGCAGGCGCTCTTCGCCAATGGAATGATCCGGGTCTGGGATGGTAGAGGCGAGTGGATCGCCAAAAACGGTACTCGATTCTTCAAAGGACACCCCGTGATCACGCTGGTTCGACTCAGCTTTGTTGGGGTCCCAGGTAAATCGCATCGTTCGCTCGACGAGATCTCTTGGCGGGGTCTAACGTTCAATCAGATTCCGAAAAACAGCATATTCTCGTGTCACAGTCTACGCCGTTGGAAAATGTCCGCACAATCAGTGCCCTTGACGTGAGTCGGACGCGTGCAAGCCGTGAAAGGTTGCGCGCGCGATGGCAAGCCATTGTTCGAAAAGCGGTTGAGGCCGGTCCAGGACGACCATCGCGGGGCAACGCAGCGTTTCAGTCGTAAACCGTTTCGGAGAAGTGCGATGCGTCGACGATGGCTTCGATGATCGTGGGGCCAGTGGCCGAGAGGGCTCCTCGCAGGGCTGATTCGAGAGCATCGGGCGTGCGCGCGGCGACGGCGGGAACGCCGAAGTAGTGCGCGGGCGGGTCGGGATAGTCGCCGGGGATGATGGTGGTGCCGTAGTAGGGGAAATCGCGCCGCTCCTGCTTGACGCGGATGAGGCTCAGCCACCGATCGTCGAGCACGACGAACGGAATTGTGAGCCTCAGGCGTTTGGCGACTGCGACTTCGCCGCAGGTCATTTGGAAGCAGCCGTCGCCGACGATACAGACGACGGGAAGGTCGGGGCGTGCGAGTTTGGCGGCGATGGCGGCGGGGATGCCAAAGCCCATCGAACTCCAGCCATTGGTGATGAGGAAGGTGCGCGGCGCGTGCGCGGCCCACTGGCTTGCGATCTGGTGGGTGTGCGCGCCGACATCAAAGGCGAGTACGCCATCGCGTGGCAGGACCTGTCGCACGACATCGATCGCCTGGTGCGGGCTGAATGATTCTGTGGCGGGCCGGAGCGAGCGTTGAAATTCTTCGCGGTGCCGTTGCAGGGCTTCGGGCGACCACGCATTGCGGATCGGCGCCAGCACCGCGAGGCGCTCGAGGGTGCTATCGAGATCGCCGATGACTTCGTGCGTGACGCTGACCGATCGATCGACATCGGCGCGTTCGATGTCCACGTGAAGGACGGGAACCTTGCCGAGCCAGGCTTCGTACTCGACCTCGACCGTGTCGTAGCCGAGACCGATGACGAGGTCAGCGCCGTTCAGGAATGCGCGCTGCACCTGGCGTTTCGCGCGCTCGATGCAGCCGATGGCAAGCGGATGATCGTCGTCGATCAGGCCCTTGGCCATGGTGGTCGGGCCGAACGGTATGCCGTGGCGCTCGACAAAGGCGCGCAGCAGTGCGGGCGACTTCATCCGCATGGCAGATGCGCCGATGATCGCGATGGGGTACTTTGCAGCGCGTAGGCATTGGGCCGCCTTGTCGATAACTGCGTCCGGGGCACGGCCGAGCGGAACGGCGGCGGGGATCGTCGCGACCGCCTCGGTTGCGGATGCAAGCGCGACATCCTCGGGAAGGTCGAGATGCACCGGGCCTTGCGGTTCGCTCATGGCGATCTTGAGAGCCTCGGCGACTGTCGCTGCGATTTTTCCCGGCCGCAGCGGCAGTGTCGCCTTGGTGATGGGCTTGAACAGGGCGTGGTGGTCGATCCCCATCTGGATGCGGCGACCGAGCTGCGCCTCATTGAGCGTGCAGGTGAGGGCGATGAGAGGGGAGCGGTCGAGATACGCGCAGCCGACGCCTGTCGCGAGGTTGGTTGCGCCGGGTCCGAGCGTTGCGATGCAGAGTCCGGGCTTGCCGGTCATGCGCGCCGTGACGTCGGCGGCAAAGCCCGCCGAGCCTTCATGTGCCGTCAGCACGAACTCGATGCCGCCGGTGCGCATCGCTTCCATCAGCGGCAGCACGTTGCCGCTGGGCACGCCGAAGCCGTGGGTGATGCCGGCTGACTTGAGCATTCCGACGATGAGGTCGGCGTTGTTCATGCGCTCAAACCCACCCCCATCCTAACCTTCCCCCTGAGGGGGAAGGAATCTCTCCAGGTCGGCGTTGGTCATCTAATCAGACCCACCCCCATCCTGGCCTTCCCCCTGAAGGGGAAGGAATTTCTCCAGGCCGGCGTTGTTCATGCAGCTTACAGCGTTCGGCCCGGGCCCCAGGGCCAATGAAATGCTCCGCCAAACAGCATGGTCAGTACCGCTGATGCGATGGCGCCGATCACAACCAGGATCAGCACTGCAGGTATCGACGCCAACGCCCATTTGACCATCAGTACCACCAAGGACCAGAACGGAATCTTGATGTCGGTCACCACGATCGTGTTGGTAGAGTCTGCCATTTCAGTCTCCTGTGGGTCTTGAGTCGCAGTTCGCGCTGAAAATGACGCTGCGGCACATCCATCCGCACGTCATTTTGTTACTGACACAGGTCGACCGAGTAAGTTGCATCCGCTGTCAGCGGATGATCTTGCCGGGATTGAGGAGATTGTGCGGGTCGAGGGTGTGCTTGATCGCGGCCATGACGGCGACAGCAGGGCCATGCTCGGCGTCGAGATAATCGAGCTTGCCGAGCCCCACGCCGTGCTCGCCGGTGCACGTGCCGCCCATCCGCAGTGCGCGCATGACGACGCGGCGGTTGAGTGTGTCGGCCTCTTCGGCTTCGGCCGGGTTGTCGGGATCGACCAGGACGACCAGGTGAAAGTTGCCGTCGCCGACGTGGCCGAAGAGCGCGATCGGCATCGATGCCTTCGCGATGTCCTCGTTGGTCTCCGAGATGCACTCCGCGAGGCGCGAGATTGGTACGCATACGTCGGTCGAGAACGCGCGGTTGTTCGGGCGCAGCCGCCGGCACGCGAGATACGCATCGTGCCGCGCCTGCCACAGCCGGGTGCGCTCTTCCTGCTTCGTCGCCCACTGGAAATCCATGCCGCCCAGTTCCTTCGCGATCTCCTGCACCGTGCGCGCCTGTTCCTCGACGCTCGCCTGCGTGCCGTGGAACTCGCACAGCAGCATCGGCGCCTCGCGCAGTCCGAGCTTGCTGTTGCGGTTGACCGCCTGGATGGTGAGCGCATCGAGCAATTCGCAGCGCGCGATCGGCACGCCGAGCTGGATGGTCTGGATCACCGTGCGCACCGCGGCGTCGACCGATGGAAACATGCAGATCGCGGCGGAGACGGCTTCGGGCTGGGGGTACAGGCGCAACGTGATTTCGGTGAGGATGCCGAGCGTGCCTTCCGAGCCAACGAAAAGCCGTGTGAGGTCGTAGCCTGCCGAGGATTTTCGGGCGCGCCCGCCGGTGCGGATCACCTGCCCGTCGGCGAGCACCACCGTGAGCCCGAGCACGTTTTCTTTCATCGTGCCGTAGCGCACGGCATTGGTGCCGGAAGCGCGCGTCGCCGCCATGCCGCCCAGCGTCGCATCCGCGCCGGGATCGATCGGGAAGAAGAGCCCGGTGCCGTGCAGGTCCTGGTTTAGCTGCTTGCGCGTGACGCCCGCCTGCACCGTGGTGTCGAGGTCATCCACATTGACTTCGAGCACCCGGTTCATGCGGCTCATGTCCACGCTCACGCCGCCGTGGATCGCGAGCACGTGACCCTCGACCGAGCTTCCGACGCCGAAAGCGATGACGGGCGCGCCGTACTTGCCGCACAGCCTGACGATGGCGGAGACTTCTTCGCTGGTCTCAGGGAACACCACCGCGTCGGGCGGAGCAATCGGATGCGCCGACTCATCCTTGCCGTGATGCTCGCAGACGGTCGCCGAGGTCGTCACGCGCTCGCCAAAGCGTTCGCGGAGCGAGAAGAGCAGTTCCGCGGGAAACGGCTTGCGCAGCAGTTCGGAGCCGGGAGCGGGGCGGTTCATGGCACGCGATCGTGGTTTCGGGCATTGTAGACCCAAAAACGTATACCCTTATCCACCTGTACGACGGATGCGTACAAGAGGCGCCACATGGGTTCCCGCCGCAGCCTGCCCCCGAATGTTCCAGTCGGGGGCGGGAACGACAGGAAAAGAACCAGTGATGCTTACGTGACGGCTTACAAGAAGGGCTCGGCGCGCTTGAGGAGATCCTCCAGGCCGGGCTCTTTCAGGTCGCGCGGCTTGCCGGGATGGATGATCGATACCTGGCAGCTTTCCGCGGCTTCCACGAGTTGCCGATAGGTGCCCGCGGTGATGTCCTTGATGTAGGCCTGCTTGTTCTCGTCGTAGGCGAACATCCGGTCGTTGAGCAGCGTGCATTCGTTGCAGGTGGTGCAGCGCGGGGTCTCGATGGACGCCTCGTCCGACTTGGGTTCCTCGACCGCGGGTGCGCTCGGTTGCGGCGCGGGCTGTGCCGACGCGGTCGGTGCGGGGGACGGTGCAGTGCTCGCCGCAACGGCGGGCGCGGGTGACGGAGCGGCGACCGGCGCCATCGCCGGCGTCGCCGGCCGTGCCTCGCGTCTCACCGCTTCGATCTCGCGCTGTTTCTCGACTTCCCACGCCTGCCGTTCGCGGGCAAGCATGCGTTCGGCGTACGAATTGCGGATGCCGCCCAGTTCCTGCAGGCCGTGCCACATGTCGCGGCAGCGCTGCGCGGCGAGAATCAGCTTGTCGTCCACGATCACCCTGTGCAGCGCCTCGTTGCGGTCGACCATCATCAGGTACGGCACCTTCTCCGGGAAACCGTTCACGTCGTGGCCGAGGCTTTCCTTTACCGGCACCAGGCTTCCGTTCCAGAGCGCGCGCGGAACGCCCGCGAGGTGCTTGGCGTAACGGGGATCGCAGGCGACGAAATCGACGAAGGTGAACGCGACGTCCTCGGAGACTTTCTGGCGCGCCTCGTCTTCGTACGCAAAGTTCGCGACCGGCCAGTCGAGTTCGGGCTGGGGATTGTCCTCGAGCGTGAAGCGTGAGGCCCAGTCGGCTCCGGCCGAGGGATCGTAGGTGAAGGCCGGGAAAGCGCGCGCCTGCATGGCAGCCGCCGCGACGAGATACGGCGGCAGGCCGGCTGAGCGGCCGCTCGCGCCGGTGAAGACACTGAACAGCGCCCGCCCGGGATACTGGAGTCCCTTCAAAATCCGGTCCCGGAGCTGATAGAGGTTGGAACTGCTCGACTGCATGACGTAAACCTCATTCAATCCGATCGCCATGCTCGCCAGCCGCGCGCTGCGCGCGTTGAATGCGAAGTGCCCGTCGCTCACCGACGGTTCTTCGAGAATATCGTCGATCTGCACCAGGACTTTCACCGGCAAGCCCAGTGAAAGCACCTCCATCAAGCCGGCGTTGTCCCCCATGGGCCCGCCAGCGGCGCGGATGCAGACGAGGTAGCCGGGAAACAGGTTCAGGTCCTGCGGGCGCAACGAGTTGGCGTCGAATTCCTCGAAGTACACATGGTGATGCGAGTCGATATAGCGGCCCTCGATCTCGAGTTCGGCGATGGTGACGGCCTTGATCAGTTCGACCATCTCGGGCAACTGCCGCCGATAGGCGTAAAGCGCCGCCGCGCAGCTGTCGAATACAAAGGAGTGGGGCGTCTCGGTGCCGCCTCTGGCCTCGAAAAAGCGCTGCGACCTGAGCACTTCGAGCGCCGCCTCGATGCGCTGACGCCGGCCCTCAGGCAGCGCGGTCTTGGGCGCGGCCTCCGACAGCATGCGCGAGAGCGCCTCGAAATCGAAATCGTCCGCGTGCGTGGTGCCGAACGAGGCGCGCAATTGCTCCGCGCTCCGGCCGGCGTCCGAACGAACGAAGTCCGCGCGCAGCACCTCGGTGAGTTTCATGATGAGCCGCTCGATCTCGGCCTTGAACGCACGCGTCTTGGTCTGCTGCACGAACTGCCATGCGTGCGTGAGGAGGCGCGCCGGCGTGTCCGGTTCGCAGCCGATTACAGCGCCGTCCACCTTGAGTGCGGCCCGTGCGCGCGCCAGGCTCGCGGTCAACTCCTTACTGCCTTTCGCGGCAAGGAGTTTCGACGCGGTTTCCCACAGATCGGAAAGCGGTCCCTTCGCGCCTTCCGCAACCAGACCGCGGATTTCGCGTTCGAGTCCCAGCACGTGTCTGCGCGTGCGCTCGCCGTCGAGCCCGCGCGGGGCGACCTCCTGCAATAGATTGTCGATGACGGCCGACAGGGAGCGAACGCAGTCGGCGGCGGCATCGGTTTTCGCCAGCACCAGGGGAAAGTCGTAGCGCAGCGTGGTGAGATCCTTGTACGGAGCGAGCAGCGCGGGGCGCAGTCCGAGGCCCTCGGGGGCTTCCAGGGTTACGCCAACCCGTTTTCCAGTGAGGTGGAAGGCGACGTGCTCTTGCAGTTTGATGTCCATTGTCACTCGCTCTTTACGCAGCCGCCCGTGCGGCTGGCCCTTCATCAGGCCATACCGTGAATTTGTCGAGCTCCGACTCGAGACCGGCCTGGATGTACTCGGGCGTGCGCAGGTGCGGGGACAACCGCGTCTCCTCGTAGCGCGGCACTTCGGGGTTGTGGTAGAGGATGCCGACCGGTATGGGATCGGTGATTGACGCGAGCTCGCGCGCCCGGTCGATGTTCAGCGGATCGTGCTCCTTCTGGTTTTTGTACACCTTGGTGAGACCCGGGCTCAAGTGCAATCCCTTCTCGTGGGTCAGCATCAGCGTGCGCAGGGGATCGTGCAACCAGGCGTCGAACATGTCCGGCAGAAACTCCGGGCAGCGCTGGATGATGCGCACGAAGGAAAACCCCTTGTGATGGAAAGCCTTCTCCAGGATGTCGTACATCACCTCGGGTATCCAGTCGACCGCCTGCGCCACGAACGACACGTTTTGCACGCCGAGCGTAATGGTCAGGGGATTGAGCGGGTCCAGGTAGGCGCCGCGCGGTGTGGTGTTGCTGCGCAGTCCCTTCGGTGACGTCGGAGAAGCCTGCTTCTTGGTGAGGCCATAGACGTGGTTGTCGTGCAGCATCAGCGTCATGTTCATGTTGTAGCGCACGGCGTGGATCCAGTGCGCGGCGCCGATGCTGCAGCAGTCGCCGTCGCCGGTGTTCACGAACACGTGCAGATCGGGGCGGGTGAGCTTGATGCCCTCGGCGACGGGCAGCGCGCGGCCGTGGATGCCGTGAAAGCCGTAGGTCTTCATGTAGTGCGGGAAGCGGCTGGAACAGCCGATGCCGGACACGAACACGGTCTTCTCGGGGCGAAGTTTCTCGTTGCGGCACAGTTTCTGCATGGCGGCGAGAATCGCGTTATCCCCGCAGCCGCTGCACCAGCGCGGAATGCTGCCCTGGTACTCCTCCAGGTCGTGGTGATCGTCGTGCATGCGCATCACGCACTCGGTGGCATGGATCGTCATGATCTAGTCCTTTTCCTGAAGCTTGGCGTGGAGCACGCGGTAGATGGTGCCGGGCTTGATCGACTGGCCTTTCACCTCGCTCCAGCAATCGACGTCGACGAGATAGCGCGCGCGCAGCATCATCGCCACCGCCGAGTAGCGGCGATTGGTCTCGTCGATGATGGGGTCTTCCGGGCGGTCGCACCAGTTGCTCTCGATCGTCATCACCTTGCGGAAGCGTTGCATCACTTCCTTGATGCCCGGCGGCATGGGCTGCAGGAAGCGCAGGTGCATCGAGGAGACCCTGCGGCCTTCGCCCTGATGCCGGGCCACGGCTTCCTCGATCGCGCCCTTGGTGCTGCCCCACCCGATGACGAGCAGGTCGCCCTCCGGGGCCCCGAACACGGGCGGCGGCTTGAGTGTTTTCTGCACCGCGGCGAGTTTGAGGCTGCGGTAGCGGAGGCCTTCCTCATTCGCGTCCGCGTCGTAGGCGACGTGGCTCAGACGATCGTGCGCCAGCCCCGTCAACGTGTGCATGCCGTTGGGCTGTCCGGGAACGAAGCGCCGCGCGATCCCCGTCGCAGGATCCCAGTCATACGGCTTGGCGCCGGTGGGCAGCGCGCTCTGGTCGATCGGCGGTGCGAGCCAGGCCTCATTGAACCTGGGACGCGGGAACGGCTGCTGCGAGGTGGCGAGACCTGAATCCGAGAGCACTACGACGACCATGTTGAACGTTTCGGCGATCCTGCGCGCGGTGATGATCGAGTAGAAGCAGTCTTCGATGCTGCTCGCCGCCATGACGACCTTGGGCGCATCGCCGTGGCTGCCAAAACATGCCGAGAGCAGGTCGCCCTGCTCGGCCTTGGTCGGCTGTCCGGTGCTGGGGCCGCCACGCTGCACGTTGACCACCACCAGCGGCACCTCGGTCATGACCGCCAGCCCGAGCGCCTCCTGCTTGAGCGAGAAGCCCGGTCCGGAGGTGATGGTCAAGGCGCACTTGCCGGCGTACGAGGCGCCGATGGCAAAGGCGCACGCCGCGATTTCGTCTTCGGCCTGGTGAACGATGCCGCCGACTTTCTCGAAGACATCGGAGAGGTAATGGGACGCCGAAGTCGCCGGCGTAATCGGGTACATGGCGCAGATTTCCATGCCGGAGGCAAGCACGCCCAGCGCCAGCGCCGTATTGCCGTTGACCACGATCTGCGGCTCTTTCGCGCGTGTGGCAGGAATCCGGTACTTGAAATCCAGGTTGGCTTCCGCCCACTGATATCCGGCTTCGAGCAGCGCGATGTTCGACTTGACGATGCTGTCGGCCTTCTTGCGGAAGGCGTAGTCGATCTGTTCGCGCGCAAGACGCATGTCAAGGCTGTAGATGCTCATCAGCATCCCGAGCACGAACATGTTCTTGCCGCGGCGTGGATCGGAAACGAGCACGCGGCATTCGCGCTCCATCGGAATCTCGATTACCCGGTAGCCGTCCGCCACCAGCTTGTCGTAGGTCTGGACATAGGTTTCGGCGATCTTCGGGTCCTGGTGCTCGCGCCACATGCTCTCCAGCAGGATGATGCAGCCCGGCTTGAGTTCGGCTGCCCGCACGCGGCCGAGCAGCACCTGCTCGTTGAAGGCGACCACCAGGTCCGCCTCGTCGCCGCCGTTGTCAATGCGGTGCGATCCGAGCCGCACGCGGTTGCCGCTGGCGCCGGCGATGCTGCGCGGGGGCGGCTGGATCTCGGCGGGAATGATCTCCACGGTCCAGACACCGTTGCCCATCTTGGCGGCGATCGCCCCCAGCGACTGGCCGCAGCGTTGGGCACCCTCGCCGGAATCGCTGACGATTTCGACGATGTGTTCCGCGAGCGTGATGACCGGTTTGCCGCCTGATGCGGTAGCGAGTTGACTTGAGGCGTGGTCGAGGCGGTTTACGGTGAGTGTATCGTTCATGATGGTGGAGGGTTTTCGTTGAGGTTCGGCTTCAGGCGACATGGACGCGGGCGTAGTTGCGCTCACCGATATCGATGCCGAACAGCTTGCCGGCGCTGCCTTTGCGCTCCGGCCGATAGACGACCTCGGTGTCTCGTATTCCCAGATAGGCTTTCATGCTGGCTGCCGCCCTGCGGCCAGCGCCCATGGCTTCGATCACGGTTGCCGCGCCGGTCACGATGTCTCCGCCGGCGAACACCCCGGCCAGTGAAGCGGCGAGATTCGGGTCGGTCTCGATGTAGCCGCGGCGATTGAGTTTCAACTTCGAAGTCTGGCCGATGATCGGATT
>Ga0209640_10003705_pt1 | contig 13369 bp, 8 predicted proteins | sample RifCSP10_1_FD_184018 | JGI IMG/M metagenome (GOLD analysis project Ga0209640, IMG submission 184018) | Soil microbial communities from Rifle, Colorado - Rifle CSP2_sed 10_1 (SPAdes) (version 2) | ecosystem: Environmental > Terrestrial > Deep subsurface > Rock core/Sediment | place: Rifle...
GCGCGCGTGATCGCCGTAGATGGTGCGCGCCTGGCCTCGCCAGGAGCCCTCGAGGCAGAGGTTGCCGCTGACGCCGTTGCCCTCGAGACGCCGGCCGTCGTCGTCGACGAGCACCGGCTGGACGCCGAAGAAGGGGAGCGTCGCGGCGCCCGGCTTGGTCGGCGTCGCGCCCGGCAGCGGCGTGATCAGGATGCCGCCGGTCTCCGTCTGCCACCAGGTGTCGACCACGGCGCAGCGCCCCTCGCCGACGACGTCGTGGTACCAGCGCCAGATCTCGGGGTTGATCGGCTCGCCCACCGTGCCGAGCACGCGCAGCGACCGGCGCGAGTGCCGGCGCACCCAATCGTCGCCCTCGCGCGCGATCGCCCTGAGCGCGGTCGGCGCCGTGTAGAAGATCGTCACCCCGAGGTCGTCGACCACCTGCCAGTAGCGGCCGGGATCGGGATAGGTGGGGATCGACTCGAAGATCACCGTGGTGGCGCCGTTGGCGAGCGGCCCGTAGACGATGTAGCTGTGGCCGGTGATCCAGCCGATGTCGGCGGCGCAGAAGAAGACGTCGTCCTCGTGCACGTCGAAGATCCACTCGTGGGTGAGCGCCGCATAGAGCAGGTAGCCGGCGGTCGTATGCAGCACGCCCTTGGGCTGGCCGGTCGAGCCCGAGGTGTAGAGCGTGAACAGCGGGGACTCGGCATGCATCCACTCCACCGGACAGGTCGAGCGTTGGCGGGACATCTCCGTGCCCAGGTCGAAGTCGCGCCCCGGCGTCATCGGCACCTCGCCGCCGGTGCGGCGCGCGACGAGCACGGTCGCCACCTGCTCGAGCCCCGCCAGCGCCTCGTCGACGGTCCGCTTGAGTGGGATGCGCTTGCCGCCGCGCAGCCCCTCGTTGGCGGTCACCACGACCTTGGCGCCGGCGTCGAGGATGCGCCCGCGCAGCGCCTCGGCCGAGAAGCCGGCGAAGACCACCGAGTGCACGGCGCCGATGCGCGCGCAGGCGAGCATCGTCGCCGCCAGCTCGGGGATCATCGGCAGGTAGACGGCGACGCGGTCGCCGCGGCGCACGCCGTGGGCGAGCAGCACGTTGGCGATGCGCGCCACCAGGTGCTTGAGATCCCGGTAGCTCAAGGAGCGGTAGTCGCCGGGCTCGTCGCCGACCCAGAGGATCGCGGGTTTGTCGCCGCGCTCGCCCAGGTGGCGGTCGACGCAATTGAAGCAAGCGTTCAGGCGACCGCCGCCGAACCACGAGAAATCGACCTCGCGCGGGTCGTGATCGAAGATCGTCGTCGGCGGGTGGAACCAGCTCAGGCGCTCCGCCTGCTCCCTCCAGAACCCCTCGGCATCCTCGAGCGAGCGCCGATAGAGCATCCGATAGTGCTCGAGCGAGGCGATGTGCGCGCGCTCCGCGATGTGCTTCTTGACCGGAATCATGGCGTCTCCTCCGCGGCGGTGGGCCGGACGACGGCGGCGATTCTAAGAACTTTTTTCTGCAACCCCTTGCACTCTGGCGCGAAATGTTGACAATTACTCTCAACATTCATTTCTCTCCCGCTCGTCGCCCGCGCTCAACTCGCACTCGCGCGGGGAACGCGGCGAGGGGGAGGGGGCGGTCGGAGGCACCGCTTTAACGCAAGAGGAGAATCGGAATGGCGAAGAAGAAGGCCAAGAAGAAGGCCACCAGGAAGAAGGCCAAGAAGAAGGCCACCAGAAAGAAGGCCACCAGGAAGAAGGCCACCAGAAAGAAGGCCACCAGAAAGAAGGCCAAGAAGAAGGCCACCAAGAAGAAGGCCAAGAAGAAGGCCACCAAGAAGAAGGCCAAGAAGAAGGCGACCAAGAAAAAGGCCGCCAAGAAGCCCGCCAAGAAGCGCAAGAAGGCGGCCATGAAGAAGATGGCCGCTCCGGCGCCGGCGCCGGCTCCCCCGCCGATGATGTAGGGCGCGGCGGCCTTCGCGGTCGCTCTCCGGGCCCTGGCGCCGCTCGCCCGACGCCAGGGCCGATTCTTTTCCGCTCGATTGCTCCCGAAGCCCGCCGCAGCCCGCCGAACGCGCCCGCCTGCTGTTCGTATACTTTGCGCTTCGCCGGCCGCGGGAGGCGGCCCGCCGTCGCATCGGAGGATTCCTTGCGCACCATCGCCCTCGCCGCGCCGCTGCTCGCCGCCACTCTGATCGTGCCTTCGGCGCTCCATGCCGCGCCTCAGAAGATCGAAGTCCGCGTCGTCGACGGGGCGGCGCAGCCGCTCGCCGGCATCACCGTCGAGGTCGCCGCCGTCGCGAGCGACGACTACGCCGCCGCCGGGACGAGCAACGAGCTCGGGATCGCCGCCTTCGAGCTGCCGACGGTCGAGCGCGTCTATCGCTTGCGCATCGAACACGCCGACTACGCCGGCTTCGAGCGGGAGTTCGACCTCGGCGCCTCGAAGCCGCGCCGCGGCGAAGTCGTGCGGCTGGAGGCGACGCTCGCGCCCCTCGGCCCCGCCGACCTGTTCAACCGCGCCGTGCGCGCCTACGAGGCCCGCGACCTCGCCGGCGCCGAGGTCGAGCTCCGCCGCGCCGTCGAGCTCGATCCGGCGTTCGCCAAGGGCTGGACCGTGCTGGCGCTGGTGCTGCTCGAGCAGCAGCGCCCCGCAGAGGCGCTCGCCGCAGCCGACCGCGCGCTCGCCGTCGCCGCCGAAGACGCCGAGGCGCTGCGGCTGCGCTACGACGCTCTCGTGGCGCTCGGCCGCCACGACGACGCCGACGCCGCGCTCGACGAGCTCGCCGCGCGCGACAGCTCGCCCGAGCTCGGCCGCGTGCTCTTCAACGCCGGCGCCACCGCCGCCAACAGCGACCGGCCCGAGCGCGCCCGCCGCCGTTTGGGCGAGGCGCTGGCGCGCGACCCTTCGCTGTGGCAGGTGCACGGCGCGCTCGCCGAGCTCGAGATCCGCGAGCGGCGCCTCGAGAGCGCCCTCGCCGAGCTCGACAAGGCGCTCGCCCTGGCGCCGCGCCAAGTGCGCCTGTGGGAGCGCAAGCTCGAGGTGCTGCGCGCGCTCGGCCGCGCCGACGAGGCCGCCGCCGTGGAGAGCCGCCTGGCCGAGCTGCGCGCCGAGGGCTGACCGGCGAAGTCGCCGCGCCGCGATGCCGCTCGCTCCTGCCGATCGCCTGCCCACGGCGCTGCTCGTCACCGTCTTCGCCGCGACCGCGCTCTCCGGCGTGCGCCCCCACGACCGTCTGACCTGGCTGCTCGAGGTGGCGCCGATCCTCGTCGCCGTGCCGCTGCTCGTCGCCACACGGCGTCGCTTCCCGCTGACCACCCTCGCCTACGTCCTCGTCGCCCTGCACGCCCTCGTCCTCGCCGTCGGCGGTCACTACACCTACGCTCGCGTGCCGCTCGGCTCCTGGGCGCAGGAGGCCTTCGGCCTCGCCCGCAATCACTACGACCGCCTGGGCCACGTCGTGCAGGGCTTCGTGCCGGCGATCGTGGCGCGCGAGCTGCTGCTCCGCACTTCGCCGCTGCGGCGCGGCGGCTGGCTCAATTTCCTCGTCTTCGCGGCCTGCCTGGCGATCTCGGCGCTCTACGAGCTCGTCGAGTGGGCGGCGGCGCTCGTTTCCGCCGAGGCAGCGACGGCGTTTCTCGGCACCCAGGGGGACGTCTGGGACACGCAATGGGACATCTTCCTCGCCGCCGTCGGCGCGCTCGCCGCCCTTGTTCTTCTCGCCGGCGCACACGATCGCGCCCTGCGCCGACTCGCCGCCGCCAGGGCTCCCGCCTCGTGACCTCGCTCGTCGCGCTCGCCGATTCGTACCTCGTGCAGTATCTCGACAAGATCGAGCTCGCCACCGCAGCTCTTCCCGACGCCGCGCTGTGGTGGCGCGCCAACGAGCGCTCGAACTCGATCGCCAACCTCGTTCTCCACCTGCGCGGCAACCTCTCGCTGTGGATCCTCGCCGGCCTCGGCGGCGAGCCGTTCGACCGCCATCGCGCCGCCGAGTTCGCGGCCCGTGACGACACGCCGCGCGACGAGCTCCTCGCGGCGCTGGCCGCGACCGTCGCACGCTGCCGTGCCGTCCTCGCTCGGCTCGCGGCCGACGAGCTCGACCGCGAGCGGCGCATCCAGGGCTACGCCGTCGACGGTTGGGCCGCGCTCTTCCACGCCGTCGAGCACATGAGCTACCACACCGGCCAGATCGTGCTGCTCGCCAAGCAGCTGCTGCCGCCGGAAGTCGAGCTCGAGTTCTATCCGCAGCACCGCGACGAGTAGCCGCGCGCAGCTTCGCCGCGCGCCGGCGCCGGCGCTGCGCGCGGGTTAGACTGATCGCAGCCGAGATGAAACGCGAGGATCCGCCCGTCCGCGACCTGCCCGCACCGCCCATCGGCGGCGCAGCGGGGGTCGAACGGCTCGCCGTCGACGACCTCGACGCGAGCTTCGCGTGGCTGCAGACGGTGGCGGCGTCGACCGTCATCGGCATCTTCGTGCACGACTTCGAGCGCCTCATCTGGGTCAATCCGGCGGTCGAATGGATCACCGGCTACGACCGCGACGAGCTCCTCGCCATGGCGCCGCTCGACATCGTCGACCCGGCGGCGCGCAGCTACCTCGCCGAGCGCATGCGCGATCGCCAAGTGCGGCAGGACAACGCGCCGCGGCGCTACGAGGTCAAGGTCCTGCGCAAGGACGGCAGCGCCCGCTGGACCGAAGCCTCGCTCAGCACCATCCTGCACCGCGGCCGCCTGGCCGGCCTGGGCGTCGTCTTCGACGTCACCGAGCGGCGCGACGCCGAGCGCGCCCTGCGCGAGAGCGAGGAGCGCCTACAGCTGGCGCAACAGGCCGGCGAAATCGTGGTCTGGGACTGGGATCTCGTCGCCGACCGCGTGCACTTCTCGCCCAACGCGCGCGAGCTGCTGCGGGTGGCGACGTGGGAGAGCGCCGCGAGCCGCGAGTTCTTCGCCCACGTCCATCCCCAGGATCAGCCGCGCCTGCAGGCGGCGCTCGACGCCACGCTGGTCGACGATCGCGACTACTTCTTCGAGCACCGGCTGCTGCTGCCGAACGGCCAGACGCGTTGGCTCGCCCAGCGCGGACGCGTCGTGCGCGACGCCGCCGCCCGGCCCACTCGCCTGCTCGGCGTGGCGCTCGACATCACCAGCCGCAAGCTCGCCGAAGAGGCGCTCTTCCAGGAGAAGGAGCGCGCTCAGGTGACTCTGGCCTCGATCGGCGACGGCGTCATCCGCACCGACGCCCGCGGCATGATCGAGTTCATGAACCCGGCCGCCGAGCGGCTCACCGGCTGGCCCATCCACGAGGCTTACGGGCGCCACCTCCGCGACGTCTTCAAGGTCGTCGATCCCGAGACCCTCACGGCGCTGCTCGACCCGGTGACGCGCTGTCTGGCGGAGGGGCGCTTCGTCGAGTTCCCGGGCGAGCGCGTGCTCGAGCCGCGCACCGGCCATTCGATCGCGGTCTCCGACTCGGCCTCGCCGATCTTCAATCGCCAGGGTCGCACCATCGGCGCCGTGCTCGCCTTCAAGGACGTCTCCGAGTTGCGCACGATGGAGCGCGAGCGCAGCTTCCTCGCCACCCACGATCCGCTGACCGGCCTGCTCAACCGGCGCAGCTTCGGCGTCGAGGTCGACCGCGCCGTCGAGGCGGCGCGCGCGCAGCACCGCACGCACGCGCTGCTCATCGCCGAGCTCGATCCCTACGAGCTGCTGCTCGACACCTGCGGCCACTTCGCCGGCGACGAGGCGCTCAAGCACTTCGCCGAGCGTCTGCAGTCGCGCCTGCCGCCGGGAGCGCTGCTCGCCCGCGTCGGCACCAGCGAGCTCGGCGCGCTCCTGCTCGACACCACTCCGGCGCACGCCCTCGAGCAAGCGCGCGAGTTCCGCGCCGCGCTCGCCGCCGCCGGTTTCTCGTGGCAAGGCAGAACCTACGAGCTCACCGCCTCGGTCGGGCTCGCCGCCGTCGGCGCCGACACGGTCGACGGCACCGCGGCGCTCGCCGCCGCCGACGCCGCCCGCTTCGCCGCGCGCCAGCACGGCGGCAACCGTCTGCACGAATACCGCCCCGGCGACGACGCCATCGCGCGGCGCATGGGCGAGCTGCAGTGGGCACAGGAGATCCGCCGCGCGCTCGAGGGCGGCCGCTTCCGCCTCTATGCCCAGCAAATCGTGCCGCTGCACGCCGCTTGCGAGGGCGAGCCGATGGCCGAGATCTTCCTGCGCATGGTGTCGGAGGCCGGCGATCCCGTGCCCACGGCCGCCTTCATCGCCGCCGCCGAGCGCTACGGCCTGATCGCGAACCTCGACCGCTGGGTGATGACCGCGGGACTGCGCGCCATCGCCGCCGCGAGCGGGCCGACCTACACGCTCAACGTCTCTGGCCAGTCGCTCGGCGACGACGGCTTCCTCGAGCACGTGCTCGCCGCCGTCGAGGCGAGCGGAGTCGACCCGCGTCGCGTCTGCTTCGAGATCACCGAGACGGCCGCCATCGCCAATCTCTCGAGCGCCTTGCGCTTCATTTCGGCGCTGCGCGGCTTGGGCTGCCGCTTCGTTCTCGACGATTTCGGTTCCGGCTTCTCGTCGTTCGCCTATCTGAAGAACCTGCCGGTCGACTTCCTCAAGATCGACGCCTCGTTCACCCACCAGCTGCCGCAGGACCGCGTGCAGCGCGCTCTCGTCGAGTCGATCCTGCAGATCGCGCGGGTGCTGGGAATGAAGACGATCGCCGAGGGCATCGAGGACGAGGCGACTCTCGCGCAGCTACGCGAGCTGGGCGTCGACTACGGCCAGGGCTTCGTCCTCCACCGGCCCTCGCCGCTCGCCGGCGCCGATTGACGGCCGCGCTCAGCCCGCCGTCGCGGCTTGCGGTTTGAGCACCACGCCGGTGCCCCGGCGGCCGTCCATCTCGACGACGAGCGGTGCGGCGAAGCGCAGGTGGCGCACGGCGCCCCGCGCGCTCGCCGCCGGTTGCGCCGCCAGCCACTGCCAGTCGACGAAACCGTCCTCGCTCTGCTCGCCGATGGTGAAGTAGCCGACCTCGAAAGCCGTCAGGTTCTGGAAGAAGTGGCTGCCCTGCGACGGCGTCACCGCCGCGTCGCGCAGGCCGGCTTCGACGATGACGCGGGCGCCGGCGACCTGATCCCAGCTCACCGGGATGCCGAGCCAGGGATCGCGCGAGCCCCAGCGACCGACGCCGACGAGCAGGTACGGCCGCTGCTCGGCGAGGAGCCGGCCGTTCAGGCGCGCGACCTCGGCGGCGACCTCGCGGCTCGCGGTGCGGTCGAAGCGATGGAAGTCGACGTAGACGAGATCGCGCAGGCCGTCGAGACGTCCGTTGCCGAGCACGCGGGCGCTGCGGCAGACGACGTCGCCGTCGTCGACGGCGCCGAGCTCCATCGTCTCGCGGGCGCTCGCAAGCGCCAGCGGCCGCATCTGCACGATGCCGAGCTCGGCGCGGCCGGCGCCGAGGTCGACCGCGAACTCGATCTCCACTGCCGTCCCCATGCCGCGCGCCCCCTCGGCCTGGATCGCGGCGAGGATCTCGCCGAGCGGCAGCAGACGCTGCTTGAGGATGGGCGCGAAAGTGACGATGCGCGTGCCGGGACGCCCCGTGCCGTCCGAAATCGCGTCGTTCTCGTGCGAGTAGGTCGATCCCACCGCCGCCAGCACTCCGTCGCGCTCCGCCACCTCGAGACCGTAGTGCGCCTCGCGCATCGTCTCGTGCCCGCCGCCCGGCGAGGTGGGCAGCGCCCAGAATTCTCGTTGCGTCGAGGCGAGCGCCTCGCGCGCCGAAGCGAGCTGCGGCACGTGCTGCGGATAGCGCGGGCAGAAGCGCAAGCAAGCGCCGCCCTCCGCAATCGTCCTACCGAGACCGAGCGCCACCGCCGCGATGCCGTCCTCGGCGCGCATCGGGCCCGCGGGGTAGAAGTTGTGCGAGCGCGCCACGCCGGAGAAAGTCGGATAGAAGCGCTCGCCGTGCGGCGAGCCGACGATGCGCTGCAGGATCACCGCCATCTTCTCCTCCTCGAGCCGGTAGGTCGTCGCACTCAAGTAGGCCTTGGCGGCGCGCGAGAAGGTCGAGGCATAGACCGCTTTGACGGCGGCGAGAGCCTGCGCCAGTCGCCGCTCGCTGCCGGGATCGTCGTTGGGCAGCATGAGCGTGTCGTAGACGCCGGTGAACGGCTGGTGCTGCGAATCTTCGAGCAGCGACGAGGAGCGCACGGCGAGCGGAAAGCGGGCGCATTCGAGGAAGGCGGCGAGGTCGAGCTCGGCCTGGCGCGGAAAGCTCGCCGCGCCGAAGCGGCGAACGAGCTCGTCGTCGTCCTCGCACTCGATGGCGAACCGCCGCAGGCCGTTCTCGGCCAGGAAGCGGTCGAAGACGTCGGTGCCGAGCACCACCGCCGGCGGCACCGCGACCTCGACGCCCGGCCACCGGCGCCGCAGCCCACTCTCGGTGATCAGGCGCCGCACGAACGCCAGCCCGCGCGCCTTGCCGCCGAGCGAGCCGCCGCCGATGCGGTAGAAATCGCTCGTGAAGTCGAAGGCAGCGCGATCGAAATCGGCGACCAGGCCCCTGCCCTGCTCCTCGCGGTGGGCCGCGATCGCCTGCACCAGATGCGCGCGCAGGGCGTCGACCGACGCGTACTCGTCCGGCCGGCGGGGGCGCAGCGCGTGCGCGACGGAGAACGCGGTTCGTGCCTTCAGCCAGCGCGAGAAGTGGTTGCGCGTCGCGTGATAGAGCACCGCTTCGTCGGGCACCGTGTGCAGCTTCGCCTCCAGCTCCCGGAGGTCGGCGGCGCGGTCGATCTCGGTGCCGTCGGGGCGCCGGAAGACGAAGTCGCCGAAGCCGAAGTCCTCGAGCATGACGCGGCTCAGCTCGTCGAGCAGGAGCGGCGAGCCCTTGAGCAGGAAGCGCGTACCGAGCTCGCGCGCCAGCGCCTCGTTTTCGGGCTGCGACGAGTGCAAGATGATCGGGATGTCCGGATAGCTCGCGCGCACCTGGCGCGCGAGCTCGGCGCCGGCGGTCGCCGACTTGATCCCGCCGCGCGGGAACTCGACATCGGAGACGATGCCGAGCACCTCGTCCGCGTATTCGTCGAACGCCGCACGCGCCTCCTCGTAGGTCGTGCACAGCAGGATCTTGGGACGCGCCCGCATGCGCAGGATCTTCTGCGACAGGTTGAGCCCCTCGACGATGACGCGCTGCGAGTGCTGGAAGAGCTCCGTGTACATGGCGGGCAGGAAGGAGCTGTACTGCCGCGGCGTGTCCTCGACCAGCAGGATCACCTGCACGCCGACACCGTGGCTGTCGTGCGCGACGTTCCTGCGGTCCTCGACCGACTTGACGATCGCCACCAGGATGCGGGTGTCGCCCTGCCAGACGAAGGCGCGCTCGAGGCCGTCGAGGCCGTGGCGGGCGACGAAGTCCTCGAGCTCGCGGCTGTCGCGGGCGAGCAGCACCACCGGCACGTCCAGGCCCTGGCGGCGTGCGGCGGCCGCCAGCTCGACGGCGTTCATGTCGGCGAGATAGGGGGTGGTGACGAGCAGGTTGAAGCGGCGCTGTCGTTCGGCGAGATCGATCGCCTCGGCGCCGGTCGCCACCGCGGTCAGGCCGGGCGCGTAGTGCAGGTCCAGATTGCGGAACTCGCCGAGCATGCGCTCGGAGAGCTCGCCCGCCTCCTCGAGCACGAAAGCGTCGTAGGGCGTCGCCACCAGCAGGATGTCCAGGATGCGGAAACGCATCAAGTCCTGGAACTCCTGGAAGCGCGGGCGGCGGCGCGGCGCGTGCTCGGACATGGCGGCGGACAGGCGGCGGTGCGTCGCCGAAGCTAGCACGGCGCCGCCCGGCGCCGACCGCCGGACGGCGCGGGCGGGAGACTCAGGCGCGGCTCAGACGACTCCCTGGTCGAGCATCGCGTCGGCGACCTTGAGGAAGCCGGCGATGTTGGCGCCGTTGACGTAGTTGCCGGGGGTGCCGAAACGCTCCGCCGTCTCGACGCAGGCGGCGTGAATGCTCTGCATGATCAGGCGCAGCCGGTTGTCGACCTCCTCGCGCGTCCAGCTGTAGCGCATCGAGTTCTGCGCCATCTCGAGCCCCGAGGTGGCGACGCCGCCGGCGTTGGCCGCCTTGCCCGGACCGTAGAGGATCCGTGCCTCGACGAACTGGTTCACCGCCTCGATCGTCGACGGCATGTTCGCCCCCTCGCTGACGACGTAGACGCCGTTGCGCAGCAGGTTGCCGGCGTCGACGCCGTTGACCTCGTTCTGCGTCGCCGAGGGAAAGGCGCAATCGGCCTTGTGGTCCCACAGCGGATTGTGATCGGCCTGCGGATCGACCGCCGTGTAGACCGCGTGCGGATACTTCTCGACGTACTCCGCGACGCGCCCGCGGCGGATGTTCTTGAGGTGCAGGAGGAAGGCGAGCTTTTCGCGACCGATGCCCTCCTCGTCGTAGACGTAGCCCGACGAGTCGGAGACCGTCACCGGCTTGGCATCGAGGTCGAGCAACTTCTCGATCGTGAACTGCGCCACGTTGCCGCTGCCCGACACCAGGCAGATCTTGCCGTCGAGCGACCGCGAGCGCATCTCGAGCATCTCGGCCGCGAAATAGACCGAGCCGTAGCCGGTGGCCTCGGGGCGGATGAGCGAGCCGCCCCAGTTGAGGCCCTTGCCGGTCAGGACGCCGGTGAACTCGTTGCGCAGCTTCTTGTACATGCCGAACAGGTAGCCGATCTCGCGCCCGCCGACGCCGATGTCGCCCGCCGGCACGTCGGTGTTCGCCCCGATGTGGCGGAAGAGCTCGGCCATGAACGACTGGCAGAAGCGCATCACCTCCTGGTCGCTCTTGCCCTTGGGGTCGAAGTCCGAGCCGCCCTTGCCTCCTCCCATCGGCAGCGTCGTCAGCGAGTTCTTGAACACCTGCTCGAAGGCGAGGAACTTGAGGATGCCGAGGTTGACCGAAGGGTGGAAACGCAAGCCCCCCTTGTACGGCCCGATGGCGCTGTTCATCTCGATGCGGAAGCCGCGGTTGACGCGCACCTCGCCCTGGTCGTCGATCCACGGCACGCGGAAGAGGATCACGCGCTCGGGCTCGATGACGCGCTCGAGGATCTTGGCGTGGCGGTACTCGGCGTGGCGGTCGAGCACCAGGGCGAGCGAATCCACGACCTCCTCGACCGCCTGGTGGAACTCGGGCTCGGCGGGATTCTTGGCCTTGACGTCGTTCATCAGCGCGCGGACGTATTCACTGCTCATCACTCTCTCCTCGCTCTGCAGTCGGTATCGGGAACTGTCGCCGGCGGGCAGCAGAAAGCCTATCCTGCGGCGGCGGCGCGCTCGCGGCGCCGCCTCGCGGGGTGGTCGCGGCCCGGGGCGCGGCAGCGCCGCCGCCTCAGCCGCGGCGCCGCGGCCGGCGCCGATGCGCTGGCAGACCGTGAGCTCCTCGTGGCGGCGCCGCGGATCGCAGTCGAGCGCGCCGCGAAGGCGCTGGATGCGGCTCCCTCGCTCGACCTTCGGCTAGACTACCGGCTCGCCTTGCCGCTGCCAACGGCGAGGAGCCCCGGCCGGCGGGGCCGAGCCGACGGGCAATCTCGCCGCGCCGGCGCTCCCGGTTCCCTTCATGTCCGAGACGCTCAGCTTCTTCGACCAGGTCAACGCCAACTTCGACCGCGCCGCCTCCTATACGCGGCATCCGAAGGGTGTGCTCGAGCAGATCAAGACCTGCAACAGCGTCTACCACCTGGCCTTTCCGGTCGAGCGCGACGACGGCTCGATCGAGGTCGTCCACGCCTGGCGCGCCGAGCACTCGCAGCACAAGCTGCCGACCAAGGGCGGCATCCGCTACGACTGGCGCGTCAACGAGGACGAGGTGATGGCGCTCTCGGCGCTGATGACCTACAAGTGCGCGATGGTCGACGTGCCGTTCGGCGGCGCCAAGGGCGGCATCCGCATCGACCGGCGCAACTACTCGGACGGCGAGCTCGAGCGGATCACGCGTCGCTACACCTACGAGCTCTTCCGCAAGGGCTTCATCGGTCCGGCCGTCGACGTGCCGGCGCCCGACTACGGCACCGGGCCGCGCGAGATGTCGTGGATCGCCGACACCTACATGGCGCTCGCCAACGAGGACGTCAACGCCTTGGGCTGCGTCACCGGCAAGCCGGTCGGCCAGGGCGGCGTGCGCGGCCGCAAGGAGGCGACTGGCCGCGGCGTCTTCTTCGGCATGCGCGAGGCGTGCGACGACGCGGAGGACATGCGCCGGCTCGGCCTCTCGCCGGGGCTCGGCGGCAAGACGGTCGTCGTGCAAGGGCTCGGCAACGTCGGCTACTACGCAGCGAAGTTCTTCTCCGCGGCGGGCGCCCGGCTCGTCGGCCTGGCCGAGCGCGAGGGCTCGATCGCGAGCGAGCACGGTCTCGATCTCGAGGCGGTGATGGCGCACCGCGCCGAGACCGGCTCGATCCTCGGCTGCCCCGGCGCCCGCGACCTGCCGGAGCGCACCTCGGCGCTCGAGCTCGAATGCGACCTGCTGATTCCCGCCGCGCTCGAGAACCAGATCACCGACGAGAACGTCGATCGCATCCGGGCCAGGATCATCGGCGAGGGTGCCAACGGCCCGATCACCGCCGCGGCGAGCGACAAGCTCTACCGCCGGGGCGTGATGATCGTGCCGGACATGTACTTGAACGCGGGCGGCGTCACCGTGTCGTACTTCGAGTGGCTCAAGAATCTCTCCCACGTCCGCTTCGGCCGCATGGAGAAGCGCTTCGAGGAGTCCGCCTACCGCCGCCTGCTGACCGCGGTCGAGCAGCTGACCGACAAGTCGTTCACCGACGAGGAGAAGGCGATCTTCTCCGCCGGGCCGTCGGAGGAGGACCTCGTCAACTCGGGCCTCGAGGAGACGATGGTCACCTCCTACGCCAGGATCCGCGAGGCGCGGCGACAGCTGGGCGACGAGCCCGACCTGCGCATCGCCGCCTTCGTCGTCGCCATCAACATGATCTGCGCCACCTACGGCGACATGGGGATCTTTCCCTAGACCCCGGGCCGCCCGTCCGCCCCGCCGCCCGCCCGCAGCCCTTGCTCGAGAAAGGTTTACGCCGGCGTTGACATCGCGCCGAACGTTGCACAGACTCCTGTGCATTCGACCGCGGCCCCGCGGGGGCGCCGCGGCGGCGAGGCGGGCTCGGGCGGCCCGCGGCGCCGGGCGGGGTTGGGTCCCGCCGGGTTCGCGCCCAGACAAGGAGGTGATCCAGTGAGTTCGAGCAACAAACCTGGCTTCGTGGAGGTGGCGTCCTCCTAGAAGGAACCTCCTGGGGCGGATGAAGTGGCCCGAGGTTGAGCTTCCCGAGTTGTGAGGGACAGCCCAACGCCACCGACACGAAACCCCGAGGCCCCGGAG
>Ga0209640_10003706_pt1 | contig 13369 bp, 13 predicted proteins | sample RifCSP10_1_FD_184018 | JGI IMG/M metagenome (GOLD analysis project Ga0209640, IMG submission 184018) | Soil microbial communities from Rifle, Colorado - Rifle CSP2_sed 10_1 (SPAdes) (version 2) | ecosystem: Environmental > Terrestrial > Deep subsurface > Rock core/Sediment | place: Rifle...
GTCACCGCGATCCAGATGGCAGTCGCGATGGGGAACCGAGTGTTCGCGACTGCCGGCAGCGACGAGAAATGCGCGGCGTGCGTCAGGCTCGGCGCAGAGAAAGCGATCAATTACCGCACGCAGGATTTCGCCGAGGAGGTGAAGGCGGCAACCGGCGGCAAAGGCGTCAACGTGATCCTCGACATGGTCGGCGGCGACTATGTGCCGAAGGAGCTCAAATGCCTCGCCGACGAAGGCAGGCTCATCTTCATCGCGTTCCTGCGCGGGCCGAAGACCGAGCTCGACATCAACCAGGTGATGCAAAAGCGCCTCACTCTTTCGGGCTCGACGCTGCGCCCGCGGCCGGTGGAATTCAAGGGCGCGATCGCGAAAAGCCTGCGCGAGCGCATCTGGCCGCTGATCGAATCGGGCAGGATCAAGGCCGCCGTCTTCCGCACGTTCCCGCTCGCCGAGGCGCGCGAAGCGCACAAGCTGATGGAATCATCGCAGCACGTCGGCAAGATCGTCTTTACGGTGTAGCCGCCATGCCGCGTCCGACCGATTGCCTGATCGTCGTCGACGTGCAGAACGATTTCTGCCCGGGCGGCGCGCTTGCGGTCGAGCGCGGCGACGAGATCGTGCCGCTCGTCAACCGCCTCGCGCGCTGCTTCGAAAACGTCGTCGTCACGCAGGACTGGCATCCGGCGGGGCACATTTCGTTCGCTTCGAGCCATCCGGGCAAGAAGCCGTTCGAGACAAAGCGGCTCCGTTATGGCGAGCAGGTACTATGGCCCGATCACTGCGTGCAGGGAACGCGCGGCGCGGCGCTGCACGAAGCACTCGACGTGCCGCATTCGCAGCTCCTCCTCCGCAAGGGATTTCACCCGAAAGTCGACAGCTATTCCGCGTTCCTCGAAGCCGACCGCAAGACCAAGACCGGACTCGACGGCTACTTTCGTTCGCGCGGCGTGAAGCGCGCCTACTGCGTCGGGCTTGCGACCGATTTCTGCGTCGCGTGGACCGCGCTCGACGCGCGCCGCTTCGGCCTGGCGGCAGTGGTGCTCGAGGATGCGTGCCGAGCGATCGACAATGCGGGCTCGCTTGCTGCCGCGCACGCGGCGATGGCAAAAGCGGGCGTCAAGCGCAGCGATTCGTCGGCGCTACTGCGACGTGCGGGCTCCAGTCGCGCATGAGGGAACTCCTCGGCGACGCCGCCGAGCGCGCGATGCGCTATCTGGAAAGCCTCGATTCCCGTCCGGTCGCACCGTGCGCCGATGCCGTCGCGGCGCTGCAGGCCTTCGATGTTCCGCTGCCGGAGCGCGGCGCAGGAGACGCGGCAACGCTTCGCCTGCTCGACGAGATCGGATCTCCGGCGACGATGGCCATGGCCGGGCCGCGGTTCTTCGGCTTCGTCATCGGCGGAACGCTGCCGGTCACGCTTGCTGCCAACTGGCTCGCCGGCGCCTGGGACCAGAACACGGGGCTGTATCGCGTCACGCCGGGCACCGCGCACCTCGAGCAGGTGGCGCTGCGATGGCTGCTCGATCTGCTGCGCTTGCCGCCCGAATGCGGCGGCGCGTTCGTCACCGGCGCGACGGTCGCCAACCTTTGCGCACTCGCGGCCGCCCGGCATGCGGTCCTCGCGCATGCGGGCTGGGAGGTTGAGTCGCGCGGACTGTTTGGCGCTCCGCCGATCACGGTCATCGTCAGCGCGGAGTCGCATCCTTCGGTGATGAAGTCGCTCGGCGTGCTGGGCCTGGGCCGCGATCGCGTCATCAAGGCCGCGGTGGATCGCCAGGGCCGGATCCTTGCGGACCGCCTGCCCGAGTTGCGCGGGCCGGTCATCATTTGCACGCAGGCAGGGAACGTGAACACCGGCAACTGCGATCCGATTGCCGAGATCTGCCGGCGTGCACGTCGGGCGGGTGCATGGGTGCATGTCGACGGCGCGTTCGGCCTGTGGGCGGCGGCTGCGCCGGCGCGCGCCGGGCTGGTGGCCGGAATCGACGCGGCCGACTCCTGGGCGACCGACGCGCACAAGTGGCTCAACGTGCCTTACGACTGCGGGCTCGCCTTCGTACGCGACGCGCGAACGTTGCAGGCGGCAATGGCGATCACCGCCGAATATCTGCCGACGCAGTCCGAAGGCCGCAATCCGTCCGATTTCACGCCGGAGCTTTCGCGCCGTGCGCGTGGCGTCGAAGTATGGAGCGCGCTGCACGCGCTCGGCCGCGCCGGGGTCGCCGAGCTGATCGAGCGCACTTGCGCGCAGGCCCGCCGTTTCGCCGACCAGCTCGCCGCGGCGGGAGTCGAAATTTTGAACGACGTCGTGTTGAATCAGGTGCTCGTCGCCTTCGGCGACGAGCAACAGACCACGCGTGTGATCGATGCCGTGCAGGCGGACGGCATCTGCTGGGCTGGCATCACCGTGTGGCAAGGCCGCACCGCGATGCGCATCAGCGTGTCGTGCTGGGCGACGACCGACGCCGATGTCGATCGCAGCGTCGCGGCAATCGTCAACGCCGCGCGCGCGGCCGGGCCGGCGGCCGCTCGCGCCTGATCGCCGGCAGGTTGTCTTCGCGCGCCGCCTCGGCGCGCAGCCAGCGGACGAAGTCTTCGACCTCCGGACGATCGGCGGCATTTTCCGAGACGACCACGAAATACGCCCGCGAAGATTCGCCGGTGTGTGGAAAGGGAACCACCAGGGTGCCGGCGGCGATCAGCTCGCGCACCAGCGGGCTGCGCCCGAGCGCGACGCCCTGCCCTGACACCGCCGCCGGGATGATCTGCTCGTAGCCCGATAGCAGGACGCTCCCCGCCGGGCGCAAATCGGCAAGCCCGACCAGCTCGAGCCAGCTCTTCCAGTTGAGCCACGGCGCATACCCTTCCGGATCGTCGTATTGCAGCAGCACGTGCCGGCGCAGGTCCGTCGGCTCGCGCAGCGGCCGTTTCGGGTCCGCGGCGAGCCTCGCGCTGCAGACTGGAAATACGCGCTCGCCGAAGAGGCGCACCGCGTTCGGGCCCGCGCTCTCCGCGGTGCAGTACCGGATGCCGACATCCAGTCCTTCGCGTTCCAGGTCCTGCATGCGCGGCTCGGTCGCGATGCGGACATCGACCCCAGGGTGATCGCGCGCGAAACCGGTGAGGCGCGGCACCAGCCACAACGCGGCGAACGAGGTCATCGTCGTCACGGAGAGCACCTGGCGGCCGGTAGCCGCGCGCAGCCGGTCGGTCACCGCCCGCATGGTCGAGAGGACTTGCGCCGACGCGGAGAAAAGCTGCTGCCCGGCGTCGGTCAGCACGAGTGCGCGATGCCGGCGCTGAAAAAGCGGCACGCCGAGTTGCTGCTCCAGGTCCTGGATCTGGCGGCTCACCGCGGACTGCGTCAGGTGCAGCTCTTCGGCCGCCTTCGTGAACGAAAGCAGGCGCGCCGCCGCTTCGAAGCCCTTCAGCAGATCGAGCGAAGGCAGCCGCGGGATCGATTTAGCATTCCTATCTTGCATGCATGTCCTGCGTTTTTACCGTTTGAGAGACGCTGAGCAAGCATGCACCATTCGCATGCCAAGGACAAGGAGATCTCTATGAAACTCGAACTGCAATCAGGCGGCCTGCGGCTCCAGCGCGGCGAAGTGCTCAAGGTGCGCGACGGGATGGGCAACACGGTTTGTGCGCTCGAAGGCGCAGTCTGGATCACCGAGGACCATCAGCCCAAAGACATCGTGCTCGAGGAAGGCCAATGCTATCGCCTGCGCTACCCGGGCCTCGCGATCCTGCATCCGCTGAGCGGGGCGGCGGCAGTGAGCCTCAACTGAAAGGAGAAACGACATGGAAAACCTGACCATTGAACGCTATCGCAACGACGCCCGCCTGCGCAGCGAATTGAAGGCGGCAGCGCAGCGCGAGCGCGCTCAGGTGCTGAAGCGCTTTCTCGAGCAGGCCGCCCAGGCGCTGCTCGGCGACAGCCCGCGCACCGCGCGCGCGAGAATCGAGCACGCGCGGCCCTGCGAAGCCTGCTAATCCGGCGACCTTCATGAACGCGCCCCGCTATCCGTTCGAGCTGATCGAGACGCTGCCGCTGAAAGGTGGCCGCAGCGTTCTCGTGCGCCCGATCCATCCGCAGGACGAGCCGCTGGTGCAGTCGTTCGTGCGCGGCCTTTCGCCGCGTTCGCGCTATTTCCGGTTTCACAACGCGATCCGGGAGCTCGATCCCCGGATGCTGCGCGCGGCGACCCATGTGGACTACCGGCGCCATCTCGCGCTCATCGCCGAATGGTTCGACGGCGACGCGGAAACCGAAATCGGTGCCGCGCGCTACGCCGTGCGGCAGGAAGACGAGCGCACGGCCGACTTCGCGGTGGCCGTGGCGGATGCGTGGCAACGGCAGGGCCTCGCACGCGGGCTGCTCGAGCGACTGATGCGGATTGCCGCCAGCCGTGGCGTGCGCCGCCTCACCGGGGACGTGCTCGAGAACAACCATGCGATGCTCGGACTCGCAGCCGATTTCGGCTTCGACATTGCGCCGTCCGAAGAGCCCGGGGTCCTGGTCGTGGCGCGAGAAATCGCGCCCCGCGCGGAATCGAAACTGCGGCCACTGATGCCGGGCATCGAGGAAGCGCTCGCGTACCCGGCGTAGGGACGCCCTTTACAATACGCGCTCCCCCCACTGGAGCGCCCCAATGTTCAAGGAAGGCCTGCTCAAGGGCAAACGCATCCTCGTCACCGGCGGCGGCACCGGTCTGGGCAAGGAAATCGCCGCCCACTATCTTTCGCTCGGCGCGGATCTGTGGATCTGCGGCCGGCGCGGCGCCGTCCTCGAGGAGACGGCGAAGGAATTGACTTCGAAGCACGGCGGCAGCGTGCGCACGCACGCGGTCGACATCCGCGACGCGCAAGCGGTCGACGCGATGGTACAGCGGATCTGGGACGAAGCCGGGCCGCTCAGCGGCCTCGTCAACAATGCCGCCGGAAATTTCATCAGCCCGACGAAGGACCTCACGCCGAACGGCTTCAACGCGATCGCCAACATCGTGTTCCACGGCACGTTCTACGTGACGCAGGCGGTCGGCAAGCGCTGGATCGCCGGCGGAACTCCCGGTTCGGTGATCACGATCGTCGTGACGTGGGTGCATACCGGCTCGCCGTATGTCGTTCCCTCGGCGATGTCGAAGGCGGGACTGCACGTGATGACGAAATCGCTCGCGGTCGAATGGGGCAGATTCGGCATCCGCCTCAATGCGATCGCGCCGGGGCCGTTCCCGACGGAAGGAGCATCCAAGCGCCTCTCGCCGGAGGGCAGCTTCGAGGACCGCACCAGCCTGAATCCGATGCGTCGCATCGGCAAGATGTACGAATTGCAGAACCTCGCGACGTTCCTGATGGCCGACGGCTGCGAGTGGCTCACCGGCGAGACGATCGCGCTCGATGGCGCAGGCTATCTGGCCACCGGCGCGGGCGGCTACTTCACCGCGCTCGACAAGCTCGGCGATTCGGACTGGGAGCGCCTGCGCGCGATGATCAAGGCGCAGAACGAAAAGGACCGCGCCGGCCGCAGCGCATGACGAGGGGTGCTCCAGCGGATCGGGCCGAGCCGCGCGCGGCGGCGACGATCCTGCTGCTACGCGACGCGGCTTCGGGGCCGGAAGTCTTCATGCTCCAGCGCACGCGAGGCGCAGTGTTCCTGCCCGGGGCGTATGTTTTTCCTGGCGGGGCGATCGATGCGAGCGATCATGATCCGCGTGCGGCGCGCCGCGTCGCCGGCCTCACCGACGCAAAGGCGAGCGAGAAACTCGGGCTCGGCTCGGGAGGCCTCGCCTACTGGATCGCCGCCGCGCGCGAATGCTTCGAGGAAGCGGGGATCCTGATCGCTGCCGACAGGGACGGCCGGCCGGTCGCGCCGCAGCGCGTGCAGGCGCTCGAGCACTGGCGCGAGCCGCTGAACGCCGGCAAGCGGACGTTCACCGAGCTTCTCGAGCAGGAAGATTTGTATGTGCCGGCGAGCGGGATCGTGTACTTCAGCCACTGGATCACCGCCGCCGGCCGTCCGCGGCGCTTCAACACGCGGTTCTTCCTCGCGCAGGCGCCGCACGGGCAGGAAGGCGCGCACGACGACACCGAGACCGTGCACAGCTTCTGGGTGAGCCCGCGCGATGCGCTCGAGCGGCACGAGCGGCGGGAAATCGAAGTCATCTTCCCGACACGCACCTCGCTCGCCGACCTCGCGAGATTCACGAGCGCTGCGGCGGCGCTCGAGCATGCACGCGGGCTCGGCGACATCGAAGTGAACGCCGCAGTCTGGGCGCTCGATCACGAAGGCTCCAAGCGCCTCTTCCGGCGCGCCGATCCGCAGTACTTCGAGATCCACTGGAGCGATCCCGAAGAAACCGGAGAAACGTGCTTCGTGATCCAGCCCGGCGTGCCCAAGCGCCTCGATCGGCTCGTCACGCGCCTCACCGCGCCGAACCCCGGCGTGATGACCGGGCCCGGCACGAATACGTACCTCGTCGGCGAGCACGAGATTGCCGTAATCGACCCAGGGCCTGCGATCGACGTTCACGTCGACGCGATTCTCGGCGCGGCTGCGGGACGCATCCGCTGGATCCTTTGCACCCACACGCACGTCGATCACTCGCCGGCGGCTGCGCTTTTGAAGGCGCGCACCGGAGCGAGCGTGATCGGCCGTCCCCGGCCCGAGCACGGCAACCAGGACCACACGTTCGCGCCCGATCGCATCCCCGAGCACTGCGAGCGGCTCGAGCTCGGTGCGCTCACGTTGCGTGCGCTGCATACGCCGGGCCACGCGTCGAATCATCTGTGCTACCTGCTGGAAGACACAAGGATGCTCTTCACCGGCGATCATGTGATGCAGGGCTCGACCGTCGTCATCAATCCGCCGGACGGGGACATGCGTGCGTATCTCGCTTCGCTCGAGAGGCTGCTCGCAGAGGATGCCGCGATTCTCGCGCCCGGGCACGGCTACCTCATCGGCGGGCCGCACAAGGAAGTGAAGCGGCTGATCGCACACCGCCTCGCGCGCGAGGCGAAGATCACCGCGGCGCTCGCGCGGCTTGGCTCGCCCACGCTGGAAGAGATGCTGCCGGTGGTTTACGACGACGTGCATCCGCGCATCCACCCGGTCGCTGCACGCTCGCTCACGGCGCACCTGCAAAAACTCACCGCCGACGGCGCGGTACGCGCCTCCGACGGCCGCTACTCGCTCCTCTGAGCGCGTGAAGCACGACTTCGACCTGTTCACGATCGGCGGCGGCTCGGGCGGCGTGCGGGCGAGCCGCGTTTCGGCCGGTCTGGGCGCGCGCGTGGCGATCGCGGAGGCCGGCCACTTCGGCGGCACGTGCGTCAATGTCGGGTGCATTCCGAAGAAGCTGTTTTCGTACGCGGCGCATTTTCGCGAGGACTTCGAGGTGGCGAAGAGCTTCGGCTGGTCGATCGGCGAGCCGCGCTTCGACTGGCCGACGCTGCTTGCGAACAAGAACCGGGAGATCGCGCGGCTGAACGGCGTCTACGAGCGCCTGCTCACCGATGCGGGCGTCGCGATCCATCGCGGGCGCGCCGTCGTGCGCGATGCGCACACCGTCGAGGTGAACGGCAAGGCGTTCACGGCGCGGCATCTGCTGGTCGCGACCGGCGGATGGCCGTACGTCCCGGCGATCGCCGGCCGCGAACATGCGATCACCTCGAACGAAGCGTTCTTCCTCGAGCGACTGCCGGGACACGCGCTCGTCGTCGGCGGCGGCTACGTCGCAGTCGAGTTCGCCTCGATCTTCAACGGCCTCGGAGTGGCGACCACGCTCGCGTACCGCGGCGCGCACCTGCTGCGCGGGTTTGACGCCGAATTGGGCCGGCACCTGGGCGACGAGATGGCGAAGAAAGGCGTTCGCGTGCGCCTGCAGGCGAACCCGATCCGCGTCGAGGCCGATCGCACCGTGGAATTCGCCGATGGGACGCGCGAGCGATTCGACCTCGTGATGTTCGCGACCGGCCGCAGGCCAAACACCGAGTCACTCGGCCTGGAGCAGGCGGGTGTGCAGCTTTCCGAGGACGGCGCGGTGCTCGTCGATGCGTATTCGAGAAGCTCGGTCGAATCGATCTGGGCGATCGGCGACGTGACCGACCGCCTCAACCTGACGCCGGTCGCCACCGCGGAAGGCATGGGGCTCGCGAAAACGCTGTTCGGCGGCGAACCCACGCCGATCGATCACGACAACGTGCCGACGGCGGTATTCGCCGACCCGAATCTCGCCACCGTAGGCCTGTCGGAGGAGACGGCGCGCGAGCGTTTCGGCAACGTCGAGGTCTATCGTGCGAGCTTTCGCGCGCTCAAGCACACGCTTGGCGAGCGTCCCGAGAAGACGTTCCTGAAGCTCGTCGTCGATGCGGCAAGCCAGCGCGTGCTCGGGGCGCACATGCTCGGTCCCGACGCGGGCGAGATCCTCCAGGGAATCGCCATCGCGGTGAAGCTCGGGGCCACCAAGGCGCAGTTCGACGCGACGATCGGCATCCACCCGACCGCCGCCGAGGAGTTCGTGACGATGCGCACCCCTTCGGCGTAGGATTCGAGCGTCGTGATCGAGTCGCACGTCGAGAAGAAGCTGGCCGAGCTCAGAAAAGCGGCGTTGCCGCTCGCGATCGAGCTGTGGAACGGCAAGCGTTTCCCGCTCTCCGAGCACCCGAGCGTCACGCTGCGCGTCTCGGGCGCCGCGGCGCTGCGCGACCTGGAGGATGCCGACCTCGGCAGGCTCGGCGAGGCCTTCGTCGAGGGACGCATCGATGTCGAGGGGCCGATCGACGAGGCGTTGCGCGCGGCCGAGCTGATCGCGCGGCAGTCGGGGCGCGCCAAGGAGGGCAGGAAGCGCCTGTTCGCCGGCCTGCATACGCGCAAGCGCGACGCCGAGGCGATCCGCTACCACTACGACGTCTCGAACGACTTCTATTCGCTGTGGCTCGATCACCGCATGGTGTACTCGTGCGCGTACTTCAAGACCGGCTACGAGGGCCTCGAGCAGGCGCAGGAGCAGAAGCTCGACCATATCTGCCGCAAGCTGCGGCTCGCGGCCGGCGATCGCTTCCTCGACATCGGCTGCGGCTGGGGCGCGCTCGTGCTGCACGCGGCCGAGCGCTACGGCGTGCACGCGACCGGCATCACGCTCTCGGAAAACCAACATGCGCTCGCCAACGAGCGCATTCGCGCGGCCGGGCTGCAGGACCGCTGCAAGGTGCTATTGCAGGATTATCGCGACATGCAGGGCGAAGGCGTGTTCGACAAGATTGCGTCGGTCGGCATGTTCGAGCATGTCGGATTGAAGTACCTCGCTACCTACTTCGGCGCGATCCGGCGGCTGCTCGCCGAAGGTGGCATCGCGCTCAACCACGGCCTCACGTCGATCGACCCGGAAAGCCGTCCGGTGGGCCTCGGCGCCGGGGAATTCATCGAGAAATACGTCTTTCCGCACGGCGAGCTTCCGCATCTTTCGCTTGTCTTGAAGGAGATGGGCGCGGCCGGGATGGAAGTGATGGACGTCGAGACGTTGCGGCTGCACTACGCAAAGACGCTCGCGCACTGGTCGCAGCGGCTGGAAGCGAACCTGGACGCGGCGCGCGCGCACTCGGGCGACAAGCGTTTGCGGATCTGGCGTATTTATCTCGCCGGCTGCGCGCACGCGTTCGAGCGCAACTGGGTCACGATCCAGCAGGTCCTCGCCACCAAATCCGACAACCCCGCGCACAATCCGCTGCCCTGGACGCGCGAATACATGTACGGCTAGCGATTAGCGCCCGCGGAAGCGCGGCGCGCGCTTCTCGACGAAGTGCGCGACGCCTTCGCGGAAATCTTCGCAAGCAAAACTCTTTGTCATTTCTTCATTCGCGATCTCAAGCGCGCGGTTGAAGTCCTGCAGCTCGGCGGCCCACACCTGCGCCTTCATCACCGCCATCGAGCGCGGCGAGACTGTGTCGGCGAGATTGCGGGCATAGGCCAAGACCTGCTGCATGAGCTTCTCCTGCGCGAACGCCTGCTGCACGAGACCGATGCGCTCGGCTTCTGTGCCGTCGAATTTGCGCGCGGAGAGCAGCAGATCGAGCGCCCGTGCGCTGCCGACCAATCGCGGCAGCAGCCAGGAAACACCGTGCTCGGCGATCAGCCCGCGCTGCGCGAAGGCGGTCGTGAAACGCGCCTCGGTGCTCGCGAAACGCAGATCGCAATACAGGGGGAGCACGAACCCCAGCCCGGCGCATGGCCCGTTGATGGCGGCGATCACTGGCTTGGGAACGGAAAACAGGTACCCGAAGCGGCCGCCGTACTGCTTCGAGACATCGAGACCCGGGCGCGCGGCCGGCAGCGGAATTTCCTCGGTTTGCGTCTCGGACCGTCGCTCGCCGGTCTGGATCTTCTGCAGCAGGTTCATGTCGGCGCCGGCGCAGAACCCGCGTCCGGCACCGGTGACGACGATGACGCGCACAGCATCGTCCGTCGCGCAGGCCGCCACCGCGCGCTTGAGGCTCGCCGCCATCGCAGGCGTCCACGCGTTCAGCTTCTCGGGGCGGTTCAGCGTGACGATCGCAATGCGATCCTTCACTTCGAGCAGCAGGTCTTCGTAGGTCGCGTGCATCGCAGATCCTTTCCAACCTCGAAAAATGGGGTCTGTCCCTATTTTTCCACTCTACCATCCCAGCGCGCGAGCGATCAGCGATGCGCCGCTCGCGGCCAGCATCAGCGACACCGCACGCATCAGCGCATCGCGCGACATGCGCCGGAACAGATGGCTCGCCGCCCACAGGCCGGCGAGGCCGGCGGGCACGACGGCGATGGCGTACAGCCATACTTTGGACTCGAGCAGAAATCCGGTCGCAAGGAACGCGATCGCGCGCAGCGAAATGCTGGTGAGCGTCGCGAGGCCAAGCGTCGCGCGGTATTGCTCCTTCGTCAGGCCCCGATGCTGCAGGTAGATCGCATACGGCGGGCCACCGGCACCGAACAGCGTGCTGGTGATTCCTCCGGCAAACCCCGCCAGGTACGCCCAACGGGGACCGATGCGCGCGTGAGCACTCGGACGCCGCGTCAGGCTGTAGAGCGCAAAGCCGAGCACGAAAACGCCGAGTGCGGCGGTCGCCGCCTGGCGCGGCAGATGCAAGAGCAGCGTGACGCCGGTGGCCGTGCCCAGCACGATCGTCGGCACCATCCGCGTCCATTCGGCACGGAGCGCGTTCCTCGGGTTCTCGAACCCGATGCGAAACGCGTTCGCCAGGTCCATCAGCACGAAGAGCGCCAGCGCGAACTGCAGCGGCACGAAGTGGGTCGCGAGCGGAATCGTGATCAGCGCAGCGCCGAAGCCCGTGATGCCGAAAATGATCGAGCCGAGCACCGCGATGCCGGCGAGCGTTGCGATCTCGACCGGCGACAGGATCACCCGGGTTCTTGCACCACGGTCAACGCCTCTGCGCTGCACCGGTTCATCTTGCGCAGCGCATTCACGTAGCGCGCAAAGGGCAGGCCGAAGCGCGCTTCCAGATCGGCTGCGCGCTCTCGCAACGCCTGCCACGAGATCCGGCCCGCACCGCCCTTCAAGGCGAACGCGACGACGTTCGGGTCGGTGAGCGCAGGCATGCAGAGCACGGCGCCGCCGAACGCTCGCTCGAGCCGCTGCAAGATGCGGTCGAAATCGGGAGCGTCGTCCATCAGGTTCATCACCAGCACTCCGGGGGCAACGAGCGCAAGCCACGCGGCGTCGAAAAACGCCTGCGACGTGATCTTCCCGGGGAGCGATTCGTCGACGAAGCCGTCACAGACCAGCAGATCGCAGCACTCGGGCGAGAGCGCTTCGGCGCCGCAGCCCACATCGACGCGCAGGCGGGCGTCGTCCGCCGGCAGGTGAAACTGCGCGCGCGCCATCGCGATCACCCGCGCGTCGATCTCGACGATGCGCGTGCGCAATGCGCGCAGACGCCGATGGAAGAACTTCGCCAGCGAGCCACCGCCCAGGCCGATCATCAACGCTTGGCGCGGCTCGGGATGGAACAGCAGGAACGCCATCATGCAGCGCGTGTAATCGAGCGCCAGCGCATGCGGGTCGTCGAGGCGCATCGCACTTTGCACCGCATCGCCGCCGATATGGAGCGCACGCACGCCGCGCGATTCGGAAACAACCGGCGCCGGATTGCGCGCAGCGCGCAAGGCGCGCCGCACCCGCTGCAGCGCTTTCACGCGGTGACGCGCGCCGGGCGCGCACGCGAAAGAGCGAGCGAAAGCAGGGCACCTGCAAACGAAAGCAGTGCGCAACCGAGGATCGGCGCATCATAGGATCCGTACGCGTCGAATGCGGCGCCCGCCGCGGTCGGGCCGATCAGCGTGCCAAAGCCGGCTGCCGTGTACAGGCTGCCGATGATCCCTGCCACATTGCGCGCGCCGAACAGATCCATGCACAGCGTCGGCGCAAGCGCCACATAGCCGCCGTAGAGCGAGCCGAAGACGACCGCGAATATCGCGAGCAGCCAATAGGCATCGGCCACCCACCACAGCAGGAACATCGCGCCCAGACCGCCCGCGAGGCCTGCCAGCGAGCGCATATGCCCCAGCCGATCGGCAATCCCGCCGATCGCGAAACGTCCGACGAGGCTCCCCAAGCCAAGCAGGCTGACCAGCGTCACGCCCTGCGCATCGCTGTAGCCACGGTCATGCGCATACGGCGCGAGGTGCACCATCGGCACGAAGAAACCAACGCAGATCAGGAACGCAACCAGGTAGAGCAGCCAGAACCGCGCAGAGCGAAGCGCCTCGCCAAGCGCGACGCCGGCCAGCGGCGCGCCACCCTGCGTCAACCCGGGGCGCAAGCGCCGGTTCTCCACCGCAATCGCGGCAGGAACGGCGAGCGCCAGTGTCAGCGCCGCGAGCGCGATGTACGCGCCGCGCCAGCCGAACAGGCTGATCCACCACGCGGCAAGCGGGGGGTACGCGAGATTGCCTGCGCCGATCCCCGACACCGCGATCCCGGTTGCGAACGCGCGGTTCTGCGCGAACCAGCGCTGCACCGCCCCGACCGAAGGCACATAACTCAATCCGATGCCTGCGCCGACGCCAATGCTGTAAGTCAGATACAGAACCTCGACCGAAGAGGCCTGCGCCGCAAGCGCCGGGCCGGCTGCGAGAAACACTGCGCCCGCGAGGCACACCCCGCGCGGGCCGAACCGATCCGCCAGCATGCCGCCCGGCACGCCGGTCAGGAACCAGAGCAGCGCACACAGCGAAAACACGAACGACACATGGGCCCGCGGCGCGCCGAACTCCGCCTGGAAGGCCTGGAAAAACGCAGCGAAGGAGTATGCGATGCCGAAACCGCTGAACATCAGGCCGAACGCGCACGCAACAACCACCCAGCCGTAG